>Ga0187871_10000835_pt1 | contig 28284 bp, 22 predicted proteins | sample June2016WEW_16_1_FD_132988 | JGI IMG/M metagenome (GOLD analysis project Ga0187871, IMG submission 132988) | Peatland microbial communities from SPRUCE experiment site at the Marcell Experimental Forest, Minnesota, USA - June2016WEW_16_10 | ecosystem: Environmental > Terrestrial > Soil >...
TCACATGGCGGGCACCCGGCCATATATCGATCTGCTCTTCATTCGATAACGCGAAGATGATAGTCTGGACCTCATGGCAAATGGACCGGACGACCGGCGTGGATTCCTTCTCGGATTGGCGGCAGCGGGAGCGGCCGCGGTACCTGGTCAAGCGCAGACCGGCGCGGATCGCGTGTCCAGTTTCCTTCCGGATTATGCGCGCGCTCAACAATACAAATCCCTGAAGCAATCCAGCTTCGATACCACCGGCGGGAATCGCGATTATTGGCCCATCGCGGGCGGCGCTGAGCGAGAGGTGTTCCGCGCCTCGGGGCCTGGCGTGATCACCCACATCTGGTTCACCATTGCAGCGCGCAGCGATCATCATTTGAAAGAAATTGTGCTACGCGGATATTGGGACGGCAACGACAAGCCCAGCGTGGAAGCGCCTATCGGGGATTTTTTCGGCTTGAACCTCGGGCAGTATGTGATCTACGAATCCGCGTATTTGGCGTGCTCACCCGGCAAGTCGCTGAACTGCTACTTCGCGATGCCGTACAAGAAATCGGCGCGCTTTACGGTCACGAATGAGAGCAAGCAGGCCATTGGCGCATTCTATTCGAACATCGATTACCTGAGCGTGACGGCTCTGCCAGCCGACGCACTTTACTTCCACGCGCAGTACAGGCAAGCGGCGCCGTGCGTTCCGACGACGGGCGAGGCCGCCAAGCTGAACCTCAATGGCGAGCATAATTACGTATTCGCCGAGACGCGCGGGCGTGGTCATTTGATGGGCGTGACCCTAGGAGTGCTGCAGAACGCGGATGGCTGGTGGGGCGAAGGCGACGATATGATTTTCGTCGACGACGAAGCCAAGCCCTTGATCAACGGCACGGGATCGGAAGATTACTTCCTGGGGAGTTGGGATTTTGGAGGCCAGGATGGCGCCATCCCGTTCGCACATCGGCAGTACGGCGCGCCGCTGATTGTCGCCGCCGAACGCATGGGCGGACGCTATTGCTGTTATCGCTGGCACGGCGACAATCCCGTCACCTTCGAGCGCTATCTCAAGCACTCCATCGAACACGGCCACGCGAACGATCGCGGCGACAATTTCTTTTCCGCGTGTTATTGGTATCAAACCGAACCGTACACGAATTTCCCCGCGCTACCTCCGGTGGCGGAACGGATTCCAAGAGTGATCACCGCCCGTTGATGTACAGGTCCACCATGGCTTGGGCCGAGGCGATTACTTTCTGGCGCAGCGAGTCAGGTTCCAGCACTTCGGCCTGGCCTCCAAAGCTGAGCGCGAACTGGCAGGCTTCTTCCTCCACGTCGAAACGAATGGTCAGCGTGGTCCAGCCCTGCGCGTCGGGCGGTTCGCTGTGTTCCACGCGCGAGGCTCTGGCGCGATAACTCATCCAGCGCGGCACGTCCGGGCCAATGCGGATCTTCGCGTAGAAGCGCGGGAGTCCGGCTTGAAATTCCGCGGCGGATTGCTGCCAGTAAGCAGCCAAATCGAAATTAGCCGGCCGCGCGCAGGGTTGATCGGTAACACGCGCTTCGCTGATGCGTGAAACGCGATAAGTTCGCGGGGCGCCGTCGACCGCCGCCACGAAATACCAGACGCTGCCTTTCGCCACCAGTCCCAGTGGATCCGCGATTCGCTCGGAGGGTTCGCAGCCGGCGCGTTCATACAGGAATTGCAGTTGCCGCTCTTGCCAAATAGCTTCCTGAAGTATCGGCAACGTGGCCACGTTCTCAGGGGAGTTGCGCCATCCGGCGGTATCGATGTGAATGCGCTGACGCGCGTACTCGGCATCGCGCCGCGACATGGACGGCAGCGCGGCCAGCAGCTTGATGAGCGCGCCTTCGGACGCCTGGTGCAGGCCAAGATCGGACAGTAGCTGCGGCGGCTTGGTGAGAAACAGGCTCAGGATTTCGGAATGATTGAGGCCGGTGAGATTGGTTTTGTAGGCTTCCATCAAACCCCAGCCGCCGCCGTTGCCGCGCTCCGCCAGCACAGGGACTCCGGCGCTGCACAGAGCATCCATGTCGCGATGGATGGTGCGCTCGGAAACTTCCAGCCGCTTGGCCAGCTCCCGCGCCGTGGTCCGGCGATTCACCTGGAGCAGCAGCAGGATGGAAACCAGGCGGTCGGCGCGCATGAGAGAAATGTATCAAAGATATATGACACGTTGTGGCAGGAATGGCTAGAACTCGAGGCCACGGACGATGCCGGCCGCGCCAGTCTTCGGATCTGGAAGAATCGCATAGTCTACAGAAACCTTGTATGGCTTTTGGACGCCGCACGCGAAATCGTGCTTCATTTCGTCCGAGTGTTTGATGAGCACGCGATCGGGATCCGGAATATCGAAGATCATCGCGGTCTTGCCCACCAGGACATGGAAGCGCGCTGTTTTGCCGCTACAATCCAGCTTCTGGGCGACGCCTTCCACGTGGCTCATTTGGTCATCCTTCGCGACGAACGGATTGGCCGGTGGACGCTCCTCAGCCACCTGAAATTCGCTTCGCTCGACGTGCTTCAGGCGCGGGACCTGCTCGCCAGGCGGCGCCGTGCGCGCAACGGTCTTCTTCGATTCCAAAGATTGGAGCAATGCATCCGCATGATCGATCTGCTGCGGGTTTTTGGCCCACTTCTTGGCAAGCTCGGCATTCTCGCGAGCCTTTTCTTTATCGCCGGTCTGGAGATATGCGTAGGCCAGCGCCGGAAAGAACCATTGGGCCTGGTCGGGATCCACTTTCTTGACCTGACGCAGTTGCACGATGGCTTCCGGATAATCGCGCGTGTTTACCAGCATCAGACCGAGCTGAAGGCGAGCCTCGGCATAGTCCGGCTTCAGATCCAGGGCCTTGCGAAAAGCGGGGATAGCGTTCTTTACGGCATCGTTTCCGCTGCGTGAAAGCATGGCGTAGTCGTAGCACATCTGGGCGTTCTTGGTTCCAGTGGCGAAGGCGCGTGCAAAATGGCCGCGCGCAGCGTCGTTGTCGCCGGATTGCCAAGCCAGATACCCGAGCGACTCTTCGACATCCGGCTTGTCCGGATTGTCCTTGGCCAACTGCTGGTAGGCGCTCAAAGCCTCTTTGGTCTTGTTCGTCAAAGCCAGCAAGTCCGCCAGCACCATGCCGGATTCGAATGGCGATGCTTCCGAAACCTCCGGATCTTCCGCCGATTTTTCGAGCTTGATATCGAACACCACGCGATAAAACCGTTCGCCTCTGAGATATTGCCGCAGCCCGGCCTCCACTTCCGTCAAGCGCTTTCCAAAAACGGACTGACAAGCCTCGTCCATTGTTTTCCCGGAACTTGCCGCCACCACGAACTTGGGGAAGTTGGGCCGGTAATCGGGTGCAAAGAACAGCATGTGCGTCAGCGCCCAGCTTTCGGCGTAGAACATGCCGGCGCGGTTGCTTTCGTTGTAGAGCGGCGATTGCCGGTCGGCCGAAGTGAGCGCATCCAAGGGAATCCATTTGCTGTTCAGAAGCGTTTGCGCGCGGCCGGGAATAATATCGCCGACAGCTGCCTTTTTGCCTACCGGAGTGAGCGTGGAGTACAGCTCGGCCATGCCTTCGTTCAGCCAGGGAGGCGGTTTCAGACCAATGTGCTCGATGATCATGTGCGTGTATTCGTGAATGGCGGCCGGATAATGTTCGCTGACGATATCCTGCATCACGATGTAATCGCGATTCCGGCCGCGGGCATAGTAGGCGAATGCGAATGCGTTGAAGCGGTAGGGCAGGTACTGTTTTTCTCCGCGAAAAGCGACGATGCGTACGGGGAATTCTGAAACGCGCTTGGATGCAGAAGCCTCCAAAAAGAAGCTGCGGACTTGCTCGAAGTAAAGGATGGCCTCCCGGCCTTTCTTTTCGCCCGCGGTGGTGTAGAGCTCGAAGTGAGGAGTGGCGAGTTTCACCCATTGGTCGGCGGCGGTGAGCGGAAAAGCGATTAGAATAGCTGTAATAAATGTGTAACGGCTCGACATTAACGGACTCCGGGGTGAATCGAGCATAACATTTCCGGAGGGAGGCACTGACGCATGAAGTTGACATTGTTCTTGTTGGTACTTTCGCTGAGATGTTTGCCGGCTGAGGCGCCCGGTGGGCAAATGTTTGTGAAGGCGGTAAAGGATGGCGATCTGAAAACGATCGAGACGCTTCTTTCGGTCGGTTTTAATCCCAATCAGCCGGTCCACGGGTACACGCCGCTCTGGTTTGCCATCCAGTCGAATCGGACTGAAATCGTTGATATGTTGCTCGCGGTGCATGCGGATCCGAACGAACTGGTAATGGCCGGAGAGGATCTGACTCAATATGGCGGAAATGCAACACCGCTTCAGGTTGCCGTCTTGCTTGACAACGGACATATGGCTTCGAGATTAATCTCGGCTGGTGCTCGCGTGGATGCCAAAGGGCCGTCCGGGCGTACAGCGTTGTTCGGCGCAGTCAGAGACGCTCATCTGGATCTGATCCGATTGCTGATCGCGAGAGGCGCGGAGGTGAATGTTCGCGACACCGAACACGGAGCCAGCCCTCTGGATGAGGCTGTCTGGGCCGGGTCTCTCGACTGTGTGGCGCTCCTGCTTGCTCATGGCGCTCGCTTGAATGAAGGGGAGTCGCAAACCGGCGCCACGCCCATCAACGAAGCTGCCTTCATGGGTCGAGCGTCAGTTGTTCAGTTTTTGCTCCAATTCCGTCCGGACCTTGGAGTCCCCGACATTCGGGGCTATCGCCCTTTGGACAATGCGATTCGAATGGGAAAAGAAGATTGCGCTTTGATATTGCTGGAAGCTGAACCAAAGGAGCAACAAACGGCCGAGTTCTTCTCGAAATCGTTGGGAGCTGCCATTCGGAAGAGCGAATCCGCTCTGGTAGAGAGCCTTCTTCGACATGGAGCAACGGCGAACGATCTTCTAGCATCCGGCGCGACACCTCTCGACGTAGCCGCTTCCGCTGGAGCAAGCAAAGTTGTGCGCGTGCTACTAGACAACGGCGCCGATCCAAACATCAGCGGCCGGACTGGGACTAGCCCGCTGGAGGACGCATCCCTCAAGGGATTTGAATCCGTTGCCGGCATGCTGCTGGATCACGGCGCGTTGGTGAATCGATTAAACACCAGCTCGGGAACCACGGCTCTCTACGCGGCAGCATCTTTCGGGAAGAGCGAGGTTGTAAAACTGCTGCTGGAACGCGGCGCGAATCCAAATCTGTGCGGAAGCAATCGCAAAAGCCCTTACCAGGCGGCTGTTGAGAATGGTTACAGCGAAGTAGCGGCAGAAATCCGGAATCATGGCGGCGCAAAAGGTTGTGAGCAATAGCGTTTGCCTCCCACGCGCGGGCAGATTAATACGTCATACCCTCCGTGGACCGGATGCCATCCTGGCTAAAGCTCTGCCTGGTCATTCTTTGTAGCCAGTATTGCGCGTCTGCGCAAAGTGCGCCAGCTCCTCCGCCGGATGCGGACAAAAAGCCTGGGAGCATTTCGGGAACGGTCCGCAGCGATTCCAACGGCCAGCCGCTGCGGCGCGCGCAAGTGGTGCTCAGTCCGGTCGAAGCTGGAGGCAGTTCGCTGGCACAAACCACGGATGACAAGGGAAAGTTCTCCTTCCCCAGCGTCGCGCCGGGCAGCTACTCGGCCACGGTGCAGCGCGACGGATATCTCAAGCAGACGGCTGGTCGGATCGGCGCTTACAAAATGCCGCCGATATTCCTGATCCAGCCCGGCCAGGATGTTAGCTCGTTCGATTTTCGGATGGTGCCGTGGGGAATCATCAGCGGCAAGGTGAAATTCGACGATGCCGAGCCGGCCGTCGGCGTAGCCATGCAGTTGTATCGCGAATATCACAGGCGAGGACGGCATGGCTGGGAAGTGGCAGCCACCACGCGAACCGACGACCGCGGCGAGTATCGCGTCCATGGCCTCGAACCAGGTTCCTACTATGTCGCGGCTTTGTATCAGGCGCCACAGCTTCCACCCAATGCCGAGGAACAGCGCCGTACCGATGCTTCCGGAAAGGCGCGCGAGGAGTTGAGCTACGCGGTGACGTTTTATCCGGAAGTGCAGAAGCTTTCGGACGCCGTCGCCGTACACTTGCTGCCGGGGCAGGAAATGTCGAGCATCGATATTTTTCTGACGCTGGTGCATACGGTTCGCATCCACGGCCGCGTGGTCAGCGCGCTCAGCGGAACGGTGGTGGAGGGTCCCGGCATCACGCTGCGCTGGAATGATGCGGATAATACCGGGTCGGTCTCGGCGCCCGTGGATATCACCTTCGATAAAAATCATAATTTCGAGATTAAGGGCGTTACGCCGGGCCCGTATCTGATCGTCACCACGGGATCCGATGATGGAAAGGGGCTGAGCGCGCGAACCCCGATCTCGGTGGGCGACGCTGACCTGGAGGGGCTATCCATCGTCATTGGGCCGCAGCAGAATTGGAAGGGGCGGATCGTGATTGACGGGGATGAATCCATCAAGCTCCCGGGTCTCGGAGTGGAGCTTCAGCCGCGCCGCACCACTGCATCCCCGGTGCGAGCCTACGTGGATAAAACCCTGGAGTTCAGCCTTCCATTTCAGGCGCAGGAGTCCTACGATCTGGAAGTTCTCAACGCGCCCCAGGATGTATATCTGGAGGCGGTCCGCGTGGGCAAGAATGACCATCTGTCGAACGGCTTGGAAGCAGAACCGGGAGCGGCGCCGCAAGACATGGAAGTGGTGCTCAGTTCGCGAGGCGGCAAAGTACTGGGCAGAGCTGTGACGGTCACCGATTCAAGCGTGGTGGCGACGGGCGCCAGCGTTCTGCTGATTCCCGATCCGCCCATTGGCCGGTCCCAAGCGTATAGGCTCGCTTACGCCGATCAATACGGGAATTTTCTGATTCACGCAGTGGCTCCCGGCAACTATATTGCTGTGGCGTGGTTGGATCAGCCGCCCTGCGAAGTCTACAACCCGGATGACCTGGCCGCGTGCAAGGCCCAAGGCGTGAAGCTGGCTGTTTCGGATGAGGCGCTGGAGAGCATCCAGGTAACGGCGCGTTAAGAGTCCCCTTGCTGTTAGCAAGGGGACAACGTGTATAATGGGGATGTCGGGTAACGTCAGTGGGCGAAAGCCCACTTTTTTATTGCATTCGACCTATGTCCGCGATCGGCAAAGAAGAAATTGTCGCTAAGATCACCCAAGTCGCCGAACGAGTCGGCGGCGGGGAAGGGATCGAAATCGTTGACGTCCAGTTGCTGGGCGCCGGCCGCGGCAGAGTTCTGCGCATTTTTATCGACCGGCCGCAAGGTGTCTCCCACGCCGACTGCGAATTTATCTCGCAGCAGGTGGGAACAATTTTGGACGTGGAAGACGTCATACCAGGCGAGAGTTATACGCTTGAGGTCAGCTCGCCGGGCCTGGAGCGCAAGCTATTTAAAGAAAAAGACTTCGAGAGGTTTGTGGGGCAAAAAGCCAAAGTTATACTGCGTGAACCGGTGGAGAACCAGCGTCGTTGGGAAGGCAAGTTGGCCGGTATATCCCAGGGAGTGGTCGCGCTGGAGCCGAGCGACGGAAGGGTGATTCACTTCCCGCTAACGCAGGTCGAAAAAGCCAACCTGAAGTTTGAGTGGTAAAGAACCCCCGGACAGTTTAAGAAGAGGACACAGTGGGAACTATCTATCAGTCCATCGAGATCTTGAGTAAGGAGAAGGGCATTGACCCGCAGATCGTAATCGACGCGGTCAAGGACGCCATGCTGGTGGCGGCTCGCAAGCACTTCCGCACAACTGAGGACTTGGTGGCTGCATTCAACGAGGCAGGGGCGCTCGAAATCTACGGAGTCAAGAGAGTGGTGGAGTCCGTCCAGGATCCGATCAAAGAGATTTCACTCGAAGAAGCCATTCAGATTGATCCGGGTGCGCAGTTGGAATCCGAGCTGCGTTTTCCGAAACCAACCGAAGCGCTGGGGCGCATTTCCGCCCAGACCGCCAAACAAGTGATCCTGCAAAAGGTCCGCGAGGCTGAGCGCGAAACCATTTACTCGGAGTATTCCGGCCGCGTCGGCGAGCTGGTGAACTGCACGGTGAAACGGATCGAGGGCCAGGATCTGGTGGTGGATCTTGGAAAAACCGAAGCTCGCGTGCCCAAGAAGGAGCAGAGCAAGCTCGAAAACTTCAGCGTGGGTGAGCGCGTCCGCTGCGTGATCAAGAGCGTGGAGAAAGCCGGCAAGAACGCGGGCGTCATTGTTTCGCGCGGTGCGCCAGAGCTGGTGATGCGTCTATTCGAGCAGGAAGTGCCTGAGATTTACGACAACACGGTGGTGATCAAAGGCTGCGCGCGCGAGCCCGGCGAGCGGACCAAGATCGCAGTGTCCAGCCGTGACCGGGACGTGGACAGCGTGGGAGCTTGCGTCGGCATGAAGGGGATGCGTGTGCAATCCATCATTCGCGAGCTGCGCGGCGAGAAGATCGATATCATCGAATTCTCCGAAGACGCCGTATCGTTCGCGACGCACGCCTTGAGTCCCGCGAAGATCAGCCGCGTCTCTATCATTGACGCCACTGAGAAGCATATGGAAGTGATCGTCGACGATACGCAGCTATCGCTCGCGATCGGCAAGAAAGGCCAGAATGTACGGCTGGCCGCAAAACTGTTGGGCTGGAAGATCGATATCAAGAGCGAAGAAGAAAAGCGCCAGGAAGTGGAGTCCGCCATGGCGGCCCTGGTTCCGACGGGAGCGCCGGTTTCGGTACTCATCGATCACGGTCTGGGTGAGGAAATCGCAGAGAAGCTCATTGAAGCAGGCGTCGGAACGGTGGAAAAACTCGGCTCCATGACGCCGGAAGAATTGGAAGCGATTCCAGGGATTGAGCCTGAAATTGTCGAGAACATCCTGGTCGCGGTCAATTCCTATTACTCGCAGTTCGAACAACAGAGTTCCGCCGCTGCTGAAGCCGTGCCGGAAGTCGTGCTGGAACTTGAAGTGGATGGCGATGTAGGGGATGGACATGTACCGGCGGCGGAGGTGGTGGCCGGGGCCGCATCTGGCGCCGAAGAGGAAGCGGCAGGTAATACTACGGTTCCCAAAACAGAATTTGATACCATAAAGGATTCGGGGGAAGTTAGCTAAGCGCCGCATTACGAGAGCGTTGCAGTCTTAAATATGAGCAAAATCCGCATCAACGAGCTGGCGAGGCAACTGGAGATTCCATCGCACGTGATCGTAGAAATGTTGCCTGAGGTCGGCGTCACCGAAAAAAAGACGCACTCCAGCTCGATTGACGAACCGGTTGCGGAACTGGTACGGAAGCGCGTCCACGGAGAAGGCACAACCCAGCCGGAACACGGTGGAGCGGCCATCGCTGTTGAGGAGCCGGAAAAGATTGAAGAGCAGCAACCTCATTCTATTGCGGCGCTTGAGCAGGAACCACCGACGATCGCAGCCAAGATCGCTCCGGCGCACACCGCCGAGGCTCCAGGCCCAGTTGCTCCGCCGTCCGAGAATGGTTCTGCCGCTACCGTCGCAGAGGAGCCGCTGCGTGGCAAGCCGGCTCCGGTACGGCCGCCGCTGGCCACCGGATCAACCGCGCCATTGCATCCACCGTTACGCACCAGCACCGTGACGGCGCGTCCGGTACCGGCAGCGCCGCGGCCAGGTCAGATACTTTCGGGACCGCGCCAGCCTCTGCCGCCAGGAACTCCGCATCTGGCTGCACCTACGCCGGCTCATCCGGCCCCGGCTCCGACGCCCATTCCATCCACGGCGCGAGCGTCGGCGCCTCCCGCCGTTGAAACGCCGGGACCAGCGCCGTCCATGCCTTTGCGAACAGCTCCAGCGCGTCCGAATCTGGCTGGACAGCCGGCGGCACGTCCGGTAGTTCCTCCGCGTCCCGACATGGTGGCGCGTCTGCAGCAAACACGTCCTGCGCCAGGTCAAGCCCAGCCGCAAGCGCCGCGCCCCGGCATGCCCACGCGCAGTTCCACGCCGGTGCCTGGCCAGCCCATTTATCGCGGCCCTATTCGTCCGGGCCAGCCCGTAATGCGAGGGCCTGGAGTTCCCGGCCCAGGGGGAGGCGGAGGAGGCGGCGCAGCCCCAGGATTTCGCCGCACCAGAACGCTGCATCCCACTTCGCCGTTGCGCATGGAGCCGGCTGCTCCGCTGCCCACCACCGAACAGCAGCGCAGGCATCAGGCCAAGCCCGGTGGACGCGACCGGCATCGCGATCAGGAGCAGGAAGAGGGCAGACTACGGATGCCTGTGTCGCGGCGCGAGCAGCCCGTGGCGCCGCCCCCTATCGATCGCGAGATCACGATCTCGGAAGGAATCACGGTCAAGGAACTTTCCGAAAAGCTAGGTATCAAAGCGAACCTGCTGATCAAGAAGCTGGTAGAAAAAAAGATCTTCGCCACTATCAACCAGAATCTGGATGTAAAGATGGCCGAAGACCTGGCGCGCGATTTCGGCGCTTCCACCAACAAGGTCAGCTTCGAAGAGGAGAGCACGCAGGAGATCGAGCTCACTGAGGAGACGGCGGACCGCGTGAGGCGGGCGCCCGTAGTCACTATCATGGGCCACGTCGATCACGGAAAGACATCGCTGCTGGATGCTATCCGGTCGGCCGATGTGGCCGCGCATGAAGCCGGCGGGATCACGCAGCACATTGGCGCGTATCACATCGAAAAGAACGGCCGCAAGATTGTGTTCATCGATACTCCCGGCCACGAAGCGTTCACGCGAATGCGTGCGCGCGGCGCAAAAGTCACCGATATCGTGGTGCTGGTGGTGGCGGCCGACGACGGCGTGATGCCGCAGACTATCGAGGCAATCGATCACGCCAAAGCCGCGAAAGTACCGATCATTGTCGCGATCAACAAAATCGACAAAGGGGATGCTCAGCCGGAGCGCATTAAGCAGCAACTGGCTGACCGCAATCTGTTGGCGGAGGACTGGGGCGGTGATGTGGTGATGGTTCCCGTTTCTGCCCGTACCAAAACCGGTCTCGATCTGTTGTTAGAGATGATTTTGCTGGTAGCGGATCTCCAGGATCTCAAAGCCAATCCCGATCGTCCGGCGGTCGGAACTGTTTTGGAAGCGCAGCTCGACCGCGGGCGCGGTCCCGTTGCCACCGTTCTTGTCCGCAACGGAACGCTGCATGTGGGCGATTATTTCATTTGCGGCTCGGTGTTCGGCAAGGTGCGCGCCATGTTCGACGATCGGGGACAGCCGCTGCGCGACGCGGAGCCCTCCATGCCGGCCGAAGTGTTGGGCTTGGAATCTCTTCCAGAGGTTGGCGATACGTTTCAAGTTGTGACCGACACGGGAAAAGCCAAGCAGATTGTCATCTATCGCGAAGCCAAGGCGCGAGATGTCGCGATGTCGAAGACCGGACGCGTCACGCTGGAGCAACTGCATGAGCAGTTGAAGGAAGGCGAAGTCAAAGAGCTTAACATCATCCTGAAGACGGACGTCGGCGGTACGGCGGAAGTGATCAGCGACATGATGCAAAAGCTGTCGAACGAAAAGGTCAAGATCCACGTGTTGCGCGCGGGCGTGGGCGCCATCAATGAGAGCGATGTGCTGCTGGCTTCCGCATCCAATGCCATCGTCGTCGGATTCAGTGTCCGTCCGGAGCGAAACGCCACGGCGCTGGCGGAGCAGGAGAAGGTGGACATCCGGCTGCACACGATTATTTATGAATTGACCGATGAGCTGAAGCGCGCCATGACAGGCATGCTGGAGCCGGTTTTCAAGGAAGTTTATCAGGGCCGGGCTCAAGTGCGCGATGTATTCCGCATCAGCAAGGTGGGCAACGTGGCCGGGTGCATGGTGATAGATGGACTGATCCGGCGCGATAGCGAGGTCCGCGTGCTGCGCGACAATGTGGTGGTTTTCACGGGAAAAATGGAGTCTTTGAAGCGTTTCAAGAACGACGCCAGCGAGGTGAAGAGCGGATTCGAGTGCGGTTTGACCGTCCGCAATTTCAGCGACGTAAAGCCGGGGGACGTGATTGAGGCCTTCGCGACCGAGAAAGTAGCGGCGGAGGCGCTGGCATGACCACAGGCGGCAGGCACCAGTCGGCAGGAGGCAGCACGGCTGTCACCTGAGCCATGCCTACCGTTGGTGTTCTCACCTTGGAGCTGCAACTTTCCGAGGCTCATTCGCTCAAAGACAAGCGCCACACTGTCAAAGGTCTGAAGGATCGTCTCCGAGGCAAGTTCAACGTGGCCGTGGCCGAGATCGATTATCAGGATCTTTGGCAACGTTCGCTGATCTCGGCCGTCACTGTTTCTAGTGACCATATTCGCGCCGAACAGACCTTGCAGTTAGTGGAACGGGAAGCGTCCGCAATGTTGGGCGCTGCCCTGGTTGGTACGACGTTGGAATGGATTGAATAACAAAGAAAGAATCCAGGAGCCAGAACTCAGGAGCCAGAATGCTGCGGGTCTGATTCTGGATTCTGGATTCTGACTCCTGGCTCCTTCCCATGGACCATCGCATTGAGCGCATCACCGAAGCTATCCGCGAGGAACTGTCCGAGATGATCGGCTACGAAATGGCGGATCCGCGCGTGGGCTCAGCGATTGTGACTGAGGTCCAGATCTCGCCCGACAAGCGGCATGCCATGGTGCGCGTGCGCGTGCCGGAGAATTCGGATACCAAGGCCGTTCTTGAGGCGCTGTCCCATGCCCGCAATTTCCTGCGGCGTCAACTGGCCGCCCGGTTGACTGTCTACCGTATCCCAGAGTTGCATTTCGAAGCCGACGTGGCGGGCGAGCTGGGCGGCAAAATGGAACATTTGTTGAAGCGCATCCGGAAAGGCCGGCCTCGCGATCCGGAACCCGCCGGATGATCACGCGCATGTCAGCCATTGCCTTCATGGCTCTTGCGATCCCCACGGTTCAACCAGGGAACGAGCCTGAGCTGCTGCGCGTGGAAGGCAGCGTGGACGCCATGGGCACGGCGTTTTCGATCGTGGCTTATGGCGAGGACCGCGGCCGGTTGCAGTCGGCAGTCTCCCAGGGTTTGGAAGAAGCTCGCCGTCTGGATGAAATGCTCTCCAATTACAAACCTTTCAGCGAATGGAGCATGGTGAACCGGACAGCCGGCGACGGGCCGGTCCACATCACCCCCGAGCTGTTTCAACTGCTGGCCGCCTGCGTGGAATACAGTCGCGAGAGCGAAGGAGCCTTCGATATCAGCGTCGGGCCGCTCATGAAGGTCTGGGGCTTCTATAAGGGTTCGGGCCACTTGCCCCACCGCGCCGAGGTTTGGGGGGCTCTGAACAAGATCGGCTACCAGAATATTCTGCTGGATGCCGCCAAACAAACCGTCCGATTCGCCAAATCGGGCATGGAGATCGATCCAGGTGGAATCGGAAAAGGCTACGCAGTTGACCGTATCGCGCAGATTCTAAAGGATGATGGAGTACGCCAGGCATTGATATCCGGGGGTGGTTCCAGCATTTACGCTATTGGCGCCCCACCCCACGAAAAGGGCTGGAAAGTGGATATCAAGAATCCGAAAAACCCTGAAGAATCAGTCGAATCGGTATACCTGAAGGACGAATCCATGTCTACCTCAGGCAACTATGAGAAGTTCTTCTATGCCGAGGGTAAGATGTATAGCCATATCATGGACCCTCGGACGGGGTACCCATCCCAAGGAATGCTATCAACTTCAGTTATTGCACCTCGAACGCTTGACAGTGAGGCTTGGACCAAGCCCTACTATATCTTAGGGCCCCAATGGGCAGCTAAACACAGACACAACGACTTTCGCGTTTATTTTTGCGAAGCGAGACCAGGTGCAAAATGCGATTGGCTTCAATGAACAGTAGATTTTTGGATGCTTGCCGCCGCCGGCCCACCGATGTACGGCCGGTTTGGTTTATGCGGCAGGCTGGACGTTACATGAAACAATACCGGGATATCCGCGCCAAGGCCAGTATCCTGGAAATTTGCAAGCGGCCCGATTTGGCGGCGCAGGTAACCCTGCAACCGGTGGAAGTTCTGGATGTCGATGCCGCCATCATCTTTGCCGACCTGCTTCTTCCCGTGGAACCGATGGGTTTGAAGCTGAAGTTCGTCTCTGGTGAAGGGCCAAAGATCGATAATCCAGTCCGAACCTCGGATGACGTGGATTCGCTCTCCATTTCGAACACCGACGAACTGGGTTACGTAGGGGAAGCGATTCAGCTAGTGGTGCGCCAATTGGCTGGCCGCGTTCCGGTGATCGGTTTTGTGGGCGCGCCGTTTACGCTTGCCAGCTACATGATCGAAGGCGGGCCCTCCAAGACGTTCCTGCGCACCAAGCAGATGATGTATCGCGACGAGACACTGTGGCGGCGTCTGATGGGAAAGCTGGTGGATGTGCTGGGGCCGTTTGCGCTGGCGCAGGTAACGGCTGGGGCGCGTGCGATTCAGGTGTTCGACAGTTGGGTGGGCGCGCTTGGCCCGGATGACTACGTGCGCTATGTGGCGCCGTATTCGCGTGCACTGATTGAACGCATTCGCACTGCCAGCGTCCCGGTGATCCACTTCGGCACCGGTGCGGCGGGTTTCTTCCGCGAGTTGCACGCGGCAGGTGGCGACGTCATGGGTGTGGACTGGCGCATCAACATCGACCAGGCTTGGATGGACATCAGCTATCGCTCCGCTGTGCAGGGCAATCTGGATCCAGCGGTACTATTCGCGCCGCTGCCGGAGCTCAAAATGCGAGTCCACGAGATTTTGAAACGCACCGGGTCGCGTCCGGGCCACATCTTCAATCTAGGACACGGCATTCTGCCGGAGACGCCGGTGGATCACGTGCGGGCGGTTGTGGATTTCGTCCGCGAGTTTAAGTTGTAACTGGTCATTTACGTGCTCCGGAGATTCTCTACATGCCAAACGTCCTAATCATTGGCGGAGGAATCTCCGGCCTATCCGCCGCTTACTATCTGAACAAGGCCGGCGTCCGCCCCAAGCTCATCGAAAAAGCTGCGCACTTGGGTGGGGTTATCCGCACTTCCACCCAGCAGGGCTGTCTACTCGAAGCTGGCCCGGACAGCTTCATGGCGGCCAAGCCGTGGGCCATGGAGCTGATCCGCGAAGTGGGGCTGGCAGATGAGGTAATCGGATCGAATGACCATCTTCGCGTGACGTACATTCTCAAACACGGGAAGCTGGTTCCGCTGCCCGATGGCCTGATGATGATGGTCCCGACCAAGATTCTGCCACTGGTAGGAACCAGGTTGTTGAGTTGGGGCACTAAAATCCGCATGGGCCTGGAGTTTTTGCGCCAACCACCTAAGGCTCCTCTTGCGGATCGCTCCGTTTACGATTTTCTGCTGGATCATTATGGGCAGGAATCCATCGATTATCTGGCGGAGCCGCTGCTCGCGGGTGTCTATGGCGGCGATCCACGCGAGATGAGCGTGAACAGCGTGCTCGGACGCTTCGTCGAAATCGAAACCAAATATGGCAGCTTGACGCGCGGGGTTCTGGCGGCGCCACGTCCAAAGGGTTCGGGGTCCGGATCACTTTTCCGCACGCTGAAGCTCGGCCTGGGCCAGTTGGTGGATAAACTCACAGGCAGCGCGGATGTCCTGCACGGCGCGGTGGAGAGTCTGGAACGCAACGGGTCCGGCTTTCGTGCGCGCGTGAATGGGAATTTCATAGAAGCGGATCATGTGGTGCTGGCCACGCCAGCCGGGGACGCGGCGCGCCTGTTGCAGCCGTGGAACGGAAACCTGGCGGAGCTTCTACAATCCGTTCCATATACGTCGTCAGTCACGCTATCGCTCGGCTACCGCAAAGATACTTTCGATCATCCACTCAATGGATTTGGATTTCTGGTTCCCAAGCGCGAACGCAAATTAATGGCTGCTTGCACCTGGGTGGGAAACAAATTCAGCTATCGTGTGCCGGACGACATGGTATTGCTGCGCTGTTTCATGGGAGGCGACGCATTGAAAGAAACCGACGAGTCCCTGGTGGAGGCCGCGCAACGCGAGCTACGCAGCATCATGGGCATTCAAGCCGTGCCGGTGCTTCATAGCATCGCGCGCTGGCCCAACTCCATGGCGCAATATACCGTGGGGCACGAAAAGCGCCTGAAGCAGATTGAATCCATCGTGCAAGGCATTCCTGGATTGCATCTGGCGGGCAACGGTTATCGCGGAATCGGATTGCCGGATTGCATCAAGGCAGGCCGGGACGCGGCCGTGCGCATCACTTCCTGATATAAACACGCGCCGCGGCCGGCGTTACTTCGATGTGGTCGATACGATCCGCCAGCTCGAAGGGCTCATCGATTTTGGCGTTTGGATACAGGGGTGTGAAAAATGTGTGGATCAGGAAATCCAGCGTGCTGCCGCTTACCGCCAAGCCTCCAATTTCCACTCGCTGAAGGGTAACCGTGGCGCGGCCTTTCGCCGATTGAATGCGCGCCGTTACCTTCACGCGCTTCTCGCCCTCAATCAGCTTCGTCACCAGCCAGTTAGTTTCTTCGCCAGCGCCCTGCCGCATCTTGATGAAATCCACCAGCGCATAACCTGTCGCACTGCCATTGCCGAGTTCCAAGCGCGGCTCCCGAAGGCCTTGCGGCACCACCGTGGGAGCTTTGGCACGGACCCAGGCGTTCAGCTCCGCCGCAGTGAACGTGTAGACCGTTCCGGCCTTGGCCTTGCCGCTCTCAATGATTTCGATCCTGTGCGAGACTCTGGCAGCCTGCGGGTCAGCCGCAACCGCGAAGAGCACAAGCAATCGATAAACGTTCAATCTTTATAGTAGGACAAGCCTCTTGCTTGTCCATTGGGCAAGCCGGAGGCTTACCCCACGGGGGCTGCGCGATAATTGAGGTAGAAGGCCTCTATGAACGGTGTCAAGACCGCGCTGTTGCTCGGAATCCTGAGTGGTCTGCTGCTATTTGGCGGAGAGATGTTGGGAGGCCGCAACGGTCTCTACATCGCGCTGGCAATCGCCGTTTTCATGAACTTCTTCGGTTATTTCTTTTCGGACAAGCTGGCTCTTTCGATGTACTCGGCGCAGCCGGTCACGCCCACGGAAAACAGCGAAGTGTACGCGCGCGTGTTTCCCATCGTGCAAAGTCTGACCCAACGTATGGGCCTGCCGATGCCGAAACTCTGGCTGATTCCGGATGAATCGCCCAACGCATTCGCCACTGGCCGGAATCCCGAGCATGCCTCGGTGGCGTTCACAGCGGGAGTATTGAAGCTAATGAACGATCAGGAGCTGGAGGGAGTGGTAGCCCACGAACTGGGCCACGTGAAGAACCGCGACATCCTCACCAGTTCGGTGGCGGCGACGATTGCGGCGGCGATCACGGTTCTGGCCCGCATGGCGTTCTGGTTCGGAGGCAGCCGCGACGATGACGAGGATCGTGGCAGCGGTTGGGCAGGCTTGATCTTGCTGATCCTGGCGCCCTTCGCGGCCATGTTGATTCAAATGGCCATCTCGCGGACGCGTGAGTATTCCGCTGACGAGACGTCGGCGCAGGTAACGCACAATCCCAATGAACTGATTTCCGCGCTCGGCAAACTGGAGACCTGGTCGCAGCGCATTCCGATGTCCGACGTGAATCCGGCGACTGCGCATTTGTTTATCATCAAGCCTTTTACTGGCGGTGGGCTCACGAAGTTGTTTTCGACGCACCCGTCCACGGAGGATCGGATCGCTCGGCTGCGCGCTATGCGTTGAGATACAGCAGCAGAGTCACGCGCCGATGTATCGCGCATACAAGCTGCGCGCCACACCCACATCGGTTGTGCCCTTCACAATCGCGCGTCCGTCAGGAAAGATGGTGAGGAGATATGGCGCGATTTCGAATCGCAGCGCGAATTCGTTGGCTCGCACCAGCCCCAGCGGCGCAAGACGCTCGGCCAACTCCCCGAGATCCAAGGGACGCGCGCGCTCATGGATCTGCACCGCGTTTCGTCCGCACAAGCTAACCGGGGCGCGATGCTCACCGTTCAAGTATGGAAATTGCCGCAGACCGCACGCGGGACATTGCGGATCGGGACCCGGCTCCGAAATCTGCCGGATCTCGCCCGACCACACGTCTACGGTGGTAATCTTGCGCGATGGCTCAGCGCCGCACAGAATCTTGATGGCTTCGCTCACCTGCCAGCTCGCAATCAGGGCCGTGACGGAACCGATTACACCCGCCGTTTCGCAGGTAGGCTGCGCACCAGGCGGCGGATCGGGATAGACGCACCGGAGACAAGCCGTCTTCCCCGGCACCACCGCCATCGAGATTCCATAGCTTCCAACGGCTGCGCCGTACACCCAGGGCTGGCCGCGGTTCACTGCGTAATCGTTGATCAGATAGCGCGTCTCAAAATTATCCGTGCCGTCCAGAATCAGGTCGGATTCGCCCAAAAGATCGTCCGCGTTCCCGGGCGTCAGATCCGCCACTACTGGTTCTATCCGAATGTCCGAATTGACGGCCGTCAGCCGGCGGGCCGCAGCCATTGACTTGGGCAAGGCCTGTTCCACATCGCATTGGTCGAATAGCCACTGTCTCTGGAGATTGCTCAGCTCCACATAATCCCGGTCGATTATGCGCAAGTGGCCTACTCCGGCCCGCGCCAGCGCACCAGCCTGGAAACTACCCAATGCGCCGCAACCAACCACCACAACCCGCGCGTCCAACAAGCGTTGTTGCCCCGCTTCGCCGATCCCATGGAATAAAATTTGGCGCGAGTAACGCTCTTTATCCCGTGGGGTCATACATCAGAATGGTAGCAGCCAATACGTTAAGATGGTCCCTAGTGTCGACCCGGCTGGGCTTACGGATCAGTGTCGCCGCGCTCGCCGTTCTAACCGTGAGAACCCTCGCGGTGGGCGCCGTCGCTTATGAGGGCCAGACAATCGCGGATATCCAGTTCGATCCCGAGAAGCAGCCATTAACGACGGATCAACTCAAGGCGCTACTGCCGATTCGCGCCGGCCAGCCCCTGCGCGCCGAGGAACTCCAGGATGCTATCCAACGCCTGTACGCAACCGGTGAGTACGCTGATATCGCAGCCGATGCCACGTTGGGGCCGAACGGCGTGATCCTGAAATTCTTGACCAAACCAGCCTATTTCGTCGGTAACGTTCGAGTAAATGGCCTGCCAGAGCCTCCCAATGAAGGCCAGTTGGTGGTGGCGACAAAATTGGAATTAGGCGCCGAATTCTCACCTGACGAAATAAAGGGCGCGGTGGATCGTCTGGTGGACGTCATGCGACGCAACGGTTTTTACAACGTGAGTGTACGGCCTGAAACCAGCTTCGAAGAGACCACGCAGCAAGTGAAAATCGATTTCCAGATCGATCCGCAAAAACGCGCCAAATACGATGGCGTCATCGCCAACGGCTCCATGAATCGCACCATCGAGAGCATCATCAAATCCACGCATTGGCTGCGTCCGTTCGGATGGCTCGGTTGGAGACCAGTCACCGAGAGCCGCACTCAATCCGGTATCGATAACGTCCGCTCCTGGTATCCCAAGCACGACCGTCTGGCCGCCAAGGTATCGCTGGTGAGATTGGATTATCATCCCAGCACCAACACGGTCACCCCGGAACTGGCTATCGACAGCGGCCCGCTCATCACGGTGCGTGTGCGCGGCGCCAAGCTCTCCGCTGGAAAATTGCGGAGCTTACTTCCCATCTATGAGGAACGGGCCGTGGACAAAGATCTGCTTGTGGAAGGCACGCGGGACCTGGCTGCGTACTTCCAGACGCAGGGATATTTCGATGCCCGGGTAAACTACAACATCGCCCTTCCGCCCAACGGGGACGAACTGATCGATTACGACGTCGACAAGGGGGTTCGTCACAAACTTGTAAAGCTCGAGATTGACGGCAATCATTATTTCGATGACGAAACCATTCGCGAACGGATCACTGTGATTCCGGCGACACTGATACGCTATCGCCACGGCCGATACAGCCGCCAATACATGGAGCGGGATCTGGACGCGATCCGCGCGCTCTACCGCTCCAACGGCTTCCGGGACGTCGAAGTGACATCCGAGGTGATCGACGATTACCAGGGACAAGTGGGGCACATCGCGATCTCCATTCAAATAAAGGAAGGTCCGCAGTGGTTTGTGTCGAAGCTGGAAATAGAGGACATCCCGGAGGGGGACCGCGCCCATTTGCGGTCGTTTCTGCATTCCACCGAAGGACAGCCCTACAGCGATTACAATGTCGGCTCGGATCGCGACGCAATCCTGGACTATTATTTCGACGATGGATATCCGTCGGCCAAGTTTGAGTTCACCGCGACTCCGGCGGCGGACCCTAATCGCGTGGATTTGAAGTTCATGGTTACCCCGGGCGAACGAGTTTATGTGCGCGATGTCCTGGTGAATGGCCTGGAGCGAACGAAACTCGACTTGGTTCGCGAACGCATCAGCCTCAAGCCGGGAGATCCGCTTTCCCAGGACCAGATCAACGGAAGCCAAAGGCGCCTGTACGACCTGGGCATTTTCGCCAAGGTGAACACGGCTATTCAGGATCCGGATGGCGACGAGCCCGACAAGTACGTGCTGTATTCGCTGGAAGAAGCCGGCCGCTACCTGACGAATGTGGGCTTTGGAGCCGAGATCGGGCGTATTGGCGGCGGGATTACCTCGCTCGATTCGCCGGCCGGCGTTACCGGCTTTGTCCCTCGCATCTCGCTCGGTGTCAGCCGTTTAAATTTTTTGGGTTTGGGCCATACGGTTAGCCTGCAAACCAGGATCTCCACGCTGGAACAACGCGTCCTGGCCAACTACCTGGCGCCGCAGTTTGAAGGAAATCCGAATCTGAACCTGCAGTTTTCCGTGTTGTTCGATAGCGAGCACGATATGCGCACCTTCTCATCGCTGCGCAAGGAAGGGTCGGTACAGTTGGGTCAAAAGCTGTCGCGCGCATTTTCCGTTCAGTACCGCTACACGTTTCGCAAGGTCAATATCCTGGGAACTCCGCTGGTCACTCCCGAATTGATTCCACTGCTCTCGCAGCCAGTGCGCGTGGGGTTCTTTTCTACCACCTTCATCCAGGACCGCCGCGACGATCCGCTGGACGCCCATCACGGTGTCTACACTACCGTCGATCTTGCGCTGGCTGCCGGCGCCTTCGGGTCCCAGACGGGATTCGGCCGGCTGATCGCGCAGAACTCCAGCTACTATCAACTGACCAAAAGCCTGGTATTTGCTCGGTCCACCAATTTCGGCTTTATCGAACGTTACGCCGGCCTTCCGGAGATCCCGCTGGCGGAGCGGCTTTTCGGGGGCGGATCGAATTCCGACCGCGCCTTTCCGGATTTTCAAGCCGGCCCACGGGACACCACCACCGGCTTTCCCATCGGAGGCACAGCGGAGTTGTTTAACAGCCTCGAGATTCGCTTTCCGCTGATCGGCGACAATTTCGGAGGCGCTTTATTCAACGATATGGGGAATGTTTATTCCGATCTGGACAAGGTCAGCCTGCGTTTCCGCCAGAACGGTCTCAAGGATTTTGACTACGGCGTGCAGGGGTTCGGCTTCGGCATCCGTTACCGGACCCCGATCGGTCCGGTAAGGGGGGACTTCTCGCTAAGCCCCAATTCGCCGCGCTTTTTTGGATTCAAAGGAAGCATCAATCAGTTGCTGTTCGGCGGAGGGACACAAACGGTGCAGCGGATCAACGTTTTTCAATTTCATTTCTCGCTGGGGCAACCGTTTTGAGGGAAGCCAGAAAGCAGAAGGCAGAAAGCAGAAAGCAGCGCTGCGCGTCCAGACAATGTGGCGCCGGGCTGCTGCCTGCTGCCTTCTGCTTTCCGCCTTCTGCCTTCTGCTTTCTGCCTTCTGCTCTCTGCCTTCTGCTCGCTGGCTCCTGGATTCTCTCTGGCGAGATCATCGACCGCATAGCCATCTCGGTAGGGAATCAAGTCATCACCGAAAGTCAGATCGATGAGGAAATCCGGCTCACTGCGTTTTTGAACGAGGAAAAGTTTGATCTCGGCAATGCGGAACGAAAAAAGGCGGCCGCGAGGTTGATAGAGCAGACGCTAATCCGGCGCGAAATGGAGTTCAGCCGCTATCCGCTGCCCCCGCTGAGCGATGCCGCCCACTCGCTCGACACCTTAAAGGAACGTTACAAAACGGACGCCGATTACCAGAAGGCGCTCGACGCAGACGGCGTCACTGAGAATGGCTTAATGCGCCGGTTATGGTGGCAGGCGACCTTCTTGCGATTTATCGATTACCGCTTCCGTCCTGGCATACAAATCCCCGACGCGGACGTGCAAGCGTACTATCAACAGCAACTCGACAAGTGGAAACAGGAAGGCGTTCAGCCGGTTCCGAGCCTGGAGGACGTGCGCGCCAGCATCGAGCAAACGCTTACCGAACAACGTATCGATCAAGCTCTCGACCGCTGGCTGGCGGACACCCGCACCCAGGTGTCGATCCGATTCCGGGATGAGGCTCTGGAATGAGCCGCCGCAAGAAGGTTTGGTTATTCGCTTTGGCGGGCCTCACGGGGCTGCTGCTGATGGCTCTTTTCGCGGCGGTAGCCTTGTTGCAAACAGATTGGTTCAAGAACCACGTGCGCGCGAGGATTGTGTCCGTGGCTGAAACCGCGACCGGCGGACGAGTGGATATCGGAACGTTCGATTACAACTGGCACAACCTGACGGTGGAGGTTGCGCCATTTGTCATTCACGGCAACGAACCGCCGCAGGCAGCGCCATTTTTCCGCGCGGATAAAATTCGGATTGGATTAAGGATTATCTCGCTTCTTGAGCAGCAGGTGGATCTGGTTTCCCTCAGCGTGGAGAAGCCCGAGGTCAGTGTAACCGTGAATCCGGATGGTTCCACTAACGTGCCACAGCCCAAAAATCTGCGGCGTTGGGAACAGAACTTTACCGAAAGGATTCTCGATCTCAAAGTACAGCACTTTGAGTTTCACGATGGCTTCGCCGAATACAACTCCCAGCGGATTCCGTTGGATGTTCAAGGGCATGGCTTGCAGGCATCCATCCGTTACGAAGCCGCCGGACCCCGCTATGTAGGCGAGCTCTCTTCGCGGCAGGTTCGCATCTCCTCGCCGCGGCTGAAGGTGCCGGCCAGCCTGAGCGTGGATGCAAAGCTGGCGCTGGAACGGAATCAGCTCGAGGTAATGCACGCGAGCCTGGAAGGCGAAGGATCTAAACTCACCGTCGACGGCCTGGTCCGGCCGCTTTCCTCGCCACACGCCGATTTCAATCTAACTGCTTCAGCGCCCATGAAATGGCTCAACGCAACTTTCGGCTTGCCGCTGGAATCGGCCGGGGTCGTCTCTTTCCAGGGAAAAGGATCGCTAGAAACCAATCCCTTCCAATACAAATTGGAAGGTAAACTCGCAGGGCGTCAGCTTGCAATTGCCCGCAATGGGCTGCGGGTGCCGGATATCAGTTTCTTCTCGCGCGTGGAGATGTCGCCCAAGAAAATCAACCTCCCCGACCTGCAGCTTTCGGCGCTGCATGGCCGGTTCCGGGGATCGGCTCAGATTGTGGATTTCGAAAAGTTCACCCTGAACGGGACCGCCGCGGATTTGTCGCTCCAGGAACTGGCAGGGTTGGCGAAGCGGGACAGCGGCCAGTTGAACGGTACGCTGAAAGGGACGGTTCGGCTGGACGGCCAGTTCTCGCGCGGCGGCGCCGCGGGCGTGGTACTGGACACTAAAGTGGATGTTGTCCCGGGAATTAGCGGTGTGCCGGTGGAAGGCGCTGTCGGTGTCAACTACGATCAGCGCGCGGCCAAAGTGCGGTTGGAAAACTCCGAGATCAGAATCGGCTCCACCAGCGTAACGCTCGCGGGAACACTTGGTGAAACTTTGAATATTCACCTGATTTCACGCAACCTGAGCGAAGCTCTGCCGCTATTCCCGCTCTTCGGTGAGAACGCCCCGGTCGAGCTCCCCGTCTCGCTCCACAACGGCGTGGCGCGCTTTGACGGCGTGGTTTCCGGCCCGCTCGCGAACCTGAAAATTTCGGGCAAAGCCGATGCAACACACTTGGTTTGGGGCCAGCGCGAATTCGACCACGTGGCCGGCACAGTGGATATCGACAGGACGTTAGCCAACCTCTACACGATCGCGGTGGACCAAGGCCAGATGCATGTGGTGGGGCAAGCGCGCGTCGGCCTGGTGGACTGGAAGACTGTGGACGCGAGCGCGCTCTCGGCATCACTCTCTATTCGAGGCGCCGATATTCAAAAGTTGCTTACCGATAACGGTTATCAGGTCCCGGTGAGCGGCACATTGTCGGCTACCGCGCACGTGACCGGGACTCTCGAATCGCCGCTGCTCTCCGGGAACGTGGACGCCCGCGACGTCACCGCTTATGACGAGCATCTGGATCGTGTTCAGGGCGACGTGACAATGACAGGCACTGCGCTCGAGGTGGCCCATCTCGAGGCCCGCGCGGGAGCCGCTAGTATCACCGGGAGCGGCGCGTTCAATCACCTGGCCAACGACTGGAACGACGGATCGCTACGCATCGACATTGCTAGCGATCACGTCAATGTCACCGCGATCCACTACGTGCGGCGGCTGCGCGAAGGGCTGGCTGGCGATCTGGATATCAAGGGCAGTGCCACCGCCAAGGTGGTGAAAGGCGTGGTCACGCTCGCGTCATTGAATGGCCAGCTAACCCTTAAGAACGCTACTTTGGACGGACGTCCGTACGGCAATCTGGAGATGACTGCCAACACGCGATTACCGATGCTAGCTCTCGCCGCCAAAGTGGATTTGCGAGGCGTCCAGCTTCAAGGAAATGGCGAATGGCGGCTGGACGGCGATTATCCTGGCCAGGCACGCATCCAAATTCCACGCATCACCATCGCCACGCTGCATGATCTGTGGCCGGGCGAGCATGAACGGAAGGATTTGCCATTCGAAGGTTTCGTCCAGGGTGAGGCTACCATCCAAGGGCCGCTGAACAACCCAGCTGCCATGACGGCCACCGTGACGCTGGCCACTGTCCAACTTATGGCTGGCCCTAATGTGCGACCGGTGGCTGGAACCCAGATTCAGGACCTGGTACTGAAGAATGCCCAACCGGTACAGTTTGACGCCACCACCAAAAGCATCGACATTCGAAGCGCCAACTTCATGGCCAAGGACACCACGCTCACTGCGGCCGGCCGCCTCTCCTTGGACTCGAAGAATCCATGGGACCTCACTGCCAAGGGCAATATAAATTTGTCCATTCTCCAGATCTTCAATCCGGACCTGCTGGCTTCGGGAACCTCTGTTCTCGACATGACGGTGCGCGGCCCACTGACCGAGCCGCAGATCGATGGACGCGTAGAGCTGCACAACGCATCCGTCTACATTCGCGATCTACCGAACGGCGTGGATCAAGCCAACGGGCTGATCCTGTTCGATCGGAATCGGGCCACCATCCAAAACCTGACGGGCGTCACCGGCGGCGGCAACGTGACATTCGAGAGCGGCAGCTTTGTCGGATTCCGCGGACCGGCGCTGATTTATCGCCTCCAGGCGACGGCCAACCAGGTGCGCTACCGTTCTCCCGAAGGAGTCAGTGTCACCGTGAACGCAACACTGAATCTGGTCGGCACCTCCGAGAACAGCGTGCTCTCTGGCAACGTGGCCGTGATTCGCGCCGGTTTCAATCCACGTACCGACGTGGGATCCTTGCTCGCGTCCACCGCCACGCCCGTTTCATCCACGCCGAACGAGTATTTGCGCGGGATCCAGTTCGACGTTCGCATCACCAGCTCACCGAATCTGGAAGTGGAAACCGCTCTCACGCACAACATCCAGGCCGAAGCTACACTGCGCTTGCGCGGCAAGCCGGACCGGCCCATCGTGCTCGGGAACGTAAGTGTGAGCTCGGGGCAAATCGAGTTCTTTGGAACCAAGTACAGCATCAGCCGCGGTGACATCAATTTTTACAATCCCGCCAAGATTGAGCCGATTCTCGACCTGGCACTCGAAACGCGAACGCGCGGCATCGTGGTGGATATCACCTTTACGGGCCCGCTCAACAAGCTGAATTTTTCCTACCGTTCCGATCCACCGCTCGAAACCAACGAGATCATTTCGTTGCTTGCGGTGGGCCGAACACCCACGGAAAATGGAGGATTGGTTTCCAACCAGAACAGTTTTGCTCCCACCGGCGTATCCACCGGCAGCGACTCTCTAATTGGCCAGGCCCTGGCGCCACCCTCTTCAGGACGATTGCAACGATTCTTCGGGGTGAGTCACATCAAGATTGACCCGCAGCTCACCGATATCACGGCCGTCCCGCAGGCTCGCCTGAATTTGGAACAACAAATCTCGCCCGACGTCACGCTGACCTATATCACCAACCTGGCGCGCACCGACCAGCAGATTGTCCGCATAGAGTGGGAGCTTAGCAAGAGATGGTCGGTGGTGGCGCTGCGGGATGAGAACGGCGCGTTCGGTATCGATTTTCAGGTTCGCAAGCGATTCAAGTAGCCGAGGCCTTCATTGAGACTGCGCAAACTGCAAGGTAAGCTCAAAGTCGAGCACAGCATAATCGACGGCGTGCGGGATGTACTGGAGCGTTTGCTCCACGAGAATCCCGAAATCCGATCTGTGATACCCGGCGTGATCCGGCCGGTCCGCGATGCGAAAGGGGAGGTGAAGATCCGGGTGACGGTACCCGTCACCAACGGATGGAAAGCTATCGCATTGAGCGCGGGCGCGCGCCAGGAACTTTTCATCAGCACTGTACTTTCGCAGGCCCAGTTGGAGCAGGCCATTCGCCGGGCGTTGGAGCAGGGGGCATGAATTCGGAGTTGGAATTTTCCCGTGAGCGGATGCGTGAGATCGGATATCGCGTGGTGGACCGCATCGTAGAACACCTGGCCACTTTGCCGAGCCAGCGCGTGGGGACGAAAGGCGACCCCGCGGTCCTAATGAAGGCGTTGAGCGAGCCGGTACCAGAGCAGGGCACAAAGTTTGAAACTGTCCTCGATCAAGTGGAGAGCGAAGTTCTCGCGCATACCATGCATGTGAATCATCCGAGGTTCTTCGCATATGTGCCGGGGCCGGGGAACTTCGTCGGCGCCATGGCGGACGCGCTCATCTCGGGCTACAACGTCTTCGCAGGAACATGGATTAGCGGCTCCGGACCCGCCGCTGTTGAATTGACGGTCCTGGAATGGCTGCGCGAGATGTGCGGGCTGCCTGCGAGCGCAGGTGGCGTGTTTGTGAGCGGAGGGACGCTGGCCAACTTGACCGCGCTGGCCGTAGCGCGGCACATGAAGGTTAGCGGACGGCTGGAAGATGCCACGGTGTACTTTTCCGATCAAGCGCATTCATCGCTGGAGAAAGCTCTGCGCGTAATCGGTTTGCCAGCCGGGAACCAGAGGAAGCTGCCTTCGGATTCCTCCTATCGGCTTCCTGTGGGTGAGCTTGCGCGACAGATCGAACAAGACCGCGCCGCAGGAAAATATCCGTTCTGCGTTATCGCCAGCGCCGGGACCACCAATACAGGCGCCATCGATCCGTTGCCGGAAGTTGCCGCGCTTTGCCGGCGGGAAGGCCTCTGGCTGCACGTCGATGGGGCCTACGGCGCGGCAGCCGTGATCGCACAGCGGGGTCGAGAATTGCTGGCCGGACTGGAGCTGGCCGACTCGCTTTCACTCGATCCCCACAAATGGCTATTCCAACCCTACGAGATTGGTTGCGTGCTGGTGCGCGATCGGGAGCATCTGCGCAACACATTCCAAATCCTGCCGGAATATCTCAAAGACACGCAGCAACATTCCGACGAGTTCAATTTCACCGACCACGGCATTCAGCTCACGCGCAATTTCCGGGCGCTGAAATTGTGGATGTCGATCAAGGTTTTCGGATTGGCCGCCTTTCGCGCGGCCATTGAACGTGGTTTTGCTCTGGGTGAATTCACCGAGGCCTGCCTGCGCAATATGCCCGGCTGGGAGATCGTGACACCGGCTCAAATGGGTATCGTCTGCTTCCGGTATTCGGCGCTCGACGACGCCGCTCATCTCCGATTAGTGCAGGTACTCCTCGAGGATGGTTACGCGTTGATTACCTCTACAATTCTGCGCGGACGAACGGTGCTCCGAACTTGCACTATCAACCCGCGAACCACGGAAGCAGAAATACAGGTGGCCCTCGAAAAATTAGATAGCTTCGCTCGCCGCGCGCTATCACTCATGCCGTAGCGCCTCCAGTGGATCCACGCGGCTGGCCCGCAGAGCCGGCAGCCAGCATGCGAATAGTGCGATCAATGCCAACAGCGCCGTTACCGAGGCAAACGTCAGTCTGTCGGTGGGTGTGACGCCATACAATAA
>Ga0187871_10000836_pt1 | contig 28257 bp, 28 predicted proteins | sample June2016WEW_16_1_FD_132988 | JGI IMG/M metagenome (GOLD analysis project Ga0187871, IMG submission 132988) | Peatland microbial communities from SPRUCE experiment site at the Marcell Experimental Forest, Minnesota, USA - June2016WEW_16_10 | ecosystem: Environmental > Terrestrial > Soil >...
TGTGGGCACGGCGGCCGAGCAGACGTTGACGCTCAAAATTGTCAAGATCACGGGGGCCGCGCCGGCCTCCGGCACGAAGTGCAATGGCAATTACAACGGTACGTTCAAAGGCGCCATCACGGTTGAGTCCGGCCAGAACTGCTCGTTCTACGCCGGCGGCGTGACCGGAAACGTTACGGTGAACGGCGGACATCTGGCTCTCACCAATGCCACCGTGACGGGCAATATGTCGATCCAGGGTTCCTCGGGTTTCTCGATCGGTCCCGGAACCACGATCGAAGGAGCTCTGACGATTGAAAGCGTGGCTTCGGGATCGGCGGCGAGTAAGATTTGCGAGACGCACGTGAACGGAAATACGCAGGTCTCCTCGAATGCCATCCCGATTTTGATCGGTTCGCCGCAGAATACCTGCTTCGGTAACACTTTTGGGGGCAACGTGCAAATCGAGAGTAACACCAGGGCCGTCAGCTTCTTCGACAATGCGGTCACCAAGAGCGTGGCGTGCTCGCGAAACTCTAAGATCAGCGGCGGTGGAGACACCGCGCAGAAACTAGGGGGCCAATGCTCGACATTTTAGCGGCATAAGTGCAGGGAATCTGGATCCTTTGGGAGAAGGGCTCCATCAGGAGCTCTTCTCCTTTTCTTTTGATTCATCAGAGGATGTGCGAAATATAATTCCGCGGTCTCTTTCCATGACGGTCGTCGCTCCCCACGGGCTGCTAGGGCGACGGCCAAGGGTCCGGGCAGGCTCAGCATAGGCGACTTTTCGTTGATGTGGATTGCTTCCGAGTGGCGGCGTCCTCGGCGCGCGACCGCGCGTGTGTACACCCATGGATGCGATGAATCACTGTGGATCGGACAAGAACCCGCACATGTCGTAGTGAATCCCTCGGCCATAGATCTCCGTTCCGACCGCATGCAAAGCCGGTGATGGCGGCCCCGTCCCATATACATCGCTGTTTCGGTGAGGCGGTGAGGACTTTTGCGCTAACGTTGGCTGTGATTGGCTTAAAATCAATTACGGGAGCTCCTTATCGATCCACTCTGCTACAGCATCCATAAGAGATGCGGCCTGGTTGCTGCCAGCAGTAATGAAGCTGTGCGGTTCTATTGCATAGTAGTTAGTCATCGCTGCTGCACCAAACGCGAAGCCAGTTCGTCGTGCGATTGCGTTGAAAGTACCTTGATTCTCTTGCCGGTAGGTCGCTCGGGCTGCATAGAATGGAGCCGCGCCGAAATTTCCCGGATAGATTGCTTGGAGTGGGGCTGGGAATGGCAGATATGGTTGATGCCAGCGCAGCATAGTCAAGTCATAGAGGCGCGCCACGAACGCGCGCATCTCGTCGACACTCCCGGCTTGCCCGGCATCCTTGCACTCAATGGCAACACGTGGTCTTCCGGACGGCAACCCGCCGGACTGACGCAATTGTATGCCGACTTCCCGTGGCACCACTGCTATGTCAATCTCGTCATTTGCGCCACTTCGGCCTTGGAACTGTATCCCGTTCCAAATCTCCCACTCTGCCGCGCCTGAGGCTCTGCGGAACCCAATGACACTGGCGTTCTGTGGTCCCAGACTAGCTGAAGGCACGCCTGTCGGGGCTCCGCCGCGCTGGAAAAACCGTCGGTCGGGATCACTTGGGGAGATGCGACTGCCATCCGAACGCTGTAGCCAAACCTCAAATCCGCGGTTCTGCAGCCCGTTTGCCACGCCGGTCATGATGAACAGCTCGAAGATGCGACCTGCACCACTAGCACTTCGCAACGTCGCTACGCTGCCAAGGATCGCGTTGATCGCCGATTGCACATTGTTGATCATTCAGCATCGTCCCAAGGTCATACTGAGTCGGCCCAATTGACGAGCGCGCCGCGGAGCGTCGGCAACATCGTCTGGGCAATCGCCGCATTCTCCCTGTCAACACTCGCTTGCTCTTCCTGATCGGCTTGAACAACGAGGGTGATCCCATTCGTCAGTGGAGGGGATATGGTATCTCGCGGCTCGAGGAGCACCTCTGCGAACAAGATCGTGTCCAGTTGCTTGAATGTCGCGTCGAGCATCGCTACGACATCGGACACTCGCTTGGTCACATAATTGGCCGCCCAATGGATCTGCTCGACTCCCGTTATTGGCTCTGCACCGGGGGAGGGAGTGGCCGGCTCCTCTGACCACCGCTTTTCCGACTTTCTTGAACGCACGAGAAGTTGCACGTTTTGCAGGTCCTCGGCTGTCTCTTCCGGAACTCGCCCAACCCGCAACTCCTCGATCATCTCGAACGCAATCCAGTCAGCCTCCGTGGCTGCTAGTACGTCGATCAATGGTAAGAGCCTGTGGTCAATAGTTGCCATAATCCCATCCTTCACGCGTTCGGGTACTCCCGCGCGATCCAATTCGGCCGCGAACTGAAGCGCTGATCGCCGCCGCTCCAATTGATGGAGTCGTGGAGCTAAGAATCTTAAAACGTCAATAGTATCCTAGGTCTCTGGCGGGCAGGTATGTGCTGGGCTGAGAGTCGCGATGATGCTCGGCGCGTGCTGGACTGGGCCAAAACGACCCGTTATCATTTGACCTCGTCGGAGTGTCGTAGTCCTAGCAATTGGAGGATTTTTGCGTCAGGGAGCCGGAACATACAATAGGTCTTCAGGCGACGAAGGGGGCAGCGATGGCAAGGCGACTGCGAACCGTTGAATTCGGCGACATGTGGAGCGTTGGCGAAACCACCGTGCAGAACCACAAAAGATGGGGCAACCACTGGATGGCATGGTCGTACTGGGTATACGTTCTGGAAGATGCCGCCCGAGTGATTGGCGAACAGGCCCACCACGACGAAGACCGCAACGGAAATGTTGTAATGCCCGCCGTATTGGCGGTTCGGGCGATGCTCCTCGGCTACGCAATCGAATGCGCGATGAAGGGTTATTGGGTGAAGCGCGGAAACAACATGGTTCAGAACGGAAAGTTCATCGGGGTGCCAGGCGCAGGCGCCGAACACAACCTTGTTCAACTAGCGAAAATCGTTGGCTTTACGCCGACTCAGCGTGAAGCTGATGTGCTCACGCGCCTCGTCAAGTTCATTCGATTTGCAGGGCGTTACCCCATCGCCAAAAAACCCTGAGGATATGGCCCCACGTGAGATCGACGGGCTAGGGAGGGTCGACATCGGCTTCTTCTCGAAGGCCGGTTTCCGCACCTGCCTCAGTGTCCTCAATAAGCTCATGAGCCTGATCTCAGGAAAGAAACGACGAACCTTTCAGCCCCTCGGCACTGTCCATTATCTTCTTCGTTCGCGGAAGACCAGCCCGAAGTCGCGTCTTCCAACTTGACGCCTAACGCCCAAACCACCGAACTGGGGTCGCGGCTGGCTGGGGGCAACCGTCCACCTGTGAAAGAATAATAGTCATGAAACGACCGTTCACCGCAACCGTTTGGCGTGAGGGCAATTGGTACGTCTCGCAATGCCTGGAACTTGATATTGCCAGCCAAGGCGAGAGCGAACAAGAGGCGCTGGCCAATTTGAAGGAAGCGCTCGAACTCCATTTCGAACCCCCACGGGCCACGCGGCTACCCGAAGTTCGTACCATCGAGGTTGAAGTTGGCGCGGCTTAACCCGCTGCCTTTTAGGGAGATAAAGCGCCGGCTTGAGGCCGCCGGTTTCGTAGAGGCAAGCCAAAAAGGGAGTCATGTCAAGTTCGTCCGGCGCACCGGCGATATCGTCGATACTGCAGTGGTTCCTAAGAAGCACGAGGTCCCAGTCGGCACGCTCAGGAGCATTCTCAGCCAAGCCCACATCGGTACCGCCGAATGGGAAGAGCTAGGTTAGTCTGGTCACCTGGCCGTATCACGCTCGACGATGAGAGGTGTTCGCAGCGGATTGATCCTCCTGACGGTGTAGCGTTTACCGGAACGGGCAAACCGGTTGGAAAGGCAACTGGCTACAAACAGAAGCAGCTGAAGCCGCGCTGCCTCACACTGGGTTCGCCGGCTGAGCGGGCCGGGCCCTCCAGCGCCGATCGGATATGGTGACCCACAGATGCCTCCGGCGAGGCTTTCGTTTTTCATCCAACGTACGATTGGCCGCGGGATGCATTAGATGCGTTAGAATCTCCGAATATGCCCGATACGGGGGAGCATCCGCCGACAGTCCGCCGGCTGATGGCGGATTTTCGGGGCGGGAAGAGCGAAGCCGCGAATCGCCTGGTCGAGCTGTTCTACCCGGAGCTACGCAGGCTGGCCGCCCAGCGCATGCAGCGCGAGCGCCGCGACCATACCTGGCAACCTACCGCGCTGGTCAACGAACTCTATCTGGTTCTGGCGCGCGTCAAGGCCCTGCCACCACCTGGGCCCGATGCTGAATCCGAGAGAGCCGCATTTCTCGGCTTGTCGGGCTTCCTCATGAAACGGCTGCTCATCCACCATGCGCGTCCCCTGTCGCGCCGCGCGGGGAAGTCCCCTCCACCCGATGAGCTGGACACTCCTGCGCCGAACGATGCAGACCTGACCGAGATCGAGGATCTGTTGACCAGGCTGGGCCGCCTGGATCCGATGTTGCCGCAAATTGTGGAGATGAAGATCTTCGAAGGTGTGGAGAGAGAGGAAATTGCGGCGCGGCTGGGCTGTTCGGTGCGTACTGTGGGCCGCCGTTGGGAATTCGCGCGCAGGTGGTTGGAGGAGGCCATGGCGCCTGATCGCAAATGACGGATGAACAGTGGCGCGAGGCGTGGGTTGCGTTTCAGTCCGCGGAAAACCTTCCTGAGGAAGAAGCTGAGGAACTCCTGGAGCAATCGCCCATGAGTGCCGAAGTGCGGGATGCGGTGGTCGAGATGCTACACTCCGGTGGACCGGCCACCGGCAGCCGTGCGTCCGGATTGGCGCACAGCAACCCGGCGACGGGACCTCTTCCGGCGCCGGCATTATCGTTGGCCGCCGGCACCAAGATTGACCGTTATTTGTTGCTGGAGAAGATCGGCGAAGGCGGGATGGGCGAGGTGTGGCTTGCCGGGCAGAAGGAACCCGTGCAACGCCAGGTAGCGCTCAAGTTGATCAAAACCGGCTCCGGCAGCCGCGAGCTGATGTCCCGGTTTGAATCCGAGCGCCAGGCGTTAGCGCTGATGGACCATCCGGGCATAGCCAAAGTATTCGACGCCGGGTCCACGGCGCAAGGACTGCCGTACTTCGTGATGGAATACGCCGCCGGCGAACCGATCACGACCTATTGCGACCGTCGGCGCCTGAGCACCCGTGAGCGGCTGGAGCTGTTTATCCAGGTCTGCGAGGCCGTGCAGCATGCACATCGTAAGGCTATCATCCATCGCGATCTGAAGCCGTCGAACATTATGGTCGTAGAAATCGAGGGACGGCCGGCACCCAAGATCATCGATTTCGGCATTGCCAAGGCACTGAACCAGAAATTGAGCGCGGACACCATCCACACAGGTTTTGGCGCACTGGTGGGAACACCGGAATATATGAGCCCCGAGCAGGCTGTTTCCGGGGGCGCCGATATCGACACACGCACCGACGTCTATTCGCTCGGCGTCGTTTTCTACGAGCTGCTGGCGGGCGCGCGGCCCATCGACCTGAACCAAATGGGACTGGAGGAGTTTCTGCGGCGGCTGCGCGAAGAAAACACACCGCGGCCCAGTACACGCGTCAGCACCAAAGATGCCGCCGCTTCGAGCGAGGTGGCCAGCCGTCGCCAAACCGAACCGCCGGCGCTGGCCCGGCAGTTACGCGGGGATTTGGATGCCATCGCGCTCAAGGCGCTGGAGAAGGACCGCGAAAGGCGCTACGAATCGGCGGGTGCCCTGGCGCGGGATATTGAACGCTACCTGGCGGGCGAAGCGGTGGAAGCCCAGCCGCCGTCACCGAGCTATCGTTTGCGGAAGTTCGCGTCGCGGCATCGCTGGGTGCTGGGAGCAGCGGCGGCTCTGCTCGCGCTGTTGATTGTGGCGGTCGTGTGGATGTCGGTGGCTTTGCGGCAGCAGATGCGTGCCAATGCCAACGCCGCCGCCCTGCGCGACGTGGTGCGCAAGGTGATGATCCAACGGCCCGCGCAATTGGCCCAACTACCCAACTCGTTGAAGCTCCGCTCCGATCTCATGAGCGACGTGGAGGGCGCGCTGACGGCCTTAAGCGGCGAAATTGGACGCGACCGGAACGCCGATCTGGAACTGGCGCGGGCTTATTACGCCATCGGCAACGTGAGAGGCGGTGACGTTTCCGACGGCTCCTTGGGGCAGTTCCAAACATCGATCAATTACTTCGAGCGTTCAGGCAAAATCGCCGGCGGCCTGATCCACGCGCACCCCGAGGATCGGGATGCGCAGAAGATGTTCTTGACCAGCCAAATGGCCATCCTCTACAACTACCGCCGGTTCGAGCGCTTCGCCGAGGCCGAAAGAGTGGCGCGCCAGATTGTGGCTCACGCCCAGGCTTTACCGTCACGCATGCATCGCGAAGACTCCTTCGTTGATTACGACATCTCCACGGCATACAAAGAGATCGCCGCGATGAAGACGAGCCAGGGTCAGCTGGAGGAATCGCTGGCGCTGAATCGCAGTGCTCTGGCCGCGTTTTCCGCGAACATGCAGGCACACTGGCTGAAGTCGCCGCTGGTGAAGAACAACTTGGCGGCGTGCAACGCGGACACCGGGCTCTCCGAGTGGCGATTGCATGGTTATTCCGCGGAAGCCTCGGCTCTGATGCATATCGGGCTGACGGCGGTCGAGGGATGTCCGGACAAGATGTGTAGATCACGGTCGGCGGAGTTGGAGGGTTACGCCGGCCTGGTGGACTGGTCGGGCGGGCGAGAGAAAGATGGGCTGCGCTTAATGCAGCGGGGGGTCGCCGATTTTGACACGATGTTGGCGGCGGACAGCGCCGACGTGGTGGCCCGTACCGCGGTACAGTCGCTGCGCGGGAGTTATGCCCTGGCGCTGATTGGATCCGGACACCCGGGCGAGGCCCTCGGTGTGCTGCGCAAATTCGTCAAGCCGGATGATTTGCAGGCTGACCCGAGGGATCTGCTGATCTACGGCCAGGCCCTTGAGGCGGACGGGCAAGGGATTGGCAGCGAACGTTATTTTCAAGCGGCGAGCGACCGTCTAAACCAGGAGCATGCGGATGGCTTTGAGACGCAAACCATGCGCTGGGCCATCGCGCACCTGCTCGCCGGCCGGGCAGATCGCTTGCGAAACTACCAGGAGGCGATCGGGTACCGGCGCGAGGAAATGCGTCTGGCTGAGCGTTTGCCCGCCGACGCGAGTACTGCCGGGATCTTCAGAAGCGCCAGCGCTGCGGCATTCGCCCGCAGCGTTGCTGCAATACCGGACGCGCCGGCTGCGTTACGGGCGGAAGCGCTCCGGGCGCTCGCCGGCTGTTCGGAGAGCGTGCCGAGCCCTTACCGGGTGGAGCATGCCGGAATGATCGTGAAGACGCCCACGCCACAGGAAGTCGTGAATCTGCAAGGGGCCCTCGGGAATTAGCCCCTTTGGGTTCGTATGCAAACGGGGACCTGCTTTGAAGGTGATGTTCCCCGCTACCGCTCCCACCGGCGCCATCGTGTCATAACCGAAAAGCATGGAAGATCGGTGCCAACTTCCGCCGGGCGCGCGTCATCCGCGGCTGACGAGAGCCGAAGGCGATGCCGCGAGTTCCGGAAGACCTATCGATTCGAAGGTGCGACCGCGCAAGCCGGAGACCCCTAGAACCGAGAAGTAGTTCTCCGAAACGATGAAGGTGCTGGCAAATTCTGCATTTTTCGCCGTCGCAGATAGTACCCCCAGTCTTCCCATCCACGACCCTGGCTCCGCGCTTCCCCACTTTGCGACGCCGCCTGCCGTCAGGCGCAGTTGGTCGATGGAAAATGCAATGACGCCGGTAAACGAATGCAGATGGTCCCGATAACTTTCGTAGTCCGGATAGCTGAATCTGGCATTGATGGTGCCGTACCGGAGACGCAGCGCGAAATTGACCAACGTGCTGGGATCGCGCGCATCGAGGGGGCGGGCGACGAACGCTTTGTAGGCCGTAAAGGCAACCGTGTTGATGCCGATACCCAGCGCCAGTGCAAAAACCGACACCGTGGTGTACCCGCCATTGCGGAGCAGTGTGCGTGTCGCATAACGCAGGTCTTGGCGCAGGGTTTCCAACAAGAACATCAGATAGCCTCACTCACGGGGTTTCAGTTTCAAATTCGTTACTGGATGGGAAGACGATTCCAAGCACCGATTATTACAACTGGAAGTACGTCAGTGGGTTGGAAAAGGCTGGGAGTTCCCGCTGCCGTACGAGGCGCCACTGTGCTCATGCGTGCCGGGGGGCGATCAGCCATGGTCGTCCCTACCGCAACCGATGCACCGACTCATCACCGCCGGGAGACAAAATCCCGCAACAGGACAATATCAGTTTCGTCGCGTCCTTGAGAGATGGCGAGCTTTCCCCCGTCAGGGGAGAAAGAGAACGTCTGGACCAACCCGGAACGAAAATGCGTGACCTGGCGTGCCGGGCCACCGCTAACCGGCTGTACCCAGATGTTTGTCGCACCGTTTCGTTCCCATGGAAATAGGATGCCGGAGCCGTCGGGAGTCCAACGAAGATTCGCTCCGCTAGGATGTCCCTCTTTGGGCAGGTCTAGCTTGCGCAGCGGATTGCCCTTGTCCCCATCGAGGATAGCCAAAGCCGGCGGTTGCATCCACCAGAGACGGTCGAAGCTCGCGACTTTCTTGCGATCCCGTGAAAAGCTGTAGTCTTCGCTTGGAATTGAAAAGAGCGCCACGGGCGCGGAACCATCCAAACCCACGCGCCAGAGCCCGATTGCGTTGTTGCGATTGGAAACGAAAATCACGCTCTTGCTGTCCGCCGAGCAAGATGGCGTGCTATCTACGCTGGGTCCGTGAGTCACTGGTCTGCTTTCCCCTGTCGCCAGATCTGTCTTCCAGAGATTTAAGTTTTCAGACTCGTCCGACTTGTAAACAAGAGTACGCATATCCGGGCACACTCCGATTTCGGCCCGGTAGTGAGCGCCTCGCGTAACCGGCTGAATCTGGCCAGTCAATGCAAGCAGGCGGAGGTTCCACCCCTCCGAATCCGGAGCAGAGTCCACCAGCCGCCCGTTATCGGCCCATGCGAGTCCACCGCCGCCCTCAAACACTCCCTCTTCGCCCGTCGGGATCAGGACCGGCTCCCCCGCTGATTCGCCTGTCCATGGAGCAACTGAAATGTGGAATGATCTTCTACGTACAGATGCGACAAGCAGGTTGCCGGAGGTCGAGAGGCTCAGCCCCTCATAACTATCAAGGCTGGTTGTAATCTGCTTTGCGTCACCGCTCGGGTATTCTACCAAAACGAGTTGGAAAACAGAATTTCCCCGGTCTACCAAGGCGAGCCAGTGTTTGCCATCGCCAAACCAGGCGAGCCCGGCCACATCCACATAAGAACGTGGGCCAACCGCTTGAACCGCACCCGTTTCCCGATCGATCGCGGCTAGCCCCACCGGATTACCAACGCCGATGGGAACTGCGATATAACGGTCGTCCGGCGACCATGCCAGCGCGCTACCGAACGTTTCAGATCCCGAGCGCTGCTTGATTACGCGCGATTTCGCGGTCGATAAATTCACTACCAGTAAGGAATTCGTTGTGAGTGTCTTGTCCCTGTCGACTAACGCTACGAACCGGCCGTCATGCGAGAGCGCAAAACCCCTATGAGCTCCGCTCAGAACGAGATGCGGCTGGCCGCCAAACAAGGGCACTCGAAACAGTCCGTCCGATTCCGCAGAGGCTTTGATCCGGGTGAAATATAGATACTTTCCATCCGGCGAAAAGGCCACGTTCGAAATGGCGCCCGGGCCGGCGTTCACAGCTTGGATTTTGGCTCTTGTCGCCAGTTGTAAGAGGTGAATCGTGTTCTCGCCAGACTCGCTGCTAACGTACGCGACGTAGCGTCCGTCCGGGGAAAGCGCAGGGTTGAAGGCGCGGCCCGAGGTGGTGATTCGATCCAGGCGAAGATGGTCGCCCGGTGTGATCGAATGTCCAGGGAGAAGTTTAAACGCCGCAGTCGCGGCGGCGGCAGCCAAGACCGCCGCTCCGATCCACCGCCATCTTCTGTTGAAGTTGAGGCTGGGAGCTGAAAACGGCTTCCATCCTGTATGCGTCTCCTGGATCTGCTTGCAATGAGCGAGGAGTTCGTCCGCGCTCGAGAACCGAAGCTTCCGGTCCTTGTGTAAAAGCCGCAGGATCAACGCGCTTAACTCCCGGCTGATGCGCCCGTCCAACGATACCGGCGATTTCGGCGCGTGATTCAGAATTGCGTTGATCACGCCGCTTTCCGTTGGGCGATCAAATGGTCGAACACCCGTTGCCAGTTCGTACGCGACCACGCCGAGACTGAAGAGATCGCTTCTGGCGTCCACATCTTCCCCAAGGAGTTGCTCGGGAGATATGTATTGAACGGTGCCGAGTACGGCGCCTACGCGAGTGTTGAAAGTTGACCCGGGCGGGCTTTCGGTGAGGCTTTGCCGGATCTTCGCCAGCCCGAAATCCAGCACTTTCACCAGCCCGTCCTCACGAACCATGATATTCTCCGGCTTGATGTCGCGATGGACCATGCTCGCCTTGTGCGCGGCGCTGAGCGCCGACGCCACCTGAACCAGGATGTCCAGGATCGTCGGTTCATCCACCGGTCCATTTGCCATGAGTTCTCGCAGGGTGCGGCCCTCTACGAACTCCATCGCAATGTAAGGCCAGCCGTGCTCAAAGTCCGCATCGTAAATAGACACGATGTTGGGATGGCTGAATATCGATGCCGCTCGGGCCTCGCGCTGCAAGCGAAGGAGGCTTTCGTGCCCCAGGGTGGAGGCGGCGGGAAGAAGCTTCAGAGCCACGGTCCGATCCAGGCGTTCGTCCCGCGCCTTTACGATTACACCCATCCCGCCGCTTCCGATTGGCTCCAGAACCCGGAATCGCCCGATCATTGCACCGGGTTTTAGGGCCTCATGGACGAGCCGGCTGGCCGCATCTAGGAACGCACCCGCGCTTAGGAAATTGCCCTCTTGTGCCGCTTGCTCGGCGCTGGCCAGGCGAAGAACTTCGGCCCGCAGCTCAGCGTCAGGGCCGCACAGTGAATCGATTGCCGCTGCACGCGCGTGCTCCGGGATGTCGAGAACCGACATGAACACTTCGCATGCCCGGCGATGGAGATCCGGCACCTTCATGCAATCGGTAGTAGGCCCTTCTTGCAACTCACCGTCTGCCGGTGGCGCGGCTGAACCCGCTTCCGGGGAGCCGGGAAGCAGGCGCACAGATGAACCATTTTCCGGGAGTATACCTTGTTTCGATGATTATTGGCTCGCTGGAGAGTCTGCGCCCCCGGGGCTTCTGCGGCGGCGTGGGTTGACGGGCGCAGACGGCTGTAAAGCCACGCACGCGCGCTCCGCCACAATCGTACGACGGTGAGTTCGGGAACCCCCAGCACCATGGCGATCTCCGTGTTTTCGAGCCCGCCAAAATAGCGCAACTCCACAACTTGAGTCAGGCGGGGGTCCACACGAGTCAGTTCGTTTAATGCCGCATCTAAATCGATGAAGTCGATAGGCGTTTCCTGCGCGGCAAGGCCGGAAAGCGTAACGTGCGGCTGGCCGCTGCCGCGCTTGTGCGAGTTCTGAGCCCGCGCGAGATCCACCAGAATTTGACGCATGACGCGGGCGGACACGGCGAAGAAGTGGGCGCGGCTGGCCCACTCCGCGGGTGCGCCTTGGATCAGCTTGACGAACGCTTCATTGACTAATGCGGTAGGCTGGAGCCGGTGGCCTTGCCGCTCACGGGCCAAATGAACTTGCGCAAGGCCGCGGAGTTCCGCGTACACGACCGGCGCGATACGTTCGAGCGCCTCAGCATCGTCCCCGCTCCACGCCTTAAGAAGACGCGTAGGGCCGAATGTTGCGGAATCCTGCGGCTTCACATAACAATTCTATACAAGTGCGACCGCCCGTTGGTCGGCGGAGCCGGATCAACCGATTCGTCGCAGGCACGATTGTGAAGCGGTTTACCGGCTTAGTTCGCGTCATTTAGAAAAGTGCTGGCGCGTCCATGAGAGATTCTATAGCGTCAAGTCCGTCAAGGAGTCCCTCTACCACCGCCTCAGCCGCTTCCGCTGCCCACAAATTCCCCCGTCGAGGCTTTATTTCAAAGCTTCGCGCATTGTCCTCTTGCACCGGTCAACACGTTTTACTTCGCGTTCTTCTTTGCGCTCTTCGACGGCGGCACTACGCCTTTTTCCGGCTGCTCTCTCTCAATCGGATCGGATAAACGATGCAGCGGCTTGTCGCCGACGGAGGAGAACTGTGGGCCCTTCTCGTCAACGGTCAAGCCGTGCGCGGTATACATCGATTCGTTAAATGTGCTTCCCGACAGGGCCGCCGCTACCGCGAATACCCCATGGGGCACGCCGTTGGTAAATGTGGTCGCGATGTAGTCGCCCACCATCAGTCCGTTTTGTGACTTGGGCAACCACTGGAGCGGCATAGGGCCGGATAGCTTCTGCGCGGCATTCCACGTTGTTCCGCCGTTGGCTGACGAAATGAAGCCGACGTTCAGTCTGCAGGTGGACCGCGTACACTTGGTGTTGCTGTAAAAGTAGTATGTGATCGCAACATGGGCCGAACTGCCTGAGGTCTCCGGATCGATGCCGATTCCGGGAATGAAGTGATCGACCGCGCTGGTGGTGGGATCGACGGGGACGCGCGTCACCGTCGACCAGTGCATGCCGTCGCTCGAAGTGCTGTAAACCAGATCGTTGGTGGAGCAACTGCCGCGGAAACGGCAATCTTCCCAGACCACCCAGACGTTGCCCGCGCCGTCAATCGCGGCGGAAGGGAGCGGGCCGCTGCGGATGCCGCCGGCGTCGATATGGGCCTGGATGTTGGAGATCTTGACCGATGCGCTCCAGCTTGCTCCTCCATTCGTGGAACTGAAGGCTTGCATGGATGCGCCTTCAAACGGGACCACTACCGTACCGTTGGGCTGAACCAGCGGCTGGCCGCCGAGCCCCGTTGCGTTGTTCGCGGTTGCGGCCGCGGGGCCCCAGGTTACGCCGCCATCGGTGGAGGTACTCATGAAAAGTCTGTCGTTTTCGGCGGGATTATCCCACTCCACGTAGCAGTTGCCGTAGAACGGGCTGGAAGATTGGCTATCACAGACGATCCAGTTCTTGTCTGAGCTGGCGACATCCGGTGAGACGTTGACCGGGTCGTTCCAGGTCAAGCCGCCGTCGGTGGAGCGGTTGACGACGACCGCGGGGGCCTGGCCGCTGCTGGGGATCGGCAGCGAAGCGATCATCCAGACACCATGCTTGGCATCGTACGCGACGGCGGGATCGCTGGCTGCGCTATATGGGCCGCCGCCGTTCCCGCTGGTGAGGCCGGGCAGGAATCCGTGCGCCCAGGTGGCCCCGCCGTCGGTCGAAGTGGCCCAGCCAATAGCAGTGGCGCCGCCAGGGGCGATGCGCCCGGTCTGAAACGCGGAGACCAGCGTGATGCCATTAGCCAGCATATGTGGCTCAACCTCGGTGGCGTGCTGGCCGGGTGGAACGGTGAAGGGATCGGAGCTGATTTGCGTAAGCGTGACAGCCGCTTCTTCCTGGGCGAACGCCGCAAAGGACGCGCCACACAGAACCATACAGACCAGCGGAAAAGTCAAAGAAAGAGCGGAATTGCGATTCATGGAATTTGTCCTCGGATACAGAAAAAGGCGCCTGGTGTGCGCCGTCAATCCACCATGGCGTCGTAGGCCATCCTCTTGAACTGCCCACCGGCCACTACGTCGCTGCTAGGCAGGATATTGACCAGGAAGACGCCAACCATGTGTTCCTTGGGATCGATCCAGAAGCTGGTTCCCGCCGCGCCGCCCCAATTGTATTCGCCCTCCGAGCCCACGCTCGCCGACTTGCCAGGACCAAGATTCACGGCAAATGTCAAGCCAAAACCGTAGCCTTCCGCCGGCATACCCTCGGTGCGTGCTAGGGTGCCCAGGTGATCGCTACGCATGAGTTCGACCGACTTGCGGCCTAGAATGCGTACCCCATCAAGCTCACCGTCGTTCAGCAACATGCTGACGAATCGCGCATAGTCGTCGAGCGTCGATACCGAACCCGCGCCGCCTAATAGCAGCGTCGGCTTCTTCTTGAAGTTCTCCTGGGCCGGGGAAGTGGAGCGTTCGATGCCGCCGCCCTTCTTAGGCGCGTACAGCACCGCCAGACGATTCCATTTTTCCTCCGGCACGAAGAAGGCCGTATCCTGCATGCCGAGCGGACGGAAAATCCGTTCTTCGAAAAACTGGTCGAGCGGCTTGCCGCTTACGACCTCCACCAGACGGCCCAACACGTCGATCGAGAAGCCATAGTGAAAGGTCGTGCCAGGCTGGTGGTTTAAAGGGGCGGTGGCCAGACGCAGTACCGCTTCCCCCAAATCGAAAGGCACCCACCCGTTTCCGCCCGTCACTCCCAGTTTCTTGTAAGCCGGCTCGCCGCTTTCATCCTTCGGTCCCGCGTAGTCGAGGCCGCTGGTGTGCCGGAAAAGGTCGCGGACCGTGATGGGGTGTTCGGCGGGAACGGTGTAATAGGTCCGCCGGCCGGCGGCGTCAAACGATTCTTGCGCCACGCTCATCTTCGTGAATTCCGGAAGGTACTTCGATACCGGATCGCTGAGCGAGAATTTGCCCTCTTCGTACAGAATCATGGCGGCGACGCCTGTGATGGCCTTGGTCATCGAGTACATGCGCACGATCGTGCCGGGCTTATAATCACCCCAAGTCTCGCGGAAGACGACCTTGCCGCTCCGCGCGATCAGGCCGGAAGCGCCGTTCAGCCGGCCCGTGGCGACGTGTTCCTGCATCACGGTGTTAATCCTGTTCAGGCGATCGCGGGAGAAACCAGCCTGCTCCGGAGGCGCGGTCGGCAAAGTAGCGCCGGACACCAGCGATGCGACCAAACAGAAGACGAAAAGAATCCGCATGAGCGCAAATCTACCACAGGGGCAGGCATCGTGTGGAAGTGAAGCACCGGCCACGGGCGAATTGCACCCCCCGTGTACAATGTGGCACTGGACGCGAGAGAGGCACAAGAACGCGAGAGCGCGCGCTAAAACGTACGCGGCGGGCGCCCGTCCCCATTTTTGTCCGGGAACCGCGCCGCCCACTCTTCGAGTGTTACCTGCGCGCCGTTCGCCACATAGGCGATCGCATGATACATGCCGGCGACGACCAGTAATTCCAGTATTTGACTGACATCCCAGCGAGCGGCGAGTGCGCACCATAGCTTATCGGATACGTGTGCGGTCTGGTGGAGTTCATCCGCCAAGCGCAGGAGAAGGGCCTCGCGTTCAGTCCACAACGGGTCGGACGGCGCACCGCCGGCAGTAGCGCGTAGCGCCTCCGGCGTAAGTCCCACCGCTTGGCCGAAGGCGGTCACGTGCACGCCCCATTCGTATTCGCAGCCGCACAGGGCCGCGGTCCGGTCGATAAGAATTTCGCGCTCCCGGGGCGCGATCGAGCTGCGAGGCCCGAGGATGGCGGCTCCCAGCGCGCGCAGGCCGGTACTCATCTCCGGACTGCGCACCAAGGTACGGAACAGCTTCAAAGGCTCAATTGTCGAAGCCGGCGGCATCCATTTGGCCAGCGAATCGGCGACTCGCGGTTCGTAGGGCGGCTCCAGCGGAGCGATACGCGGCAACATAATTGTGTACTTTCGATGCTACGGAATCCGTAGCATCCAGGATAACGCTTCGAAAATCGAAGCGCAAGCAGCCGACCCGGGTCAGCCGGCCGGTCTCCATGCACGTCCGCCCTGGGGATGCGACACTAGTGGGTGCCGCAATCGCAGAAGACCATGACGCCCTCGCAGCGCAAAACCGTTCGCGGCTCCCGTACAGGCCGCCCCATCATGGCGTTGCTCGACCTTCTTGGCCGTCGCTGGATTCTGCGCATCGTATGGGAATTGCGTGCGGAAGGCCTGGGCTTTCGCGCTTTGCAGGCACGCTGCGGGGGGGTGTCGCCTAGTGTGCTTAGCCAGCGCCTGCGGGATCTCTTCGACGCCGGGATTGTCGCGCAGGACGAGCGCAAGAACTATCGCCTGACGCCCAATGGTGGAAAACTGCTCGCCGCGCTCGTTCCTCTTCATCGATGGGCCGAAAACTGGCGCAAGCCGGGCCCCTGCTTGTGAAAGGCCCACCTGGAGAGTGCTACTGCGAAATAGTGGGCCCACACTGCTGAGTTGAACCCATCCCGTTCCCCGGTCCAGGACTCACTTGGAGGCGATGTAATCGATCAGGCTGTCGATGTCGCGGTCGCTGAGCCAGCCGCGAAACGGGGGCATCAGGGCGCCGCCGAATTTAACCCGCAGCTTGATATATTCGCGGTTGGGTTTGACCTTGGCGATCGGCATTTGGGCGCGCCGGAAGAGCTGGTAAAAACTCGGGCCGAACTTCTTCGACTGCGGCCGGTCGATGTCGTGGCAAACCGCGCAGTTTTCGCGGTACAACGCCTGGCCGATCCGCAGGTGGTTTCTTTCCCAAGGGAGCGGCCGAGGGGCGTCGCCCGCCAAGGTGGCGGCGAAAGCCAGAGCGAGTGCAGCTTTTCGGATCACGCCTCCCATCCCCGAACCTCGACGGCGCCGGCGCTGCGCATGACTTCAGCGGCCTGGTCGGCTGCATGGCCGCGGCAGCGGACCCTCAGGCACACCGCGCCGGGATCCACATCCGGCACCGGCGCTTTTTGCTTCGGCCGGTGGAGGAGGCCACTCTCCCAGAGGAACCAGCCAAACGTAGACACGATTGCGCCCAACATGGTCATTTCAAACGTGATCACACCTGTCGCCCAGAACGAAAAGATCGGCATGCCGCCGGTGACCAGGCGGTAGTTGTGTTGCGTCCAGCGGATGAAAGCGGTCGCCAGTGTGCCGCACAGGATCGCGCCCAAAACCGATACTACAGACATGCGGCTAGGCCGGTCCAGCACGCCGCGCCGAAACTCCACCGGCTCCTCGGAAAAGACGTCCAGGTCCGCAGGTGAGATGCCGCTGGCGCGCAGCGACCGTATGGCCTCTGCAACCCCGTCCTTCTCGCGGAATTCGGCAATCAGGTAGGTAGTCAGTTATCCTCCTGTGGATGTGGTTTGAACTCCCACACGGCGATCATCGGGAACAGCTTCGCGAAAATCATGTACAGCATGGCCATGGCCGCAAAGGTGGCGGCGGTGATGGCGGCTTCGACCCACGTGGGCATGTAGAAACCGGACGCCGCGGGCAGCCGCGGGTTCGCCAGCGTGGGAACCACGATTACGAAACGCTCGATCCACATGCCGATCAGCACCGCGACGGAGGCCAAGGTGGCGCCGGCGATGGTGCGAAAGCGGCGGATCCCGAGCAGCACGAACGGGACCGCGAAGTTCAGCAACATCATGGTCCAGAAATAGGGAGCAAAATGCCCGCGCGTACGGGCGCCGAAAACGGCCATCTCCTTGGGATCGTTCCCGTACCAGACGGTCAAGTTCTCCGCCAGCGTGAAGTAGCACCACAGCAGGCTCATGAGAAGCAACAGCTTGGCCAGGCCGTCGAAGTGGTGCCTGGTGAGATAGACCTCGAGGTGGAGCAACTTGCGGATCATGGCCATCACCAGGATCAGGGCCGCGATCCCGCTGAAGATGGCGCCAGTAACAAAATACGGCCCGAAGATGGTGCTGTGCCACATAGGCGCGATCGCCATGGCGAAATCCCAGGCCACCACGGTGTGCACCGAAACCGCCACGGCTAGGATGATGCACGCCATCAGCTTCATGGCGCGCTCCAGGGCGTGCCACTCGCGGTCGGTGCCCGTCCAGCCGAGAGACAGCGCACGGTAGAGTTGTTTCCGCCACGGCGTATTGTGCTCGCCAAGTTGCGCCAGATCGGGGATCAGCGGCAAGTACAGATAGATCACGCTGCCGGTGACATAAGTGACGATGGCCGTGAGATCCCAAAGCAGCGGGGAGCGGAAGTTGGGCCAAAGCATCCGCGAGTTGGGATACGGCAGCAGCCAATAAAACAGCCAGGCGCGGCCTAAATGAATAATGGGGAACATACCGCCGATCATGAGCGCGAAGACCGTGATGGCCTCGGCCGCGCGCGTGACGGGCTTGCGCCAGGCTGCGCCGGTGAGCCGCAGAATCGCGGAGATGAGCGTGCCGGCATGCGAGATACCGATCCAGAAAACGAAATCGACAATGTAGATCCCCCAGAACACCGGCCTCGCGAGGCCTGTGACGCCCATTCCCGAGTGAAGCTGAACACCCCATGCGGCCAGGCCGGCGGCGCCCACCAGAAATAAAAACACGGTCGCGAACACGTAACGGCCGCTGACGCGCGAGAGCGGCCGGAACAGGTCTTCTCGAATTTGACGATAGGGGAGAAACTCAGGCGCGGGCGACATACCGGCTTAGCCTTTTTGTAGATAAAACACCTTGGGCTGAGTTCCCAATTCCTCGAGCAGCCGGGTGGCACGGCCGTGCCCGGCGAGGCGCGAAACTTTACTGGCGGGGTCGTTAAGGTCGCCGAATACCATCGCCTCGGCGGGACACGACTGCACACATGCCGGCTGCACATCGCCGTCTTTGAGCGGTCGGCCGTCCTCAGCGGCATCCTGTTTGGCCCGCTTGATGCGCTGAATACAGAACGTGCATTTCTCCATCACGCCAGCCGGGCGTACCGCAACATCCGGATTGTGCTGCAACGGGAGCGGCTCTGGCCAATCCGGAGCGAACCAGTTGAAGTACCGCACCGTGTAAGGGCAGTTGTTGGCGCAGTAGAAGGTACCCACGCAGCGGTTGTAGACCTGAACGTTGAGGCCCTCCGGATTATGATAGGTCGCGTAAGTGGGACACACGGGCTCGCAGGGCGCGTCATCGCAGTGCTGGCACAGCACCGGCATGTAGCGGCCTTTGATGTCGGGGAATTCGCCTTCATAATAGCGGTCGACCCGGATCCAATGCGCGGTGCGTCCGCGAGCCGCCTGCTCGGGAGTCGAGACCGGCAGGTTGTTTTCGGCGTGACAGGCCACGACGCAAGCTTCGCAGCCCGTGCAACGGTCCAGATCGATGGCCATTCCCCAACGGTGTTCCATAATTGTTTACCTTTCGGCGAAGCCTCTTTCCTGCCGGTCCCCGGTCGAGAACTGGGTCCAGCCGCGCCTGCCGCCCGTGCGCGCCAGGCGAACCCGAGTGGCGCCTGATATGAGGGCGCCGGTCGAAATGTCCCAGACCGGCGCCAGGATCGAAAGCGGGTTGGCGCCACGGCCGGAAGCGTAGCGTGTAAAGTGCGCATGCCCATCGCCTATCGCCATGCCGACTACCCCCGGGATCGCGCCGGGGTGGACATACACCGGGGCTTCGAGCGACCCATGTGGAGACTCCACCCGCACCATGTCGCCGTTCGCGACCTGTAACTTCCGCGCAGTCCCGGGATCGATCTCAACGGGTAAGCCCCAGATGGAGCTCGAGGTTGGGTCGGGCAGTTCTTGCAGCCACGGGAGGTGCGCGCCGCTGCCATCGTGAAATTGCAGCGACAGATAGGGCTGGAAATAGTACGGATACTGGGCGGGATCCCCTTCAAAGCGGGCCGGCGCGAAGTCCAGGGAAACCGCATTGGGACGCGCGGGCGTGGCCGGAGGCGGTTCGAGCCAGAGGCCGCCTTGGCGGGCTACATCGTCATAAGTTATGCCGTCTGAGAGCAAGGGCTGGACGATATCCTGGGGCGTCACGGGCCGGTACTCGGCGCCGATTTTGGTGGCCAGTTCGGCCAGCGTCTTTTCTACAGCGCGCGTGTCATACAGCGGCTCGACGAATGGCGTGGATACCACGACCGCCTGTTGGGTTGAGACCGCCGGCAGCAGAGCCATCGCGGATTCGAGCTCATGGTGGTCCGGCAATACGATGTCGGCCCAGGCGGAGGAGTCGTCCGGAATGGTCCCGAATGCGACCACCAACTCGGCGCGTGCCAGTGCATCGACCACGCCAACGGAGCGCGGCATCGCGTAGACCGGGTTCGCGCCATCGATGAACACCACCCGCGCCTGCGAGAGTGCCCGCACGATCGCGCGATTTTCGGGAGGCCGCGCGGCGGCGCCGGGAGGCAGCATGCCGCCGGGTTTGCCTACGTTGCCCAACATCAGGTTGAGGTAGTGAGAGGTGACGATCGCGTCCACGGAATTCGTTTGGGGGATGGATGCGCCGGCGAGCACCAGCGGCGCTTCCGATTCGCCTAGTTCCTGGACGACCTCGCGCACGCGCTTCCGGTCGAGCCCACATGCAGCCAGCAGAACGGCGGGGTCGGCTTCCTGAAAGGCCCGCGCCACTGGCTTCGGAAGCGCTTCGGCATTCCGGGCCAGCCGGGCATCCAGCAGCAGGCGCCCCACGGCGGCCAAAAACTGCGGCTCCGTGCCGGGACGAAGGGGCAGCCACCGATCGGCGGCCGCGGCCGTCACGGAGAGGCGCGACTCGGCCTGCACGAGCTGGCCGCGGATCTGCCCCCGGCCCTGCCGAAATTCGCCGAACTGCCGCGCATAATAGACCGGCGAGGCCCAGCCGCCGAGGAAGTCGGCGCCCACGCCTAGCGTGTAGTAAGCGTGAGAGAGATCGTAGACCGGCAAGCCCATCCATCCGAACACCATCCCGGCAGCTCTGCGCTCGGCCTCGTGGCCGGCGATAGAGCAAACTACGGGAGCGGGAACACCCAGCGCTTGTGTGAACCGGGCGATGACAAGAGAGCGTGTGCCGGCTTGCCCGCTGGAGAGGAAAACGATGCCGGCGGGATCGGCAGATCGCACTTTCGCGAGCTTTTCGGCAACTTGCGCGACGGCATCGTTCCAGGAGATCGCCGCAAACTGTGCCTGGCCGCGCTGGCCGGTGCGTTTCATGGGGCCGCGCAAGCGATCGGGATGATACAGCGATTGCACCGATGCTTGACCGCGCGCGCAGAGGTGTCCACCGGAGATCGGGTCGAGGGGATTACCCTCAATCTTCTTGATCGCGGCGATGCGCTCGCGAAACTCTTCGCCGTTGCGCGCGACGGTTCGAATGCCCTCCATGATGCGCACCACGGTGCCGCAGCCCGCACCGCACCCGGCGCAAACCGCGGGATGCCACTGCTCTTCACCGGGGACGATCTCATGCTCGGGGACCAGGAGCGGAATGGCCTTGTCGGCCTTGCCGCCGCAGGCGCCCAACGCGGCCGATGAAGCCGAGAGAATCTTGAAGAAGTTCCGGCGATCCATGGGTTCAGCGCTCCCTGCGGGACGGTGGCCGCCGGCGTCTCAGTAATGGCATGCGGCGCAGTCCTCCGTGGCCCTATATTGCCTGTGACAGTTCAGGCACGTGCCCATATTGTGTTTGACCAGCAGCTCGGCGGTGGACGCCTGGGTCATGTCGCCGTGACACCTCGCGCAGGAAATGCCGGCGCGGGCGTGCGGAGCGTGCTGGAACTTCACCAGAGATTCCGGCGGAAAGCCATACACTCGCCGCCAGGGGACCTCACGCTTACTCGCAGCGAAGCCGGCCAGCTTTTTGATCTCGGGCTTAGCGGCCGCCACTTTGGCGTGGCAGAGCATGCATTTGTGAATCGAAGGAAGCGTCGCCGCGGCACTCGTATCGGCGGAACTGTGGCAATCGAGGCACTGCAACCCAAGCGCGATATGCTGCTTATGCGAATACGCAATCGGTTGAACCGGCTGTGCGGCGACCGACTTCGCGATCAAGAGCCAGGAAATCCACGCTACGCCCCGCAAAAGTTCCCCCACCAGCCAGAATCCCGCCGGCGCCGCCTGGCACCGGCCACATTCACACGTGTGACGTCAACGGGAAATCAGTCTAACACTTGGCGCGGGGATCCGCGACTGGGCCCACATGCGTCTCCAAGCCGATTTCGGAGAAGAAAAGCGCCCTTCGCTGTACTATACTTCCGGGCGACGTAGATCTGGTGGTATTAGTTGACGATAGAGGATGTCTCTTCCATGCGTACCCTGTCTCGCCGTCAATTGCTTCGCCTTGCCCTGGCGCTACCCTGCGCCGGCCTGTTCAGCCGCTACCGCGCGCTGGCGGCGCCCCACCTGAAAAGCGTTAAGATTACGGGCATCCGGGCCATGGCGATCAAGAACATCGCCGGCAATTGCCTGGTCCGCGTCGATACCGACGGCGGCCTGACGGGCTACGGCGAGGCCGGCGCCACCGGACCCATGGCGCGGGCACGCATCGAAACCATGAAAACCCTGCTGATCGGCAAGGATCCACTGGCCATCGAGGTTCACTTCCAGAACATGACCTCCCTGATGCACACCTACATGGCGCACATCCCCACCATCAGCGGCATCGATATCGCCCTCTGGGACCTGGCCGGGAAAATCATCGGCGCGCCGGTCCACACGCTGCTTGGCGGCCCCTTTTCCGGCTCCATACCGATGTACTCGCACGGCATCGGCCTCGACATGCTCGACAAGGCCTCCTGCCGGGACTGGGCACAGCGGATCAAAGCTATGCCGGAAGGTTTCACAGCTTTCAAGAACAACATCGATACAGTGTTGGGCGTACCGGTGGCGCGCTTTGCGCCAACGCTCACGACCGCGCAGCTCCGCAACGTGGCGCGCGGGTACGCCAATTGCCGCGAGGCGGTAGGCGATGACATCGACATCGCGGTGCACTGCCACAACGAGTTGGATACACCCAGCGCGATCGCCGTCGCCAAGGCGGTCGAGCCGATGAATCCCTTGTTCATTGAGGACGCGCTGAACCCGCCGTTTTCCGAAGCCTGGATGGCACTACGCCGCTCGACCCGGGTGCCGCTGCTTACCGGAGAGAAACTGGAAATGGTGCGCGGCTTCAAACCGTTCGTCGACAGCCAGGCAGTGGACATTATCCACCCGGATCTGTCATTCGCCGGCGGATTCAGCGGGACTAGGAAAATCGCGGACTATGCGGCCCTGTTCCGCACACCGGTGGCCCTGCACAACGTCGGCTCGCTGGTGCTGACGTACGCCAACGCCCACTTCGGCGCGTCCATTCAGAACTTCTATCGTTCGGAAAGCCAACTCGGGCGGCCTGGCCATTACATCGAGGAAATGGCCGCGGACAGCCCGCCCGAGGTGCGCCAAGGGCTGCTGAAGGTCCCTACCGGACCCGGCCTGGGGCTGCAGATCAATCCCGAGTTCCTGAAGCGGAACCTGGCGGAAGGCGAAGTCTACTGGGCATAAGCCGTGTACTGCCGGCATGGCTTCGCCAATCGCGTATTCTGGGTGAGTGGAGTACTTCTTCGCGTGCCCCTATTGCTGGGAGCGGATTTCGATGGTCTTGGACACTTCGGTGAAAAGCCAGGTCTACGTGGAAGATTGCGAGGTTTGCTGCCATCCCATCGAAGTGCGCTACGCGGTAGACGACGATGCGGTGTGCGACTTTGAGGCGAAAGCTCTCGCATAAGCCCCGAGGACCCTCCGCGTCGCGGCCACGCTCGAGGCCTGGTCACACGGCTTCGCGCGCGAGGAAGGCGTCCATGCGTGCGTTAGCCTGCTCCGCAATTCCAATCGGAAAATAGTTGAAGCCGTGGGCGCCGCCGGGATAGACTGCCAACTCCGCCCGGTTGCCCGCCACAATGTAGCGAGCGTACATGAAGAGTGAGTCGTCGAGTAGGGCGTCCCGGGTGCCTATTGTAAACAACGCCGGTGGAAGACCCTCTAGGTCGGCGTAAAGCGGCGAGATGTCCGGATCGCGCATGTCCTGCGCGCCGGGAAGATACGCGCGCATGAACTGCTCAATGTCCACGGTCCTTAGAATCAGTCGCTCGTTGCCGAACTGTTTCTGGCTGGGCGTCATCGACAGGTCGTACGCGCCGTAGACCAGGTTCGCGGCGCGGAAGCCGGTAAAGCCGTGCCGGTCGCGCATTCGCAACAGCGTGATGGCGGAGAGCGTGGCGCCCGCGGACTCGCCGCCGATCGCGAGCACGTCGACGCCGAATTCCGCCTTGGCGTTTTTCGCCAGCCATAAAGCGGCCGATTCGCAATCGTCGGGCGCAGCCGGGTAGGGGTTCTCGGGCGCCAGGCGGTATTCCACGCTCACGCAGGCGAGGCCTGCCTGCACATTCACATGATCGAGCATCTGGTCTTGCAGGTCGGCCGCGCCGAGCACCATCCCCCCGCCGTGGATGTGGAGATAAACACCCCTTGGATTCGGCGGCGCGACAATACGCAGCGGAATCCTAATGCCTCCCTGTCCGTCGATTGTGATGGTGCGCGCGCGCGCCGACTTCGGTGCGAGGGGAAAAGGGCCCTCACCGCGCGCCCGGGCGTCGCGCACCCTCTGCGCGCCTACCTCCCACCAGTTGGGCGCCGGGGTCAAAAGCTTGATGATTTCTTCATTAAAATGGCGTGTCTCTTCGGAGATCGCCTCCGCGCGAAATAGCGAAGGGTCCAGGGGGCTTGTGCTCGTCATAATCCCGCAGGTTAGATTTGAATCGTATCACCTGTCGGAACGAAACGAATGCTCTGGAGCTATCGTCCTTTAGCCGGAATCAACACTTGCCGGCCTCCCTCCGCCTGGCTTATGATCCGAAGAAGAACACTCGCTTTGCGAGATTGTCTGTCCAGGAGGTAGCGATGCTACGAAATATCGGCCGCCTTTCCTTGCTGATGTATCCCCCCCTATCGTTAATCGCCCAGGATACCGGCCCCACCCTGAAAAGCCTATACTCTTTCGATTGCTCCGGTCCGTCGTATCCTCTTGCCGGTGTGGCCGTCGGTAGCGGCGGCGTGCTGTACGGCACGACCAGAAATGGCGGCTCATCCGCCTGCGACTACAACACCTACCTTTATGGATGCGGAGCGGTATACTCGCTGAAACCTCCGGTGGCGCAAGGCCAGCCTTGGACGGTTCAATACCTTTACGAGTTCACCGGTAACGCGGACGGCGCATGGCCTGTGGGAAATATCGCGGTTGGAAGCGATGGCGTCCTCTACGGTACAACTCTTGTCGCCGGCGAGGGAAATGGGACCGTCTTTTCCCTGACTCCGCCTACCAGCGGCGATTCCTGGACTTTTAACACGATCTACTCTTTCCCCGGTGGCAGTTACGGAGCCGCACCCTGGGCCGGGGTAGTCATCGGCAAGGGTGGCGTGTTATACGGGACAACCAGCACCGGGCCGGTCTACTCGCTGACCCCGCCCGCCTCGCCAGGTGGCGCCTGGACCGAAACCGTCCTCTCCGGAAACTCGCCGCCTGGAAGTGCACCGCTATCTCCAGTGGTCATCGGCGGCGATGGCCGGCTCTACGGCACGAGCCGAGCCGGCGGCACCAGCCCCAAAAACGGTTTGGTTTTCAGCGTACCTGAAGCGGGCGGAGGCGAAAACGCCGTTTATGACTTTACCGGCAGCCCAAATGGAAGTTTGCCTGGTCCGGTCACGCGGAGTTCTGAGGGCGTCCTCTACGGAACCACTATGCTCGGTGGAAACGGCGGTTGTCCAGCCGTCGATGGGTGCGGCATCGTTTTCTCCCTAACTCCTCAAAGCGGTGTTTGGACCGAGCAGATCCTCTACAGCTTTTCCCACAAGTCCGGCGGATGGGACCCGGCCGGCGCTGTCACCATCGGCGGCGAAGGCGTGCTGTACGGCGCCGCCCAATTCGGCGGCAAGCAAGCTTGCGACGAGGGTTGCGGTACATTGTTTTCCCTCAAGCCGCCGGCTTCCTCCGGCGGAGCGTGGACATATCAAGTGCTGCATTTATTCAGCGGTACCGATGGCGGCAGTCCCAACGGTTCCCTCGTTCGCGCAGGCGAGCACCTGCTTTTCGGCACGACCTATATCGGCGGCGCTTACGGCTGCGGCACAGTCTTTGGCTTGGAATTCTAGCGCGCCTGTCGTCGCACAGCCTTGCCGATTCGCGACAACACCGCCCAAGCGCCCGCGCACACTAAGACCAACTTGAGATTATTGGTTGTCTGCGGACCGGCAAACGGCATGTCTGTACTGGTCAGCACCGCGTCTCGTTGGTTCGCGGGATCGTAATGCACCTTGAGGATGGCGCCGGCCGGGTGCCGGTCAACCCACGACTGCATCTCCCTGATCTTTGGTCCTGTGTCCGGCCACGTGAGTTCGGGTGACTGAATCCTGCGCGACTTGAGTGTCGCCGTCACCAGTTGCGCTCGGGCCGTCTCATAGCTGATGGCACAAGCTATGTAGTAGGCGGAGTGCTCCAGGCGGCGTCCCGTACTGCTCCGATAGGGTTTCACGTCACAGCGCTCGACCCGTGCCGAAGCGGCGGGCCACTGCCCATGCCGGAATTCGCCCCAGACTTCGGCGGCCGAGACTACGGCAGCGAAGGCTGTGAATAACGCAAACAGATATGCCAGAGCCACAACTACTACTCCCCATCCGGCAGGCCGGCCGGGGGCCTTGTCCGCCGCGCTCACCGTTGCGAATCTCCCAATGCCATATCCGAGATCATAGAACAATGCCGCGCTTGTAACACACTCTCGACATAGCTATTGTCCAAGGACAACCCGGACGCGAAGAATCGTTGGCTGGCGCATCGGCGCATCCGCGGCGTGCTACGCACGGCACCGGCGTTTTATAATGCCCTTGCATACCGGAATCGAAAGAGGGCAGCCTGGAGCATTCGAACAGTTGCTTCCGCTGGTGTATCCGGATCTCAAGCGCATTGCCTGCGGATATCCGATCCGTCAGCGGCCCGGCCACGCCCTCGAAGCCACTGCCCTGGTGCATGAGCTATGCCTCAGGCTGCGTAACCAGCGGGAGGTGAACTATCTGGACTTTGCCCCCGCATGTTCCGCACTGGCGGCCCCGCGCGTCGCCGCCTTCATTTTTGCTAATCCGGCTTTAGCGGTCTCCAATGGATCGCCTTTCCAATAAGCCGGATTGAAAAGTTCGAGCGACAGAACCGCGCCGGGTGCCACACGCTGCAAATCCGAGAGGATCCGGTTGAGCGGAGCGACACCGTCACCTGGGTAGACTCGATCCCGATCCGTGATGCCGGCTCGCGGTGGGTTTCCAGGATAGTCGTTTAGATGGATGACCTGAATTGCCTGGCCGCTGAGTAATCGCAGGCCTTCGAAGCCAGAGCCGCCCTTGTACAAATGGAACACGTCGGCCAGCACACACGCCTTGCTATGAGAGACCTCCAGGGCGACGAAAGCGGCCTGAGACAACCGATTCAGATATGGCGAGGTCCCCCAGAATTCCAGCTCGGGCACTACGCCCATCCGATCGCCCAATTCGAGCACCGCGCGATACCGTTCTGAAATGCTCGACAAGGCGATTCCAGGTTCGTGCTGCACGCCCGCCGGAGGCATGGCTATACGCTTGCCGCCAATCTGGGCGACGGCTTCCATATCCCGCCGGACCTGTTCCAGTCCCTTGGCTCTCCGGCCGGGGTCCTCCACAATCCATTCCGGAAACGCAATCGCACTTTCCACGGTCAGACCACGATCGGCGATTCGGTTCCGCAAGTCCATCATTGCGGTCTTCCCGGCCCCATCCTCATAAATGGAACTGACCCAAGGTTCAATGGCTTGGTAACCGGCTCTTGCCGTAACCTCGATCTGGTTTGCCAGATTGAGGTGATAGCCGCTAACTGTCGCGGTGTTCAGGCAGTAACGAAATCCGCTCCGGTCATCCGGGGATGCGCTCGCGCGCGCAGCGATCGGAGAGGACAAAGTTGCGCAGGAAAGCGTTGCCGTCAAAAATCGCCGTCGGGAAGATTCTGTCATACTTGCTCCAGCTTAAAGCGGCGCCGTTCCCAGGTCAAAGCCGGCACGCAAATCACGAGCGCGCCTGGGCGGGGTGCTATATTTTCTGTTCGTGCCCGTAGGCGCGACGCTCCCGCGCCTTCGCACCTGCCAGTCATATGTGGATTGTCCGCTTAGCACTCGGCCGCCCGTACACCTTCGTGGTGATGGCTATCCTGATCGCCATCCTGGGCGGCGCCGCCATCGTTTCCATGCCGGTGGATATCTTTCCCTACATCGACATTCCCGTCGTCAGCGTCCTCTGGGTCTATTCGGGCCTCTCCCCCGAGGAGATGGAGAAACGCGTCGTAACCGGCTTCGAGCGCAGCCTCACCTCCAACGTCAACGACATCGAGCACATCGAATCGCAATCCTATTCCGGCTACGCGGTGGTGAAGATTTATTTCCATCCCAACGTGAAGATCGACATGGCCGTCGCCCAAACCTCGGCCACCATGCAA
>Ga0187871_10000838_pt1 | contig 28134 bp, 21 predicted proteins | sample June2016WEW_16_1_FD_132988 | JGI IMG/M metagenome (GOLD analysis project Ga0187871, IMG submission 132988) | Peatland microbial communities from SPRUCE experiment site at the Marcell Experimental Forest, Minnesota, USA - June2016WEW_16_10 | ecosystem: Environmental > Terrestrial > Soil >...
ATCCCGTTTCTAGCGGAACGGAATTCTTCATCGAGGCCACTTCGGATTCGGGCCTGGTGGTGACGCAGACCTTGGTTTCGGGCAACGTCAAGGCAACGGGTGGGCTTGGCTTGGTGACGTACCATGCCGCGGGTCCCGGAACCGTTGTGATCCGTGCCACGCAGGACGGGGACCCGGATCCTAAAGACACAGGTTACGCACCCGCAGCCCCGGTTTTGTATGCATTCGAAGTCACTGACACCAAACCGAAAGCTCCCGACTGCGCCTTGTTTCCGGCTCCCAAACCGTCGCCCCAACAAGTCAAGCAGATCGACCTGCCCGGTATTGTCAGCCTGCTGGGCAGCCCCGTGCCATTCAGCCTCACGGCGGCGGGACCCGACACCATCCTGGTGTATGCGACGCGCATGCCGCTTATTCCGCCGCCGCCGGATGAGCAAGCCATCCTTGACGGCATCCAACGCGGCATTTCGGCGCTGCTAGGACGAACGTCGGATTCGCTGGGGCTGACCGCGGCCAAGCCGTTTAGCGTGGAGCTCGAAATCCCCCACGCCGCGGCGTTGGGCGATCTGGCGACGCGGCTCTCGACCCTGAATTACAGCCAGTTCACGATCCAGGATGTGGGCACCGATAAAGTGCGCATCAACGCGCCCGCGCAGCCGGACTGCGACGTCTGGAAATCTTTCTTATCGGATATCCGCCGGAATGCCTGGCAGATTTCTCCCGAGCCGCTGACCCTCCGTCTCTACTACCTGGCGAATTCCGACGCTGCGACCTACACGGCCGCGGCGGATGTAGTTACGACTTTTGGGAGTCTCTCCGGTGCAGCCACTCCTGCGCCCCCGGCTCCCCCCGCACCTCCCGCTCCTCCCGCTCCTCCGGCGCCGGGATCCAATGCCACCATCTCGATCGCCCAGCCGCCAGGCAGTGTCGTAGCCTTGAAGTCAGACACTACGCCCTGTGTGATTGCCGGACTGGCCCTGAGCAACAGCAGCGCCTGTACCACGGCCACCCCGCCGGCAGGAGCGGCCACCCCGCCGCCCGCCGTCACACCGGCGCCCAAAGCACCCATTTCCATGGCGTCGCTTGGCACGGATCAGTTGGTCTTCTCCGGCCCGAACCCGGGAGACGAAGCCCAGGTCGAAGAGCGCAAACGGGTGCTTGCCTTGCTTGACCTGCCCCGTCCGGAAATGATCATTAGCGGGTGGGTCATGCAGAACTCCACCACCAGCCCCGAAGCCATGGGCGCGTTCAATGGAGTGGTCAAAGATGCCGTCAACCAATTCAACGAGGCCCTCGAATGGGTCATCCTGAGAGGCTGGCAATCCCTAAAATCACAAATGACGGACGCCGGTTATTTCGACGAGCCGTTCTATCACTATGTTGCCGACCGCTTTGTGGCGGACACCAACGCCGCCACCCCCGCGGCGGATGCCCCGACAGCGGCCCAGCAGTTCCTGGACAACAGTCCGGCCACACTGGCCAGCCCGAACCCAGGAAAGCTCAGCGACTTTGGCATCTGCGACCGGAGCCGCTATTGCCTCGGGTACACCGGCATCTTTCAGCCCCTCAAACCGCGCCTGACCGATCTCTTTCTGACTATCGCCGCCGCGAAAAACCCCCTGGACGTCGCGGTGCGATCCGCGCAGGCCGCCGAGGGTCCCCCGGCGAACGTGATGGCGGGCTACTGCGGGAAACTGACAGACAAGGACAGCCGCGAAAAATGCGCGACCCTCTGGAGCGACCTGGGCATGGACAGAATCGCCGTGACGATGCCTTCCGCCCGTACCTGCGATTCCGAAGACGTGGCCCAGGCCTTTGCGGCCGATATCCCCTTGCCCACCGCCGCGCCTCCCGAGCGCCCCGGACCGCGCATGTTCCTTATCTGCTTCAAGCAAGCCGCTCAACTGTTCCTCACGGGCCCGACCGCGGCCAGCCCCTCACCGTCCGCCGTGGGCCTGCTGCGTTCCGCGATTGCCAACTTCCTCTTTCACTACAAAATGAGCCAACAGTTCCCACACGAATTCACGCCCTACGATCTGAGCCAGAGCGCCGACGCGGTCAACTCGGCTTTGGCTCCGCTGATCGATGCCTTCAATCGCGACGTTACGGCCTTCCAGAATTATCTGCGCGTAGTCGTTCATTATGAAGTTGAACGAGTGAACAGCGCACGCGATCGGCGGTGTTGCGTGAAACGTTTGTTCGGCCTCGATAAGCCGTCGTTCTTTAATGACGGCATCGTGACGGTCCGGACCATCTCCGGCCAGTGGAGCAGCGTGGCAACCACTTCCCAGAGCTTCCTGAATGCGAGTACCGCACCCTCCATCGGCGCTCTACTCGGCGCCCTGCCGGGAGGGGCCGGCGCAGCGACCCCTGCTCCCCCCACGGTGCAGGCGCTGGCGAATGTCGCCAATGCCTATCAGACGACTTATGCGCAGATCGGCAGATCGCTCGGCATCACGGCCATCCCGCGCAGCCTGGCGACGGCATCCTCGGCGGAAATCGTGGTTTCCCTGAACGCCGACGAATCGGCCGCCCCCACTTACTATGGCGGCGGCGCGCAAAACGGCACTCCGGCGAATATTTCGCGCGTCTCCCAACACGATACGTCCACCCGCGTGCGCATCGAGTCCGTCAAGCTGTTCGAGATTTCTTCGTTCTCGGCCGTACTGCAGCGCTCGCAGTCCCGCTTCCCGCTGATTCCGCCATTCGTCCAGCTTCCTTACATTGGCACCATCGCGGGGATTCCGCTTCCGCCCGCCAGGGAATATCACGGCAGCACCGCGATCCTCAGCGCCATCGTCGTGCCTACGGCCGCGGACATCGCCTATGGTCTGGAGTTTCTTACCGATCAAGTGATCTACGGCGGCGAAGCCGGCCCGTGCAGCTATATGCCGTCCGCGGCTGCCAGCGGAGTCAAACCGTGCCAGGTCCGCCGCGCCGTTTCCATGAAGGATTTCCATTCCCAGCCCATTAAGTCATATAACAAGGCTATGGTGCGTTGCTTTGCGACCGATATGCAATCGCCGTATTCGAGCATCAAAGGGTTCACCGCCGATTCGGCCGGCGCATGCACCGCTCTCTCATTCGATCAGTTGCCCAAGTCCGAATGAACGGCGCGTCGGGCGTGGCGTTTTTCGACGCGGGCCTCAACTGATACCATGAGATTTGCCCCGGCTACTCGCTCGTCTCAGGAACGCGCTGGACATGGTCCCATCTCCGGTCCCCGATCGGCCGGGACTGTTCATCCGCGACCCATACCGGTACTCCGACGCGGTGCTGATCGTCCCGCCGCCGCTGGTCGAGTGCCTCCGCTGCTTCGATGGCCGCCAGACGGAACTGGACCTGCGCTCCGTACTGGTCCGCATCACGGGCGATTTGCAGGTCGGCGAGCTCGAACAGCACCTGGTCGAAACCTTCAGCGCGGCTGGATTCCTCGAAGATGAAGCTTTCGCGCAGATGAAAGCCGGCCGCCAGCGCGAATTCGCCGCAGCGCCCAAACGCGAGCCCGCCCACGCCGGCGGCGCATACCCGCAGGAACTGGCCGACCTTCGAGAGACCATGACGCGCTACATGGATGGCGGCGGCGCCCGTCCCGCTCCGGCCGCCGGACTCTGCGGCATTGCCGCGCCGCACGTCAGCCCCGAAGGCGGTTGGCAATCCTATCGCGCCGCCTATCAGGCGCTCGGGCCGGAACTGAAAGATCGCACTTTCGTCATCCTGGCCACGTCTCACTACGGCACGCCCGAACACTTCGGCCTCACACGTAAACCGTTTGTGACCCCGCTTGGCGAAACCCGAACCGATACCGCATTAGTCGACCGGCTGGAGGCTGAAGGCGGCCCGGCGGTAATCATGGAAGACTATTGTCACTCCTTCGAGCACACCGTCGAGTTACAGGTCATCTTCCTCCAGCATATCTACGGCCCGGACATTCGCATTCTGCCGATTCTGTGCGGCCAGTACGCCAACAGCATCTATCGCGGCGGCGCGCCCGAAGCCGACGATGGCGTGCGCCGCTTCCTCGGATCGCTGGGCGAAATGGCCGCGCGCGAAGCCCAACGTCTTTTCTGGATCCTGGGCATCGACATGGCCCATATGGGCGCACGCTATCAAGACGATTTCGCGGCCTACGCGGACCGCGGCGTGATGGCGGAAGTTGCCGAACGCGACCGCCAGCGCATCGCGCGCGTCGTCGAATCCGATGGCGACGGCTTCTGGAACCTGGTGCAGGAGAACCACGACGATCTGAAATGGTGCGGCTCCGCGCCGCTCTACACTTTCCTGAAAACCCTGCCGGAAGCGCGCGGCGAACTGCTGCGCTACGAGCAGTGGAATATCGATCCGCAGAGCGTCGTCAGCTTCGCGGGGATGGCGTTTTCCAAACCGTGATACAACATTGCCTATGCGCAGGCGTACGTTTCTGCAAGCCGCATCCACGGCGGCGGTCGCTGCCATGAGTCCGGCCGCCCAGGCTGTTCCTATCAAGCTCGGATTCGATTCCTATTCCATCCGGGCCTTCCAGTGGAAAGCCATCCAGTTGCTGGACTACGCCGCGGGTCTGAAACTCGATACCATCCAGCTTTCGAGCCTCGACGATTACGAGACCTTCGAGCCAGGCTACCTGCGGAGCGTGAAGGAGCATGCCGCGCGCGTGGGCATCGCCATCGACGCGGGCATCGGCTGCATTTGCCCTTCCTCGCCCTCCTACAACAAGAAGGAAGGCGAACCGGCCGAGTATGTCGCGCGTGGCCTGCGCGTCGCCAAAGCCGTGGGATCGCCGGTGATGCGTTGTTATATGGGCAACCGCGATAACCGCCGCACGGCCCTGCCGCTCGAAGCGCACATCGAGAACACCGTGAAAGTGCTGCGCGCGGTGCGCTCACAGGCGCTCGATGCCGGTGTACGCATCGCGGTGGAGAACCATGCCGGCGACATGCAGGCGCGCGAAGTGAAAGCGCTCATCGAAGAGGCCGGCAAGGATTTTGTGGGCGCATGCCTGGATACGGGCAACCCCATGTGGGTAGTCGAGGATCCGCTGCTCACGCTGGAGATCCTGGCGCCCTACGTAGCCACCTCGCACGTGCGCGACAGCGCCGTTTTCGAGCATCCCCGCGGTGCGGCCGCGCAGTGGGTCGCCTTAGGAGACGGCGCGGTGGATTTCACCCGTTTCGTGGAACTCTACCGGAAGTGGTGCCCGGCGGCATCCATGCAGCTCGAGATCATTACCGGACGGCCACCGGAGGTCCTGCCATACCTGGAGCCGGACTTCTGGAAGCCGTTCCAGAAAACGCCCGCATGGGAGTTCGCGCGATTCGTGGGGCTGGCCAAGAGGGGACGGCCCTTCCTGGGCAATATGGTGGTCGGACAGTGGTCCGACAACGCGCCCGTGCTGGAGGCGGCTCTTAAGGAGCAGCAGCGGGTCGACCTGGAGCGCAGCTTGGAGTACGCCAAGAAGAAGCTCGGCGTCGGGGTCCGCTGGCGGGCGTGAGCCCCCACTTTGACTGGCCGCTTGCCCCAGCGGATGCGGGTGAAACAGCGGCGAAACCCGTGTGGGGCAACGATGCCCGCAGCCCAATTGTGTTTTTCTGAAAAGGCGGGGAGAAAAATGTTGGGCAAGAGCGGGACTTAAAAGTCCCGCCGGCACGCTGAAGCGTGCGCCACGGGCGCAAGGCTCCTCGCGGGCCGATCCGATCTGCCGAACCTCGCCTGATTGGGTATCCCGCTGTGCTACGCAGTGACTGCGCGCGCGGTGCCGCGTTCTAAACGCCTGAGTTCGGTGTTCAGATCCGCCAGCGCCTTTTCCATCAGATTCCGGTATCGGGGGTTCTGGCTCGTTTCCAGTTCCCGCAGGACCCGTGTGCGAGAAAGGTTCAAACTTTCACGCTTTCGAAGCAGTTCCAATTGTTCCGGCGGGACCTGCTCATCGAAAGGAGGACGGACTTGAATCTCGGCCGACTCAATCTGCGACTCGACCGATTTACTTTCCCAACCTCTTGCCATACCTCCATTATAGGGTGTGGAATAGCACCAGGGGTAGTATTGTTTTTGCGTAAAGCCTAAAGCCTTTAGAATGTGCTACTCCGAGGAATGCGGCCGCATGGCGCGTGCAATCAGCCCCAAGCCGCCCACCAGCAAGACCAGCATGACCAGGGTATTAAATAAACTGGTTGGCTGGAAATAAATATGCATGTTGGCCAGCACGCCCGCCACGATGAACAGCGCACCCGCGGCGGTCAGCAGCCAGCCAATCACGCTGCGCCCATCCCAAAACAGCAGCCCGATACCGATCAGCATCGGGATGAGCGTGATCCCGAACGTATTGCCACCCCAGAAATTCCAGTAGGAACCAGCCACCGTTACCTGGTTGGTAAGCAGGTAAGCGCCGACGCAAGTCAGTGCAAACCCCAGCAGGAATTCGCCGATCCCGCCGGAGGTTCCGCCCACATCGCTGAAACGACGATCCGCCATATGTTCGAGGATATCGCAAAACGGACGACCCGCCGGTCACGCGCGAGAAAAAAAACGCCGCGCCCTTTAAAACCAGCGGTTTCCTCGCCAAAACGCGACCGCCGCCCGCGCTAGGCGGGTGGTTGGACATTACAATTGAATCGGGAGGCACCACATTGAATAACACTTGGACAAACCACAGCCACGTCCCCGCCCGGTATGCCCCGATCCACGACATGGTCACCAAACGGCTGACGGAGACCGACCCTACGGGGTACACCGAATTGCTTCAGGATCTACGCGCGCGTTATAAGCCGCAGGGCGCCGAATCCAGTGTGATCGAATGCATGGCGGACGTCTTGTGGCTGCAACGCGGCTGTTTCCCGCTGGAGAACGAAATCCTGAACCGCGGCATGCAAGCTTCGAGCGATCCTAAGACCGCTTTAACGAAAGTCTGGCTACATGAGAACCGCAGGGGCGGATTGCTATCTAAGCTGGCCACGTATGAAGACTGGCTGTCGCGCGAGTACGACCGCTACCGCCGCATTCTGGAATTGAGCGCGAAGAACCGTAAATGCAAGGAGGCCAGGATGGCCGATTCGCTCATGCAGCGCAAATCCTGCACTTCCGTTATACAATAGGGTGTGCTCCCCCGCCCCTCCAACTGCCGTCCTGCCTTGTTCGGTTCCGATTAGTACCCTCCCCTCATCTGCCTGCACCCGTTGGCCCCAAGGCATTCGTTGTAAGGAGTTGCATATGAGCAAGACCGCCGCGCAATTAGCGGAGATCCGGCAGGATCTGCCAAATCTCATCGGGCCTCTGCCCGGTCCCCGCGCGCAAGAAGTGATCGCGCGCGATCACCGTTCGGTCTCGTCGTCCTACACGCGCGGCTATCCGCTGGTCGCCCGGCGCGGCGAAGGCGCCATCGTTGAGGACGTCGACGGCAATCGTTTCCTCGATTTCAACGCCGGCATCGCCGTGGTAGCTACAGGCCACTGCCATCCCCGCGTCGTCGCAGCCATCCGCGAACAGGCAGGCAATCTGATCCACATGTCGGGGACCGATTTCTATTACGAGGCCCTTGTAGACCTGGCCGAGAAACTCGGTTCGCTCGCGCCTGGCGGCATGGAGCGGCGCGTTTCGTTTTGCAACTCGGGCGCCGAAGCCGTCGAGGGCGCCATGAAACTGGCGCGGTACTCCACCGGCCGCGACAAGTTCATCGCCTTCCTCGGCGCATTTCATGGCCGCACCATGGGAGCGCTTTCCCTCACCGCCCGCAAGGCCGTCCAACGCCGTGGCTTCGGGCCGCTGGTGCCCGGCGTCATCCACGCGCCTTATCCCAACTGCTACCGCTGCCCGTTCGGCCAGACGCCCGCCAACTGCGCCGTCGAGTGCGCCAAGTTTATCGAAGACACGCTTCTGAAAACCATCGCACCGCCCGACGAAGTCGCGGCTATCTTCATCGAACCGGTGCAGGGCGAAGGCGGGTATATTGTCCCGCCGCAGAAGTTCTTTGACGAACTCACCCGCATCACGGAAAAGTATGGCATCCTGCTGGTCTGCGATGAAGTGCAATCCGGAATGGGTCGCACCGCCAGGATGTGGGCCTCCGAGCATTTTCATCTGGCGCCCGACATCATGACAGTTGCCAAGGGCATCGCCAGCGGGCTGCCGCTGGGCGCCACCGTTGCCCGTGCCGATCTGATGAACTGGGTTCCCGGCGCGCACGCCTCCACGTTCGGCGGCAATCCGGTGGCCTGCGCCGCCGCGTTGGTCACCATAGAATTGCTCGAGCGGGAACTGCTCGATAATGCCGCCCGCATGGGGGCGTACCTGATGTCCCGGCTGCGCGATTGGCCGGCCCGCTTCCCCATCGTAGGAGACGTGCGCGGCTTGGGCCTCATGCTGGGCATCGAACTTGTCCGCGACCAGCAGTCTAAAACCAAAGCGCCGGAATTGCGCGACCGCGTCGTGGATTTGGCCTTCGAGCGCGGCCTGCTCATCCTGGGCGCCGGCGACAATTCGCTGCGTCTCAGCCCGGCGCTCATCATCACCCGCGACCAATGCGAATTCGCGCTGGACACTCTGGAAGAGTGCCTCACCCTGGCCATTCAGGAAGCCTAGGCAGGCCGGGAAAGGCGTACCCTTCTCTTCCGCGCCGGCTTAGCATTCTTCTCAGCCCGCAGCTTCCAGGCCGTGCGTAGCGCGCCGGTCAGCACGTCCTCGCTCGCCGCGGCCAGCCGGATATGCGTTGCCCCATTCCGCCCCCAGCCTCCGGGAATCGGGAGGAACACCTCCGGCAATTCCGCGGCAAACGCGGCCTGCTGTTCGACCGTCAGCATCAGGTTTCCGAACCCCTGCTTCTGAGAGGCTAGAGTGGCAAATATCCTGCCTCCGACCCGGAAATCCGCCGCGCCCATGTGGGAACCCTCCTCGGCGCCATCCAGATTCAGAGCAATTCGGCGAAAGTCTTCCGCATCCATCCATGTATCTCCTGTTTAGCAGAGAGTATCGCATAGCGCCGCCGCTCAGGCAGTCAAAACGAAAGAAAACCTGGCACAAACGGAATCAGTTGGGTGTATACTTAACAGAACTCCGGGGGGCTGAAACAAAAGTCCCGGATAAGTCACTAATAAGAAGTAGCTCAATTGACGGAGTGCTGCATGGAAAACGGCCAGTCTACGTTTCGACGATTCAAGGTGGCTCTGGTCATCTGCGCCGTATGCGCCGTAGTCACTATACCGGTGGCTCTGGCCGAGGGATACGGACAGTACCTCCCTCCCAACCACATTAAGCCGCATGGACTCTCACAAGGAGCTCAGGCGTGGTGGTTTGGACCTTCATTCCGGCCGTATCTTCCATTCTTACCGCCGCCCGACGCAAATACCAGCGGCGGTGGCGCGAACGTGGACGCGGACAACCCCAATCTGGATGTCGCGCCCGGCCAGAGCGAAACAGCCGTCGCCGCATCCAAGAATTTCGTCATGGCCGCCTGGAACGATGCCAGCACCTTTTTTATCTCGCCCAGCACCGACCCGCAAGCCTCCGGAACCGGCGTGGGACTCTCGCGGGATGGCGCGCAGACCTTTACCGACCTGCTGGGTCTGCCGAACACCAACCCGAATCAGAAGTGGGCCGGCGACCCCAGCGTGGTAGCTCTCGATGGCGGCCAGTACTTCATCGTCAGCAGTATCTATGCCAGCGTTTTTCCTTACGATTGCAGCAAGGGACCGGCCCAGAACGCCATAGCGGTGTCGGTGGCGACGGTCACCGCCAATGCCGTCCAGTTTACCAATCCCATTATTGTGGCAACCGGCGGCGATGCATGTTCTCCGGGCGGCCAGACTGCCCTGCTCGACAAGGATTTCATGAGTTATGACTCCAAGACCCGGACCCTGGCTGTCACTTACAGCCGTTTCACCTTTTCCGGTTATGGCACCGGCCAACCCGAAGTCGTAACGGCGACTGTCCCGACCTCTCCGCCGCTGTTGACTTCCGCGAATTTCTCGAAGCCGGTGATGATCTGGCCCGAAGAGTCGGTCTATGAAAACGAAGGTGTTTATCCCGCGCTGGCCTACGATTCGTCCACCGGCAAAGATGACATCTATGTAGCGTGGGAGCGAAATTGGTATACCAATCAGACCGATGGCAATCCCTATGTCTACGTCCAGGCGGCGCTGATTCCGGTAGGCGCTTCGGCGCCATCGATTGGCAGTCCGTCCTCGCCTGTAGTAGTTACGGCGGGTCAGTTGAACTCCGTCAACGGCGGCGTCAAATCGATGGACCTCGTGCCGGTCACCGGGTATACGGGAACCGCCAATGATTTTCCCAGGATAGCCTGGAACAGCACACAGAACCAGATCGTCATTGTCTGGAACGACGCCAGCCATCACCCGCTGGGCGACATTTTTATGCGTTCCTACACTCCGCATTTCGCCCAAGCCGGATCGATTGAGACTGTTAATGACGACACCACGGGAGCCTTGCACATGTTCCCCGCCGTATGTGTCGAAACCACGGGCTCGATTGTCACATCCTGGTTTGACCGGCGAAACTTCACGCCGGGATCCGGCTCGACGGACTACTATGGCGAGATCCGGACGGTTCCCGGCACCAACGGGACTGACTTCAAAATCACCAGTTTATCCTCGGACTGGACGCAAGATTCTTCGATGATGGCACCCAATTTCGGCGATTACACGGACAATAGCTGCAACGGCAATACGCCATTCTTTTCCTGGAGCGACGGACGCCTCGGCATTCCGCAGCCATTCGTCGAAAACAACTAACCGGGGCCGCGGAGGTAGCCGTCCCTCCGCGAGACCGTGCGCGCCGGCCGGTTGAGATCGCCATGCTCATGGCGGTAGCTGTCACTCCCCTGGCCATGGCGCCGGGGTTATTTCTGGGTTACGACGTCACGCCGAAGCTGCTGGTTGTGTATCTGGCAGCCGCCATCCTCCTGTTATTTTCGGGGCTCTGGTGGCCGGCAGCGATCCAATTGTGGCGCACGTCTCCGGGCCGCATATTCTATTTGCTGCTATTGGCCCAAACCGGCTCGCTGCTTCTTTCTTCAGCATTCTCCCACGATCCCGTTTTGGCATTTGGCGGGACGAGTTCACGACGTCTGGGCGCCCTGACTCAGATCGTGATCCTATTCATCGTGGGAGCCCTCGCGGCGCAGGCTGGCGATCGCCGAAGCTTTACCCGACGACTGCTGATGGCTATCGAGATTTGCGCGGCCATCGCCGGCATCTACGGCATATTGCAATATCTGGGCTGGGATCCCCTGCTACCTTCGCGGTTGTATACGATCCGCTTCACGGGAGATATTGTCAGGCCCCCGGCTACGTTGCGCCATGCGATTTACTTCGCGAATTTCCTGATACCCGTAATACTGATTGCCGGTTCGCAGTTTACCGGCGAAGCGCGCTTGGCCTGGCGATGTTTCCACGCCGGCGTTTTCTCGATCGCCGCCGCCGCGCTGATCCTGACCGGGACTCGTTCGGCCATCGCGGGGTTGATCGCGGGCGGCATTCTGTTTGCGCTCATCGAGGCGCGCCGCATCGGCCGGAAGACCATGCTGGCCTACGTCGCCGCGACGGTACTGGCCAGCGCGGCGCTGGTTTCGTTGCTGCTGTTCTCTGCCGCCGGACAAAGCTTCCGCGTCCGCATGGCGCAATGGGTGCAGGATAGCAAGGGCGGTCCCAGGCTGCTGGTCTGGCGGGACGCATGGCCGCTGATCCGCGATCATTGGCTCGTGGGCATCGGTCCGGAGGTCTTCGCCGGCGAGTTTCGCAAGCTGCAGTCGCTCCAGCTTTCGCGGGCTTTTCCCGATCACTATCATGAGGATCCGCATAATTTGTTGTTGGGCGCGGCCATAAACCAGGGAGTAGCCGGCTGCGCGATAACATGCGGCCTGATCGCGCTGGGCATGGTTTGCGCGGTCCGTGTCGTGCGGAACGGATCGCCTCAAGGCGCCATGCTGCTGGCTGCCCTCGTAGCCATGACAATTTCGGCGCAGTTCGCTCCTCCGGCCATTACCAACATGCTTTACTTCTACCTGGTGATCGCGCTGGCGGTGGCGCTGGCATCGCCCACCGGCAGTCGGCCCATGGATTCGTCCGCCCCAGCCGTGCCGCGCCTCGCATCGCGAGCCATCCGATCGGTTGCGGCGCTGGCGATAGTCGCAGCCGCCGCCCTATATGGGATCCCGGATGCCTGGCTGGCGACGGCCCAGCGCCGGGCCGCGCACGCAGACATAGCGGGGGCCCGCGGCGCCTTCCGGCTTGCCCTCCGTTTTCCATTTCCAGCCGATAGCCTTTCGTTTTCGCAGCAGATGGCTTCGGCTGCCCGGTCGCTACCCGCGCCCTGGCGTCAGGAGGCGCTCGCGGCGGCCAAAGAGGCCAGTGCCGACGCCGAACAGAGCGGCGAGCAGAGATTCAGCGCGCTCTACCAGTCCGCCACTCTGGCAATCGTTTCCGGCGATCTGGCCAATGCCGAAAAGAAACTGCGCGCTGCCGTGGACGCCGCCCCCTGGTGGTACCGGTCGCATGCCATGCTGGCCCGTCTCCTTTGGCTCACCGGCCGCAGTCCCGAGGCGGAAGGCCAGGCCGCCTTGGCGCTCGCATGCGCCGGCAGCCAGGAGGCGGCAGTTCGGACCGCCTTCGAGAGCGCCCGAAAAGAAGCGGCCATGAGGAATTGAGTGGACGCGTCCACAGTATACTGTGGAAGAGTGCCCCGCCCTGGCGATTCCCCACAACCCAGAATCCTCGATGTAGGCTGTGGAATCCATAAGCAGCCCGGAGCCATTGGCATCGATCGTAATCCCGCTACCCGTGCCGACGTTTTGTGCGATCTCGACCGCCTCCCGTACCCCTTTCGCGATAATTCCTTCGACCGCCTGTTTGCCATCCACGTGATCGAACACGTGGCCGACGTCATCGGCACCATGGAGGAATTTCACCGCCTCGTGCGGCCGGGCGGCACCGTGCGTATCGAAACCCCGCACTACACCGACTTCAGCTCCTTTTGCGACCCCACCCACCGCAGCCATCTGAATAGTTTCTCGTTCCGCTATTTCGGCGAGAACCATGGCGGATTCGGTTATTACACCAAAGCCAGATTTCGCGAGAATTCCGTCCGCGTGAAGCTACTCTCGTTTTGGAAATGGCTGGGATTCGAGTTCCTGGTAAATCGCTTTCCGCGCTACCGGCGCTTTTGGGAGCATTACCTCTGCTTCGTAGTGCGCGGCAAAGTGATGAACTTCGAGTTCGAAGTCCTCAAATAGAACTGAAAGACGAACTTCCGCGCAACCCCGGGCTATTCATAGTCTTATCGGCGTTTATCGGCGTTCGTCGCATTTTTCGCCGTTTATCGGAGGCCATATCGCTCTATCGTCTGGCCGACGCCGCCCGCGACCGTTACCGCTCCCGCCACTCCACCACGGAGCAGGCGCACGGCCGCCGCGGAGAAGATCTCGCGCACCGCTACCTGCGCCGCCACGGCCTTACCATCGTGGCCCGCAACTTCCACCAACGCGCCGGACGAGGCGAACTGGATATAGTCGCCTGGGACCACCAGACCCTCGTATTCGTGGAAGTGAAAACCCGCGCCACCGCGGAATTCGGCAGCCCGGCCCGCGCCGTGGGACCCGACAAAGAAAAAGACTTGCGCCGCGCCGCCGGCGAGTATCAACGCCGCCGCGGCGTACTACCCGGCCAGTCGCGGTTCGACCTGGTGAACATCGTCCTGAGCGACCCGCCGGAGATCGAATGGTTCCGGGATGCGTTTCCCGTCAGCCGGACGCTATAATACTTTCTCCGCGCCACGCGTTCTACAATTAACCCTTTTTTTTGCGGAGGCACTTCCACTTTGCCGGAATTACGTAAGGATCCCATCACGGGCCGCTGGGTCGTCATCGCCACAGACCGCGCACGCCGCCCCTCCGACTTCGTGCGCCAGCCGGTGCCGCCCCCCGCCTCGCGCCTTTGCCCCTTCTGTTACGGTAACGAGCAGAAGACTCCGCCCGAAGTCCTGGCCTATCGTCCCGGCGGCGGCGCCAACCAGCCGGGATGGAGCGTACGCGTGGTGCCCAACAAGTTTCCCGCCTTGGGCATCGAAGGAGAGCTGAATCGCCAGGGCGAGGGCATGTACGACAAAATGAACGGCATCGGCGCCCATGAAGTGGTCATCGAAAGCCCCGACCACAGCCTTACCATGGCCGAGATGACCGACCACCAGATCGAAGAGGTGCTGCGCGCCTTCCGCGACCGCGTCGACGACCTCAAGAAGGACATCCGCTTCCGCTATATCGTTTTGTTCAAGAACCATGGCGAAGCCGCCGGCGCTACGCTGGAACATCCTCATTCCCAACTGATCGCGCTGCCGGTGATCCCCAAGCGTGTGAAAGAAGAGCTGGATGGCGCCAAGGTGTATTTTGATTTCAAAGAGCGCTGCGTCTACTGCGATATCCTGCGCCAGGAAACCTCCGCGGGTGCGCGCGTGGTCACCGAAACCGACCGCCTGCTGGTGCTCCAGCCATGGGCTCCCCGCTTCCCTTTCGAAACCTGGATCCTGCCCAAGCGCCACGAATCCCACTTTGAGCAGACCGAAGCGGCCACTTTGCAGAACCTCGCATGGGCCATGCGGTCCACGCTGCGTAAGCTCGACAAGGTGTTGGAGCATCCGCCCTATAACTTCATCTTTCATAGCGCCCCCTTGCAAGAGAATCATCTGGCGCACTATCACTGGCATATCGAGCTGATTCCCAAGCTCACTAAAGTTGCGGGATTCGAGTGGGGCACCGGCTTCTACATCAATCCCACGCCGCCGGAGGAGTCCGCTAAGTTCCTGCGCGAATCGGGGCTGGCGTGAGATCCGCGGCGGTGGACGCGGAAACGGCGCCCTATCGCCGCATCCTCGCTATCGTCGTCGCCCTCATCTTATACGGTTCGCTCTACCCGTGGCAGTTCCAGGCGCGGCTTTACGGCCACAACCCGCTCTGGATGCTCCTGCATCGCTGGCCCGGCACCCTCGATCGCTACGTCATCTGGGATGTCGGCGTCAACATTACCCTCTACGTACCGCTGGGGATCTTCGCTTACCTCGCGTTGCGCGCGGACTCGCCCCGATGGCTGCGGATTCTGGCACCGGTGGCACTCGGCCTGGTGCTTTCCGCGTCTATCGAGATGCTCCAGCTCTTCGACGATGGGCGCATGTGCAGCCTCTCCGACGTCGCCTCTAATGTGACCGGCGCGGCTGTGGGAATCGCCGCCGGGGCGTTCTATCGCGTGAAGCTGCAGCGCTTTCTGGTTGCCCAGGATACCGCTTCGCTGCTGCGCCCTTCCGGCGCCGTGATGTTGCTCGCCTGCTGGCTCGGATACCAGCTCTTTCCGTTATTCCCTTCGTGGGGCCGCACCAAATTGATGAACAAGGTGGCGGCCATGGGATCTCTGTCCGGCGTCTCGCCGGTCGATACCCTGGTGGTCTTTGCGGAATGGCTGGCGGTCGCCTGCCTGCTGGAGAGTATCCGCAAGAAGAAGACCAGCGGACTTCTGACCTTGTTGTTGCTGCTGGTGCCCGCCCGCCTGATCATCGCCAGCCGCACGTTGGCGTGGTCCGATGTGGTGGGCGCAGCCGCCGCCTATTCGGCCTGGCTGTGCCTGCCGCGGGTATGGATACGGCGGATGGCGCCCTTCCTTCTGACCGGCGGGTTAATCCTGGCCGAGCTTTCACCCTTCCACTTCACCGCAGGCCAGGAAGCCCACGCCTTCAATTGGGTGCCCTTCCGTGGGTTGTTCCGTTCCGATTGGCGGAATGGTTTTGACGTCCTCTTCCGCAAGAGCTTCTGGTATGGTTCGGTTCTCTGGCTGTGGCGCGCCTCGGGACGCAGCCTGGCATGGGCCACCGCTGCCGCCGCCGCAGCCCTGCTGCTGCTGGAGCGCGTCCAGGTCTACTTGCCCGGCCGCACGCCCGAGATCACCGATGCCGTTTTGGCCCTGCTGATGGGCGTCCTGCTTTGGCTGTTGCGCGACGCCTGATACCGCCCTGCCCGGCGGTCTGTACACGATGGGACTGGTTATACGTCAAAAACGATCTATGTCGATCTGGTCCGATATGCGCCTGGCGTTGCGGCTATTGCGCCGGGCCCCCGGGGTGACCGCGGTCGCAGTGTTATCGACCGCGCTCAGCGTGGGTGCCACCTCCGCGGTTTTCACGGCCGTACAGGCCGTCCTGATCAAACCGCTACCGTATTGGCAGCCCGATGAACTCGTCCTCTTTCGCGCGGATTACCGGAATGTCACCGAATCGCAGGGCGATTGGATATTCCGGCGCGAGGCAGAGGAGATCGTCAGGCACACAGGCACGCTCCAAAGCGCGGGCTTTTGGGCCAACGCGGTTTTCGATCTCGGAGGCGACGGCAATGCGCCGCCCGAAGCACTTTACGGGCTGCGGATGACTGCCAGTCTTCTGCCCACGCTCGGCGTCACGCCCATGCTGGGACGCAATATTCAGAAGAACGAGGAGCCCGATGCCGGCGGCGAAATGATTCTCAGCTACGGGCTGTGGATGCGGCGATTCGAGGGCGACCGCAGCGTGGTGGGCCGGACCGTGAAAGTGAATGGCCGCGCCTGCCGCATCATCGGCGTAATGGGACCCGGATTCAACTTCCCGCTGCGGCGCGAAGCGGCCCACACGCCGCAGCCCTACGTGGAGTTTTGGGAGCCCATGTCGCTCGAGAACGAGAAACCGTTGCACGGCGTCCAAATGCTGGCGCGGCTGAAGCCGGGCGTCACGCTGGCGGAGGCGCAACAGGATATCGCGGCGACCGGCGCGGACCTGGCCCACGAGTTTCCCGACAGCAATCGCGATCGCATTCTGCGAGTCTCGCGCCTGCGGGATCGCGCCATCGGACAGGCAGGCAAAACGCTGTGGCTGTTGATGGGCGCCGCGGCGATGTTCCTGCTGATCGGTTGCGCGAATGTCGCGAATCTTCTGCTGGCGCGCGGGCTCGGGCGCCAGCGCGAGATGGCCATCCGAATGGCGTTAGGCGCTGATATGCGACGCATCGTGGGCCAACTCCTCACCGAAGCCTGCGTGCTGGCGTGGTTGGGAGGCGCGGCGGGTTATGTGGTAGCGTTCGCCGCATGGCGGATACTCCCGGCCATCGCGCCGCGAACCATTCCCCGGCTCGCGACAGCGCATCCGGACTGGGGAGTGCTGGCGTTTGCGCTGGGCACGGCGATATTGAACGGACTGCTGTTCGGGCTGGCGCCGGCATTGCGCGCATCCCGCGGCGGCATGTTGGGCGCACGCGGCGCGGCCACCGGCCAGCGTGACTGGCTGCGGGGCATATTCATCGCGGCGGAGATCGCCATCACAGTGACATTGGTCATTACTGGCGGACGGCTGCTGGGGAGCTTCATGGCGCTGCTCCGCATGGACACCGGTTTCATACAGGACCGCGTCCTGGCGGCGGTGGTCCTGCCGCAACCAGACCGCTATAAGGATCCGGCCGCACGCGCGCTGGTCTATCGCCGGTTTCTCGAGGCCACGAGAGGAATACCGGGAGTCGTCGGCGCGGGCACGGTGGACGCGCTGCCGTTCAGCGGCGAAAACGATGGCGGCTTCGTGACCACCAGGACAGAGGATATTGCCAACCGCAGATGGCAGATCGTTGCCGAAGTCGATACCATCGGCGGCGACTACCTGGCGGCCATGGGCGTGCGTCTGGAGGAAGGGCGGTGGTTCCACGATGAGGAGAAAGACACCGCCATCGTCGGCGATTTGACCGCGCGGAAGCTCTGGCCGGGCGAGAGCGCCATCGGCAAGCGCCTCTGTGTATCCTGCACACCGGAACAGCCGGACAACTGGAAGCGCGTGGTGGGGGTGGTTTCGAGTATGCGGCATCTCAGCCTGGAAGGCGAAGCGGAAGGACCGGTATACCTGGCGGGCGAAGCCATGCGGCGCGCGCAGTTCTTAGTCGCCCGCACCCAGCGGCCCGCGGGCGAATACCAGGAAGCGCTGCGGCGCGCTGTGGCATCCGTCGATCCGCAACAGCCGGTGCTTCTAAGCGTGTCGATGCAGACGCTGGTTAGGGATTCTTTGGCGGCGCGCCGTTTCCTGATGCTGCTGCTGGCAGCCACGGGCTGTCTGGCGCTGGCCATGTCCGCGGCCGGGATTTACGGTGTGATGGCGCATACCACTTCGCGGCGGACGCAGGAGATCGGCATCCGGATGGCGCTGGGGGCCACGCCGCGGAACGTGCACAGCCTGGTTTTCCGCGAGGGCTTTACCAGCGTAGCGGTGGGCTTGGCGATCGGCGCGGGCGCAACGGCGGCGGTGGAAAACCTGCTCCGCGCCTTTCTGCCGGGCCTGCACGGCGGCGGGGCAGCGGTCATTGCGCTCGCCGCCGCGCTGGTGGTGGTGACGGCGGCGTTAGCCTGCTGGCTCCCCTCCCGCAAGGCGATGCGGGTGGACCCGATCGTGGCGCTGAGGGTGGAGTAACAACGTTTGCGTAATGCCGATTAAACGCCAACGAAATCGGGATCCGCGCCGATTTTGCACTCTGACCGGCGCATCGCCGCCCTCCAGATCGGTCCTTTGTGATGTGTGGCGACCGATTACGGATGGGTGAATTCGCGTGCGTGCGGGATCAAATCCAAATACACGCGCTCCGGCAGTTCCGTGTTCCAGTAGCCGGCCCAGCGGGCGTATGCGCAGATAGCCAGAAAAATAGCGGCCGCGGCGGACGCGATCATCCAGGCGGGCACGGGCCGCCTGCCGGGAGCCGACATGCGCAGGGCGCCCTCCGCCGGGCAGGCCGCCACACACTCCAAACACCCCGTGCATTCCGCCGAGCCGATGCTGACCAGCTTATCCACCGGCAGCATGGCCGGGCAGGCTTTCGCACATTTGGCGCAATCGATGCATAAAGACGCTTCGCGCCGGATGCGCAGCGGGCCGGTTAGCGCCGCCAAGCCCATCAGCGCTCCGTAGGGGCAAAGATAGCGGCACCAGAAGTTCTGCACAAAGACCGACAACACCACCAACAGGCCCAGCACGGCGCCACCCGCGAAACCGAGAAAACGGAAGAAGTTGAGCATCTTCACATCGGAGACCAACCCGTAGGGTCCTTCGAGGAAGCTCTGAATGGCGGGCACGGACATACTGCCCACGGCGTAAAGAAAGAGACCTAGCAGGATGTACTTCAGGCTGCGCAGCGCCATATCGATCCGGCGCGGCAGGGGCCAGTTGCGGTGAAACGTCTGCCTGCCGAGCCGCCACAGCCATTCCGAAACGGTGCCCACCGGACAAAGCCATGCGCAGAAGCTCTTGCGCAGCAGCCATGAGATGGCCAGAAATGCGACGAGCAGGAACATTCCAGCGGGGTGCACGCGGGGGATGCGGCCGGTCGAGACCAACACTTTCAGGTTCATCAGCGAAGCGATGGGTAGCCAGCCTTCGACTCCCGCCGGCCTTGCCACGCGCATCCCACGCCCGCCCGATTCGTAATAGTGGACGAAGAGAACGAATTCGACGCCGATCCAGACATTCAGCGCCAGGAAGGCCAGTTGAAAGGCGCGTCGCAAGCGCTGCGATTTGTCGGGAGCCAACCGTCTTCTAAAGCGGGTCTTCGTTTTGGGAGGGGGTGCCAATTGCGCCGCAACCATACCCATAAGATAGAGGGTTTCGCGATCCGGCGCCGTGACTTCAGTCACCAGCTAAGGCTTCGATGCGGCCAAAGCCTTTTGCCAGGCCTCCATTAAACGCGCGCGGGCAGCCTCGCTGATCGGTTCCGGCATCTCGCTGGGCCGGTACTCGTGGCACAAGGCGACCGTTTTGCGCAGGCTCTCGGCAAACTCTACGCAAGGGGGGCACCCGGCCAGGTGCGCTGCCATTTCACGGCAGGCTTCGGGCGGCAATTCCAGATCCAGGTACGCGGACAGCGTCGCGAAGATCCGTTTGCAATCTTCAGTTGCGTGGGGCATGCGTGGATACCTCGCGGTTGTGGAGATAACGATCCAAATCCTGGCGGATGGCCAGACGGGCGCGATGCAGTCGCGTCTTCACCACATCGACGCTGAGGTCCAGCACATGCGCGGTCTCCTCGGTGGATAGCTCTTCCACATCGCGCAGCACCAGGACCGGCCTATAAGTCTCCGGAAGGCCGGCCACAGCCTCATCCAAAACCCGCCGCAACTCGGCGCGTAGCAGACGGTCTTCGGGTAAGCTGGACCAATCCGCGATCTGCAGCTTGACGTGCCCGGACCTGCCCTCGCCGGCGGGCATGAATTCGTCGAGCGAGAGCTCTCGCTCCGGCGCGAACTGGCTGCGGCGGCGCTTCATCAGGCAATAGTTCCTGGCGATACGCAGCACCCAAGAGCGCACGCGTTCAGGCTCGCGAAGCTGGTTGAAGCTCTCGAAAACCCGCAAAAGCGTCTCCTGGGCGACTTCTTCGGCGTCCTCGCGCTGGCCGCACATCAACCAACTGTACTGGAAGATTCTGGCGCGGAAGTGTTCCACAAAGCGGTCGAAGGCCTCCGGCTGCCCGGCCATCAAGTCGCGTGCCAGTTGTACTTCCGCTTCCTTCTCCAAACGCGCTCCCGCTATCCGATTGTAGCGGGTATCCGTGTTTCGAGGGCCAGTTCGATGGCTGGGACGTTGAGCAGCGTATTGTGAATCAGGCAGGCCTTGACCGCGCGTAGAATGCCGGCTTCGTGGCGGAGTTCCAGATCCGGCACCGTCACCGCGATCCGGAAGGATGCCAGACGCGCCGGCGCGGTTGCCTTTTCGGCCGTCACGCGCACTTGCAATCCTTCCGTAGGCAGGGCGCGCGTGCGCAGGTATTCAGCGGCGTAATAGCCCGCGCACGTGCCTAGCGAGACTAGCAGGAATTCGGGCGGCGTCATGCCGCGGTCGGCGCCGCGGTTCTCCACCGGCTGATCGCATAGCACGCGATGTCCGCGCGCGGAGGCTTCGAATTGTACGCCGCCTAGATGCTGAACGATGACTTCCATTTTGGTTTCCAGTTACCAGATGCAGGGCCTGTGGAAAGGTGACATCCACACATATGATAGTTCAGGGTCCGTTTATAAGCAAACATCCTTGAACGCCCAATTCTGTGGCAGGCCTCCCTGTGCGACCATTAAAGAGAGCCCTCAACTCTAAGACTATGGATGCCCTGACACTCCACCGGCTGCATTTCGCCTTCACCGTCACCTTCCACTACATCTTTCCGCAATTGACGATGGGGCTGGCGCTGTTGCTGGTAGTGCTGAAAAGCCTGGCGCTCCGCACCGGCGACGAACATTATAATCGCGCGGCGCGCTTCTGGGCGCGCATCTTCGCCATCAACTTCGCCATGGGCGTGGTCACCGGCATTCCCATGGAATTCCAGTTCGGCACCAACTGGGCACGCTTTTCGAAATTGGCCGGCGGCGTGATTGGACAGACGTTGGCGATGGAGGGAGTGTTTTCGTTCTTCCTGGAATCGAGCTTCCTGGGACTGTTTCTATTCGGCGAGAAGAAGCTGGGACCCAGAATGCACTGGGTGGCGGGCTTCCTGGTCTTCATTGGATCGTGGCTCTCGGGATTCTTCATCGTGGCCACCGACGCCTGGATGCAGCATCCCGTGGGCTACACGCTGGGTCCGCATGGCGAGATTCTGTTATCTAGCTTTTGGGCTTTGCTCTCGAACCCGTGGCTGTTCTGGCAGTACCTTCACAATATGATAGGCGCGGTGGTCACCGGCAGCTTCGTCATGGCGGCCGTGGGCGCCTTCTACCTATTGGTGAAACGGGACGAGCCGTACGGGCGAACTTTCGTTCGTATCGGCGTCAGCGCGGGCATCGCCGCCACCGCTCTCATGCTGTTCCCCACGGGTGACCAGCAGGGCAAGAACATCGCCTTCTCGCAGCCGGCTACCCTGGCTTCCATGGAAGGGCTTTTCCGGTCCGAAGCCGGCGCACCACTTGCCCTGATCGGACAACCGGACATGGAGAATCGCCGGCTCGACAACCCGCTGCAGGTGCCTCGCGCACTGAGCTTTTTGACCTACCAGCGCTGGAAGGCCGAGGTGAAGGGACTCGACGCGTTTCCACAGGATCGCTGGCCCGACAACATCCCGCTGGTCTATTTCAGCTATCACATCATGGTTGGGCTGGGCACCATTTTCATCGCGGTGATGGCGCTTGCCGCGCTCGATTTATGGCGCGGCCGCCTGTTTACGCGGCGCAAACTGCTGTGGCTGCTGATGCTGTCCGCGCCGTTTCCCTATATCGCCAATACAGCGGGTTGGATCACGGCGGAGGCTGGCCGGCAACCCTGGCTGATCTATGGCCTGATGCGCACACCCGCGGGAGTTTCGCCGCACGTTTCGGCAGGCAACGCGCTGTTCACGCTGATCGGTTTCATGGGCATGTACGCGGTGCTGGCCATCCTGTTTCTGCTGCTCGTCTACCAGGAAATCGAGCGCGGTCCCGAGGCGGCATGATGGAAACCATCTGGTTCATGCTCGTAGCCGTAATGATCGCCGTATACGTGGTACTCGACGGCTTCGACATCGGCGCCGGCATCGTGCAGTTTCTGGTGGCGCACACGGATGGCGAGCGACAGCAGGTGCTGCGCGCCATCGGTCCTGTGTGGGATGGCAATGAAGTGTGGCTGTTGGCCGGCGGCGGTACGTTGTACTTCGCGTTTCCCGCACTGTACGCATCCAGCTTCAGCGGGTTCTATCTGCCCCTGATGATGGTGCTATGGCTGCTGATCCTGCGCGGTATTTCGATCGAATTCCGTAATCACATCGACAGCCTGGTGTGGAAGCCGTTCTGGGACGCCGTCTTCTGCGGATCGAGCGCGCTGCTGGCCATCTTCTTCGGCGCGGCGCTGGGGAACGTGGTGCGCGGCGTGCCGCTCGACGGCGCCGGCGAGTTCTTTCTGCCGCTGTGGACCAATTTCCGGCTGGGCCGCGAAGTGGGCATTCTGGACTGGTATACCGTGCTGGTAGCCGTGGTGGCCTTCGCCACGCTCACGGTACACGGCGCGTTGTGGGTGGCGTTGAAGACCGAGGGCGACTTGGAACAGCGCGCGCGCAAGGTAGCCCGTACGGGCTGGTGGGCTTTGCTGCCGCTCATCGCCGCCATCACCTGGTGCAGTTTCGCGATCCAGCCGCGGCTCTGGGCCAGCTTCGGCGCGCGTCCGTGGGGCTACGTATTTCCGCTATTGGCCGTCGCCGGTTGGATCGGCATGCGCGCGCTCGCCCGCCGGAGTCTCGCCGCGTTCCTGTGCTCCTCGTCCTTCATCGTGGGGATGCTCACCAGCGCCGCGTTCGGATTATATCCCTACGTGCTGCCCTCGAGCACGGATGCGGCGCTCGGTCTGACAGTCTACAACGCCGCCGCCGCACCCTATGGATTGAAGGTTGGCCTCGTATGGTTCATTCCGGGAATGCTGCTGACTACGGGTTATTTCGTATATACATATCGGAGTTTCGCGGGGAAAGTGGCGCTGGACAAGGAGGGGCACTGAGTCAGTGCATTGGCCATGACTGCATCCATCCGCCTCGCGTTGGCGTTGAGTTCGATCTGTATCTTTGCCAATCTTGTCCCTGCACAAGACACGACAATCGTACGCGCTCCCGCCGGCGCCGTCAGAGGCGAGGCGAAGGCAGACCTGCGCATCTTCCGCGGATTACCCTACGCCGTACCGCCCACGGGGCCCCTGCGCTGGAAGCCACCCGTAGCGCCACCGGCGTGGCGGAACGTACGCGACGCCACCAGTTTTGGACCCGCGTGCTTCCAGCCGAGACCGCGAGCCGCCAGCATCTATGCGGATCCTCCAGCCGAAATGAGCGAAGATTGTTTGTCGCTCAACATTTGGACGCCCGCCGATGCGCACAACGCTCCGGTCATGGTTTGGATTCATGGCGGATCGTTGACCGGCGGTGCAAGCAGCGAGACTCTCTACGACGGCTCAGCTATTGCAATGCGCGGCCTTGTAGTCGTAAGCATCAATTATCGGTTGGGTGTACTCGGCTACCTGGCTCATCCCGGACTTAGCTCCGAATCCCCCGACGGCATTTCCGGGAACTATGGCCTGCTCGATCAGATCGAGGCCCTACGATGGGTGAAGCGCAACATTACGGCATTCGGCGGAAATCCTGAGAATGTCGCCATTGCGGGCGAGTCCGCGGGCGCCCTCAGCGTGATGTATCTGATGGCTTCCCCAATGGCGCGCGGCCTCTTTCATAAAGCCATCCTCGAAAGTGCGTATATGATCTCCACGCCGGAACTCCGCGAGAAGCATTTCGGCGAAGAGCCGGCCGAGGCGCTGGGGGTTCGGCTCGCCACCAGGCTGAAGGTGGACAGTATTGCGGGTCTGCGCGGCATGGACGCCGCCGCCATCACAGAGCGGGCGCCATTAACCGGGTACCTGCCGTTCGGAACGATCGATGGGCACGTGCTGCGCCGCCAATTGGTTGATGTATTCGATCGAGGCGAGCAGGCGCATGTTCCCGTGCTCGTTGGATTCAATAGTGGAGAAATCCGTTCGTTGCGCTTTCTGGCGCCGCCTCCGCCCGCCACTGAGGAAGCTTACGTGACCGCCATCCGGGATCGTTACGGCTCACTCGCCGATGCCTTTCTGCGGCTCTACCCAGCGTCCGACATACCCGGAAGCATACTTGCCGAGCCGCGCGATGCGCTCTATGGCTGGACAGCCGAACGCATCGCCACGAAACAGGCAGCCATCGGCCAGCATGCCTTTCTCTACCTTTTCGATCACGGCTATCCCGCCGCCGAAGCCGCTGGGCTGCACGCCTTCCACGCCAGCGAACTGCCCTACATTTTCGGCACCGCCGATCGCACGCCGCCCGCCTGGCCCAAGCTGCCGGAAACGTCCGAAGAAAAGCGTTTCACCGAGGCTATGGCCAGCTATTGGACGTCCTTTATTCGCAGGGGAACCCCCGCCGCCGAGGGACAACCGGCATGGCCGTCCTTCGCTCCCGGTAAGGCATTTATGCAACTGGCAGATGCCCCTCGCCCGGGTGTAAATCCGTTGCCGGGGATGTATGAGCTTCACGAAGAGGTGGTGTGCCGGCGCCGCGCGGAGGGCAAAACGCCATGGAATTGGAACGGCGGGATTATTGCCCCGCCTTTACCTCCAGAATCACCGGCATGTCGATGACCCGCTTAGTGGCTGACGCTGTAAGCCATGTACCCGAGGTACAGGGCATCCGCCGAATCCGGCGCGGCCCATAAACCTCTCATCAGACGCTTCCGGCCGGTTTTCAGCAATGCCCTCAGATCCACGCCGCATTCGAAGCGCATGTGATTCATAGCTGCCATGCTGTTATACGCGGATGCCGCCACCGCCGCGAGGCCCGATGCGCCGGCCGTGGGCGCGGCGGCGGGGGCGCCGAAGTCCTCCCTCGGTCGCAACGTGCGCGAAATCGAAGTCTGGGCTTTCCACGCCGCGCCGGGAGTGAAAATCGGGTCTGTGCGCGGTGCGGCTACCGCGGCTAGAGTATAGTGCCTTTCGTGATGCGGAGCCAAAGCCATGTCGGAATACGACGCGGGCAGCGCGCCGCTCACCACCGTTAGCACTACACTACCCGCATTGTAAGTGATGGTGAAGTGTTCGCTACCATTGATCGCCAGTCCGTTCACCGTGCTGAACTGGTCGGCCACGGTCGACGCAGTCAGGATAGTGAAGCTCTGTCCCACCGTGGGCGTGAATCCGCTGCCCAGGGAAATGGTCAGCGTGCCGCCGAGTGTGGCCGCCTGGGTGACTTTGAGCTGGTCATACCTGGTGCCCGCGGTGGCGCCGTTTATCTGGATGTCGAGCGTTCCCGTGGAGCCTTGCGTATAGGTATCGGAAACCGTCAGCTTGCCCGTCTTGGCGGCGGAATCGCCCGGAGTGAGCGTGCTGTCGTCCACCACGTTATAGCCCAGAGTGCCTGCTCCGTCGAGCGATCCGCCGTTTAGGGCGAACGTGCCGGGCGAGGACGAAGCCAAGGTGCCATCCACGGTTGTAGCTCCGCCGGATTGCGTGAAGTTGAAACTGGCGCCGCCCACGGTAAATGTAGTGCCCGCGGAAATCGTGAATGTTCCAGCGTTGATGAAGCCGCCACCGGCCGTAGTGAGGGACGCACCAGACGCGAGCTTGAATACGCCGGTCGCGGCGTTGTTATTGAATCCCGCCAGAATGTTGTTGTTGCCGAAATCGATCATCCGGCCGGCGCCGTTCAGCGTGATGTTCGCGGCATTGGTGGCAATGGTGGTCCCGCTTGCGCCGAACTGCATCGTACCGGTGAGATTGTAGGTTCCGCCCGTCAGGGTATTGCCTGAAAAATTCGCGAGCGCGCCGCCCGCCGATGTGCCGATCTGCATGGTGTCACCGGCGCTCACTTTGAGGGTGCCCGTATTATCCAGTCCGGCGGCAGACGGCAGAATCACCAGCGCGGCGCTTTGAGTCGCCGAAAGGGTGCCGGCGTTGGTTATGCCCACATTCGAAATCGTGCCGGAACCCTGGATCGTGCTGGTATTATTCAGGGTAACGCCAGAGCCCACACCCGTGATGCTGCCGGCGGTAAGCGTCAGGGTTCCTTTCCCGCCGAGGGCGGTAGCCTTCTTCAGATCCAGCGCGCCATTGACGGCTATCGTTCCGGAGTTCGTATCGGTGCCTCCCGACGACAACGTGAGAGAAGCGCCCGTACCCACGGTGAGGGTGCCCGAGTTTGACAATGTGCCCAGGCTGGCTGCATCCGCCGTATCGTTATCAGCGCCGATGGTCACGGTAGCGCCGGCGTTGTTCGTCAGTTTGCCGGTCACCGTGAGTTTACCGCCCTGTTCCGCATCCAGCGCGCCCGAATTGGTGAATGTGCCAGCCTGGACGCTCATCGTGCCACCGGACAAGGCGATTGATCCGGTGTTGGAATCCGCGCCGCTAGCGGTCAGTTTCAAGATTGCGCCTTTGTCCACGGTGATTGTGCCCGCATTGGAGATCTGGCCGACGGCGGCAGTGTCAGTGGTATCGTTGTTGGCGCCGATGGTGATGGTATCGCCGGCGTTGTTGGTGAGCGTACCGGTCACCGTGATGCTGTTGGCGCCACCGCCCAGATTGGCGTTATTGGTCGTGAGCGTGCCCGCATTGGTGATGCTGCCGGAGACCGTAAGATTGCCCCTTTGCTCCAGGTCCAGTTCGCCGGAATTCGTGAAGGATCCGGCTTTTACATCGAGTGTTCCGCCGCTCACGAGAATCGCGCTGGTATTGGAATCAGCGCCGGATCCGGTCAGGTTCAGCGTGGCGCCCTTGTCCACCGTGAATGAGCCGGAGTTCGCCAGCAATCCCACGGTGGCGGTATCGGCGGTGTCGTTGTTCGCCCCGATCGTGACGCTATGTCCGCCGGTATTGGTGAGCGTACCCGTCACCGTCAACGTATTTGCACTACCGCCCTGGTTCGCGCCATTGGTGGTGATCGTGCCTGTGTTGGTCAGGTTTCCGGCGACGCTGAGGGTGCCTCCTTTCTCTTCGTCGACACTGCCGGAATTAGTGTTTGTACCCGACCCGGTCAGATTGAGGCTTGCGCCGCCATCTACGGTGACGGCCCCGGCATTGGCCAGCAGTCCCACATTGGCCTTGTCGGCAGTATCGTTATACGCACCGATCGTGACAATGCCTCCGCTGTTGTTGGTTAACGTGCCCGTCACGGTGAGCGTATTGGCGCCGCCACTCAAGTTTGTGTCGTTCGTGGCCACCGTGCCGCTGTTCGAGAGAGCGCCGGAGACCGTCAGCTTCCCGCCCTGCTCCAGATCGAGTGTGCCCGCGTTGGTGAAAGCACCCGGCGTAGTATAGGTGCCTCCTCCGGAAATGGTAAAGATGCCGCTGGCCGCGTTTGTTTTGAAACCAGCCAGCAGGCTATTTCCCCCCAGATCGATGAGTTGCGGGCTCGCGCCATTCAGCGTCAGGTTTGCCGCATTGGTAGTCATGCTGCTGCCGCTCGTGCCGAACTGCAGCGTGCCGCTCACAAAGTAGCTTCCACCCGTCAGGGTATTCGATGAGAAGTTGGTTAAGCTGCCGCTGACCTTGAATGTATCGCCGGTGCCCACCGACAGCAGGCCGTTGTTCGTGAAGTTGCCGGCCGTAGTGAAACTGCGCCCAGCGCCCAGGGTAAAAGAGCCGCCGGAC
>Ga0187871_10000839_pt1 | contig 28096 bp, 24 predicted proteins | sample June2016WEW_16_1_FD_132988 | JGI IMG/M metagenome (GOLD analysis project Ga0187871, IMG submission 132988) | Peatland microbial communities from SPRUCE experiment site at the Marcell Experimental Forest, Minnesota, USA - June2016WEW_16_10 | ecosystem: Environmental > Terrestrial > Soil >...
CGCTGGAGGTCCGAGAGGTGACGATAGGCGGAGCTCCGTGGCACTTCGGGAGCTCGCTCTTCGATGTCCGAGATGCTCAACGGGCGCTCCGAGGAGGCCAAGAGTCCTACGACCACCCGACGTCCGGTGGTGTAGCGCTGGTCGATCCGGCGTAGCAGTACCTCGACGAACTCGTGAAGGTCCTCGATGTTCTGGAAGGTTGGCAACGCGTGGTCCCTTCGTATCGGCGGCTCTTGCTACGGACTGTCTAGATTGTAATGAGACTCATTCTCATTCTATCATGAGCCCATGACGACTCCTCTGATCCGCAGTTTCAACCGCTCCTCCTGGCACCGGCTCGTGAGCATCGCCCTCGCGAGTGCGGCATCGATGGCGATCGTGACCCTCCCGCTGTCCTCAACCGGCGCCGGGGCCGGCACCGACTCCAAGTTGATCATCGCGGTGGGCGCGGAGAACGAGTACGCGAACGTCATCGGTCAGATCGGCGGCCAGTACGTGAAGGTGTCGTCGATCCTCAGTGACCCGAACACGGATCCCCACACGTTCGAGGCGAGTCCTTCGGTCGCCGAGGTCATAAGTGCCGCGCAACTCATCGTCCAGAACGGCGTGGGCTACGACGGCTTCATGAACAAGATCGAGGCCGCGTCACCGAACACCAAGAGGAGGGTGATCGTGGTACAGGACGTCCTGGGACTGCCCACCGACACACCGAACCCTCACCTCTGGTACAGCCCGAAGACCATGCCCGCCGTCGCGAGTGCCGTCGCGAAGGACTTGGGGAAACTCGACCCGAGCCACGCCTCGTACTTCCGGAAGAATCTGTCGACCTTCGACGCGTCGCTGCAGCGGTGGCTCCGGTCCATCGCGGCGTTCAAGGCGACGTATCCCGACACGCCGGTGGCGGTGACCGAGCCGGTCGCCGACTACCTGCTCAAGGCCATGGGGATGCGCATCTTGACACCCTTCGTGTTCCAGGCGGACATCATGAACGGCGTCGACCCGGCGCCGGAGGACATCTCGCTCGAGGAGGGATTCTTCACGAAGCACGAGGTCAAGGTGTTCTGTTACAACCAGCAGGTCGTCGATTCGCTCACCTCGACGATCAAGCAGACGGCGAACTCGGCCAAGGTCCCGGTCGTCGGGGTCTACGAAACGATGCCGACGCCGGGCTACGACTACCAGAGTTGGATGCTCGCCGAGGTCAAAGCGATCGAAGCGGCGATCACCCACCACCGATCAACGGAGAAGCTATGACCGACGTACCGGTCCTCGCCGTCGACGATATATCCGTATCGTTGGGCGGCCGACAGATCCTCGACCACGTCTCTTTTGACGTGCACGGAGCCGAGTTCACGGGTCTCATCGGCTCGAACGGCGTCGGCAAGACCACGCTGCTGCGCACGATCCTCGGTCTCCAGCGACCGGACACCGGTCGCGTCCTGGTCGCCGGCAGCCCGCTGTCACCGCGCAGCCGCTCCCTCGGCTACGTGCCCCAAAAGATCGTCGTCGATCCCGACGTCCCGATGCGCGCGCGCGACTTCGTCGCACTCGGACTCGACGCCCATCGCTACGGCCTCACGCGCCGGAGCGCCACGCAGCGCGAACTCGTCGAACGGATCCTGCATGACGTTGACGCGGAACGATTCGCGGACAACCGCCTGGGCAGCCTGTCCGGCGGGGAGCAGCAGCGTGTCTTCATCGCCCACGCCCTGGTCAGCCGGCCGACGCTCCTCTTGCTCGACGAGCCACTCGCGAACCTGGACCCCAAGAGCGTGCAGGAGATCGTGTCGCTCTTACATCGCGTCGCGCGCGACTACGGCGTGGCGATCTTGCTGTCGGCGCACGAGATGAACGCGCTGTTGCCGGTCATGGACCGCATCGTGTACCTGACGAACGGTCGCGCCGCGAGCGGGACGACCGACGAGGTGATCCGATCCGAAGTGCTCAGTGAGCTCTACGGACACCACGTCGACGTGCTGCAGCTGCACGGAAGGGTCTTGGTCGTCGCCGAACCGGGACAGGAACAAGAGATCGCTCAGCACCCGACGCTGACACTCGATTGAACGTCGTGCACTTCCTCTTCGAACCGGGCTTCTTCTCGAGCGCGCCAGTGCGTACGGCGCTGGTCATCGGTGCGGTCACGGCGGTCGTCTCGGCGGTGGTCGGGGTCTTTGTCGTCGTACGCAGCCAGTCCTTCGCCGGGCACGCGCTGACCGACGTCGCCACGACCGGCGGCTCGGCCGCGTACTTCTTCGGGTTGAGCCCGCTGCTCGGCTTCATCGGTGGTGGTGTGCTCGGCGCCGGGGCGATGAACCTGATCGGCGTGGAACGTGAGCGGCGACGCGACCTGGCGACCGGCATCGTCCTCGGTACGGCGCTGGGCGTGGCGGCTCTCTTCCTCTACCTCGATACGACGAACGGGGCGACCACGGGTGCGACGCAGCAGCTCCTGTTCGGTTCGATATTCACCGTCGATCCTTCGACGGTCCCGCTCGTCCTCGCGTTGAGCGTGGTCGCCCTGGGCATCGTCGTCGCGATCAACCGGCCGCTGCTGATCAGTTCATTGAGCGCGGAGTTGACGCGCGCGCGCGGCATCAACCTGCGATTGGTCGCGGTGCTGTTCATGATCGCGATGGCCGTGTCCGTCGGCCTCTCCTCGATCGCCGTCGGTTCGATTCTCTCGACCGCGCTGCTGATCGGCCCGGCCGCCGCCGCGGTGCGACTGACGAAGAGTATGCGCGCGTCGTTGGCGCTCGCCGCCGCCTTGGGCGTCGCGACGACGTGGCTGGGGATCCTCTTCGCGTACGACAGCTTCTATTGGATCACCTCCAGCCAAGGCCTGCCGGTCAGCTTCTTCATCGTGTCGTTGATTTTCATCGTCTACCTGCTCTCGGGACTGACGTTCGCACGCCTGGGCTTCGGTCGTGCGTCTCGTTCGCGCCCGAGCGTGGTGCGCCGCGCGTCGCGCGACTCCCACGAGGTGGGGGCGTAGTGTTCAGCGGCTTCATGGTGAACGCGTGGGAGGTGGGAACCATGGTCGCCGTCGTGGGCGGTGTCGTCGGGTTCTTCGTCGTCCTACGGGGCTCGGCCTTTCCCGCGCACGCGATTCCCAACGGGGCCTTTGCCGGCGCGGCCGGCGCGAATCTCATCGCGGTCAATCCGCTCATCGGCCTCGGCGTCTTCTCCTTCGGCGCGGCCCTGGGTATTGGCGCCCTGAGTCGTCGGGGACGGAGCGACGCCGTCACGGCCCTGGCGCTCGTCATGATGCTCGCGCTCGGCGCGGCGTTCTTGAGCCTCAGCACCCAGTACGAGCCGCAGATATTCTCGCTGCTCTTCGGCGAGATCCTGGGCGTGAGTTCGAGTGAGATCGTGCCGGTCGTCGTGCTCGGAGTCGTGTGCATGGTCGCGGTGGCCGCGCTCTATCGACCGCTGCTGCTGTCGTCCATCGCGCCCGACATCGCCGCCGCCCGGGGACTTCGACCGCTTCGACTCGAGGTTGCCTTTCTGGTCATCATCGCCTGCGCCACCACCATGACGGTGCCCGTCGTCGGAGCGCTCCTCATCTTCACGCTGATGCTCGGGCCTTCGGCGGCGGCCCAGTGCTTCACGAACCGCGCGGGGCGAGCGATGTTCGGATCGGTCGCCATCGCGCTGGTGACGATTTGGCTGGCGCTCGCGTGCGCCTACGAGTCGAACTGGCCCGTCGGCTTCTACGTGAGCGTCTTCAGCGCGGCGTGGTACGGGATCGGGCGCGGCTACGCCGCGTGGCACTCGCGACGACGTCCCGCGCGTGACGCCTCTCGGGTCACGACCCTCGCGAGTTGACGACTCCGGAAGTCCGACGCGACAACGTGACGGACTGTCACGGTGCGTGCCCGGAGTGGGACTTGAACCCACACACCCTTTCGAGTAAAGACTTTTGAGGCCTCCGCGTCTGCCGATTCCGCCATCCGGGCTGAGCGAACAACGATAACAGTCCCAATAAGGTGGCGACGATGAAGGTGACGTTGCGGCGACAGGACACGGAGATTCGATTTCCCGTGCGTTCGGCCGGCCAGTATCACGCGGATCGCTCCAGGCTCTTCCTCGCGGTCGAGCACGACGGCGTCACGGGCTACGGCGAGGTCGCGCCCCAACCCGAGGAACTGAACGGCGACGCCGGGATCGCTGACGTCATCGACGAGGTGCGGATCTTCGTCGTACCCCAACTCCAGGCGATCCTCGACCGTGAGGGTGACCTGCCGTCGTGGACACGCGTCGCTCGCTTCGCCGGATCGCGCGCGGCGAGCAATCCCGCCGTGGCGCTGCTCGAGATGGCGTTGCTCGACCGCGAACTCCGCGTCGCGCACGCCACGATCGACTCGCTGTGGCCGCCGCGTTTCCCGACACCACTCCAGGGGACGGTCTCGTTGATCGACGAGGGCGAGTGGTCGCTCGAGCAGAACGTCGCACGCGTGCGCGCCAAGATCTCCCCGGCGCCGTTGAGCGCGAGCGCCCTCCGTCGCCTCGGTGAGCTGTCAACACCGGTGTTGCTGGACTACAACTGCTCGGCGCGCAGTGACGCCGACGTGGTCGAACAGGTCCGGGTGCTGCGCGACGTCGCCGACGTGATCGGCGTCGAACAGCCCTACGCCGTCGGCAACGTCGTCGACACGGCGCGTCTGGCCGAGCAGTTGGACGTGGCGGTCAGCGTCGACGAGGGTGTGCGCAGCGTCCGCGACGTCGCCCAGCTCGTGCGCTACGGCGCCGCCGAGATCGTCTGCGTCAAGCCGGCGCGCGTGGGCGGACTCGCCAACGCGCGCACGATCATCGTCGAGGCCCATGAGGCCGGGCTGCGGCCGTACCTCGGTGGGTTCTTCGAGTCGCCGTACGCCCGCGGTGTGCACCGCGCGCTCGCGCACGCCTTCGTCGACCAGCCCAGCGACCTCGGCGCCGTCGACGTCCTCCACGACGGCTACGCGCGCGAGGTCGACGTCGACGAGTACGGCTTCGGCGTGACGCCCTCGGCCGAGATGCTCGAACGCGGCGCCGTTCTGGTGGACGTCGAGGTGGTCATTTAGACTCTCGCCATGAGTTCGCGCCTGTACAAACGACGACTGGAAGACGTGCAACGCCAGCTCAACCAGGCGCGCGAGAGCCTGAACGTTCTGCAGGAGCAGGTCCTGGTGTGGAACGACGCCCTGGAGGACTCGCGGATCCGCGCGCTGGTCTCCGAGACGCCGCTGCAGGCGCACGAGTACGACGAGCTCTCGCGACACGTCGCCGTGGCGAACGCCGAGATGCGACGCCGCGCCGAAGAGGTGCGCGAACTGGTCGAGGCCCGCGACGAGCTGCTGCGCGACTGGACACCGGACGACGACCGTGAATAAGCGTGTCGTCATCGCCGACGACGAGTCGATCATCCGGCTCGACCTCAAGGAGATCCTCGAGGGCGACGGGTACCTGGTCGTCGGTGAGGCCGCGCGCGGCGACGACGCGCTCGCCATGATCCGCGAACTCTCACCGGACCTGGCGCTGCTCGACGTCAAGATGCCCGGACTCGACGGCATCGAAGTGGCCACGGCGTTGAAGGGGACCAACACGGTCGTCGTCTTGCTCACGGCCTTCAGCCAGCGCTCGCTCATCGAGAGCGCGCGCGACGCCGGCGTCGTGGCCTACCTCGTCAAGCCCTTTCGCTCGAGTGAGATCCTCCCCAAGCTGGCGGCGATCCTGTCGCCGGCGACCGTGGAGCGTGACGCCGAGGTGTCACACGTCGAGGACAAGATCGAGACGCGCGAGATCGTGCAGCGGGCCAAGGAGTTGCTGATGCAAGAGCGCGGACTCGACGAGCCCTCGGCCTTCGAGATCATCCAGCAGTCGGCGATGCGCGGGCGCACACGCATGCGCGACATCGCCCAGCAGATCTTGAAGGGTGAGTTCGTTGGCTGAGGACAGCACCGACCAGCGCCCCCTGGTGCTGCTGGACGGCATGTCGCTGGCCTTTCGCGCCTTCTTCGCCCTGCCGACCGACATCGCGACGTCCGAGGGACTCGTCACCAACGCGCTCCACGGATTCGCCGCGATGCTCTTGTCGCTCGTGCGCACCCAGAACCCGCGGGCGCTGGCCGTGGCCTTCGACCTCTCGGGCGGCACGTTTCGCGACGTGATGGTCGAGGACTACAAGGGCGGTCGGGCCGAGACGCCCCCGGAGATCGAGCACCAGTTCGAACTGATCCGCCACCTCTGTGAGGTGTTGCACATCCCCGTGCTCGGAGTGCCGAACTTCGAGGCCGACGACGTACTGGCGACACTCGCGACGTGGGGGCGTAACGAGTCGATCCCCGTCGTCGTGGTGACCGGCGACCGCGACGCCTTCCAACTGGTGGAGGACCCGTACGTCAAGGTGCTCTACAACCGGCGCGGCGTCTCGGACTACTCGCTCTACGACGAGGCCGGGATCTTCGAACGCTGCGGCATCGAATCGAAGCGCTACCCGCTGCTCGCCGCCCTGCGCGGGGACACCTCGGACAACCTGCCGGGGGTCCCGGGCGTGGGGGAGAAGACCGCCGCCAAGCTCTTCGCCCAGTACCGCGACATGGACGACCTCTACGCCCACCTGGGTGACCTGACGCCGAAGCTGCGCGAGAACCTCGCCGCCTACGAAGAGCGTGCGCGCAACAACGAGCAGGTGATGCTGCTGATTCGTGACGTGCCGCTGGACTTCACGCTGCACGACATCACGCTGGGCGGGTGGGACCGCGCGGAGATCGACGCCTTCTTCGACCGCTTCGAGATGAACCAGATGCGCACCCGCTTCGGTCAGTTGATGAAGGAGGGCCTGTTGGGTGAACCCGGCGCCACCTCGGCGACGGCGGCGGCACCGGCGGCCAAGCCGGTGAAGGCGCAGGCGAAGGGACCGACGACGACCACGCTGGCCGCGGTGTTGGCGTCCACGACGACGCCGGTCATCGCCTATCGCCACGCGCGCGCCGCGGTGCTCGACGCGGAGAAGGGACTCGTCGCGACCTGTGACCTGGACGAGGCGATCGAAGCCTTCGGCGCGGTCGCGCCGAGTGGTCACGACCTCAAGGCGCTCTACCGCGCCGCGGCCCAGGACGGGCGCGTGATCAAGGAGCCGGCCGACGACACCGCGATCATGGCGTTCCTGCTCGACGCCAACAGTGGGCGATACGACCTGGCCGAGGTGGCGCAGCGTTTCCTCGGTGAAGCGATCATGGAGAGTTCGCCGTCGCTCTTCGACTCGACGACGAGCGACGAGACGCTGGTCTACGAGGTGTCGCTCATCGCGCGACTGCGCGAGCACCTGCGCGCCGAGGTCGCGCAGTGGGAACTGAACTTCGTGTACGAGCAGGTCGAACTGCCACTCGTGATGGTGCTCGGGCTCTTAGAGGCGCGCGGCGTGCGCGTCGACGTGGAGCTGTTGCGCACGATCGCCAAGGAGTTCACCGAGGAGTCGGCCTCCCTCGACAAGCAGATCCAGAAGGTCGCCGGCCACGAGTTCAAGGTGAACTCGCCCCAGCAGCTCCAAACGGTCCTGTTCGACGAGATGGGACTGACCGCGGTGAAGAAGATCAAGTCGGGGTACTCGACCGACGCGACGAGCCTCGAGGCGATTCAGGACGAGCACAAGATCATCCCGCTGATCCTGCGCTACCGCGAGGTCGAGAAGCTGCGCGGCACCTACGGGGCGCCCCTGATCGACGCGGTCCAGGCCGACGGACGCATCCACGCGACGTTCCAACAGATGGTCGCGCGCACCGGCCGACTCTCCTCGGACGGTCCGAACCTGCACAACATCCCCGTGCGCTCGAAGGAGGGCCGTCGTCTGCGCTACGCCTTCGTGCCGAGCGAGGGCTGGCAGATGGCGGTCTCGGACTACAACCAGATCGAACTGCGCATCCTCGCCCACCTCTCCCAGGACTCCGGTCTGCTCGCGGCCTTCGCCTCCCACGAAGACGTGCACCGCACCATCGCGGCGTCGGTCTTCGCCATTACGCCCGAGGACGTCTCGCCCGAACAGCGCGAACAGGCCAAGGCCGTCTCCTACGGACTGGCCTACGGCATGGAGGCCTTCGGCCTGAGCCGGCGACTCGGCGTGCCGGTGAGCGCGGCCAAGGAGATCATGGACAAGTACTTCTCCGGCTTCCCGTCGCTGCGCGCCTACATGGACCAGACGATCAAGGACATCCGGGCCAAGGGTTACTCGCGAACCGAGTTCGGACGGATCCGCCCGTTCCCCGACATCGCCACGGCCACCGGTCCCCAGCGCCAAGCGGCCGAGCGCCAGGCCATGAACTCGGGTATCCAGGGACTGGCGGCCGATATCTTCAAGTCGGCGCTGGTGCGTCTGGACCGCCAACTGCGCGCCGAGAACCTCGCCGCTCGACTCATCCTCCAGGTGCACGACGAGGTCGTCGTCGAGGCGCCGCCCGAGGAGAAGGCCCGCGTCGAGGTGGTCATCCTCGACGCGTTGACCAACGCCGCGTCACTCAGCGTCCCCCTGGAGGTGACGCTGCACTGGGGCGAGAACTGGGCCGCCGCCAAGGGCTGAACGCGGCCCGTGTAGAGTTGAACGTCGGGTTTACACCGGAGACCCGATCCCCATACCTCTAGCGGACCCCGGTGTGGTCGTATGAAAGAAGTACGCATGTCGGACGGCACCAGCCTCCTCTCCTCCCAGCAGATGGGAACCTTTGACGAAGAGGGAAACTACGTTCCCCGCGTCATCACCGAAGACGACATGGTCGGCACCGACCTCGCCACCTTGGTCGGTGACAGCGTCCTCGAGTTCGAAGACGGTGACCTGGTCACCGGCACCGTGGTCAAGATCGACCACGACGAGGTCCTGCTCGACATCGGCTTCAAGTCCGAGGGCGTCATCCCGGCGCGCGAGCTCTCGATCCGCAACGACGTCGACCCCTCGGAGATCGTCTCCATCGGCGACCGCATCGAATGCCTGGTCCTGCAGAAAGAGGACAAGGAGGGGCGTCTCGTCCTCTCCAAGAAGCGCGCCCAGTACGAGAAGGCCTGGAGCAACATCGAAGAGCTGAAGAACCGCGACGAGGTCGTCAAGGGCGTCGTCATCGAGGTCGTCAAGGGCGGACTCATCGTCGACATCGGACTCCGGGGCTTCCTGCCCGCGTCGCTCGTCGAACTGCGTCGCGTCCGCGAGCTCCAGCCCTACATCGGCAAGACCGTCGAGGCCAAGATCATCGAGCTCGACCGCAACCGCAACAACGTCGTGCTCTCGCGCCGCGCCTGGCTCGAAGAGACCCAGAAGGAGCAGCGCGGGGACTTCCTGTCGAACCTGAAGCCCGGCGAACGACGCCACGGCGTCATCTCCTCGGTCGTCAACTTCGGCGCCTTCGTCGACCTCGGCGGCATGGACGGACTCATCCACGTCTCGGAGCTCAGCTGGAAGCACATCGACCACCCGAGCCAGGTCGTCGCCGTCGGCGACGAGGTCGACGTCGAGGTGTTGGACGTCGACTTCTCCAAGGAGCGCATCTCGCTCTCGTTGAAGGCGACCCAGTCCGACCCGTGGCAGGTCTTCGCCGACAGTCACTCGGTCGACCAGCTCGTCTACGGCCGCGTCACCAAGCTCGTGCCCTTCGGCGCCTTCGTCCAGGTCGGCGAGGGGATCGAGGGTCTGGTGCACATCTCAGAGATGGCCGCGCACCACGTCGAGTCGCCCGACCAGGTCGTCACGGCCGGTGAGGAACTGTGGGTCAAGATCATCGAACTCGACACCGCGCGCCGTCGCATCAGCCTCTCGATCAAGCAGGCCGCCGAGGGTGGCGAGGTCTCCGAGGAGTACCGCGAGGCCTTCGGCTCACACGCCTACGACAACGAGGGCAACTACATCGGCGCCATCGAGTACGGCGAGTTCACGCCCGAGACCGAGGCCCAGGCCGCGTGGGCCGAGTACGCCGTCGAAGTCGCCCCGAAGTCGGGCGAGGAGACCGTCGCACCCGAGGCCGGGATCATCGACGCCGTCAACGAGGCTGAGAACGTCGACACGCCCCTGGGCGAGTAGTCCTCAGCCCAGCGGGGCGGTCGGTGTCGTGGACGTGTGGTGGATGGTCAACGGGTAGTGGCACGAGACCATGTGGTTCGGCGCGATCTCTTGGGGTAGCGGCTCTTCGTCGGCGCACTTCTGGGTCGCGTTCGGACAGCGCGTGCGAAAGCGGCAGCCGCTCGGCGGGTTCATCGGGCTCGGCGGCTCACCCTCGAGGGTCTGGGAGTGCATCGGCGAGTCGGGGTCGGCCTCCAACGCGGCGCCGAGCAGGAACTCGGTGTACGGGTGGGCCGGTGATTCGTAGAGCGTGTCGGCCGGACCGATCTCGCAGATCTTGCCGAGGTACATGACCGCGACGCGGTCGCTCACGTTCTTCACCACCGCGAGGTCGTGGGCGATGAAGAGCAGCGTGAGACCGTACTCGGCCTTCAGGTCCTCCAGGAGGTTCAGGATCTGGGCCTGGACCGAGACGTCGAGGGCCGAGACCATCTCGTCACAGATCAAGAGTTTGGGGCGCATCGCCAGAGAACGGGCGATCGAGATGCGCTGGCACTGGCCGCCGGAGAACTGACGGGCGTAGCGGTTGCCGTAGACCTGAGGGTCGATGCCGACCTTGCTCAAGAGATCACTGATCAGCGTGTCGCGCTCGACGCCGGTCACCGTCTTCCAACAGTCCAGCGGCTCGGCGACGATGTCCTTGACGCGTCGGCGCGGGTTCAGCGAACTGATGGGGTCCTGGAAGATCATCTGCATGCGGGTGCGCGCACTGCGCAGCGCCTTGCCCGACTCCTTGGTGATGTCGACGCCCTCGAGTTCGACCGTACCCTTGGAGGGTTCGACGATGCGCATCAGGGCCTTGCCGGTCGTCGACTTACCACAGCCCGACTCGCCGACGAGTCCCAGGGTCTCGCCCTCCAGGATCTCGAAGCTGACGCCGGCGACCGCGCTGATCGCGTGGCCGTGGACGTAGAACGTGACCTCGAGGTCGTTGACCTTCAAGAGCGGTGCGCGCACGGCACTCACGGCAGGCTCGCTTCGGCGTTGACGGGCAGGGGGTTCCAGCAGGCGAAGGTGTGGCCCGGCTCGATCGACGGCTGCAGTTCCGGGCGCTCGCTGTGGCACTGGTCGGTCGCGTACTTACAGCGCGGCGCGAAGCTGCACCCCGGTGAGAGGTTCAAGAGGTTGGGCGGTCGACCGGGGATCGTCACGAGACGCGTGTGACTCTTGTTGGAGACCTTCGGCGAGCTCTCGAGGAGCGCTCGCGTGTAGGGCATGCGGTGGTGGTAGAAGACGTCGCGGGTCGTGCCCGTCTCGACGATCCGACCGGCGTACATCACGACGATGCGCGACGTCCGCGTTGCCACGACACCGAGGTCGTGGGTCACCAGGATGATCGACATCTTGAGTCGATCCTTCAACTCATCCAGCAGGTTCAAGATCTGGGCCTGGATCGTGACGTCGAGACCGGTGGTCGGTTCGTCGGCCATCAAGAGCTTGGGCGAACAGGCCAGGGCGATTGCGATCACGACGCGCTGGCGCATGCCGCCCGAGAGCTGACCCGGGTAGGCGTTGTAGCGCTCCACGGGCGACGGGATCCCGACCAGTTCGAGCAGCTCGATCGCGCGGGCCTTGGCGTCGTGGCGGCTCATCCCGAGGCGCACGCGTAACGACTCGTCGATCTGCTTGCCGATGCGCATGACCGGGTTGAGTGAGGTCATCGGGTCCTGGAAGACCATGGCCACCTCGGTTCCCCAGATCGTGCGCTTGTCGTCCTCACTCGCCCCGACGACCTCGAAGCCGTCGATGATCGACGATCCGGAGACGGTCGTGTTGACGCGCGGCTGCAGTCCCATGATCGTGCGCGAGAGCACGGTCTTGCCCGAACCCGATTCGCCGACGATGCCGAGGGTCTCGTTGCGGTCGAGGTCGAACGAGACGTGCGCGACGGCGGTGAGGTCGCCTCCGGCCGTCGCGAATATCGTCGTGAGGTCTCGAACGACGAGGAGCTTGTCGTCGCTCACAGCTTGACCTCCGTCACGTCGAAGTGCGAGCGGATTCGGTCCCCGATGAAGTTCAGGGCGATGAGGAAGAGACACATGGCCAAGGACGGGAACAACGCGAGCCAAATGTTCTGGCTCAAGACGGTGCGCGCCTCGTTGATCATGTTGCCCCAACTCGGCGTCGGGGGATTGACCGAGAGACCCAGGAACGCCAACGCGCCTTCGAGGACGATGATCGTCGCCACACCGATCAAGAAGAACGACAGCGCGATGGGAGCGATGTTGGGCAAGAGTTCCTTCATCAGGATTCGCCGGTCCGTGGCGCCCTGGACCTTGGCCGCGATGACGTAGTCCTTGGTCGCCACGTTCAGGGTCGCGGTCCGAATCACGCGATAGACCAATGGGATCGAGGCGACGCCGATCACCACGATGATCTTGAACAGCGAGCGCGGCGTCCAGAACGAGAGTATGGCGATGACCGCGATGATGGCCGGGAAGGCCAGCAGGAGGTACATGACGGTGGTGAGGATGGCGTCGAACCGACTCCGTCGATAGGCGGCCAGCATCCCCAACGGGGCACCGACGCCGTAGCCGATCAGGATCGCACCGAGACCGACGGTGATCGAGATCCGCGAACCATAGACGACGCGCGACAGGATGTCGCGTCCGAGGTCGTCGGTGCCGAACAGGTGGTGCAGACCGGGCGCGGCGTTGATGGCGTTGAAGTTCTCGTAGAGCGGATTCTGGAGCGGCAGCACGTTCGCGAAGATGGCGCCGAAGATGTTGAGACCGACCCAAAAGACGCAGATCCAGAAGAACAGTCCCAGCGGCTCGCTCTTCTCCGGCTTCTCGACCATCAGGGCCAGTTCTGCCACTTCTTCGATGCCGCCGAAGTTACTCACGGCTGATCCTCGGGTCGACCACGTTGATCACGAAGTCGAAGAAGAAGTTGATCGCGACCACCAACACCGAGACCGTGAGGACGATGCCCTGCACGACGAGGAAGTCACTCTCGTTGATGGCCATGATGAGCGTGTAGCCCAGGCCCGGTATCTGCAACAGATACTGCACGATGAATCCGGCGGCTAATAGTCCTCCGATATTGACGCTCGCCGCGCCGAGCAGTGCGACTGAGGAAGGGCGAAAGGCGTGGCGCCACATGATGCGTCGCTGGCTGAGACCCTTCGAGCGGGCCATGGTGATGAACTCCTCTTGCAGCGTCGCGATCAGGTCACTGCGCAACACGCGGTAGTAGACCACGAAACTGCCGATGGCGAGCGTGAAGGCCGGCAGGGAGAGGCTCTCTAAGTTCGTGATCCAGTTGGTGCCCAAGGAGACGTAGGCCGACGGCCCCGTACCAGAGATGCCCAGCTTGATCGAGATGAACAGCACCAGTACCACGATCAAGATGTAGGGCGGAATTGACAGCAGGGTGAAGCTGGTGGCGCCGAGGATGCGGTCGACGATGCCGTCGGGCTTGCGCGCCGAACGCATCGCGGTCGGAATGGCGGCGGCGAAGGCCATGATCTGACTGATGACGATGATTTCGACGTCGATCGGCAGCGCCGAGCGAATCACCGACGCGACGGTCGTCTGGGAGATGAAGGAGATCCCCAAGTTGCCGTGGAGGATGTTGCCGAGCCACACGAAGTACTGGAGGTAGATCGGTTTGCTCAGTCCCAGTTGCTTGTAGAGGATGGCCCGGGCTTCCGGTGTGGCGCCGAAACCGAGGATCACCGTGGCCGGATTTCCGGGGAGTAAGTGGATCAGATAGAAGCTTCCGACCGAAATGACGAAGACGATGCCGACGAGCAGCACCAGTCGTTTCGTCAAATATCTGAGCACTTTTCCCCCTGGCGAGACTGATATGACATTACTCAACGCCACCGGCGCCCCTTGACCACCCGCGGGGTCCGCGATGGCGTGTGACAGCGTCTGACTACCGTGGTCTGGTGAAGAGAATCGTCATCGCTGGCGGCATCGGCGCGGGGAAGTCGGCCGTCGGGGATCGCCTGCGGAGCCTGGGTTTCACGGTGGTCGACGCCGACGACGTGGCTCACGACGTCACGAAACCGGGCAGCCCGACCCTCTCGGCGTTGGTCGACGCGTTCGGCAGTGCCGTCCTCGATGAGACGGGCTCACTCGATCGCGCCTTCGTCGCCGAGGTCGTGTTCCATGACCCGTCGGCGTTGCGACGGCTGAACGCGATCACCCACCCGGCGATCGGAGTCGAGATCGCACATCGACTCGACGAGGCCGACGGCGACGCCGCCTTCGCCGCGATACCGCTCTTTCGCGTGGAGCACCGCACGGCCTTCGCACTCGACGCGGTGTGGTCGGTACAGGTCGCCCCGGAGACCGCGATACGACGACTCATCGACGGACGCGGCTTCAGCGAGGCCGACGCGCGCGCCCGTCTCGCCAATCAGATGAGCAACGACGAGCGCGCGGCGTTGGCCGACCGCGTGGTGTGGAACGAGGGGACGCTGGATGAGCTCTACGCCGAACTCGACGTCGCCCTGAGCGAGGCGGGACTCGCGCGTGGATAGGTTCCTCGTGGAGTCACCGTTCCAGCCGGCCGGCGATCAACCCAAGGCCATCGCGCTGCTGGCCCAGGGCGTCGAGGACGGGCTGCGCTACCAGACGCTCGAGGGCATCACCGGCAGTGGCAAGACCGCGACCATCGCGTGGTTGGTCGAACACGTGCAGCGTCCGACGTTGATCCTGGAGCCGAACAAGTCGCTGGCCGCGCAGTTGGCGTCCGAGTTGAAGGAGATGCTGCCCCAGAACCGGGTGGAGTTCTTCGTCTCGTACTACGACTACTACCAGCCCGAGGCGTACGTGCCGCGCACCGACACCTTCATCGAGAAGGACAGTTCGGTGAACGAGGAGATCGACCGCCTGCGACACGCGGCCACGTCATCTCTGTTGACGCACCGTGACACGATCGTCGTCGCCTCGGTCTCGTGCATCTACGGACTCGGCTCGCCCGCCGAGTACCGCGAGCGGATGCTGCAGCTCGAGGTCGGAGACTCCTTCGACCAGCGCGCGCTGCTTCGTCGACTGGTCGAGATGCAGTACAGCCGCAACGAGTTGGTGCTGGACCGCGGCACCTTCCGGATGAAGGGCGACACCCTGGAGATCCAGCCGGCCTACAGCAACGAGGCGATTCGGGTCTCCTTCTTCGAGAACGTCATCGAGGAGGTCTCGTTCTTCAACCCGATGACCCAGGAGAGCCGCGGCAAGGTGAAGGAGTTCACGCTCTTCGCGGCGTCGCACTACGCCACGAGCGCCGCGACGCTGCAACGCGCCTGTCGGGGCATCGAGGACGAACTCCAAGCGCAACTGGCGAAGTTCCAGTCGGAGGGCAAACTTCTCGAGGCCCAGCGACTGCGCTCGCGCACCGAACACGACCTCGAGATGCTCGAACAGACGGGCTTTTGTGCCGGGATCGAGAACTACAGCGCGCACCTCGACGGTCGCAAGCCGGGGGAGCGCCCCTTCACGTTGCTCGACTACTTCCCGGAGGACTACCTGCTGGTGATCGACGAGTCACACGTCGCCGTACCGCAGGTCCGCGGCCAGTACGCCGGTGACCGTTCGCGAAAGGAGACCCTGGTCGAGCACGGCTTCCGTCTGCCGTGCGCGCTGGACAACCGACCGCTCAACTTCGACGAGTTCATGGAGCTGGTGCCCCAGATGGTGTTCGTCTCGGCGACGCCCGGGCCCTTCGAGATGGAGCACAGCGACCAGATCGTCGAACAGGTCATCCGCCCGACCGGACTGCTCGATCCCGTGGTGACCGTCGTACCCACCAAGAACCAGATCGACGACCTGCGCGCACGCCTCGACGTCGTCGTGGCCCGCAACGAGCGGGTGTTGGTCACGACCCTCACCAAGCGGATGGCCGAGGACCTGACGAACTTCCTCACCAAGGCCGGCTACCGGGTCCAGTACCTGCACAGTGACATCGACACGATCCAGCGCATCGAGATCCTGCGCTCCCTGCGACTGGGCGAGTTCGACATCCTCGTCGGGATCAACCTCTTGCGCGAGGGGCTCGACCTGCCCGAGGTGTCGCTCGTCGCCATCCTCGACGCCGACAAGGAGGGCTTCCTGCGCTCGCGCAGCGCGCTCATCCAGACGATCGGCCGCGCCGCGCGTAACTCCAACGGCCAGGCCATCCTCTACGCCGACCGGATGACCGACTCGATGCGCGCGGCGATCTCACTCACCGAGCGTCGACGGATGCTCCAGATCGAGTACAACCTGGAGCGGGGCATCGAGCCGACGACGGTCATGAAGAACGTGGCCGACATCCTCGGTCGACTGCGCTCGGAGACCATGCCCGAGCCGGCCAACAAGGTCCACGGCGTCTCGTCGCTGGAGGACATGTTGCCCGACGACCTCTCACTGGAGATCGCGCGGGTCGAAAAGGCCATGCTGGTGGCGGCCGGCGAGCTGCGCTTCGAGGAGGCGGCCGCGCTGCGCGACATCCTGCACTCCCTACAGCGCCAGGGCATGATTTCGTCGCTCGACGAACTGGTCCTCGATGCCTGACCGGTAGATTCCCATAATGTCCTCGACCATCCGGGTGCAGGGCGCTCGCGTCCACAACCTCAAGAACCTCTCGGTCGAGATCCCGCGCGACCAGTTGGTCGTCTTCACCGGTCTGTCGGGCTCGGGCAAGTCCTCCCTGGCCTTCGACACGATCTACGCCGAGGGCCAACGTCGTTACGTCGAGAGCCTCTCGGCCTACGCCCGCCAGTTCCTGGGCCAGATGGACAAGCCCGACGTCGACTTCATCGAGGGGCTCTCCCCGGCGATCTCGATCGACCAGAAGACCGCGTCGCGTAACCCGCGATCGACCGTCGGCACGATCACCGAGATCCACGACTACCTGCGACTCCTCTTCGCGCGCGTCGGCGTCCAGCACTGTCCGAACTGCGGCAAGGTCGTCACGCGCCAGACGCCCCAGCAGATCGTCGACCAGGTCCTGGCGCGTGAGAACGACGAGCGCTTCATGGTGCTCGCCACGGTCGTCGAGGGACGAAAGGGGGAGTACAGCACGTTGCTGAACGAGCTCGCGGCCCAGGGATTCTCTCGAGCGCGCGTGGACGGCGTGGTGATCGAGCTGGCCGAGCGCGAGTCGCTGACCCTGGCACGCTACGAGAAGCACACCATCGACGTGGTACTCGACCGCCTCAGCGTGAAGAGCTCGAACCGCCAGCGCCTCACCGAGTCGGTGGAGTCCGCGCTGAAGCTGACGCGCGGACTGGTCTCGTTCCTCTTCGTCGACGGCGACGAGCTCGTGCAGTTCTCCGAGAAGATGGCGTGCAACGACTGCGGGTTGAGTTTCGCCGAGCTGGCGCCGAGGGACTTCTCCTTCAACTCGCCCTACGGCGCGTGCCCCGTCTGCACCGGACTCGGGACGCGCTTCGAGGTCGACCCCGCGCTGGTCGTGCCCGACGACACGCTGTCACTGGCCGAGGGTGCGTTGGCGCCGTGGGCCGGCGTGCGCTTCAAGTACTTCACCCGCTTGATCGACGGCATCGCGGCCCTGGGGGAGTTCGACGTCGACACGCCGTGGAAGAAGCTCCGACCGAAGGACAAGAAGCTGGTCCTCTACGGCGTCGAGAAGCGCTCGGTGCCGGTGAAGTACCGCAACCGCTACGGGAAGGTCCGGACCTACGACACGACGTACGCCGGCATCGTCGACTGGCTGGAACGCAAGCGTAACGAGGCCGACGGCGACTGGTCGCGCGAACAGGCCGAGCAGTACATGCGCGAGGTCGAGTGTCGCACCTGCAAGGGGCAGCGTCTCAAGCCCGAGATCCTCGCCGTCCGGGTCCACGGGCACAACATCGCCCAAGTGAACTCGATGACCATCGACGAGGCGATCGACCTCTTCGCCAAGTTGAAGCTGACCAAACGCGAAGAGACGATCGCGCGCCGCGTGGTGAAGGAGATCGTCGAACGACTCACGTTCTTGATGGACGTGGGCCTCGACTACCTGACGCTCTCGCGGGCCTCGGCCAGCCTGTCGGGCGGCGAGGCCCAGCGCATCCGACTGGCTAGTCAGATCGGCAGCTACCTCGTCGGCGTGCTCTACGTCCTCGACGAACCGTCGATCGGGCTGCACCAGCGCGACAACCGCCGACTGATCGCGACGCTGGAGCGGCTGCGCGACCTCGGCAACTCGGTCATCGTCGTCGAGCACGACGAGGAGACGATCCGCCTGGCCGACTTCATCGTGGACATCGGGCCGGGGGCCGGGGAGTTCGGTGGTCGCGTCGTGCACGCCGGCACGTACAAGGAACTCCTCGAGAACACCGAGTCCCTGACCGGTCAGTACCTGTCCGGCGAGAAGACGATCCCAATCCCCGCCACGCGACGCGCGGGTGACGGCAAGAAGCTCACCATCAAGGGTGCGCGCGCGAACAACCTGCAGAACCTGACCGTCGACGTCCCGCTCGGTGACTTCGTCGCCATCACCGGGGTCTCGGGGTCGGGCAAGTCGACGCTCATCAACGGCATCTTGTTGGCCTCGCTCGAGCACCAGATCAACCGCGCCAAGACGACCACGATGGAGCACGACACCATCACCGGCGTGGCGAACCTCGACAAGGTCGTGGCGGTCGACCAACAGCCGATCGGACGCACGCCGCGCTCGAACCCGGCCACGTACACCGGCGTCTTCGACAAGATCCGCAAGCTCTTCGCCGACACCCAGGAGGCCAAGGTCCGCGGCTACCAGCAGGGTCGCTTCTCCTTCAACGTGAAGGGCGGTCGCTGCGAGACCTGCGCCGGCGACGGCACCATCAAGATCGAGATGCACTTCTTACCCGACGTCTACGTCAACTGCGAGGCCTGCAACGGCGCGCGCTACAACCGCGAGACGCTCGAGATCAGTTACCGCGGCAAGTCGATCGCCGACGTGTTGAACATGCCGGTCGCCGAGGCCCTGACCTTCTTCGAGCGCCAGCCGAGCATCCTGCGACACATCCAGAGCCTGGCCGACGTCGGCCTCGGTTACGTGCGCCTCGGTCAGCCGGCGCCGACGCTGTCCGGTGGTGAGGCCCAGCGCGTCAAGCTAGCGACGGAGCTGGCCCGGCGACCGACCGGTCACACGCTCTACGTGCTCGACGAACCGACCACGGGACTACATTTCGAAGACGTGAAGCGTCTCTTGCAGGTCCTGCACCGACTGGTCGATCAGGGCAACACCGTGCTCGTGATCGAGCACAACCTCGACGTCGTCAAGACGGCCGACTGGGTCATCGACCTCGGCCCGGAGGGGGGACGTCGGGGCGGAAAGATCGTCGGCGAGGGCACGCCCGAGGACATTGCCATGCTGCCGAGCGCGACCGGACTGGTCTTGAAGGAGTCGCTGGCAGCGCACGGACGGCTCTAGTGCTGTCGCGTCCCTCGGGCATCCCGCGCCAGAGCGGCTGCTACCTCTTTCGCAACGCCCACGGTCAGGTCATCTACGTCGGCAAGGCGCTCTCGCTGGCGTCGCGGCTCGGGAGCTACTTCCAGCGGCCCGAGGGACTCTCCCAGAAGACCCAGTCGTTGATGGCCGAGGCGACGTCGGTCGAGTGGATCATCACGCCGACCGAACTCGACGCGCTGGTGCTCGAGAACGAGCTGATCAAGGACAACCAGCCGCGCTACAACATGCGCCTGAAGGACGACAAGAGCTTCCCCTACGTCGCCCTCGACACCCGTACCGACTTCGCCGCGCCCTACATCACGCGCGCTAAGCACGTGCGCGGCGTGCGCTACTTCGGGCCGTTCGTCGACGTGCGAGCGCTGCGCACGACCATGGACGAACTCATCCAGGCCTTCCCGCTGCGCTCGTGCACCAAGCACAAGTACAACTACCACCAGCGCATCGCTCGTCCCTGCCTGCTCTTCGACATCGGCAAGTGCTCGGGGCCGTGCGTGGGCGCGATCGACGCCGAGGGCTACGCGCAGCTCGTCTCGTCGTGGGCCAGGTTCTTCGACGGCGACGTGCGCCAGCTGCGCACGCTCCTGCAGCACCAGATGCACGAGGCCTCGGAGAAGAAGCACTACGAGGCCGCGGCCAAGGCCCGCGACGGACTCGAGGCGCTGGAGCGCGCCGCCAGCGTGCAGAACGTCGTGCTGGACGACCACTCGAACCTCGACGTGCTCGCCGTCGCCAGTGACGGCGGCCGGGCCGCGGTCGTGCGCTTTCGTGTTCGCTTCGGCCGGGTCATCGGACGCAGCGTCCACCTGATCGACCGTTCGATGGACGAGGGTGACGCCGAGATCCTCGAGAGCCTCCTGCCCGACCTCTACGACGACGCCGAGTCGGTGCCGCCGGTCGTGCTCGTCGCCGACGAGACCTCCGCGACGCCGCTGATGATCGCGTACCTGGCCGAGACGCGCGGGCGGGCGGTCGAGGTCGCCGCGCCCCAGCGCGGCAAGCGCCGCCGCGCGGTCGAACTCGCGCGCATCGACGCGTCGAGCGTCATCGATCGGGACTCACTGCGGCGCCAGAGCGACCACAACGTGCGCGCGCGGGCGCTGCAGGAGCTCGGCGCGGCGCTGGCGCTCGCGCAACCGCCGTATCGCGTCGAGTGCTTCGACATGAGCCACCTCCAGGGCACGAACTACGTCGGTTCGATGGTGGTCTTCGAAGACGGTCTGGCCAAGAAGAGCGACTACCGACACTTCAACGTGAAAGAGGCCCTCGGCAACGACGACGTCGGAGCGATGGAAGAGGTCGTGCGGCGCCGGTTGAACTACTGGAGCGAGGAGCAGCACGCCACGAAGTTCCGTCGCGCCGACCTGATCATCGTCGACGGCGGCCTGCCCCAGTTGCACGCCGCCCAGAAGGCGGCCGCCACGCTGGGCCTGGCCGGCGAGGTCGAGTTCGCCGCACTCGCCAAGCGCGAGGAGTTGCTCTATCGCCCCGGTTCGAGCACGCCGATCACGCTCGAGCGCGGGTCGGAGTCGCTCTACCTGGTTCAGCGCGTGCGCGACGAGGCACACCGATTCGCCATCACGTTCCACCGCTCCAAGCGCGGCAAGTCGATGGTCGCCTCGTCGCTCTCGGGCATCGAGGGGCTCGGTCCGGCACGCCGCGAACGTCTGCTCGGTGCCTTCGGTTCGCTCGACGCGCTGCGTCAGGCGACGCTCGATGAACTCGAGGCGCTCGCGTGGCTGCCCGGTGACGTGGCGCGAAGGCTCTACGATCATCTCCAGGCGCCCGCCCAACCCAGGCCGACCAAGGGGAGCGACGATGAGTGAGGTCCTGCTGGTCACCGGGATGTCGGGGGCCGGCCGCTCGACCGTGTCGGCGGCCCTCGAGGACATCGGGTGGTTCGTCATCGACAACATGCCGATCGAGTTGATCGCGCGCGTCGGTGAACTGGCCATCAGCGGCTCGCGCGAGTACGCCGGGGTGGCCTTCATCGTCGGGCGCTCCGGCGGCGTGCAGCCCCACGACTGGCTCGGCGTCGAACGCGAGCTGCGCCAACTGCACGAGAACGCCAAGATCCTCTTCCTCGACGCACCGGACGACGTCCTCATCCACCGCTTCGAGGGCAACCGCCGCCGTCACCCCTTCGAGGCCCCGACGCTGGCCGAGTCCATCAAGGGCGAACGGGCCCTGATGCAGTCCATCCGCGACGGTGCCGACCTGGTCATCGACACCGGTTCGATCAACGCCAACCAACTGCGCTCGCGCATCGTCGAGACCTTCACCGAGATGGCCGGCCTCGGCTCCCTGCGGGTCTCCCTCGTCTCCTTCGGCTACTCCAACGGACTGCCGCGCGACGTCGACCTGGTCTTCGACTGTCGCTTCCTCCCGAACCCGTACTGGGTCGAGGAGCTGCGGCCCCTCTCGGGTCTCGATGAACCGGTGGCGACCTACGTGTTGAGCCAGGAGGCGGCGCAGCACTTCTTGCGTGAGGTGGTGACGATGCTCGAGTGGCAGATCCCGGAGTTCCAGAAGGAGGGCAAGTCGTACCTCTCAATCGCCATCGGCTGTACCGGGGGACGACACCGGTCGGTCGCGATCGCCGAAGAGCTCCGTCGGCGCCTCAACCTCGAACACGCCGTCTTCCACCGCGACATCGCTCGATGAGGGTCGTCGCGGTCGGCGGCGGCCACGGGACCGCGGTGTCGCTGCGCGCGCTGCGCCGCGTGTCCGAAGACGTGACCGGCGTGGTCTCGGTCGCCGACGATGGGGGATCGACGGGGCGGTTGCGCGCGATGCTCGACGTGGCCGCCGTCGGTGACCTCCGTAAGTGCCTCGGGGCGCTGGCCGACCCGGAGAACCCGTTGACCGCCTCCTTCGAGCATCGCTTCAGCGTCGGGGAGTTGAAGGGGCACGCGGTCGGCAACCTCCTGCTGGTCGGTCTGATCGACGCCACGGGCAATCTCGAGGAGTCGGTGCGCGCGGTCGCCCAGGTGATGGGCGTGACCGGCGCGATCGTGCCGGCGAGCCAGGAGGGCGTGGTCCTCGTCGCGTCGACCGAAGAGGGCGACACCCGGGGACAGAGCGAGGTGATGAAGTCCTCGTCGATCCGCCGGATCCGCGTGGAGCCGACCAACGCGGCCACGCCGATCGCCGCGGTCGAGGCGATCGAGCGCGCCGACGTGATCCTCATCGGCCCGGGCTCGCTCTTCACCAGCGTGCTGGCCGCCTGCGTCGTGCCCGGCGTGACCCAGGCGCTCGCTGGCACCGCGGCGAAGAAGGTCTACGTCGCGAACCTCCACGAGCAGGTCCCCGAGACCGTGGGCTACACGCTCGAGGACCACGTGGAGGCGCTGGTGCGCCACGGCATCGTGCCGAACGTGGTGCTCGTAGACCAGCGATCGGAGTTCGCACCGCAGCGATGTTCACTCCCCGTTCACATTGCGGACCTCGCGGGGAGAAATGGCATGGTCCACGATGTGCAAAAATTGACCGAAGCGGTTCTCGCCGAAGTGCGATAACGACACCGTCGACCAGAGGAGCGAAGTGGCAATACGCGTGGCAATCAATGGGTTCGGACGGATCGGTCGTGGCTACCTCCGCGCCTCGTTGTCGAACCCCGACATCGACGTCGTCGCCGTCAATGACCTCACCTCGCCCGAGGTCAACGCCCACCTCCTGCGCTACGACTCGACGCAGGGTAGCCTCGACCTCCCGGTCGAACTGACGAACGACGGGATGACCGTGGGCACCAAGTCCATCCGGGTCCTGGCCGAGCGAAACCCCGCCGAACTGCCCTGGCGCGACCTCAACGTCGACGTGGTGATCGAGTCGACCGGACGTTTCACCACGCGTGAGAGCGCGGCCCAACACCTGAGCGCCGGAGCGCGCAAGGTCATCATCTCCGCGCCGGCGACCGACATCGACGCGACGTTCGTGATCGGCGTGAACGAGGAGACCTACGACCCCGCCAACCACCACGTCGTCTCGAACGCCTCGTGCACGACGAACTGCTTCGTGCCGATGGTGAAGGTGCTCGACGACGCCTTCGGCGTGACGACCGGACTGATGACGACGATCCACGCCTACACCAACGACCAGAACCTGCTGGACCTCGAGCACAAGGACCTGCGTCGCGCGCGCGCCGCGGCGATCAACATCGTGCCCTCCTCGACCGGTGCGGCCCGCGCCACCAGCCTGGTCCTCGCCTCCATGAAGGGCCGACTCGACGGCACCTCTCTGCGCGTGCCGGTGCCGGTCGGCAGCATCACTGACTTCACGGCGATCGTCTCATCGACCAGCGTCGAGGCCGTCAACGCGGCCTTTCGCGCCGCGGCCGACGGACCGTTGAAGGGCGTCCTGGTCTACACCGAGGAGTACATCGTCTCGTCGGACATCGTCGGAACGCCGGCTTCGTGCACCTTCGACTCGCTGATGACGATCGTTCAGCGCATCGACGACGACCAGAGCCTGGTCAAGATCTTCGGCTGGTACGACAACGAGTGGGGCTACTCGAACCGTCTGGTGGACCTCAGCGTCCACATCGGGAAGTAGCGGTGAGCGAACCGCTGCCGTCCTACGACCGCTGGGGGAGCCTCAAGGGCAAACGAATTCTGGTCCGGGTCGACTTCAACACGCCCGTCGCCGAGGTCGACGGCCGCCTGGAAGTGACCGACGACTTCCGCATCCGCGCGAGCCTGCCGCTCTTCGAAGAGCTGCTCTCGCGCGGCGCCGTCGTCGTCGCGTGCACCCACTTCGGTCGCCCGCACGGCCAGGTCGTCGAGAGGTTCAGCGTCGAGCCCGTGCGTCGTCGCCTCAACGAACTCTGCAAGGACGTCGAGCTGTTGGAGAACCTCCGATTCAACCCGGGTGAGGAGGCCAACGACCCGGCCTTCGGCGCGTCACTGGTCGAGGGCTTCGACTACTACGTGAACGAGGCCTTCGGGGCGTCGCACCGTGCGCACGCGTCGATCATGGTGCCCCCGACGTTGATCCCGAGTGCCGCGGGCCCGAACCTCCAGCGCGAGACCTCCACGATCCTCTCGTTGCTCGAGAGCCCGGCGCGCCCGTTCGTCGCCATCGTCGGCGGCGCCAAGGTCGCCGACAAGTTGGCGATCACGAAGGTGCTGTGCGAGAAGGCTGACACGGTCATCGTCGGTGGGGGGATGTCGTACACGTTCCTGGCGGCCCTCGGCCACTCCGTCGGCTCGTCACTGTTCGACGCCAGCTACGTCGATCAGTGCGGCGAGCTCCTCGCGGCCGGCAACGTCGTGATCCCCTCGGACGCCCTCGGCCTCGCGTCGGGTTCGCCCTTCGGCTCCGGGGGCGCCGAACCGGCGGTCGAGTTCGGCGCCGACATCCCCGACGGCTTCGTCGGTCTCGACATCGGTCCGGCCTCGGCCGAACACTTCGCCGAGTTGATCGCGGGTGCGGCGACGATCCTCTGGAACGGCCCGATGGGGGTCTTCGAGGACGAGCGCTTCGCCGGGGGCACCGCGGTCGTCGCGCGCGCGGTCGCCGAGTCCCACGCGGTGTCGGTCGTCGGCGGCGGTGATTCGGTGGCGGCGCTGCAGTCCCTCGGACTCGAGGGCGACGTGAGTTTCGTCTCGACCGGCGGCGGGGCGTCACTGGAACTCGTGGAGCACGGTGACCTGCCGGGCCTGCGCGCGCTACGCGAGAGCCCGTTCAACGCATGACGAACGTCAAGCCGCTCGTCATCGGCAACTGGAAGATGAACCTCGACTTCGTCGAGGCGGTCCACCTCGGTCAACAGATCGGGGTCCTGTTGAAGAACCGGCCGTCGGAGCACACCGAGATCGTGATCGCGCCACCGTTCGTGGACCTGCGCAGCGTCACGTCGATCGTGGACTCCGAGCGCATGTCGATCGCCGTCGCGGCCCAACACGTCAACCCGCACGAGAACGGCGCCCACACCGGCGAGGTCAGTGCCTCGATGCTCAAGCGACTCGGTGTCACGTGGGTGATCGTCGGGCACTCCGAGCGACGCGCCATGTACGCGATGGACGACGCGAACGTGGCGCTCACGGTGCGCGCGGTCGTGCGCGCGGGGCTCCGGGCCGTGCTCTGCGTCGGCGAGGCCCTCGACGTGCGCGAGGACGGTGACCAGGACGACTGGGTGCGCCACCAACTGCGCAGCGCCCTCGACGGTGTCGACGAGCGATTCGCCGAACTCATCACCGTCGCCTACGAGCCGATCTGGGCGATCGGCACCGGCCTCACGGCCGACGCCACGCAGGTGCACGCGATGATGGACCACGTGCGTTCGGTCCTGTCCCCGCTCGGTCTGGGCGAGGCGCGCGTCCTCTACGGGGGTTCGGTGAACGCCGAGAACGCCGCGTCGCTGGTCGCCGAGGGTCGTGCCGACGGGTTCCTCGTCGGAGGCGCGAGCCTCAAGGCGGAGACGTTCCTTGCCATAGTTCAGGCCTGTGACGACTGCTACGCTTTAAAGCGCTAATCGGAGGAAACCTTGTTCACCTGGACATTTGTCGCAATCGAGTCCCTGGCCGCGGTCGGGCTGGTGTTCCTGGTCCTGTTGCACTCAGGACGAGGCGGCGGCATCTCGGACCTGCTCGGGGGATCCATGGGCTCGGCGGCCTCGGGCTCGACGGTGGTCGAGCGCAACCTCGACCGCATCACGATCGCCGTCGCGCTGATCTTCACGTTCGCCACTCTGACGCTCGACCTGCGTTTGCAGTAACGGGATGGTCCGGCGAGGATCACTCGGCCGGGGCACGGTCCTCGGGTTCGTCGTGTTCGCGCTCCTGCTGCCCATCGGGCGCGCCGGGGCCAGCGCCAAGCCCAACTCGCTGAACCACCAGACCGTCGACGTCTCGCTGCCGGGACCGTTCAATGGCTGCACGTTCCTCGATCCCGGTGCCACGCCCACCTCCGACGCGATCAACGACCTCATCGTGCCCTCGGCCTTCCTGACCACGAGCTCCGGGAGCCTCACCGGTGAGAACGGACCCATCGCCTCGGCCGAACTGACCTCGCTCACGCCCGAGACGGTGAAGTACACGATCACGCCGAACGAGAAATGGAGTAACGGCACCTCCTTCAACGGCAACGACCTGGTGGGTTGGTGGCTGCGCGCCCGGGGGCTCAAGTCCGTTGTGAGTGACGGCTACCGTGACATCAAGACGCTCACGGTCTCGAGTGACGGCTACGGCGTGACCGCCGTCTTCTCCACGCCCTACGCCGATTGGAACCTGCTCTTTCGTGACGTCGAGGCCCTGGGCACCCAGGGCAACTGCTCGATCGCGTCGCTCCTGACCCGCCCGACCCTCGGGCCGTACACGGTGACCAGCGCGACGACGACGCGAATCGTATTGACGATGAACAAACACTGGCCCGTCGACACCGACCGCTTCGGTCGCGTCGTGATCACCGACGCCGGCGCGATGCCGACCTCCGCCGACTCGTACTTCGTCAACTTCTCCCTCGACGTGAACCGCGCTTTGGTCCAGGCCATCAGCACGCACCCGAACGTGATGAGTCACATCGGCACGTCGAGCAACCTCGAAGAGATCGCCTTCGCGTCGAATCGGCCCCTGATCAAACGGATCGCCGTGCGCGAAGCGCTCAGCTGGTCCATCGCCCGCCAGACGCTGATCGACCAACTCTGGGGGGCCGTGACGTACTCACCGTCGGTGGCCGACTCCGCGCTCTACAGCCAGGGTCAGGCGAACTACCCCGGACCGCCCGGTACGGCGCCGTCGGCGCAGACGACCACGACGATGGTGCCGAGCACGCCGCACAACGGCCTCGGTGACTGCACCCCGTGCGCGTTGGACGTCTTGTCCCAGAGCGGCTTCGTGCGCACGAGGTCCGGGTGGGTGACCTCGACCGGTACCCCGCTCATCTTGAAGATTGCCGTCGGTCCGAGCGATCTCGATCACACGGTCGCCACGTCGATCGTGGGGGAGTGGGCGGCGATCGGCATCACGGTGAAGGTCGTCGACGTGCGCAGCGAAGTGGCCGCGGCCGTCGCCACGGCCACCAACGCCGACGACCTGGCGATCTTCACGCGCCCGACCATCACCGCCGTGTCCTACGCCGCGCGATCGTGGAGCGGACCGGGCTACGCCGACACCTACCCCAGCGGGTGGCGAACGGTTGCGGTCACGGCGCTCTTCAATCAGGCGACCGCGAACTTCAACCCGGTGACCGCGGCGACCACTTGGCTGAAGATGGACCAGAAGATTCAGAGTGCGTATTGGGTGCGTCCCATGTTTACCTCGCCGTCGCTCTTGGCGTGGACCGACACGCTCACAGGTGTGACCACGAGTTTTTCAGTGCCGGGACTACTCGACGAAGAGCCGAATTGGACTCTCGCACCTCCGACCACGTCGGGCTGACGTCGAGTAGTCGTTCATGAGTTGAGGCTAAAGTAGAACTTCGCGTCGGAGTGGCGGAATAGGCAGACGCGCCAGCTTGAGGGGCTGGTGCCCTCAGGGGCGTGCGGGTTCAAGTCCCGCCTCCGACACCATGTGATCTAACAGAATTTCTGGGACGATCGAACCCTCAGAGACTACTTCTCGACCTCGCTTGATAGTCGCGGTTCGGGTCGAGCGTGAAATGGCGTAGTAGCTCTCCGGCGTCGGACACGAC
>Ga0187871_10000841_pt1 | contig 28052 bp, 26 predicted proteins | sample June2016WEW_16_1_FD_132988 | JGI IMG/M metagenome (GOLD analysis project Ga0187871, IMG submission 132988) | Peatland microbial communities from SPRUCE experiment site at the Marcell Experimental Forest, Minnesota, USA - June2016WEW_16_10 | ecosystem: Environmental > Terrestrial > Soil >...
TCCGCAAAGTCATCATCAAGGAACTGGAAGAAGTAAAAGAGCTCTACGGAGATGAGCGCCGCACCCGCATCGAAGACGAAGCCGCAGAAATCGTCCTCGAAGATCTAATCGCCGACGAACAAGTAGCCGTGACCTTCAGCCACTCCGGCTACATGAAGCGCACCCCCATCTCCACCTACCGCATGCAGCGCCGCGGAGGTACCGGCCGCACCGGCATGAAAACGCGCGAAGAGGATTTCGTCGAGCACCTCTTCATCGCCTCCACTCACGCCTACATCCTCATCTTCACCAACAAAGGCCGAGTCTATTGGATCAAGGTCTACGAAATTCCCGACGTAAGCGCCGCCGGCCGCGGCAAGCACATCGGCAACCTCGTAGGACTCCAACCCGGCGAAACCGTACGCACCATGCTGGCGGTCCGCAATCTAGAAGAAGAACATAAATACATCTTCTTCGCCACCCGTAACGGCCTGGTAAAAAAATCCGAACTCCGCGAGTTCATCCACGTCCGCTCCAACGGCATCAACGCCATCAACATCGAAGAAGGAGACGAATTAGTAGCCGCCCGCATCACCAACGGAAACCAGATCGTTTTCATAGCCACGCACGAAGGCATGGCCATCCGCTTCGACGAAAATCACGTCCGCCCGATGGGCCGAGCCGCCTACGGAGTAAACGGCATAAACCTGGAAGAACGCGACTACGTAGTAGGAATGACCGTAACCCCAAAGCCCGAAGCCACTGCAGAGGCCGAGAAGGACCATGCGGGAACGGGCGTCTCGCCCGTTCAGGGAGCGACAGCGACCGAAGGCGAGGCAAAAGGCGAAGCCGAAATCCCTCCCACAGAAGCAGTAGACCTGACTCAAAAAGGCACTCTGATCCTCTCCGTAACCGAGAACGGATACGGCAAGCGCACCCCAGCGGACGAATACCGCCTGACCAACCGCGCCGGCAAAGGCGTAATCAATATCAAAACCACGGAGCGCGTAGGAAAAGTAGTAGCCATAGCGCTGGTAGACGAAAATTCCCAGGTAATGCTGATCAGCCAATACGGCAAAATCATTCGCATGGATTCCAAAACCATCCGCGAATCCGGCCGCAACGCCCAAGGCGTCCGCCTCCTCCACATGGAACCAGGCGACCGAGTAGCCGCAGCAGTAGTCCTGGCCCCCGAAGAAGAACCCAACGGCAACGGAGGCGCCCTGCTTCAGTAGATCGAAGAGTAATGAGGAGTAGCAGTATTTGTGTGGGTAGCGGGCGCCCTCGCCGCGAACCGAACTAGGCGCGTCAGTCTTTAAGCGTCCGTCATCCCGCAATCTTTAAGGTTCGTCATCCCGAGCGAAGCGAGGGATCTTGGTTTCGCCGGCATCACCACCGCCCCGCGCCCCACTACCCGCTTAAGCACGATCCGCGTAAATCCGTGGCCAAGAATTTCGCCGCCTTCTACTTAACCCCCTGCTTCCGATTAATCTCCTTCGAAAACTCCGTAAAGAAATTCAGCAAAGTCCCCCACCCCACCTGCTCCAAAGCAGCCTGTCCGCCCTCGGCAAACGCATTATGCGATCCCGGCTTCCAAGTCGTAGAAAGCATTCCCGCCGCAAACGCTCCTCCATACAAAGCCCATTGCGGATGCAAATGCTCCTCACTCCGATCATAAGTAACCAGATTTCGGATGAACGCATGCCGCGTCCGCGCCCACTTCCCGTCGCACTTGCACTGGTCATACCGCACTTCATATCCCAGCGCCGCATTCCCCGCCGCCGCCAGCGTGTTCGCCGTCACAAACTGCCCTTCCCGCGAAGCAAATCTCTCCGCGTACCCCGCCCACCCATCGTCCCACTGGTAAGGCACCCCGCGCGCCTGATCAATCAGCGCCGCAAACGCCCGTTTCATATAAGCTTCCGGAGTTGTCAGCGTCTGCCGCAAATAAATGTCTACCCGCTGCTCTCGCGTCGGAGTAACCAGCTTCCGGTTTCGCCCCACATAAATTCCCGCAATCCATCCCGACTCCCAATCCCGCGCCTTCTTCAGCCCAGCCGTAGCCGCATCCTTAGTCATGTCGGCCATTGCCGCCATCGGATTCGCACTCTCATCTTTCTTAGTTTCCCCCGGCGCATCCGGAAGCTCCTTCCCCGCACCCTGCCCAGACCCCTGACCCGAGCTCTGAGGAGCGTTCTGAGGCGCACCCTGAGCAGGATTCTGAGGTGGATTCTGCTGAGGACTCTGCCCCGGCTCCGCACTCTGCGCCAAACCAACTCCCACCGCAACCAAACAAACCATCAAAACAAATAAACAAGCTCTACCCCGTGAACCCCGTGATAAAGCTTTTGAACTTGACTTTGACTTCGACTTTGACTTACTCATCACCTGCACGCCCCAATCCAATCCAACCTAGGATGCCCCTAAACCACAATCCAGTTGCAACTCAAAATGTCATCGACGTATCTCATCCCAGCAATACTTTTGATTCCCAACCCCAAGGAGTACCATGTTCCCGGCCCGCCTCCGATGCACGCTCGTATCATACTTATAGTTGCCTGCCTCGCGCTGCCGCTCTCCTCCTCAGCCCAGGAAAAGCCTGTCCAAGATGCGCAACAGGATACGCAGCAAGATACGCAACAAGATACGCAACAGGGTACCCAAAACGATCTCCGGCGGAACCCACAGCAGAACCCCCAAAATCAAAGCTCACCGAATGACGACGCCCAGAAACGCGCTGATGCCCTCTTAGACAAAGCCCGCCACCTTTCCGATATCCGCTCTCCCAACGCACCCGCATTTCGCTTGAAGGTCAAGTTCGAATTCACCGGAACCGATCTCGAAACCGTCCAGGGAACCTACACAGAAATATGGCAGTCGAATTCGCAATGGCGTCGCGAAACCGTCGCCAACAATTGGCGGCGCATCGAGGTCGCCGGCACCAACGTGATCTGGCGCCTCGACAACGCGAACGATCTCCCCGTGGAGGCCTCGCAACTCCCCGATCTCCTGAACATCTTTCCCGCGAGGTCCGCGACTTTAGAATTCTCCGCAGTCCACGACCACCCCGAGACCGACCCTCCAGTGGTCTGCGCGCTAACCAAGCCCGGCCCATCCCACCTGAAATCCGCCTTCTGTTTCGACAAAAAAAGCGGAGTGCTCCTCGAAAAAGTCTTCCCCGAGGTGCGGCCTAGAAATGTAGTTGATCATTCCTGCGACTATGGCATCTTCCGCAAATTCGGCAGCTTTTGGTTTCCGCGTGAGATGTCCTGCTTCGAAGACCGGCATAAAAAGATCACAGTCAACGTCATCGATCTTTCGCTCGTCCCCGCGCCCGACCCCGCGCTCTTCACCCCGCCGCCTGGGGCCTTCGAACTAGCCAACTGCCCGGTCACTCCGGTGCCGCCTCATATCGATTACGACCCGATCGTAATGTTTGGAGTTCCCAGGTCGGGGATTACCGGCAGAATCGTTGATCCCGAACGCACCTCGTGGGTCACGGTCTGGCTGGTAGTCGATGTAAAAGGGAGACCTCAACACGCCCGGATAGTACGCTCGGTGCCTGGTAGCAAATCCGGAGAGAAGACGATTCTCAACCGCCTCCACGACCTGTGGTTCAAGCCCGGCACCTGCAACGGCATACCCATGCCCATGCCCCTGACCATCCAACTACCAAACTAAAATCCCGCAAGCTACTAGGTACTGGGTACTAGGTACTGGCCAGTGCTACCCGCGCTCAAAAGCATGCTTCTTCTCCAACTCATCCACCGCCGTCCGCATAGCTGCTTCAAACTTTGCAGCCTGCCCCATCAACGCATCCGTAGCCACGGCCCACTCCCCATCCATCCGCACCAACCCATCCCCAGCCATCCGCCCCGCCACGGCCAACAAATGCTCCGCACTACTCTCCAAATACTGCGCTTCAGCAGGATCCCCAATCCAAATTCTCACGGGTGCCCCGTCCTTCTCGCGTTCTGTGCGAGAGGGCGGGGAATTTGACTTCACTCGACTCTCCCAATAAACCTTCCGCGCCAAAAACTCAGCAACCACCTCATCCGAAGCTTTCCCAAAAACCCACTTCCCCCGCTTAAAGTCATAATGCCGGCTGGAAAACGCCACCGGCTTCAACTTCCCCGACTTCACAAACTCAATCTGCTTCCGGTCCACTTCCTTGCGCAAAGCATTGATCACCGGAGCCTCCGCGTCCGAAGCCTCCAAAGAAGGCAACACCTCCCGCACCGTAGCCGACAAATTCACCGCCACCGGAGCATGCAGTCCATCCGAACCCTCCAGCAAAATATCCCCATGCAACACCCAAAAATCAGCCCCCGACCCCGACCGATGAAAAGGCCACTCCAACTCAAAACTCAAAGGCAGCCCGCTCAAAGTAACCCAAATCTTTCTTGACTCACCCGCCACCGTCATACCAGAACCCACCTCTCAAATAAAAATCTGTCATGCTGAGCGAAGTGAGATCGTCCAAAGGACGATCTCACTCAGTCGAAGCACCCCACACCCTCCGCAAAAGCCACAAGCCCGCACAGGAATTCCAATTCCTGGAACGCTCCTAAGGGCTTTACCCCGTGAACCCCCGTGACCTCCGTGGTAAAGATTTTGACCCACCAGTGCCGAAAAACCGAAAGCCGGCTACTTCTTCCGAACCTTAGCCCCCATCCGCAATATTTTCCGCACGGTCCCAGTAGGCAGCCGCTTCATCTGATCATGCAACTCCGTAACCGCATCAAAAAATCCGGCCATAGCCGCGAGCCGCTCCCGAGTAAAATCCGCCCCGGCTTCCTTAGGATCAAGCTCCTCCAAACTCCGCCGCAGCATCTCCCGCGTCGGATCAATCTCCCGCCGCTTCCTCTGCTCAATCACCAGCCGGAACATCTCCCAAACATCTTTCATCGACTCATAATGTTCCCGCCGGTCCCCCAAAACATGCACTGCCCGCACAATCCCCCACCCCTCCAGCTCCCGGATCGAAGTGCTCACATTCGACCGCGCCACACTCAAAGTCTGCGCAATCTCCTCCGCCGGCAAAGCCCGCGGCGACAAATACAGCAACGCATGGATCTGCGCCACGGTCCGGTTAATCCCCCACCGCGTCCCCATCTCGCCCCAATGCAAAATGTACTGCTTCTGCACCCCAGTCAAACCAGCCATATCAGTACTTTCAGTTCAATCAGAATCTACAGAACCCAAACCAGCAGTGTCAACCATGCGATTTGAATTCTGATTTGAATTCTGACTTCGAACTTGATTTGGATTCGTATCAGGGCATCGCTTCAGCGATGCCGTAAACGCTGCAGCCTCCGACTGCGCCTTCAGGCGCCGCGGAGAAAATGAAATGCCCGCACAACCGTGGAAGAGCGGCGCTTCAGCGCCGCGTCAAACAACTGAATGACTGCGGGCTTCAGCCCCCGTGGAATCACCCGACAGCTCTCTACTCACTACTAGGGACTCGGGACTCGCTACTGCTCTTTCCAGCCTCGACCTTCTTCTTAGGAGCTTTCCGCTCCGCCTCAGCCCGCTTCCGCTCCTGATACCGCCGATCATGAAACGCCTGGTCCGAAACCTGTTTCTTCATCCTCCAAGCTTACACCCAGCGCGCGGCACCAAGGACGGGGGTGCCCCATGTCCCGCCTCCTTTGCGAGACATGGGATTCCACAGCCCATTTCTTTACCAATGAATTGGAATTCGCGCTTCGCCGCGACAAGGCGATCGCCCCACTACCGCTTGCGGAAAGCCAGAAAGACCAAATTAAACAGTTGCACCAGCGTCACCCCAATCGTCACATACACCGCAATCTCCAGCCTCCGCCCCGCTTCCTGTATCCCGCGCAGCAGTTGGGCGATGTCCTGCGTAGTCTGGTGCAAAGTGTCGGCCAGTTGTTCGAAGTGCTGGGTTGAGGCCCTCATTTTTTCCGACACTCGAGACATGCCCAGCGAAGCTTCCGCCATCTGTTGTCCATTGCGCAGATCCAGCTCCGTCTTACAAGCCGACCACCACGCACTCCCCGGCGCGCTGTCATACATCCGTTGCCGGATCTCCTCATAAGACCGCCCCCGCAACAGCTGCACCAGGGCATCCACCCGGCCCGCAGACTTAGTTTCCTCGCTGGACCGAGCTTCCGTCGCTTGCAGATTCTCCATGAATACTGGCATCCACCGTAGCCTATCAGCCACCTATCTCCACATTCAGATTCCCAAAGTTCACTAAGAAAGTAGGCTCTTAGCACAATTCCGCCCAGGTAATGAGCCTTACCCCTGCCCAATCAGCCACCAATCGTCCCGTCCTTTCGACACCGACCAGAAGAGATCACAAACTGATGTGGGGACAGCCGCCCTCGGCTGTCCGTCGAGCGCAGCTCGACTGCCGGGAGCCAAAACGAAAGCGGTCCCAGAGTTGCTGCCTGATTGGAGTTAGCTATCGCGACTCGGGGTTCGCGTCGTTCCAGAGAGCGGTCAAAGCGCCGCAGTCTCCGTGAGTGTCCCGAACTCAACCAGGGTTCCCACCACGACTCCGGGCAGCGCGTGCGTTACAGTTTCGGGCGTACAATCGAAAGTCCGATGCACCCGGCCCGCATAGCCGAACTGCTTGAGCCGTTTCTATTGGACTCTTGTCATTCCGAACCGGGCCAAAGGCCCAGTGAGAGCCTGCCCAGAGGCGCACGCCGAAAGCCTGCCCTGAGCTTGCCGAAGGGGGAACCTGCTGTCCTCTCCCCCACGCAACTCCAAAGTATATCGACGTACATCGATATACTCCAACGCTGGAACGCGCGCCTGAACCTGACCGCCATCCGCAACGAAGAAGAAATAGTAACCCGCCACTTCGGCGAGAGCCTGTTCGCCGCCAGCCACCTCTTCCCCAGAATCTACCCCGTGTACCCCGTGCCCCCTGTGGTAAAAGATGTTGGAGTTGAAGTTGAAGTTGATGTCGCCGAAGCCCGAAGCCCGAAAGCCGAAGCCCGCTTAGCCGACCTCGGCTCCGGAGCCGGCTTCCCAGGCATCCCCATAAAACTCTGGACCCCAAACATAGCCCTGACCCTGATCGAATCCAACCAGAAGAAATCAACCTTCCTCCGGGAAGTAGCCCGCGCCCTTACATTGACGGACATCGATATACAAAACGTCCGCGCCGAAACCGTCCCCCCGTCCAGCTTCGAGATCGTAACCCTCCGAGCCGTAGAGCGCCTCTCCAAAGTCCTGCCAGTGGCCGCCGACCTCGTGGCCCCTCAAGGACGCCTGGCCCTACTCATAGCCCACTCCCAACTGGAATCCACCCGTTCCGCCCTGCCCAACATGACGTGGCAGCCACCAATCCCCATCCCCCAGTCCCAATCGCGCGTCCTCCTCGTTGGTACCTCGGAACCATAGGAGTACACAAGTGGAAAATCTAAGCCAATCTCCCGATCGATATGCCGTCCCTAGTGGGAATGAACCCATACTTTGCGCGTATCAAGTGGTAAGGCACCTGCATAGTAGGTGTTAATCTGCTAAATGTTCCAACCGGAACACATCAGCAAATTGTGTTCCGACTGGAACATAATGGCGATATGTTCCGACTGGAACATTGTGCAGATATGTTCCAGCCGGAACATTCGACGCAATCTTTTCCAACCGGAACACTCAACCAGTCCGCCTGACATCTCCAACGAATATCGAAATCGTTCTTAATGTTCCGACCGGAACATTTCTGCGCAAACAGACTGAAAACCATCTGAATGTTCCGACTGGAACATTGGAGGTGTTTTGCACAAGTTTCAACTTCGATGTGGCAATTCGATCTTGCATTCGAAACACGAACCGCACTATTCTGCGAACAGCTCTGGCTCCTCGACAATTTATGGGACGTGTCATCGCTGTTGCCAATCAGAAGGGCGGCGTGGGGAAGACTACGACTGCCATCAACCTAGCCGCGTCCTTCGCGGCTGCTGAAGTGAACACACTGCTCATCGATTGCGATCCGCAATCGAATGCCACCAGCGGCTTGGGCCTGGTGAAAGATCCGGAACGTGTTTCTACTTACCACCTGCTGCTGGGCGCAGCCTCGGGTGAAGAAGCCCTCGCAACCACAGAGCTCGAGCAGCTCTGGCTGATTCCTTCGCACAAGAACTTGATCGGGGCAAACATTGAACTGGTCGAGGCAGAGCGACGCGAGTATCGATTGAAAGAAGCGATCGCGCCACTGCGCGATCGCTTCCACTACATCGTCCTGGACTGTCCGCCGGCTTTGGACTTGCTGACTTTGAACGCGCTGGTCGCGGCCGATTCCGTGCTGATTCCTATGCAGGCGGAATATTTTGCGCTCGAAGGTATCAGCGAGCTGATGGACACAGTGGAGCGCATACGCGTGGAGTTGAACCCGGCGCTTGAGATTGAAGGTGTGGTGCTGACCATGCTGGATGAGCGGACCAATCTGGCGCAGCAGGTGACCGCTGAGCTTCGGAAATTTTTTGGGGACAAAGTGTGCGCGACAACTATACCGCGGAACATACGGCTGGCCGAGGCTCCGAGCCACGGGCAGGCAGCGCTGGTGTACGATCCGCGATCGAAAGGCGCGGAGAGTTATATACGTTTGGCTAAGGAGATTTTGGGGCGGGCTTCGGCTTCGGGCTTTGGGCTTCCGGGTGCGCCGGAGACGCCTGCGGCTTCGGCGGAGATGGATAAGAGCGCTTAGTATATCGATATACATCGATTTATATATTGATATATGTCGATATTCTCTTGGGAGGCGGAGGCCTTCGAGAGAACGGCTCTTGGGGCCTTGGTGCTTGATGCTTCTCGAAGCTGACAAAAAGCTTTAACCACAGGGGACACAGGGGTTCACACAGAGGTTTACGGGGCAAACCAATTATGACTACTACTTCGGCGGCGGAGAAGTTGGCTGGGCATTCGGCGGGTGAGAAGAAGGACGAGAAGCTGGAGAAGCGGCGGGCTTTGGGGCGGGGGTTGGCTTCTTTGTTGCCGGGGCCTCGGGTGGTTGCTAGTGGTGTGCTGCGAGCACCTAGCACCGATTCTGTGGCTCTTGGCGGTGAGGCTCCCGCGGAGAGTAGTGGTAGCGGCGGCGAACAACAGGTTCCTCGCTTTGCTCGGAATGACAAAGCTCAGGCGGAGGCTCCTGCTGAACCACCGGCTTCAGCGGAGCTGGACGCTAGTCGGACAGGAGTGTCCGACCCACACGAGCCTGGTGAGGTGATTTCTATTTCGGCTGTGGCTGATACTTCGGTACCTGGCGATTCGGTGGCTCATCTTCCTTTGGATTCGATTGACAAGAATCCTTACCAGACTCGGTATGTGTTTGATGAGGAGATGCTTTGGGAGTTGCGGGATTCGATCAAAGAACATGGAGTGGTGCAGCCGATTGTGGTGCGGCCGGCGGAGGAGCCTGGGCGCTACATTCTGGTGCTCGGAGAGCGGCGGCTGCGGGCTTCGAAGATGGCCGAGGTGGAGACGATCCCGGCATTGGTGAGGAGGGTTTCTCCGCAGCAGGCGGCGGAGATGACCGTGCTGGAGAATATGGTCCGGGAGGATCTGAATCCGATTGAGCAAGCGGAGGCGTTTCGAGTGTTGAGCCTGGAGTTCAAGCTGACGCAGGCAGAGATTGCGGACCGGATTGGAGTGTCGCGGGAGACGGTATCGAATTACATGCGGCTGTTGCGGCTGCCGAAGAAAGTTATGGACTACATGCTGTCGGAGCGGATCAGCTTCAGCGACGCGCGGGAGATTTTGCGGCTGGAGAATGACGACTACATCGAGCAAGTGGCGGACGAAGTGGTGGAGCACAAGTTGAAATGGGACCAGATTGAAGACCGGGTAATGCGGATCAATGGATCGTTTGCTATGCTGCCGGGACAGACTTTGCCGGGAGAGCCGCGGAAGAAATCTGGGGCGCGGTGGATGGATCCGAATGTCAGGGCGGCGCAGACGGATATGGAGAGGACTTTGGGGATGCGGGTGCGCATTCGGGACCGACATGGGAAGGGAAAGATTGTGATTGAGTATGCGACCGTGGATGATTATGAGCGGGTTACTGGGATGCTGAGGGGAAAAAAGTAGAAAGGCAGGGTTAGGGCTAGGGTTCAGTGGATAGGGGTCAGTAAATTTGCCGCTGCCATTTCTTGTTTGCTGACCGCTGTTGGTGATGTTTATCGTCTGCGGGCTCTGGATTTCTCGGAATTGGGAGTGGAAATAGTGGTCAGTGATCAGTGGTTAGTGGTCAGTTCAGGGGAATCAGGATGGTCATAGTGGGCAAAGGGGCATGCTGGTGCGGTCTCTTTCAGCTCAAGGTTGGTACATTTTGCGGCTGGGCTTGGGATTAAGTGGGACTCTTGGCGGAGTGTTAACTGGTTTGGTTCGTCAGAAACGGGCTGATAGCTCGGGGGCTGAAGCCCGGATTCTTTTGGGGCGCTAAAACGCGGCGCTGAAGCGCCGCTCTTCCACGTATTTCACGCAGGCCTGAAGCCCTGCTCCACCCGCTGGCCTTGCCGCTTTGGCCTCGGGCGCTAACCGGATCCGGGCGCTCGTCAGAGTCAAAGGCTGCGCCCCGCTGCGCTGGGCTGGACGGGCGAGGCGCCCGTCCCCACACGATCTTTGCCTCCCCACAGGACCCTTTTTGCCTGTCCCCACACTCTCTTGCCTGTCCCTACACTCCTCTTGCCTGTCGCCCGTATCGCCCCTTCCCACGCACATCTCCCTCCCCACACCGCCTTTCGCTGCGCGACAACCTAATTTACTTCGAGAGGGAATACTACTGTGCCTATCTGGTTGGCGTTGTTGTCGCGGACCATCATTCTCACGTCGTAGGCGCCGGGTTGGAGGTCCAGGTTTTCGTTTAGTTTGATGCCTTCGCGGGCAAATTTCTGGAGGAGTTCAGGGTTGGGATTGCCCTGGACGGGATGGAGAAGCTCTCCTGCTTCTTTTGTCTTTGGGGTTAGGGCTATTGCTCCTATTTCCAGGTTGAGTGGGTGGGCGCTGTTGGGATCGATCTTGATGCTGCTTAGGGGGATCGTTACTAGGAACTCTGTCTTGGTTGTTTGGCCGGGAGTCGCACTCGGTGGGGCTGGCGGCAGCACTTGAACAAACATGGGAATGGCGCTGTAGGCCAGCGGTGATGCTAACGCATTTATTTCGGCGTCGCGGACCGTGGGCTGGCTGTTAGGGGGTGCGGGAGTTCCGTAGTAGAAGCCGTTGCGAGCACGGATGTTGGCATGTTCGACGGAGACTTTTACTTTGAGATCGCGCCAGCCGGGCTTGCGATCGTCGGGGCGGACGGTGAATCCGAGCATGTAGTAGGAGCGGGAATCTTCGACGGCTTCGGCGAGGCATTTCGTAAGTTCGTTGGCTTCGACGCAAAAGTTGCCGCCGGTTGCGCCGGCAAACTCGCGCAGAGTGGAGTCGCCGGAAATTGGACGGACTGCTCTGGAGCCCGGCCTGACGGCCCACGCCATCAGTTGAATAGGGTAGACCGCGATGTTGGCGTCGATGAGACTGTTCCAGGTTTCCTGAAAGTTGCCAATGGCGGCGTAACCGCTGGCGGAGTTGCCTCCGGTGAAATTGCCGTTATTGAAGTTGCCGCTGTTGTAGACCGTGGGTTCGACCTGGGGATCGGGAATATTGCCGGCCGCGAAGATTAAAGTTTTGCGTCCGGGGATGCCGGTGTAGGCGTGGGCAATTTCGCGGACCTGCTTGAGAGTTTCGAGAGCGAGTTCTTTGCGAGGCGCGAGGGGCTGGGGTCCGAGAGATAACTTTTTTAGCGCCTGGATCAGGACTGTGGTGTCGGAGGTGAAGGGATGAACCAGTTTCAGGCCATCCTGCGTGATGGTGAGCAATGAGACGGGCTGGTTGCTGGGCAGACCTTTGTTGAGAAACTTGATCAGGTTGTCTTTGCCATCGGAGCGCTGGAGCTGAGTGGTGTTCATCAGATCGAGGAGCAGGATGGTTAGCCTCAGCTCGTGGGAGTTGTCGAAGGGGAGATTGGCGTATCCACCTGGTGGCAAAACTAGAGGCTGGGGATCACCGGTTGCGGCGTGAACTTCTTCGAAGAGCGAGATGGTTTGCTCTTTGTTGTTTTCTTCGAGGAGGAATTTGTCTTTGGTTAGTCCGGGGATGTGTTTGCCCTGTTTGTCGCGGACTACTACGGGGACGAGGACGAGGTCGGTTTGGGTTTTCAGGGAGAGGACGTCGGGTTGCTGTTGAGCCGGCGATTGGAGGAATGGGAGTAGGAGGAGGAGTGTAAGCATTTTCATGGCGGCTATTTGTTGACTTGAGCAGTATAGAGCAGGGGCTGAAGGCTGGATATTTTTTGGGGTTTACGCGGGGCGGGCCCTTCGGCTTCGGCATTCACGCTCTGGACGTCGCGTTGTTGCGGCAGTTCGGGAGAATGCCTTTCGAGGCTTTCGTCGCGTCTAAGATCGCAGGGGTCCCCTCGGCTTCGCTCGGGGCAGGCTCTTCGACTGCACAAGCGCTTGCGCTTCGCTTAAGTGCTTGTTCGGCTCAGGATGACAGGGCGGTGGTGGGGGCGGCATTTGCATCGTCTGCGGCGACGGAGCTTCGCTCCATGGATAGCCGAGGGCGGCTGTCCTCACACGAGCAAAGCTTATTTGGCGAAGAAGTAGTCGAAGGATTTTACGGCGGTGAATTCGTCTTCTTTTACGTCGAAGACGGTGTAGAGCTTGGTGACGTAGAGGACGTCCTGGACTTTTTTGGTGAGGTTTAGGAGTTTTAGTTCGCCGCCGGCGTTGCGGACGGTGGTGAAGCTGCTGACCAGTTCGCCTACGCCGGAGGAGTCGATGTAGTCGACATTGGCGAGGTTGAGGATAATTTTTTTCTTGCCCTCCTCGATGAGCTTGTGGATGGTGTCGCGGAGCTTTCCGGTTTCTTCACCTAAGGTGATGCGTCCGGTGATGTCGACTATGGTGACGTGGCTTACTTCGCGGGTGGTGATGGTCATGGCCGATTGATTGTACAGCTTATCAAGAGAAAATTTACCACGGAGGGGCGGAGGCATGGAGAAATTCTTGGTGGGGTGGTGGAAATGCCTGGCGGTGTCCTTGGTAGTGTCTGGGTTGCAAGGGGTCCTTCGACTGCACAAATGCTTGCGCTAAGCGCGCAAGCATTTGCTCCGCTCAGGATGACAAGAGCGAGGGGACTGTCAGGATGACAGAGGCTTGGCGCTGCCTTGGCTAATAGCTTAGCGAGTTTATGGAGCTTGCGGCGGGGATGGGGTGGGAGTCGCGGATTTCCTGGATGGGACTGGTGACGATGGGGGTGGCGTATTCGGGGTGGCGAAATTCGAGGTGCATGCCGCGGCCTACGTATTGGAGCTTGAGCATGGAGCCTCCCCAAGTGGAGCCGGCTATGGCTACGAGAACCGGGTCGGGACAAAATTCGGGATGGCCGGAAATTAGAGCGTCACTGCCGCCTAGAAGAACGGCGGTATAGCAGTGGTGCATGGTTTGAATGTGGAGGACAGTCGAGGGCGGAAGATCGTGGAGGAAAACTCCTCCCTCGATTTCCGACTGGATGATGGCGTGGTTGACGTCATCCGCGAGGTTGGGATGCGGGTTGAACATTACCTGCCTGCCATAGGGTAAAGGGTTTTGGGCGGGTGGGCAAGGGGAGTTTGTCAATTTCGGGGAACTTTGGGTAGGGGACTTTTGGCGGGGGCTCCGGCTAAGGGCTTTACCACAGAGGACACAGAGGTCTCACGGAGTTTGGGCTTTAGGGGATTATTGCTATCGCGCCTTTTGGGCCTACCAGCAGGGCTCCGCCTTCGGGGAATGGGGTTAGGGCGTTGAATTGGATTTTGTTGCCGGGGATTATTTGGGTGGGCGCTTTTGGTGGGCGGTCGTCGTAGATGAATTTGGGGCTGACTATTAGGAGGCGAGCTTTGTTCTTGCCGTTGTTGCGATCGTAGGCTGCGGCGGAGAAGTAGGCTTGGGGATGGATTGGGGAGATGGCCCAGGTTTTGCCGGCGTCGGTGGTGAAGGCCAGGTTGGGGCCGTCCTGGTCGGGATGTTTGTAGTCGCCTCCGGCGATTACGCCGTGAGATTGGTCGCGGAAAGCTATGGAGAAGATTCCGGTGGGGTCTTGGCCTTGGATGATGGGAGTGTTGGAGACTTGCCAGGTTTGGCCGCGGTCGGGGGAGTGGAAGACGCGGGCGGTGGTGCCTCCGGTGGCGAACCAGATGTTGGGGTCCAAGATGGCCAGGCAGGTATTGCTGGCGCGCCTTCACCTTCGATGGCTGGCGGGAGTTTGGCTGATGGGACGGGAGTCCAGGATTGGCCGTCGGTGGTGATTAGAAGTTCGAATTTCAGTTGGCCGGTTGGGTCGGGGATGGGATCGCCTAGAACTATGCCGTGAGTTCGGTCCCAGAAGACCATGGAGTCGAAGAAGCCTTTGGGATTGGTGTTGGTGAATTGGAGTTGCCAGGTTTTGCCGGAGTCGGCGGTGTGGTAGATGCGGGATTGATCGGCGGGACCGGCGGACATTAAGAAAGCTTCGTTCGCATCGAAGGCCACTACGGCGCGGAAGTCTAGAGTGGCGGCGTTGGGGACCTGGGCGGGAATCCAGGAGCGGCCGGCGTTGGTGGTGCGGAGATAGGTGCCGTGAGTGCCGGAAGCCCACGCGATATTTTTTGTGACGGCGCTTGCGCCGCGGAGATCTTCGGTGGTGTGGGATTGTTGGAGTTCTATTTTGGGTTGGGCCAGGGCTGTGGTCGCGAGGAAGATTAGGAGCAGACGCATGGAGAGATTGTCTCACGCAGAAAATTTTGGGGGATCGCTGCTCGGTTCTTCGATGGTGCTCGCCGAAAGCGACCGGCAGTTGCGTTGCTTTCGACGCAGTGGGCGGGACGCCCACTGAACAGCCGCCGGGACGGCGGCGCTACTTGGCTATTGCTACTTGGCTATGAAGTCGGCGAAGGTGGCGGTTTTGCCGAAGTAGATGCGCAGCGTGCATTTCGAGCTGTAGTGGGCGAAGGCCACTTCGAGAGCGGCGGCGGTTTCGGTCATGGGATCGGTTTCGATGGAGGCGCGTGCGATATCCTGCTTCTCGTCGTAAGTTGCGCCGGGGGTAACGTTTTTGTTGACGGCGAGGCTCCACTTATCTTTGCCGGGGATGGGATACACGCTATAGGCGCCGACAGGGATGGTTGAATTGCCGAAGCTCAGCGGGGTCTCGGTGAAGAGAGTCATGGGCGCTCCACCGGGAGACCATGGTTTGCCATTGGGAACTTTGTCTTTGGCGGTGACGGGGGTGTAGTTGATGCGGACCTGGCGGCCGTCATCGAGAGTGCAGGTGGCGGTGGAGGAATTTGCAGACTGCGCTGAGCTGATAGCTGTGAGCGTTAACAGAATGGGGACGACGAAGCGAGCGCCGAACATGGGGATATCCTCTGGGGCAAGAGTGTAGCGCTGAAAAGCGCAGAGTGGAAGAGGGTTCAGAGTATTGAATTTTTCATGCGGGAGACTGATGGGCATTTTTGGGGGACGGACTTTCTATCCCCGCGCGGCCCTGGGCTTCGCCCCGTCGGCTTTTGGCGAAGGGCAGGCAGGGCGAAGCGCCTCCGAACATCGGCTTCTCGGGCGGAAACTCCGGTGTGGACTTGTGGTTGTTCCGGCGGGTATGGGGTGCTTCGACTACGTGAGATTGTCCTTCGGACGATCTCACTCCGCTCAGCATGACAGAAATAAGAAAGACGAGCTTCAATACAGAGGTCTCCACACGAGTTGCTGTCCTCCATGAGCCTCGGTTGTTGTTGGTCTTTGGTGATGTACTCAGCCGGTGCTGCGGTTGCTACCTTGAGTGGCGAGGACATTACACTCATGGCGAAGGCAGCGAAGCTGAAGATTCTTTATGGTGAAGGGGATGCGGAGGCGCAGGCGGCTCCTGCCGCGGCATTCGAGAGGGCTGGACACACGGTCGAGAAGGCGATCGGGCGCAAGGCCGTGGAAGCCGCGGTGGGCAAGGGACGTTTCGATCTTGTGGTCCTGGGACCTACGCTTAGCCGCAATGACCGGCATCATCTGCCTTACACGGTGAAGAAGGTGCAGGCGGATGTTAGTGTGCTGGTGATGCATGCGGATGGAAGCCGGCATCCTTATGTGGATGCGTGCACGGACACGGGCGCGAGCGTGGAGAATGTGTTGGCGCGGATTGAGGGAATGGCTATTGCTGGCATGATGCCGGCCGCTGCGGCTGCTGGCCGATCGTAGCTCGTTTCCAGTTTCTAGTTTCTTGTTTCCGGTTTTCGTTCTTGGATTGGCGGCCTTTTGGGGCCGCCTTTTTCTATTAGCGGAGGAAAACCTTTACCACGGAGGGCAACGGGGTAATTCTTCTTGATACGAATCTGGGTGGTTAACTGGTGGGATGGGGATCGGCGTTCGGTGGTCTTTTTGTGATCTGCTTTGCTTGGCGATTGAGGATAGTGGGATTATTGTTTTGTATCTGGTTTGAATCTTCGCGCGAACCTGGTTGGTAATAGTGGAATTTGTTGGGAGTTTTTTGGGTCGATTTGGCGGCTTGATATGCGGATCGGCGCGCTTAAGAGCTTGGTGGTGGGAAGTTCGTCGTTAGTTTTCTCTCGCCCCTTCGGGGGCTGGGACCTGGTGTCCCCGCAACTTTCGGGCTCACTGCTGTTTGGTACCATACAAAGCGGCGGACGAAAGTAGTTCCCGCTTGCTCGCTGTGCTCGCTGGACAGCCGAGGCGGCTGTCCCCACACGAGTATTTCTGGTTTGCTTCAAACCTCTTGGAGGGTTTATGGGCATTAGTGCTGAGTTCTTGCCGGAGTTTGATTTGGAGATGGCTTCTACGCGGCGGACTTTGGAACGGATTCCGGAAGATAAGTTGACCTGGAACCCGCATGAGAAATCAATGACTTTGGGGCGGCTGGCGGGACATATTGCGGAGCTGCCGGGAATGGGCGTTAGCGTGATGAGGGATGACGCATTGGATTTTGCGAAGCGTCCAGCAGGGGAACTGGCTCCTAAGCCAACTGTGGCGGAATCTCGGAAGCATGTACTGGAGCTGTTCGACAAGAATGTCACGGCTTTGCGAGCGGGGATTGTTGGCGCAAGTGATGAGCATTGGGGCAAGAACTGGAAGCTCTCGATGGGGGAGAAGACTTTTTACGAGGGGTCGCGCATGGGGGCGATGCGGCGGATGGTAATGAATCATGTGATTCATCATCGGGCGCAGTTGGGAGTTTATTTGCGGTTGAATGATGTGGCGGTGCCTTCGGTCTATGGGCCTTCGGCGGATGAGGGACGGTAGGGGCAACGTCGTCACTGCGATTTACATTCCCGGCGGTCAATGAGCGCTATGGCGATGTTGACGTCAACGACCTTGTTAACAATTCGCCAGCCGAGGGTGGCGTAATATTAGATGATGCGAAGTGCTGCTGCCTACTTCGCGCGCATCTGCCAGGTGGGTCTTATGAGCACACTGCGGCTGGTTTTGTGCTTCTTCGGTCTGGCCGTGGCCGGCGCCGCTGTACTCTCCTGTGGGACGAGTTCACAGCACCAACTGCAATCGATCACCCTGTCTCCCGCGAGCGCGGACGCGCAGCAATATCCCGACGGGCAGGTGCCGTTTGTCGTTACTGGCTACTACAACACTGCGCCTTTGACGGTTGCTCCAATCCCGGCAACATGGGGTGCTTGCTATCAGTCCTCGCCTACTACGGACGTATCCATCAACAGCATGGGGGTGGCTCAGTGCGGCGCCGGAGCGGTCGGCGCATACGTGATCTGGGCCAACGATCCGCTACCCACCACTGGCGTTTATAGCTGTCCGTCGACTAACGCCTGCGGTCAGGGATGCGTTCTCTCTGCAACTGCACAACTCACCTGCCCCTAAGGCTTGATCCGGGTTTCGTCGCGCAAAAAGATGCCGTAGATAGGTCGGTGCCCTCCGGTTACTTGTCGAGCGCAGTGTTTCGCGGTGCAATTAGTCTGGGGGCACACACATGCGCGGACTTTTTGGTTTGCTCACTCTGGTGCTTGGACTGGGTGTTGGAATGTACTTTTATTCCCGGCAGGTGCAGAGTTCTTCGGCTGCGTCGGGGGCTGCGAGCGAGGCTGCGACGCCGCAGGCTACCATCAACATCACTGGCGTAAAAACCGATCTGGTGACTATCGCCGGGGCGGAGCGTCGGTACTTCGCCGGTGAAGGGAAATACGTTTCCCTCGATGAATTGATCTCGACGCACTACATTACCGTGGCGCGGCAGCGTCCTCCTTATAGTTATGCGGTTGAGATCGGTGAGGGTGGATTCCGTGTCGTCGCTACGCGTTCCGGGGACAGCGCTTCTGGGTTGCCGGCGCGGCTTTCGGTGGATGAGAACATGGAGTTTCAGGCGTCGCAGTAAGGGCGGGCTCGCACTGCGTTGGCGCGCTAGGGATCTTTTCGGGTTGGCGCGGAGTAGTGCCCGACGACGCTTGGCTTCTCGAACGGAAACTCCTGTGCGGGCTTGTGGTCGTTACGGCGGATACGGGGTGCTTCGACTTCGCTCAGCATGACAACTGAGGCGAAATCCAGGGTGTCATGTACGTTTGTTACTGTGATTCTCGATTAGGCGTCGCTAACATCTTAGGATGGAGTTGGATTGCTTGATTATTACCCGCGACCCCAGCCTGCTCGGGCAGGTGCAGGCTAGTATGGGGATGCATGGGGCGTCGTTTCATATGCGGCAGGATTGCGCCAGTGCGATTGAACTGGTCTCGCGGCGGCATTTGGACGGAATTGTGATCGACTGTGATGGCGTGCCCGGAGGCACGAAAGCGTTGCCTGCGCTGCGCAACGCTCCGGCGAACCGGCAAACCGTGATTTTGGCGGTGGTGGACGGAATGACGAGCGCCGAAGAAGCTCTCGACCAGGGAGCCGACTTTACGTTGAGCAAACCGATTCAGCGCGCTCGATTGACTGGCATCCTGGATGTCACTGTTCCTAAGATGGAGCGGGAGCATCGCAGGTATTTCCGGTATGACGTGGATTTGCCGGTGCGGTTTCAGACTCCGGTAGGGCAATGTTTTACGGCTTCGATGAAGAACGTCAGCGAAAGTGGGCTGGCGGTGAAGCTGGTAGATCCGCTGAGACTCAATGGCGTGGTTACGGTGGAATTCGAGTTGCCGAGCGTGCAGCCACGAACATTTCGTGCGAAGGCGGATGTGGTTTGGAGCGATTCGTTTGTGATGGGGTTGCGGTTCTTGTACATCGATAAAGACCATGGAGTCGCGCTACAGGCCTGGCTGAATTCGTTGGAGAGTCGGGTGCGTTTTCTGGAGTCGGGCAGCTAAGCTGCCGAGGCTCTTGCCATCGGCTCGCTTCGCTCGCTGGACAGCCGAGGCGGCTGTCCCCACATGAGCATCTTCACTACTGCAAATCTACCTTCATGTTCAGGTTGTGGGCTACGAAGGCCCAGGTGTCGGCGGTTTCGTCTATTAGTTTTGTGACGGATTTGCCAGCGCCGTGACCGGCTTTTGTTTCTATGCGGATCAAGATTGGGGATGGGCCGGCTTGATCGGCTTGCATGGTGGCGGCAAATTTGAAGCTGTGGCCGGGGACTACGCGGTCGTCATGATCTGACGTGGCGATTAATGTCGGCGGATATTTTGTTCCGGGCTTCAGGTTGTGCAGCGGGGAGTAGGCATAAAGCGCTTTGAATTCATCGGCGTTGTCGGAAGAGCCGTAATCGGACGTCCAGGCCCAGCCTATGGTGAATTTGTGGAAGCGCAGCATGTCCATCACGCCGACTTCGGGTAAGGCTACGCCGAAGAGATCGGGGCGCTGAGTTACGCAGGCTCCGATTAGAAGGCCTCCATTGCTGCCGCCGCGGATAGCGAGCTTGGGCGTCGAGGTGTATTTGTTCGAGATGAGCCATTCGGCGGCGGCTATGAAGTCGTCGAAGACATTTTGTTTTTTCAGTTTCATCCCCGCCTGATGCCACTCCTCGCCGTACTCGCCGCCGCCGCGCAGATTGGGCTGCGCGTAAATGCCTCCCATTTCCAGCCAGACTAAATTCGAGACAGAGAAGAACGGAGTCAGGGAGATATCGAATCCGCCGTAGGCGTAGAGCAGGGTGGGATTTTCTCCGTCGAGGTTGATGCCTTTTTTGTACGTGAGGAACATGGGGACCCGGGTGCCGTCTTTGCTGTGGTAGAAAACCTGTTTAGTTTCGTAACGCGTGGGATCGAAATCCACTTTGGGCTGGCGGTAGATGGTGCTCTTGCCGGCCTCGGGATCGTAGCGATAGACGGTGGCCGGAGAGATGAAGCTGGTGAAAGCGTAGAAAGTTTCTTTGTCGGTGCGCTTGCCGCTGAATCCCGCGGCGGTGCCGATGCCGGGGAGATCGACGGTGCGCAGGAAGGCTCCGGTGAGGTCGTGGACGCGGACTTCGCTGCGGGCGTCTTTGAGGTAGACCAGGAAAAATGAATTGTTAATCGTGTTCGCAAACTCCAGCTTGTCGGGTCCCTGGGCGACCACCGTCTTCCAATTGGCGCGATCGGGATGGCGGGTGTCAATGGCGATGACGCGTCCGCGGGGCGCGTCGAGATCGGTGCGGAACCAGAAGATGGGGCCATCGTTGTCGATGAACACGTATTGGGCGTCGAAGTCGTCGAGCAGCTTTACGACGGGGGAATCCGGCTGGGTGAGGTCTTTGTAGTAGAAGCGGTTCTTGGACGATGTGTCTTGCTCGACGCTGATGGTCAGATAGTGGCCGTCGTCGGAGACTTCGCCGCCAAACATCATTTCTTTGATGTCGGGGCGTTCGTAGATTAATTTGTCTTCGGACTGCGCGGTGCCGAGGCGGTGATAGTAGAGCTTCTGGAAGTAGTTGGTGTCGCGCATGGCCGCGCCTTTGGGTTCGTCGTAGCGGCTGTAGAAAAATCCCTTGTTGTCTTTGCTCCAGGATGCTCCCGAGAACTTTACCCACTTGAGATCGTCGGAGAGATCTTTTCCGGTGTCGATGTCGCGCACGTGCCACTCGTTCCAGTCGGAGCCGGAGGTGGCGAGGCCGTAGGCCATTAACTTGCCGTCGTCGGAGATGGCCATGCCGGCCAGCGCGACGGTGCCGTCGGCGGAGAGCGCGTTAGGATCGAGCAGGACGCGGGGTTCAGCGTTCAGGGATTCGGCTACGAAGAGAACGTTCTGTTGTTGAAGTCCGGTGTTGTGCAGGAAAAAATAACGGCTGCCGTGGTGGCTGGGAGTGGTGAAGCGCTCGTAGTTCCAGAGCTTGGTCAGGCGATCGCGGATCGCCTGGCGGTAGGAGATCTGGTCGAGATAGCTGAACGTTAATTTATTTTCGGCTTCGACCCAGGCGTGGGTTTCGGCGGAGTCGGTGTCTTCGAGCCAACGGTAGGGGTCGGCGACTTTGGTGCCGTGGTAGTCGTCGACTTGATCACTGCGGCGGGCTTGAGGATAGGTCAGGGTTTGGGCGGCGGAGAGCGTGGACATAATTAAGAGTAGCGAAAAAAGAATGGTTGCGGGACGAGCTGGATGCATGAAAGCCTCTGGGTGAATGCTGGCGATCTATTTTGCCTGAGATTGGACGGCGAAGTACAGGTTTGGTTATCGGGCGCTAGTCGCCGATGTCGCAAGGGTCTTTGTCTTGCAACATTCTGCGAAGCTGAATGGTCCGGTCTTTTGTCATGGCAGTAGTAACTATCGCGTAGCACATTGGATAGATACTTCCATATTCTCGTTGTTTATCTTCTGCCGGGTAGAGTGCCTCCAGCTGTGCATCCCTGAATGCGATCCAGGCGCGTTGTGCGTCGCGTAGCTTTTTCGTGGCACTGGCGTCACCTTTGGATTTCGACAATAGCTCCTGATAGACCCGGTTTAGTTCGGCGTCTGCCGCTTTGGCGTCTTGGTCAGCGCAGCGGTTCATCTCGGATTGCGCGGTCGCGGTTTTCCAGCATGGATTTTGTTTCGACTGGGACGGAGCAAGAGCGGAGACACATAGCAAGAGCGGTACGAGTATGAAGCGATTCATAACCTTAATTCTCGCTGCGGAATGTGACTCTTGTCCAACGGCTACAAAAGAACGCGGGTCTGTCGGCAGTTATGAAAGATGCGGCCGGGCTTCGCCCAGGCCGGACAGCCGAGGCGGCTGTCCCCACATGAGTTGGGGTGTGCGCTACGGGAGGGTGCGGCGGGCTGGCTTGCTTGCTGTTGTTTTGTAGTCTGCGGGATAAAGGACTACGGAGCGGTTGAAGCCTTCGCCGTCGCTTTCCGTGCGGAGGTCGGTTTGGTCGCGGAGGGCCAAGTGCAGGATGCGGCGCTCGCGCGAGGACATGGGTGCGAAGTGAAAAGGGGTTCCGGTCTGGCGAACTTTTTCGGCGGCTACGCTGGCGGCCATGCGGAGTTCCTGGAGGCGGATGGAACGCTGGTTCTTGCAATCGAAGGAAATTTTTTCGTGCTCGCCGGAGGGCAGGCGCAGGATTTCGATGGCGAGCAGCTCGATGGCGCGGAGAAGTTCGGCGCCGCGATCAAGGAGCAGCGTCGAATCGGGGCCGGAGAAGTCTACGAAGATTTCTGGTTTCTCCCAGTCGGATTGGGCTGGAGGGTCTACCACTATGCGGTATTTGAGGTGAAGTCCTCCGTTGGTGACTACGGATTGGAGGAATTCGTTGATCCGGTTAGCGGCGGCGAGTTTGTCGGGAATAGCCACTGGCTTCTAGCTCCTAGCTTCTAGCTTGTGTGCCGTAAGCATCCACTTGCTCAGCCCTGAGGCGGAGTCTTCAGATTCAATTTTATGCACTTGAAGCCGATATTCAAGCGCGAGGAGCTAGTAGCTAGAAGCTAGCAGCTCACTTCTCTTTCTTCCTGGCGCGTTTCTCCATCATCTCGCGCATCTCGCGGCCCAGCTTGGTGCGGTTCATGATGGCTTGCTGCACGATCGAAATCAAATTGGTTTCGGCGTAGTACAAGTTCAATCCGGCTTGTAGGTTGAAGAAGATGAAGCCCATCATCAGCGGCATCATCCAGGTCATCATTTTCTGTTGCTGGGGATCCATGCCGGCTTGCGGCGTCATACGCTGCATGGCGAACATGCTGACGACCATCAGGATGGGCAAAAGGAAATATGGGTCGCGCGCCGAAAGATCGGTGATCCAGAGCCAGTGGGCGTGACGAAGATCGAGAGCGCCGCCCAGCATGCGGTAGTAGGCGATCAGGAACGGGAACTGGATCAGCATGGGCAGGCAGCCGCCGGCGGGATTTACTCCTTCTTTCTTATAGAGGGCACTGATCTCTTCGTTCATCGCCGCTTTGCGCGGGTCGCGGAGGCTGTACTTCTTGTATTTCTCCTGGATGGATTTGACCTGCGGAGCGATGCGCTGCATCTTCAGCATCGACTTCATCTGCGTGATGCGCAGAGGAAGCAGCGCGATGGTGATGATCAGAGTTTGAATGACGATGGCCCATCCCCAGTTGGGGACGATGTGCTTGTAGGTCCACTTCAGCCAGAGGAAGAGCGGGCGCGACAGCAGACCCCACCAGCCGAAGTCGACTATGCCGCGGAGATCGGGGCTGTCGTTCTTGATGGTAGGAACCTGCACAGAGTCGAGTACGGCAAGTTCTTTGGGGCCGGCGTAGAGGCGCAGGGTGGTTGGGCCGTGGACGCTGCCTACGGCTGCGCCCAGCAGATCGACGTTGGCAGTATCTTTGGAACCTGCGCCGACCGGGCTCAGGCCGGGCTTCTGCGCGATCTCCATGGAATTGCGCAGGGTGACCATGGCGGCGGTAGTGGGATCGTTGGGAATGAAGATGGCGGTGAAGTATTGATCGCCGGTCCCGGCCCACTCGAAGGGACCTTTAATGGTGTTGCCGCCGCTTATGCTTTTGACGGGCAGGCGCAAAACGAAATTCGGGAAGATGAGCGCGGTGCGGTCGGTCGACGCATCGCTGTGGTAGTCGATATGTGCGGCAGCGTAGGAAGCGGGAGTCAGCTCGTCACCGAATCCGGCGGGCCAGGCGGGCGGCGCGAAGATTTCGGCGCCTTTGTAGGTGACGGAGGTTTCGACATTCAGGACATAGGTTTGGTCGAAATGGAAAGTCTTGCGGACTGCGAGATCCTGGTCGGCGTATTCGAAGGTGAGCTGGGCCGGGGCTGAGAGATTGCCTTCATTCGAAGAAACGTAGAGCGCGGAGTTGAGACGGTTGCGCAGCGTCTCGTCGTAGGCGAAGAGGGAGAGCGGGTAGCCGAATCTTTGTGCGGCGGCAGGGTTGACTAGATCGAGCGGACCGTTCTGAGCGTCGTTGTTGAATTTCTTGAGGATCCAGGATTTGACCTGCGCTCCGCGGTTGGTGAAGGTTACTTTGTAGAGATCACTCTCGATTACAGTTTCGGTTTCGGCGGAGGCTTGTTTGGTGACTGCGCTCGTCGTGACTGCGGGAGACGCGGGCATTGGTGCGGAGACGGCTGCCGCCGGTTGGGTAGTAACTGGTTGGCTTTGCTGCTGAGGTGCTGGAGGTTGCGGGAAGAATTTTTTCAGCAGCGGCTGGAAGACGATCAGGACGACGAAGGTCAGGACAAAAACAAGAAGGAGTCGGCGCTCGGTTCCGGGCTCTTGTTGCGGGTTTTTAAATTCGGCCAAAGTTTGTTAAGTACCTCGGGGGCTAAAGCCCCAATCTAGATGCCAGCCTTTAACTCAGGCCTGAAGGCCTGCTCCACCCTTGCGGGCCTGATGGCCCGCTCTATCCTTATGAGCTTCGCTCCGCCTGGATCCCACTCTGCATTAGAGTTTTCCGTGGCCCGTTGCCTGCTTTACTACCGGGTCGTAGCCCGAACCAGCGAATGGATGACAGCGTAGGATGCGGGTTAAGGCCATCCATCCTCCGCGCAGGGCGCCGTAACGTTCGACGGCCTCCATGGCATATTCGGAGCAGGTCGGCACGTAGCGGCAGGCTGGGGGCAGCAGGGGCGAGATGGCCCACTTGTAGGCCCGCAGCAATTGCAGCGTGACGAGTTTGGCTAAGCTGTTCAAGCGCGGCTTCCGGCTTCTGGCTTTCGGCTCCCAGGCTTCGGGCCTCGGGCTCCGGCGGTTCTGTTCGTTGATGCTTCTGTTGGCGCCTTCTCTGACGTAGTCTGCGACAACTTTTGTTCGATTACGGCGAAGGCCCGGGTTATTTCGTTGAGGACTGCGGCGAAGTCGGTGGTTAGCAAAGACTTCTTGGGGTTGATGACTACGTCGGCGGCAACCCCTGGATGCGGAAGCGACATCCGAACTGCTTCGCGCAGGCGGCGCTTCATGCGATTACGCTGGACAGCGCCACCGAGGGCGCGGCCCACGGTGAAGCCGATGCGCAGGCCGGCGGTTGACGAACTCGACGCTGTGCTGGTGACGGGCGGTTGCGTTTGCGGGCGCGGCCAATAGAAAACGGTCAGGGACGCGGAGAAGTGGCGGCGTCCTTGTTTGTAGACACGCTCGAAATCCGCGTGGCGCAAGAGGCGCGCGGCGCGGGGGAAGCGGGCTGTCTTTTCTGGCGGCATGGCAAAGTGGACCCGGAGTTTTTCGGTGGCGACGCCCAGCACGGCGTCAGCCATCCTGCCCTCGTGAAGAGGCAGATGACCGAAGGTCTCGACTGTGACAGTAAGCGGCACCGGAAAAGCTACTCGCGGAAGCCGGGCTTTACGGAAACCCGCTTCCGTCCCTTGGCGCGGCGGCGGGAAATTACCTTCTTGCCGCCCTGGGTCTTCATGCGCGTGCGAAAGCCATGCTTCTTGCTTCGCTTGCGCCGGTTAGGTTGGAATGTACGCTTGGGCATGAAAAATAGCTGCTCCTGATTCCGTCGACAGTGTTAGGGCAAACGATGAGTATAAATGACGGGGCGGCAGTAGGGCAAAGGTGATTTCCGGCTTTCGGTCTCCGCTTTGGTGTCCGGCTTTCGATTTAGTTGTTCGCTTTCATTTGACCGGGCTGTCTGGTGCGCAGCTTGTGGGAAGAAAAGTTCGGCGCGATTGCACTGCGGAAGTTGCAGTTACATGTTTGACACTTGACAGGCGCGCGGCTTCGAGTTCTGAATCAAGTTCGCGAAAGAAATGCGCGTGAAGATTTTCGTCCGTCGAAAAAAATTTGTGCTACCATGCCGCACTGTTGGTTTTCGAAAAAAATCTCATTCAACATGACAACGCGCGCGCGATATAAGAGGCGCATTCCGCAGTACACTGAGTGTTCCATCAGCGAGTAGGTAAACGGCAGTTTTAGACAGGCGCCCTCAAGCCAGCCGCCGGGACGCCGCGGCGGGGTATTTCATAATTTTATGTCAGCTCAAGGCACAACACTTTCCCCTAATCCGTGGACGCGCATCCTCGATGCGCTGGAAAAAAAGATCAACCGGCATTCTTACGATACCTGGCTGAAGCCGACGCGCTACAGCCACTCCAGCGGCGGAATTTTATTTGTGCGGGTGCCGACGGCGGAGTTCCGCCACGCGGGCGATAAATACGCGGACCTGATCCAGGAGGCAATGGATAACCTGGGGCTGGAGTTCAACGACGTGAAGTTCGTGACGCCGGAGGACGATCCGGCGGCGACGGCGGTGCGGCACAATGGCGGGCTCTCGGCGGGCGGCGCAGGTTCGGCGCCTTCAGGTCCAGCGCAGGCGCGCTTTGACTGGGATGGCGCGGCGCAACTGAATCCACGGTATACGTTTGACGCTTTCGTGATCGGCAGCGGAAACCAGTTCGCACATGCGGCGTGCCAGGCGGTAGCCGAGCGTCCTTCAAAAGCCTACAACCCGCTGTTTTTGTATGGCGGCGTCGGCATGGGCAAGACGCACCTCATGCAGGCCATTGGGCACGAGGTGAAGCGGCGGCAGCCGCAGGCTTCGATCTGCTACGTATCGAGCGAGAAGTTTACCAATGACATGATCAACTCGCTGCGCTACGACAAGATGACCTCGTTCCGCGACCGCTTCCGCGGAGTGGACGTGCTGCTGATCGATGACATCCAGTTTTTGACGGGCAAGGAGCGGACGCAGGAGGAATTTTTCCATACCTTCAACGCTCTGCACGACACCATGAAGCAGATCGTGATTGCGAGTGACCGGTCGCCGAAGGAACTCGCGGAGATTGAAGACCGGCTTCGCAGCCGCTTTGAGTGGGGACTGATTGCGGACATTCAGCCTCCCGATCTCGAGACGAAGGTGGCAATTCTACAGAAGAAGGCCGAGCAGGAAAAAGTCACGCTGCCGACCGATGTGGCTTTGTATGTGGCGCAGAATATCCGGTCGAACGTCCGTGAGTTGGAAGGAGCGCTGATCCGGCTGGTGGCGCACTCCTCGCTGATTGGGGCGGAGATTACGCTGCCTTACGCGCAGCAGGTCCTGAAGAATTTTATCGATTCGCAGGCGCGCAAGGTGACGATCGAATCCATTCAGAAGATGGTCGCGGAGCAGTTTGGGCTGCGCTTGATGGAAATCAAAGCGAAAGATAATTCACGGGCGATTGTGTATCCGCGGCAGATTGCTATGTATCTGTGCAAGCACCTGACTGAAGCGTCGCTGCCGGAAATCGGGCGGCAGTTTGGTGGAAAGCATCACACCACCGTGCTGCACTCGGTCGAGAAGATTGAAGAGCTTCGCAAGAACGATAAAGATTTGAACAGGCTGCTGAATAAGTTGACTGAGCAATTGGGCGGATAGACGCGAGGTATCTGGCGTTTTGCACCCAGCAGCGCAGTCTTCCTTTTCTGTGGCTGTGAATGAGATGTGGAAGCTGTGCAACGGTCCCGGGAAATGGCAGAGGAGGAAATCTTCTGGTATGGTCTCCGCTGAGTTCGGGACGGATTTCTCACACGAGGGGACGATCCCTAAAGTGGTGACAATGGGTCGCTTGCCAAAGTTTTCCACTTCTCCGACCTGCCTACGGTTACTGCTGGTTTAATAGGTTTTGCATTTGATATAAGGGAAGTAATAAAAGTAGCAAGCGGCAGAGGAGATTAAAGTCTATGCCGGTGGAAGCTGCGGTTGCAGTGGGGACGGCGGTGGGAACGATGGAGATCACGGTCAGCAAGGTTGAATTGCTCCGCGAGTTGACGGCGACGCAGGGCGTGGTCGAGCGCA
>Ga0187871_10000842_pt1 | contig 28016 bp, 14 predicted proteins | sample June2016WEW_16_1_FD_132988 | JGI IMG/M metagenome (GOLD analysis project Ga0187871, IMG submission 132988) | Peatland microbial communities from SPRUCE experiment site at the Marcell Experimental Forest, Minnesota, USA - June2016WEW_16_10 | ecosystem: Environmental > Terrestrial > Soil >...
CTTGTATTGGACAATTCTAAGATTCGTACTTTTACGCACATTGAGCTATAATGGAAGTACCGCACCAGTACGCAATAGTCCGCTCGATTTGTCCTTTTTGGAACTGTCCTCACAGTAAGGAGATCACAATGAATGTAATCCGAGTTTTCAGCGCCTTCGCGCTCTTCCTGGGGTGTTGCCTCCCATCAAGCATCGCGCACGCCAAGGGTTGTTCGGGGCTCCCCACGACGTTCACCGGGAACCAATTTCCGACGGGTGATTTCTTCACCAACTTCGCCGCGAACCCCTGCTACACCATCCATCTAGGCACGGGCTTTGGCGGCACGGAGTATGGGGATCTGAACGCCACGTATTACCAAATATTCTTTAAAGTCGACCCGCGGTATCAGTTGATGGTCTTGGGAGATTTCCCGAACGCGCGGTACTTCTCGATTGCGTTGAACGACGCCCACCAGGCATTGTCCGGATCGATCCTGGACACCAGCATCGTGCCGTTGACTTCCCAATACATTAATCCGTATCTGCCTGGAGTCCCCTACGTCGACGGGCAGCAGTACGCCGTGCCGATCAACTTTGGGGGTACTCCGGGCGTTCTCCAAACCGGTTGCATGATAGACGGATACAACGTGGACGTGAACGGCCTGGATGCCACCCAGCGGCACCCGGGCATGGATTGGAATGCCGATGTCGATTTTTTCCAGCAGTTCCCCACCTTCCTCGACCACGTGGTCGATACGCCCCAGCACACCAATCCGAACACCGCGGGCCTTCTCATGGTACGGGCGTATTTGAACGACAGCTCGTCGGAGGCGGACCCGGCCATCATTGTGCGCGACGTTGCCTCTGGGTGCGCCTATCCGGCGGCTTATGCCATTAGCACCCTGCAAATCGTGGCGGCCAGTAACGCAGTGGGCCTTGCGTGGCTCGATCCGACGCAGTCTCACTCTCATCACATTTACGAAACCACATATCTGCCGAAGCTCTGTAACGCGCCGCCGTCCCCGCCGGATACCCTGCGGTGGTCGCGGCAGCCACAATACGTGCCCATCACGAATCCGAACGCCTCGTACACTGTCGCATCCGTGTCACCCGGCCTGCCTGCCACCCTCGCCGCGGCGGGAGAAGCGATGCGGATTCGCGTTCGGATCCCGACGACACCTCCAACACCGTGCACCGATGGCTGTTCGCGATCCGGAAACGAGCAAATGCGATATATGAGCCTGTCGTTTACGCAACCGGGCGGGAGTACTTTGGCCAGTATCGCGGACAGCGCTTTCACCAAAGACGTCAACGGTTATGCCACGCTGATCGTCGGCACGGGCGCGGCCATTCCCAATTGGATCACTCCGGCGAACGGCTATACGTTCCTCGATCTGACTGCCATTTCGGACTATGAACTGCTGAGTTTGCTTTCCGTACGCCACATCATTCCGGGCGATGGGTTCGACTGTGCCGGACAGTTCGTTCCCTATCGCACTTCCGTGGACACCGCCGCGGGCAGCCTGCTGGGCGACTACACACCGGTAGTCGACTACCCGGCCGCGGCCAGCCTGCCCCGAACGGCATCGCCGCTGGTTGGGCCAAGCGCTTGCGGAGTTCTTCCGGACGGGCAGCCCGGGGTCCGCCCCGTCTGCGGAGTCTTTCCGGCGCCGGCGCCCTCCATCGGCGGCATCGTGACGCAATGCGCCGCGCCGGGCTGCAGCCAATTTGCAGCTCAACCGAATCCGCCAATCACCATGACCGGCGAAGGTTTCGGAACTTTCCCGGCGGGAACGCCCTTCACCGGTTTCTCACAATATCTCGGATTCCGGGATTTGACCCAAAGATGGGCAGCCGGCTACCCTGGGAGCGAATGCACGGTTTCCATCGGCGAATGGGATACCGGGACGATCCAACTCCTGGCTAATGTCAACCTGGACGGCAAGTGCCCGCTGGTGTCCGGGGACCTGCTGAAATTCGAGGTCTGGAATCCTCAATCCATGCTCTCCGCCACGTTCAGCGTCACGGTGCAGTGATTCGCGCACAGCGCCGTCCCGGTATAGGTGAGATTGTCGCCGGTCGGCACGGTCGCAGGCGTTGACAATATCAAGATCTGCGACGTGGGGTGGCCCGCGTGGCGCGCGCTCCCAGCGTGCCGTGTCGGCACTCTGCCGACACAGGCGGGCCCTGCAAGAAGCCAGGCAGAGCTTCGCGGCAGGCGTTCTTGGGGGGCGGGATTTATCCCGCGCGGGGCTTTAGCCCCGCGCTTAGGCGCGCGAAGCTCGCCGCTCCACAAAAAGGCCAACGTGCAGCCAGCCGTCTGAAAGGCGGCTGCGGGCATAACTGCCCACCCTCCAATTCGCGCAGCATCGCGTATGGAACCTGTTGTCGAGTATTACCTGGGACAGGACACTAGCCTAGCCTAAGCCTAGCCTAGGTAGACGCTGCCTGCGGCATCCACTGCCAGATGAACACTCCGAATGCAAAAGCCCCACTTCCTGCATAGGCCGCAAGAAATGGGGCGCCCGGCCAGCCCTCTCCGGTATGAAACTCTTCCGCTAGGGAACGGTGAAACCTAGGTTGCTCGTCAGCGTGGTCCCTGTGGACGTTACCACTTGCACTACGCCGGTGGTGGCGCCATGGGGTACGGTCGTGGTGATTTCGGTACTCGAGACCACCGTGAACGTAGCCGCGGCACCGTTAAAAGTGACGCTGGTCGCGCCCGTCAGCTTGTTTCCCAGAATCTTGACGGACGAGCCGACTCTGCCCGAGGTCGGCAATGTTTTCACGAATGGGCCCAGACCCATGGACAAGCTGAAGACGGTACCGTTGCAAGTGGGGCAGGTTGAATAATTGTCCCCGCCAAGTTCGGTCACCCCGTAGAACGTCCCATTGGTATCCTGGATCAGCATCGGACCGTCATAGGAGTTATTGCCGACGATGCCGTCCGTTGCGTCGAAGCTGTGCTCCGTGGTCAGTGAGCCGCTGGGGGTCGTCTGGAAGATCGTGCCATAACCGTTGGCCCCACCGCTTCCCGCCAGGCCGTAGAAGTTCCCGTCGGTGGCCAGCATCAGCGCCACGGGTTGGGCGCCGTCCACGCAATCGCCGCCCGCGAGGCAGAAGGTGTAAAGCGTCGTCAGTGCGCCGCTTGGGGTCATGGTGAAGAAGGTGCCGGCGCCGTTGCCGCCGTTGCTGGTTACCCCGTAGAGGTTCCCGTCGGCGCCTTGAACCAGCGCGGCCTTGGGGCTCGCGCCGTCAGGGCAACCTGCGACGCTGCAAAAGGCGTGAAGCGTCGTAAATTCGCCCGCCATGGTGATTCTGAAGATCGTACCGGAGCCATAGGCCCCGTTATCTTGCGTGGTGCCGTAGAGGTCTCCGTTCGTGCCCTGCACCAGCGCCGTATAGGGAGACGCACCTCCATCCAGGCAGTAACCTTCCGTGTTCTGGGTTTCGCAAAAGGAGTAAAGCGTGGTAAGCGCGCCTCCCAGGGTGACTTTGAAAATCGTGCCCTGGCCGTATGCTCCCGCATTCTGCGTTGTCCCGTAGAGGTCCCCGTTGCTGGCCTGCACCATCGCCGCGTCGGGGCTATTACCATCCGCGCAGTTTAGTAAGGAACAAAATGGGTAGAGAGTAGTGATGGCGCCGCTGGGAGTGACTTTGTAGACCGCCGAGTCGGGCAACTTTGTTGACCCGTAGAAATTCCCGTTGCTGGCCAGCGTCAGCGCCGCCTGGTTTCCGTTGTAGGGGACAGAGGTAAAGTCCTGAAGGATTGTCTCCGTCCCGCTGGTGCTGATTTTGAACACGGTGCCGTAGAAGCCCGTCCCGCCCGCGAGCGTGGTCCCGTACAAATATCCGTTGGTGCCCTGCACCAGCCCGTTGGGATAGCTGCCGTCCGGGGGGGTGCCATCGATTCCTCCGAAGGTGTGCAGCGAGGTAAAGGTTTGGGCCTGCGCCGGAATTGCGATCCCGGCCAAGGCGACAGTCAGCGCGAGTGTCGCGACGGTGCGAATTGCTTTTTGCTGCCGAAGGTTCTTCATTGAAAGTCTCCTGGGTTCCACGAGTTCTCGAGATGCACGGGCGGTCAGCCGCATGCAAAAGCCATAGCGATTTATATTCATATGTCCTCTCCTTACTGCTGCAAGTCCCGGCTGGCTGAGTGTCCGCTCGGCCGTTCAGTTAAGACGGCGCAAGAAGCCGCCAAAAGCTGCCACGCGATTTTTCATTTGCGGATCGTGGCAGGTTTTCCCCCCGGTTTGCGCCGTCTCTTGTGTGGAGGCTTGTACCGTACTGAACCGTGCAGTACCCGCTCCCGCGGGCCAGGCTGGCGCACAACGTCTTATCATGAAGTGTGGCGGAATCCGGGCAAGGGGAGATCACCCAGCTCCTGGCGCGCTGGGAGCAAGGAGAGCCCGGCGCGGTCGAAGCCCTGGCCCCATTGGTCTACGATCATCTGCATGCCGTCGCGGAAGCCTACCTGCGCAACGAGCGGCCCGATCATACGTTGCAACCCACGGCGGTGGTCAATGAAGTCTTCGTCGATCTGTTGCGCATGCGCCGTCTGTCGCTCAAGGACCGCGCGCACTTCTTCACTTTCGCCGCGCAGCTCACTCGCCGCGTGCTCATCGATTCCGCGCGCAAGGCCAAATCGGAAAAGCGCGGGATGGGTTGGCAGCGCGCGCCTCTGGACGCCGAACTGGCTTGGCTCGGGGGCGAGAGCGCCGAGTCGCTGGATCTTTCACAAGCGCTCAACGATCTGGCCGAATTCGATCCGATCAAGACGCGCATGGTCGAGCTCCATTACTTTCTGGGCTGCACCGTGGATGAAACCGCCGATATCCTGGAGGTTTCCAGCCGGACGGTGGCACGCAGCCTGCTTTTTTCCCTGTCTTGGCTGCGCGAGCGCCTGGCCTAAGCCTCGTGGCGCACGCACTCGTGCGTGCCGTGTTCACACTCGTGTGAACACTTCTTGCGGTTGGTTATGCGATGAACCCTGCTGAACAAGAGCGCTTTCACGAAGTCGAGCGGATCTTTTACGCGGCGGTGGAACTGCCGCCCGGCGCCGCGCGCGACGCGCTAATCGCCGAACACTGCGGCGCCGACCGGTATCTCCGCACCCGAGTCGCTCTGCTGCTCGAACATTGCGAGCGCATCCGGGCCGCGGCGCCCCCACCCGCGCGCCCGCTGCCGCGGTTCGGCGCGTGGCAAGCCGTCAAGCTGCTCGGGCGCGGAGGCATGGGCACCGTCTATCTGGCCGAGCGCGCCGACGGCGCCTTTCAGATGTCGGCGGCCGTCAAGGTGGCGCCGATGGCCCTGGCCTCCCACGAGATCGAAGACCGCTTCCGCCGCGAGCGCCAATTCCTGGCCAGCCTCGATCATCCCAAAGTCGCGCGCCTGATCGATGGCGGCGTCACGGAAACCGGCCTGCCTTATCTGGTGATGGAATTCGTCGGCGGCTTGACCATCGATCTCTTCTGCGATGCCCACCAGCTCGACACGCGCGGCCGCATCGCCCTGATACGCCAGGTTCTGGAAGCGCTTTCGTATGTCCACGGCCGGCAGGTGATTCATCGCGACGTGAAGCCGTCCAATATCCTGGTGGACGACTCGGGCAACGTGAAGCTGCTGGATTTCGGCACCGCGCGCCTGGTGGACGTCACCGCCGAAACGGCACTCACCAAGACGGGGGTCTTCGCCTTCACGCCGGACTATGCCAGCCCCGAGCAGGTGCGTGGCGAACCCGTTGCCGTGGCTTCCGACCTATATTCGGCAGGCGTGCTGCTCTATCGTTTGCTGACGGGCCGCTTACCCTATCGGATGGCCGACCAGTCGCCGGCCGGCGTGGCCAAATTCATCGCCGGCACTCAGCCGGACCCGCCCCGGCTCGATACGCCGCTCGACGCCATTCTTTCGAAAGCGCTGCGCAAGGATGCCGCGTCTCGCTACCAGTCCGCCACGGAGATGGATGCGGACCTGGCGCGCTACCTCGAAGGGCAGCGGGTCCGCGCGCGGAAACCGCGCAAGAAGTTTTGGACCACCGTGGCGGCGGTACTCGCTGTTGCCGCCGCCGGGATTTCAGGTTGGCGCGCACTGCGCGTTCCATCTCACCAGCTCATACCTTTTGATGCAGGCGTCCCGGACGCCATGCAGCCGGCGCTTTCCAGCGACGGCAAGTGGCTGGCTTTCGCCTCGCCCGGAAAAGATGGGACGCATCCGGACATCTGGCTCAAGCCAATGCCCAGTGGCACGCCGAAACGCGTGACCGCGGGCGATGCCGCCAACGATGAACCTTCGCTCTCTCCCGACGGCCGATGGCTGGCGTTTCATTCCGCGCGCCGGCCTGCCGGTATCTATCTACAGCCTGGGGTGCCTTTTGGATCCCGCGGCGCGGCGCGCTTACTGGTGCAAGGCGGCCGGAGCCCGCGCTTTTCGCCGGATGGCAAGTGGATCGCTTTTCTGAACACCAGCGAGCGTGGCGGCGACGTTCAGGCTTTTGATACTCGCGTGCTATATATCGTGCCGGCACAGGGAGGCGAGCGAGTGCGCCTGGCCAGGAACGCATCGTCGTTTCAGGGATTCGCGTGGGGCGCCGACAGCCGGAACGTGCTCTTCCTGTACCTCGACGAGGGAGCCACGCCTCGATTGTGGAGCGCCCCGCTGGATGGCGGACCCGCCGCGATGATACCCGACTTCAGAGAAGCCGTTTATTTGTACGCCCGCGCCTGCGCCGTAGCGGGAGACCGGTTCCTTTACTCGCACATGGACGGTAAGGAAAAGGCCGCGGCGCTGGGAGAATTCCTGCTGAAGCCGGCCATCCGCGGCAGCCGGTATTCCAGTGCGCTAGCTCATTCGCGGTTGTTGATTTCCGGCTGCGCCGCATCCGCCGCGGACACGGTCTTGGCCGATGGAGAAGACAACCAGTCAAGCGCGTGGGCGCTGCCAATAGACGCGGAGAGCGGAGCCGTGCGCGGATCGCTCGCGTCCTTCAGTGAACTGCTGCACGGAGGATGCCGCCCGCAATTCACCCCGGACGGCCGTTCGTTCCTGCTGGAGGCGGCCGGCGCCCCGAGTGTCCTGCGCGATTACCGGACTGGAAAGGGCAGAGAATTTCCAAGAGTACATACCCTCGGTTCCGACGGTCTCTTTGCAGTGCAGCCGACCGCGCGGAGCGCTGGCGCGGCTCCTGAGATCTCCAGAATCGTGGATCTGAAAACAGGCGGCTCTTGGGGATCGATGCAGGGCGGCGGAGTGGCCTGGGATCTCTCGCGTGGCGGCCAGTGGTTACTCAGGACAAGCATAGAGGGACACCGCACGATTGTGGCCTGGGATACGAGAACCTCCGAGCATAAGCCGATTTACTCGCATCCCAGCGCGAACCTGTACCTGGCCAGCTTCTCCAATGACGGGCGCTGGGCGGTCTTCACGTCCGAGGAGGGCGCTGGGCCGCCGCGCATGTGGGCCGCGCCGTTCCGCGGCTTGCAGGATGTTCCGCTCGCGAACTGGGTGGACCTCGGAGTAGGCGACTATCCGCGCTGGTCCCCAGGCGGTGGCCGCATTTACTTTACACAGGTACATGACGGGTTCGAGTGCATCTTCACGCGCGCCGTCGATCCCGCGAACAAGCGGCCCGTGGGCCCGGTGACCGAGGTCCAGCATTTCCACGGCCGGATGACGCCAAAGGGCATGGCGCCGGGTACCTTCCGCATTTCGGTGGCGCAAGACAAGCTTGGGTTTGCGCTGGGCGAGCAGGTACACCAGTTGCTCCAGTGGAAGTAAAGTGGGGCAGGCTCGCAGCCTGCGGCGGCCTCGCAGGCCGCCTGCCTCGGAGCTTTGCCCACCTCTGGCGATGTTTCTGGCGCCGGAGAGGTTCCCGCCCGGGACCGCCGCCCGCTCTTGCCGAGACTTGGCGGGACTGGCTTTGGCCCCGTCAGGGGGGCCTTGAGCCCGCGCGGGGCTTTGGTTTAGCCAGGCTTTAGCCCTTATGCCACCCTGGCTATCTTCATCACAAAAGCGTCGTATCCTCCCCCGAAAGTCGGTAGTGGGTCGGTTTGGTTTTGTGCCGCGGATAATCCTGCCCAACGCCACGTGGTTCACAAAATGGAGGGCGGGCAATTCTGCCCGCAGCCGGCTCCGGAGATTGGCCCCGTCAGTTGGGTAGCCCTCGTGGCGCACGCCCCCGGCGTGCCGTGTCGGCACTCTGCCGACACAGGCGAGCTTCGCTCGCCTGAGCCGGCTTTCAGCCGGCTGGCTCTGGCCGCCTGAAAGGCGGCTGCGGCCAAAGATTGGCCGCCCTCCCAAACCAAATTGACCCACTACCCGAAAGTCTGTTTGAATGCGCCCGGCGTGACGGTAATTAGCCAGAGCCGAGAGTCCCATCGCCCGCTCGCCATGCCGCTCCCCCAAATATCACAATAGTAGGTATATAGAAAGACTAGAAATAATCGTAAAACGACACTTCGCGAGACGGGTTCGGAACGGGGGGCGCAAAACGACAGCCCGTCTGCGTGACCAATCGTTGGACTAGCACAAATGTTGCTATAGACGGAGGCACCACAAACAAGTGGGTGTTTACAACATTTCCCGTTCTGGGATAGATTAGTTAATCGATCGCATCGATAGACTAACTATACTTTGGAGGAGTCCATTGCGCATCCCAGCCACCTTTCAAGTCGCCTCACTGTTGGCGTTTTCAACGATTCAACTGCTTTACGGTCAGCTAGATACCGGAGCCATCTCGGGCACTGTACGGGATTCCACGGGCGCCGTGCTGCAGTCCGCAACCGTCAAGATTGTCGAAACCCAGACCGGTATCGCAGTCTCGCTGTTGTCTAACAGCGACGGATTCTACTCGGCCCCCGCGCTGCACGTCGGCAGGTACAACATCTCGGCGTCCGCCGCCGGCTTCGCGACGGAGACCCAAACGGGTATCGATCTCAGAGTGCAGGACCGCCTCAATCTGGACTTCGCGCTGTCGCCTGGCACAACCACCACGGTCGTTACGGTGGAAGGGACAGCTCCGCTTCTCCAAACCGAAGATTCGTCCATGGGCCAAGTCGTGGACGACGCCACGATGCAGAACCTGCCCTTGAACGGGCGGAACTACATCCAGTTGGCGACCCTGGGCGCCGGGACATCGCCGTCGCGGCGTGGAGCCGAGCGCGATACTTTCATCGCCAACGGCGCGCGCGAGCTACAAAATACATACCTGCTGGACGGCGTCGACAACAAGAACAAGATCGTGGGATTCGACAGTTCCGCCGCGCAAGCCATCGAGCCGGTGATCGACGGCGTGCAGGAATTCAAGGTGGAAACCAGCACGTTCTCGGCGGAATTTGGGCAAGCGGCCGGAGCGGTGGTCAACGTAACGCTAAAATCCGGCACCAACCAGTTCCACGGCAGCATGTGGGAGTACATCCGGAATTCATTTTTTGACGCGAAGCCGTACTTCCAGGTGCTGGGGCAGAAGCCCGACTACAACCAGAATCAATTCGGCGCCACCTTCGGCGGCCCGGTGATCAAAGACCGCACGTTCCTCTTCGGAAGTTGGCAAAGCTTACGTTCCGTGGATGAAGTGCCGCAGTTGGCGACTGTTCCGACGCTGGCGCAACGTAGCGGCGTGTTTACCACCGCAATATACGATCCGAACTCGACCGCGCCGAATCCCAACGGATCGGGATACGTGCGCACGCCTTTCCCCCACAACACGATTCCCGCCAGCGACTGGGACAGCGTAGCGGCCCAGTTGCTGCCGTTGTATCCGCTGCCGAACCTCACGGGCGCGAGCAACTACTTCTCCGACCAGGCAGAGCGTCTGGCAAACGACCAATATAACTTCCGGCTGGATCACCGGTTCAACGACAAAGACACCTTCTTCGCGCGCTATTCGCGGACCGAGGGCGAGAACGTTCTGCCCGCGCCGTTGCCGCCGCCGGCGAGCAATCCCAGCGATGTGTGGCCGGATGCCCGTTCAGTAGCCGCCAGCGAGACTCACATCTTCCGCCCCAACCTGATCAACGAATTGCGTTTCGGTTACATGGAGACGCGCGAAATACAGCAGGTGCCCGGCGTCAATGAAGACGCGGAATTCGGCATCACCGGCGCTCCCAATTATCCGGAAGTTCACGGTTTGCCGACTTTCGCCATCAGCGGCCTGAACACGCTGGGCACGACCGGTCCCGGCACGCTGCCGCTGGGCGCCACCGGGTCGGGTAACCTGCCGCTCAACAAACAGGGCAAGAACCAGCAGTTTTTTGATAACCTCTCGTGGGTTAAAGGGCGCCACACCTTGAAGTTCGGAGTAGACCTCGAACAAGTGATGCTGTATGGGTATGTCACTCTTTCCGCCCGCCCTGCTTTGACCTTCACAGGTGTCTTTACCCAGAATCCACAGAGCCGCGCCGGCACTGGATCGGCGTTCGCCGACTTCCTGCTTGGGGAGGTGAATCAGCTTACCGTTTCCACCCGGCCCAGGAACTGGGAAAAGCAACACACGGCGGAAGGTTATGTTCAGGACGACTGGAAAGTCAGTCCCAAGCTGACAGTGAACCTAGGCCTGCGTTACGAGTTGGCGATGCCCTGGTATGAAATCCATAATGACTTTTCCGATTTCATTCTCCAGCCTGGCCCTGCCTACGGCCTGCTGGTGACGGCGCCGGACGCCAGTCAGTACGGCTTAAGAAACTCGTTTGCCACACCGGACACCAAGAACTTCGCGCCGCGCGCCGGACTGGCTTATCAACTGACGCCTAAGACGGTGATTCGCAGCGGATTCGGCGTGTTCTACGGACGCACGGATGAGAACCTGGGCATCTCCAGCCGGCCCACGAACAATCCGCCGTATTTCCTGCGCTCGATCGACACCAGCGACCAGATTCACACGCTGATGACGCTCGAGGGAGGCATACCGGCGAATCTTTTGAATCCGAGTAAGGTTATCAACTCGAATGTGAATTCGTGGCCCATCGATATGCCCCTGCCCTACACCTATGAGTGGAACCTCAACATTCAGCAACAACTGGGGTCCGGGTTTACGGGCCAGCTCGGCTACGTCGGCTCCAGTTCGCACAACCTGTATGTGGACCCGAACTTCAATCAGCCGCAGCCCGGGCCCGGTTCCATTGCTTCGCGCGAGCAATTCCCGCAATACAGCCAGATTTTGGCCTACCTGCCGCTGGATCGCTCGAACTACAATTCACTGATCGCCCAGGTCGAGCGGCGTTTCCACAGCGGGTTCAGTTTCCTGGGCGCCTATACCTGGAGCCACTCGCTCGACTATGGCGGCCAGGTTTCCGACAGTATCGAGTCTGGGCCGCAGAATCCGTTTAACTGGACGTACAACTACGGCAATTCCAACCTCGACGTGCGCCAACGTTTGTCCCTGAGTTACATATACGAATTGCCGTTCGGACGCGGCAAAGCTCTGGTCAACCAGCCGGGCATTGCGCGTGCGATCCTGGGCGGTTGGCAGCTCTCCGGTGTGACGTCGCATCAGACGGGCCTGCCGTTCACCCCCATTCTGAGCTTCGATCCGACGAATACCGGCACTACCGCGCATCCCAATGTAGTTTCCGGCGTCGCGCTCTATCCCAGTCAAACCCCGTCGGATTGGTTTAATAGCGCGGCCTTTGCCGCTCCCGCTGCTTACACCTACGGAAACGCCGGGCGCAATATCATTCGCGGTCCGACCCAGTTTAACAGCGACGTGGGACTGCTGCGCTCCGCCTCCTTCAAGGAAAAGTTCATCCTGCAGTTCAGCGCGCAGGCGTTCAATATATTTAATACCCCGCAATTTGGCCTGCCGAACAATACAGTCGGTGTCGCCACCACCGGTGTGATCACCACGGTGGTCACGCCTGAGCGGCAATTGCAGCTTGGCCTGCATTTGCAGTTCTGACAAGGGAAACCGCCATGAGCAAGACCACCAGACGCAGCCTGTTCAAGAGCGCCGGAGCGATGGCGGGGCTGGCGGGGCTTTCAGGGAGCGCTGCCGGCGCTCCCCAATCCGCCGCTGCCGGAGGCTCCCACTGGGAGCGCCCACCCAAGCAGGTGGGCAACAATCTGAATGTCATCCTGCTGGTTTCCGATACCTTCCGCGCGGATAATCTGGCGGCGTACGGCAGCCAGTGGGTGGCATGCCCGAACCTGAACCGTTTTGCCGAGCAGGCCATCGTGTTCGAGGACGCCTATCCGGAGGGCATGCCCACCATTCCCATCCGGCGCCAGTTGTATACCGGCCGGCGCATCGTCCCGACTTACTACTATTACCAGCACGAACCGGTGCAGCTACCCGGGTGGCATCATCTCTACAACGAAGACGTCACTTTAAGCGAAGTGCTCACGGAGGCGGGCTACGCCACGGCGCTGATCGCCGATCTGCCGCATCTGCAGAGGCCGGGCCGCAATTTCCATCGCGGATATCGCTATTACGATTGGGTCCGCGGCCAGGAGGTGGACTACTACGGCCTGGCTCCGCGCAAGCAGCCGGATTTTCTGGATTTATATCCCGCCGAGTACCTGAACCAGCCGGCGCTGAACATTCAATTCGGCCGTGGACAGGATTTTCGCGCGTTTCTGAATCAGTACACCGCGAACCGCAAGCGGTGGCTGAAGGACGGCGATTCGCTGGTGGAGCAGACCGCCCGCAAAGCGGTCGCGTGGCTGAAGGAAAATCGTCAGGAAGGGCCATTTTTCCTGCATGTGGAAGCCTTCGACCCACACGAGCCCTGGGATCCCCCGCGCGAGTTCCTGGAAAAGTACTTAAAGAATCCGGGGCCGCATAGCTGGCCCGAGCCGCCTTATAGCGACGTGGGAGTTCCGCCCGAAGGCATCCAACGGTTGCGGGCGAACTACGCGGGAGAAGCGTCCAACGTGGATTACTGGTACGGCAAAATCCTGGATACGGCGGCCGAGTTGGGGTTGCTGGAAAACACCGTCGTGATCTTCATGTCCGACCATGGGGCGCTGCTGGGCGAGCAGGGACAGTTCGTGAAGGGGCCGGAGAGATTGCGGAAGCAAGTCACGCATGTCCCGCTGCTTCTTCGCGTGCCGGGGAATCGGTTCGCGGGAAAGAGGGTGCCCGGCTTTGTGCAAATCCCGGATATCATGCCGACTATCCTTGGCAGGCTGGATTTGCAGCCGCCGGCGCGCGTGACCGGTCACGACCTATGGCCCTATGTTACGGGCCAAAGTTCCAACACGCGCGACCACGTGGTGCAGGCTTTCGGCTGGATCGCGGCGGTGCGCACGCCGGAGTGGAACTACTCTGCCATCTGGAACAAGGAGAAGTACGAAGGCCGGTATGCACCCCAGCTTTACGATTGCAAGAACGATCCCGCGGAGTTGCACAGCGTCGCGGACCAGCATCCCGCGGTAGTCAGGGACCTGCAGGTCAAGCTGGAGCAGTATATAGCTTCCGGTTGGGGAATTACCAGCGGCAGCTTTAACGAAAAGGCGGGTTAGGGCACGAAGCGAGGCTGAAGCCTCGCGCCGGCTAAAGCCCGCCCTCCATGGAGCGAGATTATGAAAATCGATCGATTCTTGGCTTTCTCTTTGGCAGTGTTAGCAGCCGGCGCGGCCGACGCGCAGGTCACTATACGGATTCTGTTGGGGGTCGGAGATGCGGAGTCCGTGCGATGGGACGGCACCATCGCCGCGCAAGGCGGAAAGATCGCGTCGCTGGCGCCATGGCGGTTCGAGGGAGCGGACGCCATCGTGGGATCGGCCTGGCATTTGAATACGCATCCCATTCGCCTGTTCAATGGGGGAACGCAGGTTTCGTCGCGGGGCGTCAGCAACGTGGTCGCCAACGGCCTGATTGTGAATGTATCCGACACCGCGGTAGGCGCCGCGCTTAAGGCGACCACGGCACAGGGCGATTTCACCGTGGCGTTGGACGAACTGGCGTACGGGAAGCCGGTTCCCAAGTTGAATGGCCGGGTAGTGGTGGATCGCATTCCGCCGAGCGAACAGCTCACGAATACGCCGGATGAGGAAGACTATCCGTCGGCCGCCGCTGGCAAGCATGGCGACGTGTGGCTGGCTTACGTCGTGTTTCATCACAATCCGGACCATAACAGTCTGCGGGCCGCGCTCGAAACCACGCCGAAGGATTTTGCGAAGTGGAAGAGCCCCACGGGTGGCGACCAGGTTTTCGCACGTAAATATAGCGGCGGCACATGGGGCAAACCTATCGCCGTCACGGCGGCGGGAGGCGATCTGTACCGCTCGGCCATCGCGGTGGATGGCCAGGGGCGGCCGTGGGTTTTCTGGGCGCAGAACGTGAAGGCCGGCGGCGGGCGTGCGAATTTCGAAATCTTCGCGCGCGCGATTCAGAACGATGCGCCCGGCGCGACCGTGCAGATCTCCAACGATTCCGGTTCCGATATAGATCCCGTGGCCGCTACCGGCGCCGACGGCAACGTGTGGGTCGCCTGGCAGGGCTGGCGCAACGGAAAGGCGGCGATTTTCGCGGCTTCGCAGAGCGGCAACCGGTTCAGCGCGCCGGCCGCGGTTTCGCAATCTTCCGGAAACGAATGGAATCCGGCCATCGCCGCGGATAAGACGGGCCGCGTTACAGTGGCGTGGGATTCTTATCGCAACGAGAATTACGATGTCTACCTGCGCACGGTCTCGGGAGGCGCATGGGGGACGGAGACGCCCGTCGCGGCCAGTGCCCGTTACGAAGCCTACCCGTCGCTCGCGTACGACGGCGGCGGACGATTGTGGGTGGCATACGAGGAAGGCGGCAAAGGCTGGGGCAAGGATTTTGGCGCTTATAACACCAACGGCGTAGCCGTGTATCAAGGGCGTGTCATTCGTTTGCGCGGCTTCGACCCGGACGGGCGCGCGGTCGAGCCGGCCGGCGACCTGGGCGCCGTACTGCCCGGCTTCCCGAACATCCACCTCGACAAAGCCGGGGTGCAAAACGATTTCCAAAAACTCGATCCCGATGCCAACAACGCCAAGACACGCGATCCGGACCGGGCGGCGCGCAATATGCAAAACGCCCGGAACACGCTGCCGCGCCTGGCAGTGGACGAGTCCGGCCGCATCTGGCTGGCTTTCCGTAGCGCGCATCCCATCTGGTGGAGCGCGCTGGGCACGGTTTGGACCGAGCACGTGGTATCTTTCGACGGCAAGTCCTGGAGCAGCCCGATCTATCTCAATCATTCCGATAACTTGCTCGACAACCGGCCGGCGCTGGTCTCCACGCGCGCGGGGCAATTGCTCGTGCTGGGTTCGTCCGACAATCGCCGCCAGTTTTATCTGGCTGAGAATATCAGCTCGCCGCTCGGTATCGTAGCGAGTCCGAAGACCGATCCGTATAACAACGATCTGTACGCGAACGAAATCGATCTGGGCCCGGCGTCTCAGCCGCTGGCGTTGATCGACGCCAAGCCGCTGGAGGCAGCGGCGCCGCAGGTTGCCGACAAGACCGACTTGCGGCTGGTGGGGCTCATTCGAGACTACCAGGTGAGCGGCCCCGACCTGAGGATTGTACGCGGCGAATTTCACCGGCACAGCGAGATCTCGATGGATGGCGGCGGCGACGGCACCATCCTGGATCAGTACCGCTATATCCTGGATGCCGGCGCTCTCGACTGGGTGGGCTGCTGCGACCACGACAACGGCGCGGGGCGCGAATATTCCTGGTGGATCAGCCAAAAACTCACCGACATTTTCTACTCGCCGGGTAAGTTCGTGCCCATGTTCAGCTACGAGCGGAGCGTGAACTATCCGGAAGGCCACCGCAACGTGATCTTCGCGCAGCGCGGCGTGCGGACTCTGCCGCGGCTGCCCATCACCAAGGAGAACGAGACTGTCCATGCGCCCGATACCCTGATGCTGTATTCGTACTTGAAGTATTTCCACGGCATCGCGGCGGCGCACACCAGCGCCACGTCCATGGGCACCGACTGGCGCGACAACGATCCGGTGGCCGAGCCGGTGGTCGAGATCTACCAGGGCGACCGCCAGAACTATGAGATGCCAGAGGCGCCGCGCTCGAATTCGGAGAAAGATTCGATCGGCAACTGGCGCCCCAAGGGATTCGTGAACCTGGCGCTGGCCAAAGGATACAAATTGGGTTTCCAGGCGAGTTCCGATCACATCTCCACGCACATGAGCTACTGCAATATCCTGGCAAAGGATCTGACGCGCGAATCGGTGCTGGAAGGCTTTGAGAAACGGCATGTGTACGGCTCGACGGATAACATCCTGGCCGATGTGCGCAGCGGGCCGAACCTGATGGGGGATGTCTTTTCGAGCGCGGAGACGCCCAATCTCCACGTGAAGCTGGAGGGTACGTCGAAGTTCTCCAAGGTGGTCGTGGTGAAGGATAACGAGTATGTGTATTCCACGCAGCCGGACTCCGAAAAAGTGGAATTCTCATGGCGCGACAATGCACCGGCCAAGGGGAAGACCAGCTATTACTATGTGCGCGGGGAGCAGGACAATGGCGAGATCGTTTGGGCCTCGCCGATGTGGATCACTTATACGGGGAAGTAAGAGACGCCTCGTGGGGCGGCCAATCTTGGCCGCAGCCGCCTTTTAGGCGGCTAGAGCCGGCTGAAAGCCGGCTGCGGGCAGAATTGCCCGCCCCACAATCTTGAGACATCGGAGGGTGCTTATGTCACGGCTTTGGTTATTGGTCTTTCTGCTAAGTGTGATTCCGGTGCGCGCCGACGTCGGCGTCCGGGTGTTACTGGGCCTGATGGACCGCGAAGGCAAGAAGTGGGATGGTTCGGCTTCCATCGATCGCGGCAAGATATCGAAGATCGATCCGTGGCGTTTCGGCAAAGACGACGAAATCTCAAGCGACGGTTCCTGGAAGATTTCCACGGCTCCCGTCCTGTCGTTCTTGCATCTGATTCAGCGCCAGACACCGCCGGTGGGGCCGAACGGCGTCATTCTATGGCTCACCGGCGAGGATGAAAACAGCGAAATCTCCGTCCGGACCGCGCGCGGATCCTTCACCTTCAAGCTGGCCGACCTGCCCTATGGCAAGTTCCACTACGCGCTCGAAGGCAACGCCGCGGCCGACCGTCTGCCGCCATCGTGGCGATTGACGGATTCTCCCGATGAACAGGATTACCCGGCGGCCGCCGTCGCTCCCAATGGCGATATCTGGCTGGCTTACCTGGAATTCAGACACCATCCCGATCACGACAAGCTGCGCGCGCCATACAAAGAACCGCCGCAGGATCTCTCCGCGCTGTCCGCGCCGGCGGCGGGCGACCAGATTCTGGTGAAGCGCTTCACTGCGAACCGGTGGGAGGAGCCCATTGCCATCACGCCGAAGGGCGGCGATCTCTACCGGCCGGCGATTGCGGTGGATGGCGCGGGAAGGCCGTGGGTGTTCTGGTCCGCCAACCAGCAAGGGAATTTCGATCTCTGGGCGAGGGCCATCGAAAACGGCGCGCCGGGCACGACGGTCCGGATTTCGGACGCGCCTGGGTCGGATGTGTTCCCCGCAGCGGCCACCGATTCGAGCGGCCGCGTATGGGTTGCGTGGCAGGGGTGGCGGCAAGGCAAAGGAGTGATATTCGTGGCCAACCAGGAGGGTACCAGCTTCTCCGCGCCCGCGGCGGTATCCGGTTCAACGGCGAACGAGTGGAACCCCGCCATTGCCGCCGATTCGTCGGGACGCGTCACCGTCGCCTGGGACTCGTACCGCAACGGCAGCTACGATGTCTATGCGCGCACCGCAACCGCGCCGGGCCACTGGGCGAGCGAGATCCCGGTCGCCGCCACGCCGCTTTACGAGGCTTATCCTTCGCTCGCCTACGACGCCCAAGGACGCTTGTGGATCGCCTACGAGGTGGGTCCGGACAACTGGGGCAAGGATTTCGGCGCGCATCGCAGCACGGGCGTGCCGATCTACGAGGCCCGCGGCGTCCGGCTGGTGGGACTGGATCGGTCCGGCAATCTGTTGCGGCCGGCGGTTGACGCGGACGTCGCTTTGCAGGGATTGGCCGATATTCGAGAAGATGGCGGCGGCCGCCAGGGCGACATCAAGGGATGGGAGCGGTCTAACCCCGAAACCTTCACCCAGCGCGCTTCCAACGCGCACCCATGGCCTGGCAACAACCCGCGCAACAGCCTGCCGCGGCTTACCGTCGACGCCTCCGGCCGAATCTGGCTGGCGTTCCGCAGCATGCACCCATCGGTTTGGACGCCGATCGGCACGTCTTGGTCCGAGTATGTGATTTCTTACGGCGGCAAATCCTGGACCGGTCCGGTTTATATTTTCCGCAGCGACAATGTGCTGGACAACCGTCCGGCCTTAGTCTCGCAACGCGGCGGTGAGCTGGTGGTGATCGGATCTTCCGACTCGCGGCGCGAGATTCAGTACATGCTCAAGAAAGGCTGGAATCTGCAGCAGCTTTTGGGATCCGCCATACCCGACCCTTACAACAACGATCTGTATGCCAGTGTGTTAAACTTGCCGCCTTCCCCAGGGCCGGTGCCGAGCAGCGACATTGGCCCGCCGCCCGCTCCGGCCATGGTTATTGACTCGGAGGCCGAGCGGGCCGCTACGGCCAATGTCCGCGGCTATAGCGTCAGCGGCCGGGAGGGCGCCTTGAAGATTGCACGCGGCGAGTTCCATCGCCACAGCGAAATCTCCATGGACGGCGGGCTGGACGGCAGCCTGATCGACCAATGGCGTTACATTCTGGACGCGGCCTCGCTCGACTGGGTGGGCTGCTGCGACCACGATAACGGCGGCGGGCGCGAATACAGTTGGTGGACCACGCAGAAGTTAACCGACGTCTTCTACACGCCGGGTAAGTTCGCGCCTCTGTTCAACTACGAACGCAGCGTGTCTTATCCCGAAGGACACCGCAACGTGGTGTTCGCACAGCGCGGCATCCGGCCGCTGCCGCGGCTCCCGAAGGTAGACGAAAACTCCACGGGACACGCGCCCGACACGCTGCTCTTCTACCAATACTTGAAAAAGTTCAACGGCCTGACGGCCTCGCATACCAGCGCGACCGATATGGGCACCGACTGGCGCGACAACGATCCGGAAGCGGAACCGGTAGTGGAGATTTATCAGGGCATGCGGCAGAACTATGAAATGCCGGACGCGCCGCGCTCTAACTCCGCCACCGACTCGATCGGCGGATGGCGGCCGAAAGGATTCGTCAACCTGGCTCTGGAGAAAGGCTACAAGCTGGGCTTCCAGGCCAGTTCCGATCACATCTCGACGCATCAGAGCTACGCGAATGTGCTGGTGACCGGCGACACGCGCGAAGCCCTGATGGATGGGTTACGCAAGCGACACGTGTACGCATCCACGGAGCAGATCGTGGCGGACGTGCGTAGCGGTCCGTACCTGATGGGCGATGTTTTTTCGACCGCCGAAGCGCCCAACCTGCATGTGAAGCTGTCCGGATCGAATAAATTCTCCAAGGTAGTCATCGTAAAGGACAACGAGTACGTTTATTCCACGGAGCCCGGTTCCCAACAGGTCGAGTTCTCGTGGCGCGACAACGCGCCCGCAAAGGGCAAGACCAGCTATTACTACGTCCGCGGCGAACAGGACAACGGTGAGTTAGTTTGGGTCTCGCCGATGTGGATCACTTACACGGGGAAATAGTGAGTAAGACGATCGCCGTTTCCATTCTTGGGCTGGGCGCACTCGTTTTCCTGGCGACGCGGCCGGGCCTGCGTCTGCGCGCGCAATCGCCGGAATCGGGAGCCGTGCCGTGGAATCGGGCGGCGCAACAAATCCTGATCCGCTATGGCGTGACCGATACGGTGGCGCGCACCTGGAAGGGATGGATCGAGCCGGTGTCCGGCGACGCAAAGGTGCTGGGGCTGACCGGCTACCACTTCCAAAACGAAGACCAAGTGACTACTTCGGACAGCGGCGCGGCAGAATTCTCGTTCACCTCTCGCGCCTGGACGCCAAACGTACAGCAGGTGGATCTGAGTCCCGTGCTTCCGGGCCCGCGCGCGGTGTTTCCCAATGGAGTCTGCGCCACGGTGACGGGAAGTCCGGAGGCGCGCTTTCACGTGCTGGGCGCGGGCAACTTCACCTTCTCACTGGGCGACCTGTCCAACCGGGGGCAACTGTCTTTTGAAACCGGCAATATCGAAGTCGAACTCGCGCCAAATCCAATCGCGGCCAGCGCCGCGGGGGAGGCGGATTATCCATCCGTTGCGGCCGGGCCCCAAGGCCGAGTCGCACTGGCATGGCAGGACTTCAGCGGTGAGCGGGACCGCATCGTGACGCGCGAGTGGGACGGCGCGGCATGGAACGCCGCCGAGTTTCTGGATACGCCGCAAACGCATGACGTGTTCCGGCCATCGGCCGGCTACGACGGCGCGGGCGCGCTACACGTGATCTGGTCGGCGCAGGTGGACGGCAATTGGGATTTGTACGAGCGCCGCAAGATCGGCCAGACATGGAGCGCGGTCGAGCGGTTAACCACCGCGGACGGATCGGACTTTGCCCAGCGCGTGACCACCGACAGCGACGGCAATCTTTGGCTGGCATGGCAGGCCTTTCGCGGTGGGCAGTCCGACATCTACGCCAAGGCATTTCAGGGCGGCATTTGGGGACCGGAAATCCGTGTAAGCGAATCGGCGGCCAACGACTGGGATCCCGCCATAGCGGCGGACTCAAGCGGCCGGGTATGGGTGGCGTGGGATAGTTACGATCGCGGCAATTACGACGTATTTGTGCGTGCGTTCGCGCAGGGCCAAGCCGGACCGATCCGCGCGGTCACGCATTCGCCGCGATTGGAAGCGCACGCGTCGCTGGCCTGCGATAAGCAGGGCCGTCTGTGGATCGCGTTCGACGAAGGCGAAGCCAACTGGGGCAAGGATTACGGCTATCTGGTGAAGACCGCGGGCAACCCCTTGTACCAATCGCGCAAGGTGCGTGTGCTGCGGCTGAGCGGCGATCGCCTCGAGGAGCCCGCGGCGCAGCTAAGCGATGCGTTCCCCTTATACCTGCCGCGGTTCCTGCAGAACCCCCAGATCGCGGTCACGGCCGACGGCCAGGTCGCGCTGGCTGCCCTGCAACTGACAAAATCGAACAGCGTGATCGAGGTATGGGGCGTCAACGGTGTCTGGGAAAACGCGATATTCACGCTGGACGGCGCGGGCTGGCATCGCAACCAGACGCTTCCCCATTCCGCCGGCGCCAACGATGCGCGCGTGGCGCTGGCCGCGGCGCCCGATGGCAAGCTTTGGGCCGCATGGGCCGCCGACAACCGCGATTTTCAAACCGCGCGTCCCCAGCGTCAGACGGTCTTTGCGGCGAGCGTGCCGCGGGAAACCGGCGCCGGCGAAATTCGGGTCGCGGAGTTCGTCGAACGCCCGGAGCTTTCCACGCCCGTACATCCGCACGAGACCGCCGATCTGCGCGCGATTCGCGATTACCGGATGCGGCTGGCGGGCAAGGAATACCGTATCCTGCGCGGCGATCTGCACCGCCACACTTCGCTCTCCACCGACGGCGTGGGCGATGGATCGCTCTGGGATTTCTACCGCTATGCGCTGGATGCCGCCAGTCTCGACTTTTCGACTGTGACGGATCACCAGGGCGGCGGCACTTCCTACAACTGGTGGAAAACGCAAAAATCCAGCGATCTGTTCCAGGTTCCCCAGCGCCTGACCACGCTCTACGCCTATGAGCGTAGCGTCACGTACCCGAACGGCCATCGCAACATAGTTTTCACGCAGCGGGGAATTCCGATTCTGCCCATCGATCCCGCCGAGCAGACGGGCCCCACCAACCCCGGCATCAAGCGGTCGGCCGACGTGGTGCTCCCCTATCTGCGGCAATACGGCGGCATCGCCTTCCGCCATACCACCGCGACCGACCAGGGCACGGACTGGAAGGATCACGACAATACTCTGGAGCCGATGGTGGAAGTCTATCAAGGGCATCGTGTGGCCTACGAGCATGAGGGCGGGCCCAGGGGCGCCACCGCCGAGAAGTTCTACGCGCAACGCAGCGGCTACCGCCCCGCGGGCTTCATCTGGAACGCTCTCGCCAAGGGCTACCGGATGGGCATCGAAGCGGCATCGGACCACTGCTCCACGCACATTTCATACTCCTGCATCCTGGCTACGGGCACCCGCCGCGACGACCTGGTGGACGCCATGCGAAAGCGGCACTCATACGGCGCGACGGATAACATCGTCCTGGACTTCCGCGTGGAAGCCGATGGACGCGAGTATCTTCAAGGAGACGAAATTCCATCGGCCGATCGTTATGTCCTGCAGGTAGACGCCATCGGCACAGGGCCGATCCGCCGCGTGGAGGTCATCCACAACGAGACTTACGCGTACGAAGTCACGCCCACCGGCGAGCGCAAAACGCAATTCACTTACGTGGACGCACATCCGGTGACCGGCGAGAACCGTTACTACGTGCGCGTGGAGCAAGAGGACGGTAACTTAGCCTGGAGCTCGCCGGTTTGGATTCAGAAAAGATAATTTATGCACGTCCATTTGCCCAAGGAACCGGTCTACGATGAGCGCAAGCAGCTTATCCAGCAGTTCGGATTCACCGGTTTTATCGGCGTCCTGTTATTGCTTAACGTAACCGGCGTTTTCACTACGGCTGCGGGCATCGATACGGCGGCGATCCTCACGTTGATTGCCGGTTATCGCACATTCTTCACCGCGATTTCCGGCCTGTTGCAGCGCAAGGTTTCGGCGGATCTGGCGATCTGCATCGCGGTGATCGCGGCGCTGGCTTCCGGCCAATACCTGGCGGCGGCCGAAGCCATGTTCATCATGCTCATCGGCGAGGCGCTGGAGGGCTACGCCGCCGGCCGCACCCACGCGGCTATCCACCGGTTCGTGGAGCAGCTTCCGCGCCATGCGCGCGTGATCCGCGAGGGCGCTGAAATCGAAATCGACGCCGCGCAGTTGGTTCCGGGCGATATGGTAGTGGTGCGCCCGGGCGAGCGCATCCCCGCCGATGGCGTGATTCATCATGGCGCTTCCAGCATCGACGAAAGCACCATCACCGGCGAGCCGCTGCCGCGGGACAAATCCGCGGGCGACGAGGTTTTTTCGGGCACCCTGAACGGCCTGGGTCCGCTGCGTCTCACGGTCACCCGCGCAGGGGCGGAAACCACCCTGGCGCTGGTTATCAAACTGGTGGAACATGCGCGCGAGAAGCGCGCCCCTGTGGAACGCCTGGCCGACCGGTTCGCGCGTTATTTCCTGCCTGCGCTGCTGCTGGTGGCGGGACTGACGTTTTACTTCACGCGCGATTGGATGCGCACGGTGGCGGTGCTGATCGTGGCATGCCCGTGCGCCCTGATCCTGGCCACGCCGGCGGCCATGGTGGCGGCTATCGGCGGATTGGCGCGGCGCGGCATCCTGGTGCGCGGCGGCGCGGTGCTGCAAAATGCGGCCAAGGTGGACGCCGTATTCTTCGATAAGACGGGTACGGTGACCGAAGGACGCTTCGGTGTCGTCAAGGTAGTTGGGCTGGCGCGCAGCGAATCCGACGTTCTGGCCCTGGCCGCCGCGGCGGAGTATGGGTCGGAACACGTGCTGGCCCGGGCCATCCTGGAGGAAGCACGGCATCGCGGCCTCGCCATCGCGCAGCCGGACGAAGCGCACATCGTGCCCGGCCGCGGCGTGGTGGCGAAGCTCGCGGGACGCACCATCGTGGCGGGTAATGCAGGTTTCCTCGCGGAACATAATATCTCCGGCCTGGAGCCGCTGTTGGACGAGGCCGATCGTTACGGCGCAACAGCGGTGCTGGTGGCCGAGAACGGTCTCCTGGCGGGCGAACTCCTCCTTCGCGACCGGGTTCGCGAAGGCGCCCGCCGGGCCATTCACGATCTCGAGCATCTGGAAATCTCCCACCTGACGATGCTCACGGGCGATCGCAAACGCGCGGCGGAAGCCATCGCGCGCGAGGTGGGTCTCGACCACGTGGAAGCCGGCTTGCTGCCGGAAGAAAAGCTGGAACGCATCCGGCACGCGGCGTCCCACGGACTAACCGTCGCCATGGTCGGCGACGGTCTGAACGATGCGCCGGCGCTGGCCGCGGCGAACGTAGGGATCGCGGTGGGCGGCGCCAACGATATCACCGCCGAGGCTGCCGATGTTGTCTTTCTCGGTCACTCGCTCGAAGCCCTGCCGAAGTTGTTCGAAGTCGGCCGGCGGGCAATCCGCACCGCTTGGCAGAACATGATTATCTTTGCCGGTATCGTGAACGCCGTGGCAATTACCGCCGCGGCTACCGGCCGGCTGGGCCCCATCGGCGCCGCGGTGACGCATCAGATTGCGTCGCTGCTGGTGGTGCTGAACTCTTTGCGGCTGCTGCACGTGGGGGGACAAGCCGGGCGCTTCGCGTGGATCGCGCCAAAGCTTCACCATTTCTCGCATGAATTGCATCGTCTATCGCAGCAGGTGGATCCCAAGCGCTGGTTCGATCGGGCCGTCGCGCATCGGCGGGAGCTGGCGCTACCGGTGTTGGCGGCCGCCGCGGGGCTGATTGTGCTGAACGGATTTTATTCGCTGGCGCCCAATGAAATTGGCGTCATTGAACGGTTTGGGCGCAAGATTTTGCCCTATCGCGAGCCCGGCCTGCACTATAAACTGCCGTGGCCCGTCGAGCGGCTGACGCGCGTCAGGGGCCGCAGCGTGCGCGTGGTTGAAGTGGGCTTCCGCTCTGGCGCGGCTTCGGGCGAAGCCGAACCCGCCGCCTATGAGTGGAATGTGCAGCATCGCGGGGGCCGCTTCCAGCGCAGGCCCGAGGAGTCGCTGATGCTGACCGGAGATCAAAACATGATCGAGGTGAATGCGGTGGTGCATTACCAAATGGCGCGCCCCGACGATTTTCTGTTCGCGCAGCTCGACGCCGAAACCACCGTGCGCACCGCGGCCGAATCCGCGCTGCAGACCACCGTCTCCACCGCCCCGCTCGACGATGTGCTGACCACCGGCCGGCGGGAAATTGAAACCCGCGTGATGGCCGCCCTGCAGGCCAAGCTGGATCGCTACGGCGCGGGCGCGCGGGTGGTGCGGGTGAAACTGCTGGATGTGCATCCGTCGCTCGAGGTGGTGGACGCCTTCCGCGAGGTTTCCGGCGCGTTCGAAGAAAAGAACCGGCTGATCGACGAAGCCGAAGGATACCGCAACGAGCAGATTGCGCTGGCGCGTGGCAATGCCGAAGCGCGGCTGAAAACCGCGGCAGGATATAAGGCCAGCCGCACCCTGCGCGCCGATGGCGATGGCAGCCGCTTCGATCTGGCCGAGAGCGCGTTTAATACCGCCCCCGCGATTCATCGGCTCCGGCTCTACCTGGAAACCATGGAACAGGTGCTGCCCGGCAAGAAAAAGCTGATTCTGGACAACTCGCAAGGGCGGCGCCATTTGCTGCTGCTGGAGGATGGCGTGGATGTCGCGCCTCCGGGCAGCTTGAGCTTGGGACAGTAGGGTTGGGAGGCCCTGCTACGCATGCATCTTACTAAGACATATTACAAGGCGTTCGCCGTGGTGGCGCTGGTATTGCTGGTCTGGCTCACATTCTTCTCCGTGCGCGAAACCGAGTTCGCGCTCATTACGCAGTTCGGCAAGCCGGTGCGGACCGCTACCGACGCAGGTCTGCACGTCAAATGGTTTTTCCAGAGCGCGACTTATTTCGACCGGCGGCTGCGCGTGTACGATCCGCGGCCCAGCGAGTTTCTGACCCGGGACAAGAAGAACCTGGTGATTGAAAGCTACGTGGCATGGCGCATTCGCGACCCCAAGCATTTCGTGGAGACGGTGGGCGATCCCGTGTCGGCCGAGATGCGTCTGCACGATATCGTATGGTCCGGGCTGTCGGCCGTATTGGGCACTCACGATCTGGATTCGATCGTGGCGCCCACCGCGGCCAGCGTCCAGGCGGAAGGATTTCTCGATCAATTGACGGCCGCCACGGGGAGCGCCGCCTTGTCGCAATACGGCATTGAAATCGTGGATGTGCGGATCAAGCGGTTGAACCTTCCGGAGCAGAATAAGCAAAGCGTTTATGCGCGCATGCGCGCCGAGCGCGAGCGCATCGCCCGCCAATACCGGGCCGAAGGTGAGGAGCAGGCGCTGCGCATTCGCGCGGACGCCGACCGCCAGCGCGATGAGATTCTCTCCGCCGCTTATAAAGAAGCGGAGAAAACGCGCGGCGAAGGCGATGCCGCGTCCACCCGGATTTACAGCCAGGCCTACTCGCGCAATCCCAAGTTCTATAAGCTTACGCGCACGCTGGAGTCGTATAAGAAGATCCTGGACGATAAGACCACCGCCATCCTCAGCTCCGATTCGGAGCTGCTGAAAGTGCTGATGAAGGGTGAGGGCGCGCAATGAGCACGATCCCGCTGGTTGAGCGCCACCATCATAACGGTCACGATCATAGCCACGATCACAATCACTCTCACGATCACGGCCATCCGCACGATCACCCGCATCGCGACCATTCGCATCCGCACGGGAACAAGACCCGCGTGGCGCGTCCGCGCGGGTCGGGGCGCAAGCTGGTGGCGACGGGCGCCGGGGCACTTTGGCTGCTTAGCGGTGTCTATATCGTATCCGCCGATCAGCAGGCGGTGGTGACCCGCTTCGGCCAGGTCGTCGAGCCGCGCGTTTTTCCGGGCATTCACATTTCCCTGCCCTGGCCGGTCGATCGTGTCGCCAAGCTCAAAGTGCGGCAACTGCAAAGGCTGGTCGTGGGTGGCGATCTTCCGGACGGCGTGCTCGGCCGCACGCAGCCACTGGCTTCGCAGTTCCTCACTGGCGACCAGAACATCATCAACCTGCGCGCCGTGGTGCAGTACTCCGTCGACATGCCGGCCGATTATTTGTTTCACACGCAGGATCTGGCCAAGAGCGTGGCCGCGGCAGTCGAGACCGAACTGGCCCGGCGCATCGGACGCCGCACGGTGGACGCGGTGCTGACCACCGATAAGATCGCCATTCAGGAAGAGGCGCGCGCGGCTGCGCAAAGGTTGATCGATGCCTACGGCGCGGGCGTCCGCATAGCCAGCGTCAATATCGAAAGCATGACGCCCCCGCCCGACGCCGCCGAGGCCTTCCGCGACGTGGCCAGCGCGCGGGCCGATGCCGCCCGCATCTACAACGAGGCGCTGGGATACGCCAACGATGAGATCCCCAAAGCGCGCGGCGAAGCCCAGCAGATGACCGAATCGGCTGCGGCCTACAAGGAAACCAAGATCGACGAAGCTACCGGCGACGCCACCCGCTTCAATCTGGTGGCCGACGAGTATGCGCGCGCGTCGGCGGTGAACGGCCGCCGCCTCTATCTGGAAACTCTCGAACAAGTGCTGCCGAAGATCAAGAAGTTGATCGTGGACAAGAATGGGAACTTCGATCTGACCATAATCCGGAAGAACGGCGATACGCCGGCGCGGAGGAATCCATGACACGCGAACGAAAAGCGCAGGTCGCCACGGTGGCCATCCTGCTTGGGGCGCTCGCCCTGGTGGCCGTGAAGCGCGGCGGCTGGCAGGCCAGCGCGGCGTCGCTCGCGAACCTGGCGTCCGCGCGCGCGCCCGCCGGTGTGGCGCCGCAAGACACCGTCTATCGCATGATGGACGCCGCGCGCGATGGGGACGTGCGCGCGTATCTCGGCTGCTACACCGGACAGATGGAGAGCACTCTGCGGCAGATCGTGGCGGAAAAGGGCGAAGCGGCGCTGGCCTCGTATATCCGCAACTTCAACGCATCGGTGAAAGGCGTTGCGATTCAGGAACCGCAGTCCACGGCGGACCGCGAAGTCCGCCTGCGCGTGGAATTCGTGTATCGGGACCGCAACGAAGCGCAGACTTATTATCTGGAGCAAGGCGGCGGAAATTGGAAGATTGCCAGGCAGGAGAATGCCGAGGGCGTCAAGACGCTGGTGCCATACGGCACGGCCGTGGAATGAATTTAGCCCGCGTGGCGCACGCTCTCAGCGTGCCGTGTCGGCACTCTCCAGAAACCTTCCCCTGTAGGTTTACGCCGTTTGCTGGATAACTAATTGAAACCCAAGCTTTTTCGCTTTTTTGGTGAGGACCCGA
>Ga0187871_10000843_pt1 | contig 27966 bp, 24 predicted proteins | sample June2016WEW_16_1_FD_132988 | JGI IMG/M metagenome (GOLD analysis project Ga0187871, IMG submission 132988) | Peatland microbial communities from SPRUCE experiment site at the Marcell Experimental Forest, Minnesota, USA - June2016WEW_16_10 | ecosystem: Environmental > Terrestrial > Soil >...
CGGCGGCCTCCCGCTTCGTAATTCAGGAAGCCCGTGCCTAACTCGGCGAGCAGCGGCGCGTGGCCCGGCAGGATACCTAAGTAGCCGTTCTTGGCGGGTACCTGCGCGGCGGTGACCTCCTCGCGCACCAGCAGGCGCTCAGGCGTCACGATTTCGAGTGACAGCACGTCAGCCATGCGCGTTACCCTTGCAGAGCTTTGGCGCGCTCCACCACGTCTTCGATGGTCCCTTGCAGGTAGAACGCCTGCTCGGGGAGGCCGTCGTGTTTGCCATCCACAATTTCTTTGAAGCCGCGAATGGTGTCGGCCAGCTTGACGTATTTGCCCGGCAAACCGGTGAACTGCTCGGCCACGTTGAAAGGTTGCGAGAGGAAGCGCTGAATCTTGCGCGCGCGCGAAACGGTGAGCTTGTCCTCATCGGACAGTTCGTCGATGCCCAGGATGGCGATGATATCCTGCAGGTCTTTGTAACGCTGCAACACGCCCTTTACGGCCTGCGCGCAATCGTAATGCTCGTCGCCGATGATGCGTGGATCGAGGATGCGCGAAGTGGATGCCAGCGGGTCGACGGCCGGATAGATGCCCAGTTCCGATATGGCGCGGGATAGGTTCGTAGTGGCATCCAGGTGCGCGAAGGCCGTGGCCGGCGCGGGGTCGGTGTAATCGTCGGCGGGCACGTAAATGGCCTGCACCGAAGTGATGGAGCCGGTCTTGGTGGAAGTGATGCGCTCCTGCAGTTCGCCCATTTCGCTGGCCAGGTTGGGCTGGTATCCGACGGCGGACGGCATGCGTCCCAGCAGCGCCGAAACTTCCGATCCGGCTTGGGTAAACCGGAATATGTTGTCGATGAACAGCAGCACGTCCTGATTCTGTTCGTCGCGGAAATACTCGGCAACCGTGAGTCCGGTCAAGCCCACTCGCAGGCGCGCGCCAGGCGGCTCGGTCATCTGGCCGTAGACCAGCGCCACCTTGGACTTCGTGTAATCGTGCGGGTCGACGATGCCGGATTCCTGCATTTCGAGCCACAGGTCGTTGCCTTCGCGGGTGCGCTCGCCCACGCCGGAGAACACCGAAACGCCGCCATGTTTCATGGCGATGTTATGAATGAGTTCCTGAATGATAACGGTCTTGCCGACGCCGGCGCCGCCGAACAGGCCGATCTTGCCGCCGCGCAAGTAGGGCTCGATCAAGTCGATGACCTTGATGCCGGTCTCGAACATTTCCTGGCGCGTGGACTGCTGATCGAACGAGGGCGCGGGGCGATGGATGGGATACATCTTCTTGGCGTTGATGGGTCCCATTTTGTCGACGGGCTCGCCGATCACGTTCATCACGCGGCCGAGAGTCTCGTTACCGACGGGCACCTCGACGGGATGGCCGAGGTTGATCGCGTGCATGCCGCGCACCAGACCCTCGGTGGGCTGCAGCGCGATGGTGCGCACGCGGCCTTCGCCGATGTGCTGCTCCACCTCGCAAATGATATCGATGGGCGCGGGGACGTCGAAGCCCTCGCTGGTTATGCGGATAGCCGTATAGACCAGAGGAATCTGGCCCTCGGGAAACTGGCAGTCCACGGCGGGGCCGGCTACCTGGACGACTTTACCGATTGCGTTTGCGTTCATTAAAACCTCAAAGCGGAACCGCACATGGAACCACGGATGGACACAGATAAACACGGATCAGAACAAGAACACCGGCTGCTTGGGTTTTGGCTTTCATCTGTGTGTATCTGTGTCCATCCTGGTTCCATGCGTGATTCCAAGTTCTTGTGTCACTCCGCGGCGGCGGCGCCGCTGACTACTTCGATAATCTCTTTAGTGATGCTGGCCTGGCGGACGCGGTTCATATAGAGCGTCAGGGTTTCGATCATGTCCGCCGCGTTGGAGGTGGCCGCGTCCATGGCGGTCATGCGCGCGGCATGCTCGGCGGCGGCGGATTCCAGCAGCGCGCGGTACAGCTCGCTTTCGACGTAGCGCGGCAGCAGGCTGGCCAGCATCTCCACGGCCGGTGTCTCGAAGATGAAATCCACTGGCTCGGTTTGCTTGGGCAACTCCATCGGCAGCACCTGCGCGAGAGTCACCTTTTGGGCCATCACCGACTTAAATTCGTTATACAACAGGTAGACCGCATCGATCTCTTCGCTGCGGAAGCGCTCCATCAATTTCTGGCCAATGGCCGCGGCGTCTTCATACTGCACCTTGGCCATGCCGAGGTGCTCGCCGGTGATGGGTACGGCGCGCTTGCGGAAAAAGTCGCGGCCTTTGCGTCCGATCAGCAGGAAGTCGGTGGCGGCGGGCTTGTGCTCTTCCGCGAAACGCTGGGCGGCTTTGATCAGGTTGGCGTTGAATGCGCCGGCCAGCCCTTTGTCGGAAGTGATGAGGACCAGTTGCACGCGCTGCTCCGGGCGGCGCGCGAGAAGCGACTGGGCGGCGACGCGCTCATCCGTTCCGGCCGCGGCGGCTACATCGGCCAGCAGGCCGCGCAGAGCGGCGCCATAGGGGCGCGAAGCGATGACGCGATCCTGGGCGCGGCGCAGCTTGGCGGCCGAGACCATCTTCATGGCCTTGGTGATCTGCTGCGTGTTGCGCACCGAGCGGATGCGCCGGCGGATATCGATCAGGCTAGGCATGCGCGGTGGCCGCGGGCTGCTCGGCGACGAAGCGGTCCTTGAATTCTTTAATTACCGCCGTGATTTCCGCCTTGAGGGCGTCGTCGAGAGTTTTCTTTTCCACGATTTTGGCCAACAGCGGGCGGTGCGCATTATCCACAAAACGGTACAATTCCGCTTCGAACTTGCGGACCTGTTCGACGGGGAGATCGTCCAAGTGGCCTTGCGTGCCCGCGAAGACGATCAGGATTTGCTTTTCGACGGGCAGCGGCTGGAACTGGCCCTGCTTGAGAACCTCGATCAGGTGTTTGCCGCGATTGAGCTGCGCGAGCGAAGCTTTGTCGAGGTCGGAGCCGAACTGCGCGAAGGCGGCCAAGTCGCGGAACTGGGCCATGTCCAGGCGCAGCGTACCGGCCACCTGCCGCATGGCCTTGATCTGCGCGCTGCCTCCCACACGGCTGACGGAAATGCCCACGTCGATGGCCGGGCGGATGTTGGAGTTGAACAAATCGGCGATCAGGTAGATCTGGCCGTCCGTGATGGAGATGACGTTGGTCGGGATGTAGGCCGAGACATCGCCGGCCTGGGTTTCGATGAATGGCAGCGCGGTTAGCGAGCCGTCGCCGTTTTCGGCGTTGAGCTTGGCGGCGCGCTCCAACAGGCGGCTGTGCAGATAGAAGACATCGCCCGGATACGCTTCGCGGCCGGGCGGGCGGCGCAGCAGCAGCGAGATCTCGCGATAAGCCGCGGCGTGTTTGGAAAGGTCGTCGTAGATGCACAGCGCGTGGCGCTTGGTATCGCGGAAATACTCGCCAATGGCGCAACCGGCGTAGGGCGCGATGTATTGCATGGGCGCCGGATCGGAGGCGGAAGCCAGCACCACGATGGTGTATTCCATGGCGCCGGCATCGGAGAGCGTCTTCACGACCTGCGCCACAGTGGAGCGCTTCTGGCCGATGGCGACGTAGATGCAGATGACGTCGCCGCCCTTCTGATTAATGATGGTGTCGAGGGCGATGGCGGTTTTGCCGGTCTGGCGGTCGCCGATGATCAATTCGCGTTGGCCGCGGCCGATGGGGATCATGGCGTCGATGGCTTTGATGCCGGTCTGCAGCGGTTCCTTCACGGGCCGCCGGTCGACCACGCCGGGCGCCAGCCGCTCGATGGCGTTGAACTGCGTGGTGTGGATGGGTCCCTTGTCGTCGATGGGCTTACCCAGGGCGTTGACCACGCGCCCGATCATGGCCTCGCCTACAGGCACGGACATGATGCGGCCGGTGCGCCGCACCTCGTCGCCTTCCTTGATTTCGTGAGCTTCGCCCAACAGCACGGCACCCACCTGGTCTTCTTCCAGGTTCATCGCGATGCCGGCCACGCCGTGGGGGAACTCGATCAATTCTCCGGCCATTACTTTTTCCAGGCCGTGTATACGGGCGATACCATCGCCCACCGAGATCACCGATCCGGTTTCGGAGACGTCGATCGCCCCCTCGTAGTTTTCGATCTCCTGACGGAGGAGAGTTGTAATTTCGTCCGCTCGAATCTGAGCCATTCAATCCTCTAACTTGGAACTTGGAACCACAGATGGACACAGATAAACACAGATAAAAACCAAACCAGAGGAACCGCCGATACACGCCGATTCACGCCGATGATCTCGGTTCTTATCGGCGTACATCCGCGTGCATCGGCGGTTCCATTCGGTTTGGTTTTATCTGTGTGCATCCGTGTTTATCCGTGGTTGCTTTGTCTGTTACTCCGCGGCCAGGCGCTTGCCCAGCGCCTGCAGTTGGCCCCTTACGGAGCCGTCGTACACGGTGGAACCGATGCGGGCCACCAACCCGCCGAGCAGGGCGCCATCCACGGCGAAGCGCATGCGTACCTTCTTTCCGGTGAGGCGCTCGAGTTCATGAGATACGGTATCGCGCTGCGGCTGTTCCAGTTCGCGGGCAGAGCTGATTTCGGCGCGGGTGAAGCCCAGGCGCTCGTCCGACAGCAGGTCGAAGGCTTCCAGAACTTCCGAGAGCATCGCCATGCGGCGATGATCGGTGAGCACGAACAGGAAATTGCGCGCTATGCGCGAGACACCCAGCTTCGCGCCGATGGCCCCGACTACGGCGCGCTTGCGGGCGGGCGGCACGGAGGGCGATGCGAGGGCGGTGCGCAGCTCCGCCGATCCGGCCAGCACTTCCTCGAAACCGCGCAGCTCGCCGAGCAACTTCTGCGGGGCCACATCTGACTTGGGACCCGTAGCCACATCCACCAGGGCGCTGGCGTATCGGGAGGCGAGTGCGGAGTGTGTCATATTTCTAATTGTTCTGAGCGCCGGCGGCGTGCGACATGGTGGCCACGAAAGTCCGGACCAGGCGGTCCTGTGTTTCCGGCGTCAGGCGCGCGGCGATCTTCCGTTCGGCCAGTTCGAGCGCGAGATCCGCCGAATAGCGGCGAAGTTCCAGCGTAGCCGATTTGGAAGCCGCGGCGATCTCTTCGGCGATGTGCGATTGGATCTTGGCCATTTCGGCGGCGGCTTCGCGCCGGACGCGCTGGGCGTCGGCTTCGGCTTCCTGTTGCGCGCCGCTACGCAACGCTTCGATTTCGGTCGCCAGATTGGCGAGGCGGCGATCCACTTCGGCGACTTTGGCGTCGGAGGCGGCGCGCGCGGCTTCGGCGTCGGCCATGCCTTTGCGAATTTCGAGCGACCGTTGCGCGAAATAGGGGCCGGCGTTTTTCTTGATCACGTATCCCAAACCGCCGGTCAGCAGGATGAAGTTGGCCCATCCCCAAAAAACGTTGGGGCCGGTTTCGGTAACGCCCGTCGATTCCTTAACCTTTTCCGCCTCCGTTTCGCGCTCCTGAGCGGGGGCCGGCTGCTTCACCAGCAGCAACAAAGCCAGCGCGGCGATGCTGCAACATGCCAGGCGCTTCATGCCGCCACACCTCGATTGAGGATCGTGTCGGCGATCTGGCTGGCCAGCGCATCGCTCTGGGCGGCGAGGTCGGTTTTGGCTTGCGCGATTTCGCCTGCGAGCTGCGCTTTGGCGTCGCGCACGGCGGCCTCGGCCTGCTCGCGGGCGGCGTGCACCTGGGCGGCCTGCTCTTCCTGCAGGCGGCGATGCAACTGTTCCTGGGACTGGTAGACTTCGGAGCGCGCGGCGCGCAGGGCGGCTTCGTACTCGGCGGTCTTGGCGGCGGCGCGTTCGAGGCTCTCGGCGGCGCGCAGACGGGCGCCTTCGGTGGCTTCATAGCGGGCCTTGAGCACCTTGCCGAGGGGCTTGAAGAACATGTACTTCAGATAGAAGTGGAGGAAGACGACGAGCAGAAAAGTAGGGATCGCCCGCAGCAAAATCCCACTCAAGGCGTGCAAGGTAGCTTCCATTTTGGATTGACTGAGAAAGGCCTGAAAGATGCAGCTTTAAGAGAGATAGCTTAGCACAAGCCAGCGTTTCACGCAAAGGCGCAAAGGCGCCGCGAAGGCCGCCAGGAAAACGCACTCGTTCTACAATGGAGGCATGTCCGATACGCTGACAATCGCCGGCCGCTCCTTCCAGTCCCGCCTGATCGTGGGCACCGGAAAATACCGCAGTTTCCAGGAGATGGCGCGCTGCCACGCGGCCACCGGCGCCGATATGGTGACCGTGGCCGTGCGCCGCGTGAACCTGACCGACCGCTCCAAGGAATCGCTGCTCGACTACATCGACCGGTCGAAGATCTTCATCCTGCCGAATACCGCTGGTTGCTACACCGCGGACGACGCCATCCGCACCGCTCGGCTGGCGCGCGAGGTGGGCCTTTCCAACTGGATCAAGCTGGAGGTGATCGGCGACGAAAAGACGCTATTCCCGGATAACGCAGGGCTGCTGGAAGCCACGCGCGTGCTGGTGAAGGAAGGCTTCGTAGTGCTGCCTTACACGAATGACGACGTGGTAAACGCGCGCAAACTGGTCGATGCGGGCGCCGCCGCCGTGATGCCGTTGGCCGCGCCGATCGGCTCCGGCATGGGAGTGCAGAACAGCGCCAACCTTCGGATCATGCGGGAGATGGTCACCACGGTGCCGCTGATCGTGGACGCCGGCGTGGGCACCGCATCGGACGCCGCCATCGCCATGGAACTGGGCGCGGATGGCGTGCTGATGAATACCGCGATCGCCGCGGCGGAGGATGCCGCCGGTATGGCGCGGGCGATGAAGCTGGGGGTGGAGGCGGGGCGGTTGGCGTATCTGGCGGGGCGGATGCCGAAGAAGCTGTATGCGAGCGCCAGCAGTCCGCTGGCGGGCGTGGTGGGGCAGTCGGCTTAAGAACGATTATTCGTATCTGAGCGCGACCGTGGGATCCACGCGCATGGCGCGGCGCGCCGGGATGTAGGACGCTGCCAGGGCGACCAAAATCAACAGGCAGGCTACGGCGATAAACGTGAGCGGGTCATACGCGCTCACGCCGAAAAGCAGCTTGTCCATGAGCCGGGTCAGCGCGAGAGAAGCGACGACGCCCACCGCGACCCCAATGAGTGCCATCTTCGCGCCGTGGCCCAGAATCAACCGCAGCACGTCACTCCGTTGTGCGCCGAGCGCCATGCGAATGCCGATCTCATGGGTGCGCTGCCCGGCCAGATACGAAAGCACGCCATAGATGCCGACGCACGAGAGAGTGAGTGCGAGCGCCGCGAAGATGCCCAGCAGAACCATCGAGAATCGCCGCGCGGCCAGGGAATCGGAAATTATTTTATCCATGGTCTCGGCCTCTAGCCCAATATCATCTGTGAGGAATCAATTCGTCGGTCGGGTGCTCTTGAGCAGGCAGAGAGCTGGCGTGGCCGGTCAGGGGATCTTCTTGTGGCGCAAGATCTGAATTCCGCCCCAGTATCCCTCCAGCGACAGGTTAGTCCCGGGAGGGTAGGTCGTCGGTCCATAGGACTCAAGTGCATACCAAGTGTGCGGAGCAGCCGCGGTCTTCAACCAAGGAACGAATCTATCGTGAATTGACCCGTTCGGCCTTGGAGCGCCCTTTGAACTGTCGAAAAAGCAAATCAGAACGGTCATGTAAAGCTTTGGGCCCTCGGCGACAACCAGATCGAATGGGTGAGGCGAACTTTTGCCTGAGCATTCTATCGCATCGAATAATGCCATGGCTTCAGCTCGCTCGCCTGCATTGGGTGAGATAACCACAGCATACGTTTCCACTGGGTTTGGTTCTGGTTCAACCTCCTTTTGGGATGGCCGTCGTGTCGAGATGTTGCCGAAGCTGTCCAGAATACCTCCGGAGCCGACCAAGCCGGTCGCAAGCATCTCGATTGTGACGGGGAAATCCGCCGCCTGGCATTTGCCAGCGAAAGACTCGCCGCAGGAGGCCGTGAACCACGCGGCGAATTGTTTCATCACCCGTTCAGTTTCGTCTTGTTCCGTCTCCATCGGCAGCCGTGCCGCGATGCAATGACCCACCACAGGTGCGCCCATGTGTGCGATCTCATAGGGCACCTGAAACGGAAAAGGAGATTTCGACTCTTTCAGAGCTTGATATAGTCGCTTAGCGGTAGTTGCGTCCTCATAGCGTTGGAACACTGAGTAGACAATTTTCTTTGCTTTCTTCGTCTGCCCGTCGCCAGTCGGCCGGATCTCTTTCTTCGGCTCCAGTGGTACACCTTCGCCGCGGCCGAAGAGCTTCTTGACGAAGCTCATGCTTCACCCTCCCCAAACGATGGCGTCACAGCGCTTCTCCGATTTGCGTCCTCAATCCAATTGTCCAGGTGGGCCTTTGCGTTCATGTGATGGCCGCGCCAGCTATTGACAATTATAGACGCCATGATGGGGCTCGGAAAAACCATTTCAGAACAGCCTGTGCTTATGCACATCGCTGTTCTGAAAATTGCCGCTTTCATAGCGAAAATCGGCGGGAATCACGCCCACCACGGTATAGCCCACGCCGTTCAGGGTCAGCGTTTTCCCGAGCGCGTCGGACGCAGAGCCGAATTTCCGTTTCCAGAATCCGCCGCCGATGAGCGCGACCGGTTGTGCGCCCACCCGGTCCTCTTCGGCGCGAAGCAGGCGGCCCGCCACGGGGTTCACGCCGAGCACGGAGAAGAAATTCGCGGAGACCATCTCCGCTTTCACGCGTTCGGCATCGCCCATGCCCGTCAGGTTGTAATTTTCCCCGCGAAAGGCCGCCAGGGAGGAGAAAGAGCGCTGGTTGCGCACCCAGTCGAGAAAATTAGGATAGGAGATGGAAGAGGGGGAAAACTCTTTAGTCCTGGCATAGATGGCCACCAGGCGATCCGGTTGACGGTAAGGAAGCGGATTGAGGAGCACGCCATTCACCACGGAAAACAGCGCGGTATTCGCGCCGATGCCGAGCGCGAGGGTGAGAATCACAATCGCGGCAAAACCCGGTGCTTTGGCGACCATGCGGATGCCGTAGCGAATATCCTGCAGTAGGGTCTCCATAATATTCTCCGGGAGGCGCTTTTCACATGGAGCCGCGCGATGCGTGCTGTGCGCGGCCCCGCGGCCCCACGGATTTGATACGCGGTTACGATGGGTAATGTTCCTTGGCTGGAGGCCGTAGGCTGTCGCCTGGCAAACTTGGCGCGCGCTGGCGGCCTGGGAGGCCGCCGGCAGGCCACGGGCCTGCGCCACGACCCGCGTTCCAATCGGCGTCCGCCGCCGGGGGGATGAAGGTCATAGCCCGCTCGGTCACGGCGCAGATGGTGAGGCTCGGGTTGACGCCTAGATTGGCCGCCAGCACGGAGCCGTCGCAGATGTACATATTCTTGTAGCCGAAGACACGGTTGCGATGGTCCACGACGCCATCGGCGGACGAGGCGGCCATGGGACAGCCGCCCAGAATGTGCGCGGTGCCGGGAACGTTGAAGAGGATCTCGGTGACCATGCTCATGGGCGTGCCGCCGATCAATTGGGCGGCCTTGCGCGCAAACTCGTTGGCTTGCGGGATGAAGGTAGGGATCTTCCGGCCCTGACTCACCAGGATCTTCTTGAACGGGTAGAACCAGCGGCGGCGGAGGCGCATGTCGATGTGGCGGTCGAGGGTCTGCATGCACAGGAAGATGATCGACTCGCGGGCCCAGCCGAAGGGATGCAGCGCGCGGGCCGTGCGGATGGGATGGCGCAGGAGCGCACTGAAAAGCGTGCGGAGCCATGAGAAGATGCGGGTGTGGCCGGGCCGTCCGCCGGTGAGCATGGTGGCCAGCGGACCCATGGCGTCGGAACCCGCGGGATAGCGCACCACCTCGATGTGCGTGTAATCGTCGAGGTAGATGCCCGAGCCGATGGCGATGCCTTTGGAGAAATCCTCGGGGCTGCCGGGGACGCGCACGCCGATCAACGATTCGGCGTTGGTGCGCACGCGGTTGCCGAGCTGATCGCTGAGAGCGGGCAGGGAGCCTTTCAGTTTGAGGCGGAAGAGCAGGTCCATGCTGCCCAGCGCCGAAGCGGCAAACACGACAGCGCGGCAGGTGAAGCGGCGGGGATGCTTCCGGAGCAGGGAAATCGAATTCACGGTATGCACTTCGTATCCCGCACTGCCGTCCGCGGCGCCGTTGAGAGGTTTCACATCCACCACCCTGGTTTCGTCGAAGACCCGCGCGCCGCGCTTTTCGGCGAGATAGAGATAGTTCTTATCGAGGGTGTTTTTGGCATGGTAGCGGCATCCCACCATGCAGCCGCCGCAGGCGATGCAGGTGCAACGCGCGGGACCTTCGCCGTTAAAGTATGGATCGGGATAAGTCTTGCCGGCGGCTTCCCCTTCGGGTGGTTCGAAGACGGCTACGTTGGTACGGTAGAAGGTCTGGCCCACGCCGGCCGCGTCGGCCGCCTGTTTAAGAAAATGATCGGCCGGGCCGAGGATGCGATTCTCGGCGACGCCGAGCATGCGGACGGCTGTTTCGTAAAAGCGCGGCATCTGGGCCTTCCAGTCGGCCAGGCCGGCCCAGGAGCCGTTGTCCCAAACGGAGTTCTGGGGGACCAGCATGGTATTGGCGTAGGTGATGGATCCGCCGCCAACGGCGCAGCCGTGCAGGATCACGACGTGCTTGAAGTACTCCATATTGAAGAAGCCGCGGAGAGCCAGGCGCGGGCGCCAGAACCAGCGCCAGATCAGCCAGTTGGTAGAAGGCAGGTTCTCGGGCGTCCAACGGCGCCCCATTTCGATTACGGCTACGCGGTAGCCCTTCTCGGTGAGCCGATGCGCGGTGACGCTGCCGCCGAAGCCGGAGCCGATCACGATGAAATCGAAGTCATGGCTAGGAGCGGGGACAGAATCAGACATAAAGGTCTCCTTGTACTGAAGGCCATACTAGATGGTACCTCCGGGCGGTGCAGGCGGGGCTGAAGCCCCGCGCGGGCTCAAGCCCGCCCCCCAGGGCATGATGGAAGATAGAGGGAGATGACGGAAGCGGAGCGGATCTACTACGACCGGCGCGCGCCGGAATACGACGACTGGTATTTGGGGACGGGCCTGTTCGCCGCGCGTGTGCGGCCCGGGTGGCACGAGGAGGTAGAAGCGTTGCAGGCTTGTTTGCGGGGGCTATGCATGCGCTCGGTTCTGGATGTGGCATGCGGCACGGGGTTCCTGACGCAGCATGTGGCGGGGCGCGTTGTGGGGCTGGACCGGAGCGCCGCGATGTTGCGGATCGCGCGCGGGCGGGTACCGGGCGGGCGCGTGCTGCAAGGCGATGCGCTGCGGCTACCGTTCGCGACGGGCGCCTTCGAGTGTCTGATGGCGGCGCATTTCTATGGGCATCTGGACTTGGGGGCACGGGCGCATTTCTTGGCGGAGGCGCGGCGGGTGGCGGGACGCGTGCTTGTGATCGACGCGGCATGGCGGGAAGATGTGCAGCCGGAAGAGGTGCAGGAGCGCGTGCTGCGGGATGGTTCGCGGCACTCCGTGTATAAGCGCTACTTCACGGCGGGAGAACTGGCAGGGGAGTTGGGCGGCGGGCGCGTGGTGCTGGCGGGGCGATGGTTTGTCGGAGTGGCGGCCTGAGATGCCGCCGGCAGGCCACGGGCCTGCGCCACGGGGTCAGCCGCGCTTGTAGAACTCCGCGGTGAATTCGGAGATCGAGCGCGCCTGTTTGGCGGATGCGAGGCCCTTTAGGATGGCTTGCTTATCGGCTTCGCTGCGTTCCTGTCCCAGTTTGAACTTGCCCTCCAGCAGATCGATCCGCATCTCAAAGCCGACGATGCCCCCGATGAGGCCATTGACGTAACTGTCGGGCAATTTGGCGAAATCGTAACCGGACTTCGGGCCTTCGAACTTGGCGATGAGCTGGGCCAGCAGGCCGCGCAGGGCTTTCGGATCGGTGATGGGCTTAGGCCGTCCGGTGGCGTGCACGACGGCGAAATTCCAAGTGGGCACGGCCTCGGGCTTGGTGTACCAAGTGGGCGAGATGTAGCTATGCGGTCCGCGAAACACAACGACGGCGGGGTGGCTGCCATCGAAAGAATTACTCTGCGGGTTCTGGCGCGAGACATGGCCGAAGATCGTGCCGTAAGGCGCGGCGGTGCGCGTGAGGACGGTCGGGATGTGCGTGATGCGGATACCGGAACTGGCCGTGACCAGGTCGGCGAAGGCGAATTCGTCCATGAAGTCCTGGAGGAATTGGCGGTCTTCGACGAGGTGGGGTTTGGGGATGTAGAGCGAGCCGGGCGAGGGATCTTGCGCGTTCAGATCCAGGCCGGCGGCGGCCAGGGCGAGGAGAAGGTGGCGGCGGTTCATCGATGAGAGCTCCCTTACAATGGGCTTTTGACAATCATGGCACGAATTCCGGATTCTCTGCGCGCACTGATGGCGAACCTGATCGACTATGCGGGTCTGTATCCGCCGGCGGGTCTGCCGCTGCCGGAGGTGTTGGAGAATTACGGCGCGTACCTGGCGTCGGAAGAGAGTTGGATGCTGAATCGCCTGGTGCTGCCCGCGGCGAAGCTGGCAGAGGTGCGATTGCAGGACAACTGGCGCGTGACTTTGCTGGTGGAGGGCGAACCGGGTCCGCTGCCGGCGCAGGTGGAGACGCTGGAGACGAAGCTGCCGCGCAGGCTATCGCTCGCGACCTATTGCGAGGCGGATGTGGGGGCGATAGTGGAGGGAGCGTTTGCGAAGGTGCGGACGGGCGGATTGGCGCCGGACGCGATTCCGTCATCGGAGGCGCTGGCGGATTTCCTGATTGAGGCCGCGTGGCGGCGGATCGCATTCAAGGCGACGGCGGGACTGCACCATCCGATCCGGGGCACGATGCATGGATTTGTGAATGTGTTTGTGGCGGCGGCGTCGGCTTGGGGAGGCGCGGAGCGAGATGTGGTGGTGGGTGTTCTGAACGATGAGGATGCGGGCGCCTTCAGTTTCTTGGACGGCGAGGTACGCTGGCGGGGACGGCGCATTGCGACCGGCGAGGTGGAGGCCGCACGGCGCGATTTCGCACACAGCTTTGGGTCGTGCTCGTTTGAGGAACCCGTTGCGGATATACGGGCGTTGGGGTGGATGGGGTAACCAGGCGTCGCGCGCCGCGCAGGCGAGCTCCGCTCGCTTTGCAGGCTTTCAGCCGGCCCTGGAGATTGGCCTTTTCGTGGGGCAGGCTCGCGGCCTGCGGCGGCCTCGTAGGCCGCCTGCCGCGAAGCTCTGCCGGCTTCTTACGGAGCTTGGTGGCATGGGCTTTAGCCTGTGGAGGTGAGCAAAGCTCGCCCTCGGGCGGTCTGGAGACCCGCCGCAGGCGTAAACGCCTGCCCCACCAAATGGCCAATCTCCAGCGGCGAGCTTTGCTCGCCTGTGTCGGCAGAGTGCCGATTCGGCACGCCGAGAGCGTGCGCCACGCGGGCCTACGAGGCCCGCGCAGGCTGCGAGCCTGCCCCACCCTCAATCGTGCCGCGGCATTCGCCGAAGCCGATGCGCGGGACGCCTTCGCGCTGGCAGTAGCCGCGCAGGATCACCTCGTCGCCGTCCTCCAGGAACTTCCGGACTTCTCCGGTGGGCAGATGGATGGGGTCGGCGCCGCGCCGGGTCAGTTCGAGCAGGCAGCCGCGCTCTTCGGGCGACGGTCCGGAGACGGTGCCGCTGGCCAGCAGATCGCCTGGTTGCAGATTGCATCCGTTGCTGGCGTGGTGGGTGAGCAACTGGGCCAGCGTCCAATAAAGGTTACGCGGATTGCCTCGGCTGAGGCGCATCGGCTGGAGGCCTGCGTCGCGCATCTGGCGGGACGCGATATACACTTCCACCGTGAGATCGATGCCTCCGTGTGCCTGATCTTCGGTCGAACTCAGGTACGGCAGCGGGCCGGGATCGCCATCCGGCCTTGGGAACGCGGGCACTCGGAACGGGGCTAGCGCTTCCATGGTTACGATCCAGGGCGAGATGGTGGTGGCAAAGCTCTTGGCGAGGAACGGCCCCAACGGTTGATATTCCCAGGACTGGATGTCGCGGGCGGACCAGTCGTTGAGCAGGCACAGGCCGAAGATGTGCTGTTCCGCTTCGGCGATGGGGATGGGCTGGCCGAGCGCATTGCCGGGGCCGGCGAAGAAGCCGACTTCCAGTTCGTAATCGAGCGAGCGGCTGGGTCCGAAGACCGGCGATTCGGCAGCAGCGTCCTTCGATTGGCCGCGGGGACGGGGCACGGCGGCGCCGCTAACGACGATCGACGAAGCACGGCCGTGATAGCCGATCGGGACGTACTTATAATTCGGCAGGAGCGGGTTGTCTGGGCGGAACAGGCGGCCGACGTTGGTGGCGTGGTGGATGGATGCGTAGAAGTCGGTGTAATCGCCGATGTGAGCTGGGGGCAACATCACGGCTTTACGCATCGGCAGGAGCAGGGGCTCGACGGAAGCCCGATGCCCACTACCGGCGCGCAGGAGTTCGCCGAGCCGTTGCCGCAGCGGCGACCAATGGTCCCGCCCGAGGGACATCAGCCGGTTCAGCCGAATCGCGGAACAGGCGGCCACCGTTGGCGGCGCCAAACCCTCCAGCAGACCCGCTGTCGCGCAGCGCCTCAGGTTGAGAATGTAGTCCCCTATGGCGACGCCAATCGAGCCGACGGCGGGCGACGAGGCGGGGCTGCGATAAAAAACTCCAAACGGCAGATTTTGAATGGGAAAGTCGGTGTCCGGCCGATTGGCGGATTCGACCCAGCTAGAATAGTTGCCCAAAAAAGGAAGTGGTTCCAAGTGACCCGATCTCGCAGCCAAACCCCCCGCCGGCATGCAACGGCACAGAGCTTTGCAACCAGGATTGCCGGGCGCCATCCCTTCAGCTTCCCGCCGCTTTCTTTCGAACGCAGCGGATCAATGCCTACGGGCTCACCTGCCAGCATACCTAGCTGGAACCGGCATCTCGAAGCGGCCTTTCACTCTCCCGAAACGACTGCCCGTTTCCAGGCCACCATTTCGAGGTCAAAGCTCCCGACCTGCTCCTTCGACACCCTGCCGTGCATTCGTCCTGCCCGTTCGGATTCCGATTCCCTCACGCGATCCGGTTCGCCCCGGCACGCGCAAGATCACTACCGTAATCCCGTTGCCTGACTCCTGCCTGGCACTCCCGACCTTTCCTCGGATCTCCACTCCCCTTCGGGGCCTTTCGGACCCTTAAGGATCAAAGCGTTCAACCCGATTCCTGCCAGGAAGTTCACCTTCCAAGCGCTCCCGATTGCCCATCACTCCCCGGCATCGTTTCTATTTTATTAGTGCCGATACCAGATCACCGCTCCAGGCTCGCTAAGCGCTCAGTGGCTTGCTGTTCCTCAGACCTCTTGGAACCTCTGCCATCATGACTCTTTGCTTTGTTACAGTCAAGTTAATAATCGATTTCACGGGCGTTTTCCTCAGCTTTTATTTTTATTGTTTTCATATATCTACGGGAGAGTTGAAGTGTACTACCTGTGGAAAAAACGTGATCGACGGATCTTGTTCCAGCCCCCGAAATTACTTAGACACTATTTCCGCAAGATCGCTTAAATCGGAACGAAGCGTACGGATTCGTACGGGATGGGGCCCTGGCTTAAGCCCTGCGGGAAGACGGGAGTTCGCTTGCCAGCAGCCGCTTCCGAGATCGGTAAGGAACAGGACCGGTTGATCGGCATCGTCGATTTGCAGGATTACGCTGCCGCGATCGAGGGATTGCTCCGGTGTGCGAAAGCGGCAGCAGACGTATTCGTTGCGATGGCCTTGAAAGAGGGCGGAGCCGGTCATGCCGTTGGTGACCTCGTAGATGACGGGCGGCGGCTCGGTGATGGCCGCGGGCGGGGCTGAAGCCCCGCGCGGGATCAATCCCGCCCCCCGTGGGGATGGGGACTGCATCAGGATGGTGAAGGCGTTGCTATGGGCGCTTTCCGCGGTTCGGAGGCGGACCTGGTGTGGACCTTCGGCGAGCCCCGGCGGGACGCGCAGGTTAGCCTGCCATTCCTGCCCGCGCAGATTGACCAGCACCAGGGCGGGCGCGCCGTACTCGTCGATATCGATGCGCAGGCGGTCGCGCGTCAGGCCGGGCACATCGCTGCGGAAATACAGGCAGATGTATTCGTCCTTGCCGGGATGAAACTGAATGTCGTTGGTGCGGTTGTTGACGGCGGAGTAGAGCTGCGGCGGGGGTTCCGCGGGATGGGGCGGAGGAGGCTCCCAGCGGCGGCGGCAAGTGAGCCCGGCGCGGCGCTCGGACACGTATTCGAGATCGACGCGGGCGTAGCCGGCCGCACGGCAGAGCGCCGCCGCGCACTGGACGGTGGGACCGAACCAGTTGTCGATCTGGCCGCCCAGTTCGTTGGTTTCATAGAACTCCAATGTGCACGGCGCGGAGCCATCGTCGGTGACGAAGGATTCCACGAAGGCGGTGTCCTTAGCGATGGCGCAGATCTTCTCCAGCCCGAGCAGCGGATTTCGCAGATGATAGAGCACGCCGAAGAACAACACGTAGTCGAACAAGCCGACGCTATCGGGGGTCAGCTCGTCGACATCCAGGATGCGGTAATCGACGTGAGAGCCGAGCAGGCGATGCGCCTCGCGGAATTCTTCGAACTCGACGCAGTCGACCGCCACGACCTGTGCGCCACGGCGCTCCATTTCGAAGCTGCACCAGCCGGTCCAGGCGCCTACGTCGAGCACGCGCTTGCCGGTGAGATCGGCGGGGATGGGGAAGGCTGCAAGGCGCTGCTTGAGCGCTTCCACGCCGATCATGCCCTGGATGACGTGGCCGCCGGGCAACTCGATACTGTGATACCAACCCTTGGTGGAAAGCAGCGCGACCTGCCGCTGCACCAGTTCGTAGAACGTGGGATCGCCGGCGGCGCGCTGGGCCGGCATTCAGGCCAGCCTCACTGGAACCGGCGCCGAGATGGCATCTCCGAAAGCGGCTGAGACGGAGTAATCGCCGGGCAGCGCGCCGCTGGGCAACATGGCGTTGATCTGCCGGAGGCCTTGGGGGTCGGGCTCGGAGAGGAACGTGGCGGGCAGATCGTCGCCATCCAGCCAGACGGCAATACCGTCCCTGGCGGCGGATTCGGGCAGTCCGGAGACCCACAGCGAGATGCAGCTACCGAGGCCGGTGTGGACGAGGTTGCGCTCCCAGGTCTTGCCGTCGGTGACGATGGCGACGCGAATATCGCATGCGGCGCGGGCGGGGCGCTGGCGGCGCTGTTCAGCGGAAAGGTCGACGCCGATGCGCACGGGGTTTGCCCAAGGGCTATCCGTGGTGCGGAGGGTGGCGGCATGCCAGCCGGGCGGCAAACCGGGCGGAAGCTTGCAGTTCACTTGCCAGCCATCGCCGCCAGTGCGGTGCAGGATTACAGGATGCGAGCCATAGGGGCCGATGCGCGGGAATACATCGGCGGGCGTAAGGTCCGCGCGGGGGCTTTTGAACCAGATGGCCACGTAATCGTCGTTAGTGCTGGAGAATTCGCGGTCGCGGGTGGTGGCATTCTCGACAGAGGTGAGATACGGCGCCGGCTCTTGCGGGCTGTCGATATCGGGCCAATGGCGATAGCAGGCGATGTGCGCGCGATGGTCGAGCACGCTTTCCAACTGCACGCGGGCGAACCCGGCGGAGCGGCACATGGCCAGGAGGCACGCGGTATTCGGTCCCACCCAGTTATCGAACTGGCCGCACAGCTCGGTGGTTTCGTAGAATTCCATGACCGGCTTGGCGGCGAGGTCGGCGCCATCGTCGGTGACGAACGACTCGACGCAGACCATATCGGTAGACAGCTCGCACACTTTTTCCAGGGCCAGCATGGGATGCTTCAGGTGGTACAGCACGCCGAGGAACATGACGATATCGAAGTAGCCGATCTTGGCGGGCGAGAGGCGGCAAACATCGTCGATGCGGTACTCGGCCTGGGAGCCGAGCAATTCGCGGGCGATCCGGAAGCGCTCGACGGAGGTGGAATCGACGGCCAGCACGCGCGCGCCGCGGCGTTCCAGTTCGAAGGTGAACCAGCCATCCCAAGCGCCGATATCGAGCGCGCGCTTGCCGCGCAGATCGCTGGGGACGGGAAACTGCCCGATGCGGCGGCGGGAGTCGTCGATGGTTTGAAAGCCTGGGATCACCTGTCCATCGGGCAGTTCGATGCTGTGATACCAGCCGAGGCGAGCAAGCTCTTCAAGCTTGCGGCGGTTCGGATCGGCGGCGGACGGCGGCAGGTGAACGGCGGCTTCGATTTCCCCCATGAAAGCCATTATAGGCTGGCGGCAGGGGGCGCGGAGAAGCGCAATCCGGCCGAGGGCGTCCAGGGGCGCATGTCGGGCGGAACAAACAGGGGGTTACGCAGGGTTTCGGCCGGGACCGAGATATGGGCTGCATTTTCAGCAAAATGAAGGACTTCGGAGAAATCTTCGGAAGCATGGCGGGGGCCGATTGAGTTCACTTCGTCATCTTCTTTGGGAGGGGCGGCGGGAGGGGTCTGGCGGGCCGCCTGGAAGGCTTTCAGGAGGCGCAGATTACGTTCCATGGAGCGTTCCAGGGAGCCTTCATAGCGCGCGAGTTTAGACAAGGAATTGGGGCCGGCGCAATCGATGGCAAAGGCGCGGGCGCGGAAGTCGGCATCGGTGGGTGGAGTGGGCGGGGGCGGCACGGGCTCGCCGTCGAGTTCGGCGCGCTCCTTCAGGCAAGCGTACTGTTGGTCGCGGGTCTGCTGCTGGCCGGCAACTTTCGGAAAGAGGTCGCGGGCGATGCCGGCCTCGACGGGGAAAGCGCGGTCGAGGCGCCATTGGGCGGAGGCGATGCGGAGGACTAATCTTTCTTCGGCGGGGCCGACGGGGTGGAAGGTATTGATGAGGTGGTAGAGGAGGAAGAGGAAGTCTTCGGGGTCCTCGCCGGGGAGGAGGTGTTCGTTGGCGCAGAGGCCGTGGGTGAGGCCATTGCGGCTGGAAGCGGCCTTACCGGCCGCGGTACGGGGTCCGGTAGATTTTTTCGCGTTTTCGCGATTGGCGTTGAATTGGGCGGCGGTGGCCTGGCTGGGGGGACTCGTTTTTTTTCATGGTTTTGTGGGGCCCGGTGCGCGGCTCCTTACCTCCGCCTACATAGTACGCCTTGGGGGGTTGGGGGATCGGGGGTGGATGGGTGCAAGTGGTTGAAAACAGGGGGCGGAGTTTTTTGGGCCGGCGTGTGAATGGACAGAGGTTTCTTCGGCTTGCGGTGTGCCAGAGTGGCACCTGCGGGCTTATGATCGGACCGCAAGCTGATGAAACCGGTCGGTGAACTAAAGCGCACCACAGTGCGGGTTCTTTATTGGGTTTTGTTTGGCGGCGAGGGAACTGGTGGGGGTTAAGGATCTGGGGTGGGACACCGCAGCAGGGCTGGAACAGCAGCGCGTCGGCCGAGAGTGACTGTGCGGGGATGCGTCATGAGCTGTCCAGCCGGAGACTAACCGGCGCGAGTTGCATGCGGAGCATGGCGCCGATGCCGCATTCCGGACACAGCCGCAGGTTCGCCCCGGTGAGGGCGGCGTAAAAGTCCCGGTAATCGGCGGGCACGGGGAGCAGGTCGGCCATGGGGGCGGTCAACAGCCGGCGGCAGACTTGCAGTTTCTCGGCCCGGCGGCAGTTGGCGAACAGGCCGTAGTAGCGGATGCGCTGAAAGGTGGGCGGCAGGGCATGCAGCAGAAGCGGCGGATGAACGCCTCGGCGGAGACCGTCATCACCTTCTGTGTCTGCTGGTGAGCTGGCGCGAGCGGGCAGTTACAGCAATCTGACTACATATGCGTTGGTATATGGCCGCCACAGACGGGCGCGGACGGCATCGGCCGGATCACAACCGATGGCACGCTCCGCGAGTTTCATTTGCCTGGCCCCAACAGTCTCCCCGGAGCCATCACGGTGGGTCCGGACGGTGCGTTGTGGTTCGCGTATGGCTACGGGAATAGTGCGGTCGGACGGATTACGACTTCCGGCGCGGTCACGGCTTATCCCACGCCGAGCCTGGCCGTCGGCATTTACCGCCGGACCGGATGGCGCTCTGTGGTTCACCGCGTACGATGCCGGCAAGATTGGCCGCATGACCACGGACGGCGTATTCACCGCGGAGTACGCTGTGCCCTTGTCCGCCTGCACCCAGGTTTTCACGACGCCCAAGCAGATCGCCGTGGGGCCGGATGGCGCGCTTTGGTTCACCTCCGAAAATTGCGCTCTCCAATCACTGCACGGTAAACGATCCGTGCCCGATCACCTCCGGCAAGCTGCCATATCCGAAAACGCCATTCATGCCGTCGCCCGCCCCAGCCGGCACCGTGATCGAAACCGCCGCGCTTCCCTCGAAAGTCCCGTGAATGTCGGTTGTCGTCGATCCCAGAGGAGACCGGGGATCACCCCAAAAAATCGTGAGGACTTCCTGCGCGCCGAAGCCATATCCGGCGACGGTTACGGAACTGCCCACCGGCCCCGAACTGGGACTCAAGGCCAGCCGCGGCGACACCGAGAAGTTCGCCGCTCCCAGCTTTCCGCTGCGCTGCCCCACACCCTGGAAAATCCGCGCGCCGTATGGGGACTGCGGCGCTGGCACGGTTGCGCTGAACGAACCGCTGGCGTCGGCGGTGGCACTGACCAGCACTGTCGAACCGACGCCGCTGTTATAGACACGGACTCCCTCGTTGGGGCCGAACCCGCTTCCCGTAAAGGTCAGACTGGAGCGGTAGTAACCGGTGGCCGGGCTCACGCTCAAATTCGCGGTCGGGAAAACCGCCTGACCGATTTGGGGGACACCCGCCTCTGCGAACCAAAGCGCGCCATCCGGCCCGGTTGTGATGCCATAGGGCGAAGCGCCATCGGTGGGAACTGCGTACTCAGTCATCGCGCCCGCGGTGGTGATGCGCCCGAGTTTGTCGCCGGCGTATTCTGTGAACCACAGCGCGCCATCCGGCCCCGCCATGATGGCATCGGGGAGGCAACTCGCGGTTGGAATTGGGTACTCCGTGACGTCTCCGCCAGTAGTGATCCGCCCGATTTTGTTGCCATTGCCTTCGGTAAACCACAGCGCGCCATCCGGTCCCGCCGTGATAAATCCAGGCTGGCTGTAGGCGGTAGGTACGGCATATTCGGTGACCGCACCGGCCATGGTGATCCGTGCGATCATATCGCGCGACGCTTCGGCAAACCACATCGCCCCGTCGGGTCCGGGCGTGATGCCAAAGGGCCCGCTGTTGGCCGTCGGCAAAGGGAACTCAGTGATTTCCCCGGCGGTAGTGATGCGCCCTATCTTATCGCCGGCGTATTCTGTGAACCAAAGCGCGCCGTCCGGGCCCGTTGCGATCTCATAGGTATTGCTATCCTGGGTTGGTACGGCGAACTCGGTGATCGCTCCGGCCGTGGTGATGCGGCCGATTCGATTGCCACTGGAATAGCTCGCTTCGGTAAACCACAGCGCGCCATCCGGCCCGGCCGCGATTCCATAGGGTTCACCACCGGCCGCAGGCACCGGGTACTCCGAGATCGCCCCGGCAGTAGTGATGCGTCCGATCTGATCCGTTAGTTCGGTGAACCACAACGCGCCGTCGGACCCTACCGCGATTTGAGCTGGGTGGCTATAGTAGTAGCCTGGCACCTGGTATGCGCCGATAGCGATCTGCTGCGCCCGGGAAATCGCGGACGAACTCCAAAGTAGTATCGCAATCAAACCGAAATCTTTGCACCCTCTCATTCGGATCATCGACGAACCTCCTGAAATGGACTGAACGGCAATGCCACCCCGGAACCGTGCTCTAAGGCATTGTACACCGGCGCGCTCCGGCGGGTGGGAACTCCACGCAACCGCGCAGTCGTTTATGTTCCATGTAGGCTGCTTAGCGGCCGCGCCTCCCTCCAGCCAGGTGGCGTTGCATTCTGTTTTCGCTAGTTTGTGATGGCAATTGACTCCGCACCGCAAGGACGCGGCCACAGCAACCGGGTGGTGACAGTGCCGCTAGGGTCAACCGCCGGTCTGATCTTCTTGCGGTCGAGAACGTAACGGTAGCCGACGGAAGCAAGATGGGCGCGATCTGCATCTGGGTTGTCATATCCGATATGAAACAGCGCGCGTACGGCAGAAGAACGAATCGAAGGTCGGATTCGACAAAGCGCGCCACCAGCACGCAGGAGGACTATAGTTCTGAACGCCGCGCCGACTTCGCCTAACGGCCTGGCCACCCTTGAGCCGCCAGGAGCGGGGCTCAAGCCCCGCGCGGGCTGAAGCCCGCCCCCCACGAAAATGGCCTGCGCCACACCTATAATATGGGGAAGAGATATGAAGGCGCGGATGGCGCTGGCGCTGGCTGTGGTGGTATGGTTCCCGACTCACCTGCACGCTCATCCCGCAAAGCCGGCGATGGAAGTTGTGGTGCTTGGTTCCGGCGGGCCACGGGCGTTCGGGAGAGCCGGCTCAAGTTACATCGTGGTTCTCGAAGGGAGACCGCGGATTCTGGTGGATGCAGGACCGGGAGCGTTCCTACGGGTTGGAGAATTGGACCTGGATTTAAGAGAGGTAGATACGGTTTTGTTGACGCATCTGCATATCGATCACAGCGGGGACCTGGCGGCTTTCTTCAATGCGCGAGCGCTTACCAGCGACGGAGCGATCGCGTACCGGGTATTTGGCCCGGACGGAGCGGGACTATTTCCCAAGACCTCGCAATTTGTGGATTTGCCGGTGGGAGGCGACGGCGCGTTTGCGTATCAAAAGACGTTTGGCGCGCCGGAGTCGTTTGCAGTTCGCGACCTGGCAATTGGCTTGGATTCAGCGCGCACAAAGATCGTAGATGAGAATGGCTTAGTGGTGGAAGAAATTGCGACGCATCACGGCGACTGTCCGTCGGTGGCTTACCGAATTTCCTACCGGAGCGTGGCGGTGGTTTTCTCCGGGGACATGGACGCATCGGCGCTGCCGAATCTGGTGCGATTGGCGAAGAAAGCGGATTTGCTGATTTTTAATTGTGCGGTACTCGACCCGCCGGGTTCGCCATCGCAGTTGTACGATCTGCATACGCCGCCGAGGAGAATTGGCGAGGCCGCGCGAGATAGCGGGGTAAAGAGTTTGTTGCTGAGCCATCTTGCGCCGGACGTTGAAGGTCAGGAGAGTGCGGTGCGGAAATCGATTCGTGGAGCATTTGCAGGGCCGGTTGGGTTCGCGCGCGATAAGTTGCGCGTGCCAGTTGGGGGTGAGCGATAGAATCGGGGGGATGGAAAACCCGATATTGGCCGCAGATGAACGCAGATGAACGCAGATAGAACAAGCGCTATGGAAGGTGACGATGTATCTTTGGCCTGCTCGATCATAAAACCGGCAAGGTACGCACCTCCGTTGTCGGGACACGTCGCAAGCACCACCTACACGCGGGGATCCGAAAGAGCGTTGCGGCCAGCCGCGCGTTACGCGCCGATGCCCTGAAATCGTATCGGGCACGAGGCGATACTACCTGCCCCACCAAAACAGCCGGCGGCAGCCGGTGAAACGTTCTCCCTCTACGAATCACTATACCTACAGAGAAGCTGTGGAGACTAAGCGAATGAGAATCTCGGTACTCGCGGACGAAAGCGGGAGAATTTTCGCCACCTTGCGGCCGGTGGAGGCTGCCGGTAACCGGCCAACGGACGTGCACATGCGGGTGGGCGCCGGCCAGAAGGTACACCACGTCCTGCTGCCGGAGGAACTGACGCATCTGCGTTCTCTGGTGTCGCTGCATGACACGCACAGAGTTGAGGTGACCGGCCGGGAAGCCCATCTGGTTGCCCGCCAGTAATGTTGCCAAACGATGGCGGGAACGATAGAAATCGCTCCCTGACGGTCGCGGCTCATTAAGCCGCGTCCCTAGCTCCCCACACCCATAACCCATCGCGCGCCTTGTTGCATAATGAAGTGAACGCGTGAAAGTGGGGTCACCAATGAAGCGAATCCGCGCCTGGGCCGGCGCCGTCATGCTGGCCATTGCGGCGCTCGTGTTGCTATCCGGCGCGGACGCCTCGCGCGTGGAACAGGACCGCCTCGGACGCCTGCGCAATCTCGGCAAGGCCTTCTACGAAACCCCCACTACCCAGCCGCAGGCCGTGGAGGAGTTCAAGAAAGCGCTGGATCTGGCGCCTGATTCGCCGCGCGAGATGGTGAATTACGGCCTGGCACTGCTCCGCGCAGGCAAGACCAAGGAAGGCGTTGCCGAACTGCAGCGGGCGCAGCAGCTCGACCCCACGATCCCGCACACGTGGTTCAATCTGGGCATCGCTTTCAAGAAGGAGGGCGAGTATGCACCGGCCGTCGCGCAGTTCGAAGGTTTGCTGCGGCTGGTTCCCGATGAGCCGGTGTCGCATTACAACCTGGGGGTCCTGCATAAAACCGCCGATAAGCGCGACGAAGCCGTGCGCGAGTTTGAAATTGCAGAGCGGCTGAACCCCAACCTGGCAGCGCCGCATTTCCAACTCTACAACCTCTATCGTCAGGCTGGCCGGAGCGCCGACGCCGCGCGCGAGCTGGCGATTTTCCAAAAGCTGAAAGTTCTCACCGAAGGCGCGGTGAACCCGGAAGACATGGAGTGGAGCTACTACGCCGAAATCTACGATCCCATCGCGCCGCGTCCGGAAAGCGAGCCGGCGCCGCCGCCGAAATTCGAGGATCGCAAGCTAGGCGACGGCTTCGATGCCGGCACCGCGGGTCTGCTGGTGCTGGATGCCTTCGGCGACCGCCGCGCCAGCTTGCTGGCCTGGTCGTCCGGCGGGGCGCGCCTTTATAAAGACGGCACCACGCTGGTGGCCGATGCGGGCTTGGCGGGCCTGAAGGACATCGTCTCCATAGCCGCCGGCGATTACGATAACGACGGCCTGCCAGACCTGTGCGTGATCACGTCCGCCGGTGCGGCCCTGTACCACAACAACAAGGGCAAGTTCGAAAAGTCGCCGGTGAAGCTGCCCGCCGGACGCTTTACCAAAGCCGTCTGGATCGATTTCGATCACGACTACGATCTCGATCTGGTCCTGCTGGGCGAAGACGCCGCGCTGGCGCGCAACAACGGCGTTGCGGGCTTCAGCGACGACACCGCCGCGTTTCCGTTCGCGAAGGGCGCCGCTATCGACGCCGCCGCAATCGATCTGATGGCCGACACCAACGGCGTGGATCTGGCCGTTTCATACCGCGACCATGCGGGCGTCCTCTATCGCGACCGCTTGCTTGGGAAGTATGAAGCCGTGCCGCTGGACACGCTGCCGGCGGGCGCCAAGGGACTGACCGCTGTCGATGTGAACGCCGATAGCTGGACGGATCTGGCGGCCGATGGACTGTTGCTGCTGAACCATCAGGGCAAGCTGGAACCGTTCGCGGGGTTGGAGGCCAAAGGTCCGCTCACCTTCGTCGACCTGGCCAATCGCGGCATCGGCGACATGCTGGCGGCCAATGGCGTCTTCCGCAACCTCGGCCTGGATCGGTTTGAGAAGATGCCCACCGAGATCCCCGCCGCCGTGGCCGCCGCCGAGTCGGACTTCGATGGCGATGGCCGCGCGGATGTGGCGCTGATCGCGGGCGATGGCTCGCTGCACTTGCTGCACAACGCCACCGAGACCCACAACAACTGGCTGCTGGCGGGGCTCAACGGCGTGAAGAACCCGAAGCTGGCGCCCTTCGCGAAGGTCGAGATCAAGACCGGATCGAGTTATCAGAAGCGCATCTACCGGGGAGTGCCGCTGCTGTTCGGTGTGGATTCGTACAAGATCGCCGACGCGGTGCGCATTACCTGGCCCAATGGCCAGATCCAGAACGAGGCGGAGCAGCCCGTCGACAAGCCCATCGAATTCCAGGAGGCGCAGCGCATGTCCGGCTCCTGCCCCATGATCTTCACCTGGGATGGGAGCAGATTCCGCTTCATCACGGACGTGCTGGGCGTTGCGCCGCTCGGTGCGGCTTCGGGCGACGGCAGTTACTTCCCCGTGGATCACGACGAATACGTGCAGATTCCGGGCGAAGCGATGCAGGCCGTGAACGGGCAATATGAAGTGCGCATCACGGAGGAGTTGCGCGAAGTTTCGTATCTGGACCAGGTGAAGCTGATGGCGGTGGATCATCCGGCGTCGGTCGCGATCTTCACCAACGACAAGTTCAAATCGCCGCCGTTTCCGGAGTTCCGGCTATTTGGCGTGGAACGCCGTATTTATCCTTTGCGCGCCGTGGAGCAGGCGGTTTCGCCTGCTAATGGAAAGGGCCGCGACGTGCTGCCGCGGCTTTTGCGCCGGGACCGCACCTATCCGGATGGATTCCGCCGCAATTATCTGGATGTCGCCGAGCTGCACAACCTGGATCTGGATTTCGGCAAAGCGGCACCGGCGAACCGCGCGGTGCTGATCCTGAACGGCTGGGTGGATTGGGCCGACGGCAGCACCTTCATGGCCGCCTCGCAGGCGAAGCAGGATCTGGTGCTGCCGTATTTGCAAGTGAAGGACGCGGCCGGGCAGTGGAAGACCGTGATCGAAGATATGGGCATGCCGGCGGGCAAGCCCAAGACGATTTCGGTGGATCTGAGCGGCAAGTTTCTGTCCGCGGCGCGCGAGGTGCGCATCGTGACGAACCTGTGCGTGTATTGGGACGAGATCTTTCTGAGCGAAGAGACCGGCGCGCCCCGTGTGCGCCTGACCGACATTCAGGCGGAATCGGCGGACCTGCGCTTCCGGGGTTTCTCGACGCCGGTGATTCATCCGCAGCGCAAGCAGCCGGAGGGCTTCGACTACGCGCAGTGGATGCCGGTCTCGATGTGGAATCCGACCAAGGGACTTTATACGCGCTATGGCGACGTGCTGCCGCTGATCGGAGCGATCGACGACCGGCTGGTAATCATGGGCTCGGGAGACGAGCTGCGGCTGCTGTTTCCGGAGCGCGCCGCCGGTCCGCTGCCTGCGGGATGGAAGCGCGACTTCCTGCTGTTCGTGGATGGCTGGGCCAAAGATGCGGATGCCAATACGGCGTTCGGACAGACGGTGGAGCCGCTGCCGTTTCACGCTATGTCGCGGTACCCGTATTCGGCGGGAGAGCGCTTTCCGGAGGATGCGGCGCACCGGGAATACCGGGCGGAATACAACACGCGGCCGGCGTTGCGGTTGATACGGCCGTTGGCGGAGGGTGGGCTTTAGTGGGAGGATAGGTGTTCGCTGCCCCACCTAAATGAAACTGACCATTCACTCCGCGGTTTCCGCTTTCGGAGCCACGGCTCAGGAGAAGCTATCGAACCCGGCCGCTATGGGGCAGGCAGAGGACCAGCTTCGCGCGCCGTTCGAGCATTTGCTATCGGATCTGGCGGAGCTGGCACGCCTGCCCAGATCGGCTGTCGCCGCAGTGGGCGAATCATCGATAGGCGATCTGAAAACGCGTCCCGATTACGCGATCACCGTTCACAATGCCCTCGTGGGTTTCGTCGAACTGAAGGCGCCTGGCAAGGGGGCCGATCCGCGGAAGGTCAAAGACACACATGACAAGGCGCAGTGGGAGAGGCTCCGTTCGCTGCCCAACCTGCTCTACACGGATGGCAACGCATTCAGTCTATGGCAGAATGGCGAGTTGGTCGATTCGGTGGTCAGATTGATTGGAGACATCCAGTCGTCGGGCCACAAGCTGGAGGCGCCCGCCGGCCCAGGCGGCGTTGCTGGAGAAAGTCTGCAAGGGCCCGACGATCTCCGCGGAAGAATCGCGGTAATGAAGACTCCCCGACCGCCGACGCCCTAGCGATACGCCCGTGTCCAACACCGTCCTCTGTTTACCGCCAGCGCTGCCCGATCGACAAACCACCCACCGAAGTGGAATCCCAAGTCCATGTCCGTTCCCCCTGCCCTCAGAAGCGCATGGCCGGTAATGCCGTGGCAGACGCCACGTCTGTCGAAAGGCTCACGTCCCGCCACTGTGCGCCCTCGGCTGCCCGCGTTTTCTCGGCTTCGGCGGCGAAGCGAACCG
>Ga0187871_10000844_pt1 | contig 27947 bp, 24 predicted proteins | sample June2016WEW_16_1_FD_132988 | JGI IMG/M metagenome (GOLD analysis project Ga0187871, IMG submission 132988) | Peatland microbial communities from SPRUCE experiment site at the Marcell Experimental Forest, Minnesota, USA - June2016WEW_16_10 | ecosystem: Environmental > Terrestrial > Soil >...
AGCCACGGCATCGAACCAACTCACGCCAACCACGGGCTGCGCCGGATCGGCGAACTCCGGCTGCATGCGGAAGGGCGGCATGGCGCGGCCGGTTGCGCGGAGGAATTCGTCATACTCGGCGTTGGTCACCTGGCAGCGGCCGAGACGGAACGGCGCAACCGAGACGCGATGCACCGGGCGCTCTTCGTCGCGGCCATCGGCCTGGCCCATAAGAAATTCGCCGCCGCGAACGATCACGAGATCGGGCGTCACGGGCGGGCTTTCCGGCGCGGTTTGCGGGCGGGCTCCGGCTCCACGATGGAGAATTGCAGCTTGCGCTCGGCGGCATCCACGCGATCCAGCGAGACGCGTAGCTTATCGCCGATCGAAAACTCGCGGCGGGTGCGCTGGCCGACGATCTTGCGCACATTTTCGTGGTAGGTATAGCAGTCGCCAGGCAGTGTGTCGATGGGCACCAGTCCCTCGATGAACATCTCCTCCAACTCGACGAACAGGCCGTACTTGGTGGCGCTGATGGCCATGGCGCCGAACTCCTCGCCCAGGCGCGACTCCATGAATTTGACCTTCTTCCATTCGACCAGTTCGCGCTCGGCATCCGCGGCGCGGCGCTCGGATTGGGAGCAGTCTTCGGCGATGGCGCGCAACTCGGGCTCGGGCAGACCGGCCTTCTGCCGCAGGGCGGCCTTCAGCAGGCGGTGGACGATCAGGTCGGGATAGCGCCGGATGGGCGAAGTGAAGTGCGTGTAGGAGTCCGCGGCCAGGGCGAAGTGGCCGGCGTTATCGGTGCTGTAGCGGGCCTGCTTCAGGGACCGCAGCATCAGGTAGCTGAGAATGCGCTCTTCAGGCTTACCTTCGATTTTGGCCACCAGCCGCTGATAATTCCGGGAGGAAATCGCGGCGGACTTTTCGGCGACCACGACGTCTTTGCGAACTTTGCGGCCATCCCGACGGTGGTCCGCATAGGTGAACTTCTTCACCGGGATGGCGCCCACGCCGAGGGAATAACCGAAGTGCGCGGCGACCTCTTCGAAGTCCATGACGCGCTTGGGATCGGGCTGCTCGTGGATGCGATAAATGGACGCTTCGAGCGTGGCTCCCAGGTGCGAGGCCACGGCTTCGTTGGCCGCCAGCATGAACTCTTCGATGAGCCTGTGCGCGATGTTGCGCGGCGCGCGGATGACGCCGGTCATCTCGCCAAACTCGTCGAACTCGATGAGCGGTTCCGGCAAATCGAAATCGATGGAGCCGCGCCGCACGCGCTTGCGATTTAAGATGAGGGCCAGTTCCTGCATGAGTTCGAAGCGCGGGATCAACGGGGCGTAGCGATCGCGCCGGGCGGCATCGCCTTCGAGCAGCAGATGGACGTCGGTGTAGGTCATGCGCTCGGCGCTGCGGATGACGCCGGCGGTGAACTGCTGGGCGACGCGGTCGCCCTGGTGATCGAACTCCATGAGCGCGGAGAGCACCAGGCGGTCCACCTGCGGTTTGAGCGAACAGATGTTGGTGGAAAGCTCGAAGGGCAGCATGGGCACGGCGCGGTCCGGGAAGTAAACGCTGGTGCCGCGCAGGCGGGCCTCGGCGTCGATGGGGGAACCGGGGCGCACGTAATGGCTGACATCGGCGATGTGGACGTGGAGGGCGTAGTTGCCGTTGGGCAGGCGGTCTACCCAAACGGCATCGTCGAAATCACGGGCGGTTTCACCGTCGATGGTGACGATATCGAAGGCGCGGAAATCCTGGCGCCCTTCGAGTTCCGAGGCGGCGATGGCGGTGGGAACGCGCTCGGCCTGTTCCACCACTTCGGGCGGAAACTGGTGGGGCAGATGATGCTTGCGGATGACGATTTCGACGTCGATGCCGAAATCGCCGGGATGGCCCAGAATCTCGATGACACGTCCGGTGGCGCGGCCGCCTTCTTCGGGGAATTCGAGCAGTTCGACGTCGACGATCAGGCCGTCGAGATCGGCGGGATCGGAAACCTGGAGCGGCGGCGCGCCGATGCGATCGACCTGGCGCACGCCGGCGGGAATCTCCATGCCCTCGGGAATATCGATCCACTGCTGGATGCGGCCATCCTGCGGCACGACGTAATTGCCGCGGCGGCCCACGCGAAACTCGCCGACCACGGTGGGATGCGCGCGCTTCAAGACTTTGACGATTTCGCCGTCGGCGCGGCCATCCGGCTCGACGCGGGCGATGCGCACCAGCACGCGGTCGCCATGCATGGCTTTGCGCGCGGAATCGGCGGGGATGTATACGTCGCCCTGAACGCCCTCGACCGGGCGCTCGGAGAGCAGGAAGCCGTAACCATCGCGGTGCATGTTGATGCGGCCGACGGCGTACTCGCGGCTGCGGGCGGTGACGACGTAGTGACCGGGCCGCGGCTCGACCAGATTGCCACGCGCCAGGAGGCGGGCGAGGGAGAGATCCAGGTCGGCGCGGGTGGCGCCTTTGGCGGCGAGTTCACGCACGAGTTGTTTGAAATTGGCCTTGGCGTGCGGCAGGCGGGTGATGTGGTCGAGCAGCGCCGCGTCGGTCATTAGATTGATTGTAGGCCAGTGCGCGCGGATCAAGGAGACGGCCGAGATGGAAGAGAAGGGCTTCTGGGGGTGCGAGAAACGGCACGGAATAGGCGAGATTGGGTTTTGCGAGGATGCCGTGACGCAATGGGAGGTGGTGGGCTGTATTCCCCGCATCAGTGAACAACATCTGCAACCCCTGTTCGAGGCGATGTTGGCCCAGTACCCCTTTCCCATATTGGGTTTGCACTTCGACAACTGATCGGAGTTCATCAATCATAGGATGGTCGAGCTCCTCGAAAAACTGCGGGCGGAATTCACCAAATCGCGGGCTTGCCATTCGACCGACAATGCCTTGATCGAGGGCAAGAACGGGGCCGTCGTGCGTAAGTACATGGGGTACGGCCACATCGCCGGCGGGCATGCGGCCCGCATTCAAGAGTTCTATATCGTTACCGCAGCGCTGGACCGTCGTGCCGGACCGAGGTCGATAAGGAAGTGGAATGATTCCTTTAAAATAGGGCCAGCTCCGGGCCCATGAGCGCTGTGCCGCTCTGAGGTTGTCAGGACCCCTGATGGTTGGTTTTTGGTTTGGTTTTGGTTGGTTTGGTTTTGGTTGGTTTGGTTATGGTTGGCTTTAGTCAATGCGCGAAATTGCCGTCCTAGCCGACGGCAGAAAGGTAGCCGCAGATCCGCCCGGTTTCAGGATCATCATTCGATTAGAAAATGCTTAGACTTCGCGCAGCTCGCTTAGAATCGGCACGATCTCGTCGCGGACCAGATGCTGCCAGGCAACCCCGCAGCGAATCCGCCGCCGGACATCGCTGGCTGAAATGTCATCCAGGCCGGCGGGCAGTTGCAGCGCAAGAATATGCTGGCGCAGGTGGGGCGGCGGTTCATAAGCTCCCTCCCGGCACGCAACCAAGAGTTGAAATATCTCCAGCATCTTGTTAATGGCATTGGGCTTGCCGTAGTCCCAGCCTACGATTCGCTCCGCCGCATCCCGGCCGCACACGAAAGCCAATTGGACGTTGGGGCCGTAGGCGGCGCGACACTCTTCCGCAATGTCAATGAAGAGGCCGCCCTCGGTAGTTGCGGCGGCCAGTCGCGGACGGCGGTCCACCAAGGCGTGCAGCATATCCGCACGCTGGGCAAAACTTGCACCAGCGTAGTTCTTGTGGGGGAAAACGCGCGGGAGAACCAGCACCACTTCATCCAACTCGGCCAAAGCGGCCTCGGCCAGCGCCAAGTGGGCGCGCGTTAGGTGGGTTGAAGCTACCGGGCAGAATTCCCAGGCGATTGGGCTGTCCCCTATGTCGGCTGAGAAACTGCATTGAGCAAACTAACCCACTACGTGCCGACTACAGCCCACCTGCGCACACACCGGATACCATTCCTGACACACGAAAGGCGCGAGATTGCTCCCGCGCCCCAAGTAAACATGCCGCGATTAGGCGGCGGCCAGCAAGTCGTCGAGCGACTCTGCGACCGCAAATTCGTTCCGGTCCGCAGCTTCCTGGCAACGGATACAGAAGGCAGCCCACGGCACCGCTTCCAGGCGCTTGGGCTTGATATCCTCCTCGCAGTGCAGGCAAACGCCATAACTGCCGTCGTTTATGCGGAATAGAGCGGCCCGCACATTGCGCAACAGGCTGGCCTCACGGTCCAGGTTGCGAATCGCAAGTTCTCTCTCTCCAGCAAGTTGCACCTCATCCAACGCATCCGGAGTCTTCTCGATCAGGATCTCGTCGCGGTTGCGCAGCCCACCCGACAATTCGGCTTGTTTGGCTAGCAGGACCGCTTTGTATTTTTCGAGCTCGGTTCTGTTCATGGTCTTTCTCCTATCTTTTTTCGTTCTATCTTTCGGGTTCGTTTGCCCGACACGAAATAGACGAAATTTCACTCCAAAAGTTTCAAAAAATCTCAGCCTCTTCGGCTCAAGTACGACCGTTCTCTGCGAGAACGGCCCGCACGGGAAACCACTGTAGCAATTCCCATGCCAAATTGCAAAAACAATTATATAGGCTCCGGTACTATAACGAAAGTTACCCTCGAGCCACAATTGCCCTGGGCGCCGGCCGTCGACAAACGGCATCTCGACCAAGCAGTCGGTACATTAGTGCCGAATCGGGCCATTTGTATCAGCAGACGCCCGCGCAGCCGATTCGTTTCGTCTTGGTAGGGAAAACGGTCCTAGGATCAAGTGTTTAACATTTGAACACTAGCTGAGAAAAGGGCGGGCCGACCTTTCAGGTGCTCTCGTTGTCCGGTTGCAGCAGCGCTCCAACCAGTTCCCTGGCCTCCGCCTCACGGTCGCGCGGCACCTGCACGCGCACCCACTTGTGCAGAAAGCCATCCACGTCCTGGACCAGCGTGGCGATCTGGCCTAGAACGAAGAACGGGATTGCCGCATCCTCCAGCAGCCCCTTTATCATCGCAAGTTGGATACGATCGTTGGTCTCCAGCACCACCACCAAGTCCATCGCCGGGTCGAACCGCGGGACCGGCTCCGGCTCCGGCGGCCGCGTCCCGGCTAATAGGGCAACCCGGCAATCGGAGCACTCGATGAAACCGTCGCGGTACTCGACCCCGCAGGCGGGACAATACATGGCGCACCTCTGGTCCAAGTGTACCGCCGCGCCTTGCATTCACACAGCCCGCCAATTCTTTTGACACGCCAAACCAACAACTTGCCGGGGTCGCGCGCCAATCCTGTTGTGCCTCCGTCCTAGCATGCTGTCAGGAGGGTTGAACTCGCAATGCCAAACGACAAACTGCGACGATACTTGGCCGGCTTTTTGCTGTGTTGCCCGGCTTGGGCACAGTGCAACATGACCAATCAGACGGGCTGCGGCGGCGTGTACACTCTAGCGGGCACGCCCAACCCATCGCTGGGCACGTTCCTGTCCGATGAATGGGCGTCCTTTCAGGCCATCAACGCGGCGCTCGCCGGCCTCCCGCAGCCGAAAATACCGGTCCTGACGGGTCAAATCCTTCCCGCCAATGGATCTTTCCTGCTCGGGAACGGCGACGCCAGCGTAGCGGCTTATGGTCCGTATATCACCGCTTACATGGCGCAGATGAAGGCCATGGGGATCGCCACCCAGGATTGGTTCGGGCAGACCACTGCCATGGCGGCTGCGGTGCAGTGCAATTCCAGCAACTACAACTGTTCGGTCCCGACCGACTGCGGCGGCGGCGGATACCTGGCGCTGAATGCGCCCCTGCCCTCTGGAAGCGGTCCTTACTGTACGGCGCTGCACGACTACGACCTGATGTTCCAGTATGCCGCCGCAAACGGCATCACGATTCGCGGAGGTTTCCCCCAGGACGCTCCGCAAGTGACCGCCTGCGGACTCACGCCTAACCCCGGCGTCATCACCGAGGCGCAGTTCGAGGCATGTATTTTGCCCCTTACCAAAGCGGAGTTCGCGCGCTGGGGCGCGGCGATCGCCAGGTATCAGGTGGTCATCGAGCCGGTGGCCGGGATGTCCGGAATTCAACAGTTCAGCGTCTCGGACACGGCCCTGATCATCAAGAATTTCTCGACCGCCATCAAAGCCATCTCTCCATCGGTCAAGATCGGCGCTGCCGCCACCGGCCAGTCATATCCGATACTGGCCGCGCCGGGCACGGACTTATGCTATTGGCAGGACTGGGCCTCAACGACGCAGCTCAACTCCGCCTGCGCCAGCGCCGCCACTAACACCTATCAGTACTTGGACTACCTTAACCTCGATGTGTTCAACGGTACTTCAGATCAGAGTGGCAATGCCTACGCGAACGAACTGCAATGGTTCCAGCAGAACTATCTTTCGGCGGCCGGCAACGCGCGCAACTTCCCGGTTTATGTCGGACAGGCCGACCCGCCGCGCTGGGCGTTTGTGTCGGCACATCCGACGGAGGGCAATGCCTATCTCGGGTGCCTGGATGATATCTGGAATACCAGCGGGCTCCGGCCTCTGTGGCAGAAGACGTTCGTATCTTGGGCCAGCGCATCTGGGATTCAGTCGGTATCGCTGTATTTCACGATTCCGTGGTTCGGCGCCACGGCCAATCAATCCGCCGACAATTGCCAGTCGGGCGCGGTAGCTTCGGCTATGGCCTCGCTGGCTCCCAATGCCAACGCCGCCGCATGGGCGGCGCTGGGCGGCTGGTGGACGGCCTCCATGCAGAGTAACGCCCATCTGACGGGCCGCTCTCATTTGGGGCGTTAATTCATGCATCCCGCACCAGGGCTTGGTCGTATTTGATAGCGAGGCGGGAAACACAATGAAAATCGCAATGATCGCATTCGCGGCAGCGCTCCTTCCGGCATGGGCTCAGGAGATTAAGCTGCCAGTCAATCTGGACGCGTTGACCAACAAGGCGGACGAAGCCGTGTCGGTCACCATGGATAAATCCATGCTGCAGTTCGCCGGCAAATTCCTTAACGATAAGGACGACGACGAGGCCGATGTGCGCAAACTCATCGAGGGCCTGGACGGCATTTACGTGCGGAGCTTCCAATTCAAGAACGAAAACGAATACAACATGGCCGACATCGAATCTGTGCGCAGCCAGTTGCAGGGCCCCGCATGGGGGCGCCTGGTGGGCGTGAGATCCAAGCACGGCGACAATGTGGACGTGTATTTCAAGGACGCCGGCAATGGGCACTTGGGGGGCATCGTAGTGATTGCCGCCGAACCGCGGGAGCTGACCATCGTCAACATCATCGGCGAGATCGACCCAGACCGGCTGTCCGATCTGAGCGGCCAGTTCGGAATCCCGCGGCTTGAGAAATCCAAGACTCACAGGGAGGCGAAATGAGAGTGCGACTGGCGGCGGCCGCTCTGACGGCCTTCACCATCGCGGGGATGACGGCGGGCGCGGCTTTCGGCGGCGATACGGAATTCGATCGCATCGTGAAGGCCATCGAATCCCGCTACGGGACAAAGCCCCTGCATATTCCGTTCATGGGGGTGGCCAATTTCGCGCTGAAAGTGGCGCATCCCGAAGGCGCCAGCGGCGTCAAACTCGCCGTATTCGAGGGGCTGAAGGATCTGCGGTCCGAGGCCGATCCCGGTGAATGGGGCGCGCGGGACCGCTTCATGGATACGCTGTCCGGCCCGAATCTGCATCCGCTGGTGCGCGTGCATTCCCGGCACGACGGCGAGGCGACCTATATTTTTATGACTCCGGAAAGCAAATCGCGCAAGTCTACGCGTGTGCTCATCGCCACCTTCGAGCGCGACGAAGCCACCGTGATTGAAGTCGAAGCCAACATCGATACTCTGCTGAAGTCGCTGGAGGACCCGGAACACGCCGGCCGCACGCTGAGGGAATAGTTAGAATAGGTCCATGTGGGCCAAAACAATCACCGTCTCCTTCGCGGGATTGGCCCAGGCCCAGCAGCGGCTGCCAGTGCATTCCGAGTCCTCCTCCACGGTCGACTATCGTTCCGCCGCGGACGGTTCGGAAACAGTCGAGATCCGGAATATCTCGCATGAAGTGACTGGCACGAATGTCCCCGGCCGGCCGGCCGGCGAGCGTCTGCTGCTGCGCAAGACCATCCTTTCGGAACAGGTCTTGGGCGACATCGGCATGAAGTCAACCGTCACATTGGAAGCCTGGCGCTTGGGCGAAGATCCGCGGCAGAAGCCGCTTTATACGCTGAATGTCACAGGCGCGGATGGCCTCATTGTCGACAATGCCCTCTTCGCCGTGGCGCGCGGACTGGAAGAAACCGAATGGTGGTCGATCTATAAGTTGGGATCCGGCCAGCATCTCTTCGATACCTATGTGCCCTTGCTGAGCTTTTCGATTTCACGCGAGACCGTGACCACGCGGTACGTAGGCTTCGAAGTGCCGCCCGACGACACCAAGGATGCCCGACTGAAGCAGCCGAACGTGGTTGGAGTGCTGACCTATGCCTCGGAAGACAAGCTGATTCGCCAGGCGCTGCTGACCTGCGACGATCGCAAGCAGGCCCAGCTTCTGCGCTCCTACGCGGACACCACGCGAACCGTCGCTTTCGCGGAAGGCGCGCTGACTCTATCCTTCAGCCAAAACTACCCATCTCCCCCAAACACGGTAACCGTGCGCCTGCTGGTACACCGCGACGATCTAGATCTGACGCACGCCCAACTGCCGCCGCGATTACACCTGACGTCTTATTCTGACTTCTGACTCCTGACTCCTGACTCCTGCCCTAAATGCCTGTAATTCATCATGGCATTGAAGAGCAGAAAATGGCTCCCTGAAGTCTCATTCCGCCACATAGGATTGTTGGAGAACATCACGATATGTCCCTGGCCGTGCGGGACGTCGACCACTGCCGGCTTCTCGGCCAACTCGGAACCGCCATCGAGCAATCCGCTCACCAGCAAATCCGCCGCCGCCGCAAACCGCAAGATTACGCGCGGTAGTTCATTCGCCGGTGGAATCCGCCAGCCGGCGTAGGCCCGCACTTCCTCCGGAACGTAAAGCTCCTTTTCGCGCGGAGTGCGCTTCGGCGGTTTTTCCGGCGCCGCGTAAGGTCGCCCCTGGATTACATCGGGATCGGTGGCCGATCCCCGGCCGCTCGACCGGCTGGCCTGGCTATCGTCGCCGCCGAATCCCAGGCTCACATTCAGGACGGGGTTTTCGCTGTAGTAAACATACAGCTTTTCGCCGTAGCCGTAGGCGATGGGGCTCTTGGTATCTTCGACATCGGCCAGCAGCACATCGCCCGGACACACCAGTTTCTGCGTTGGCCGCAGAGAAACCGCGCGGGTCATGCCACCTTCCACGGGCACAGCCGCAGCTTCGCCGACTGTTACCAGCAGGCCGCCCTCCCGTACGAAGCGTTCCAGGCTGGCCACACCCGCATAGCCCAAGCCGCCGCGAATGTCGTCGCTCGTATCGAGTCCCGGCGCGCCGAAACTGGGCGTCTCGGGCGTGCCCTTCCAGGGCATGGCATTGCCCTGCATGGGAATCCCGTTGATGGCCGCCGCCAGGCTGCCAGTGAAGGGCGGAACGACGATCACATCGAACAGATCGCGCAGATTTGGTGTTTCGCGAACTTTGGTGTCCGCCATGTAAGTGTACGGAATCTTGAGTTGGTCCAACGTGACGCGAAACCAGCCGTCTTCCTGCGTGTCGGTCCAATTGTGCAGCAGGGCCACGCGCGGGGCTTCCAGGGCGTGCCGCGCCACGCTCACCTGGGCGTCGGTGGCGAACACTGCGATGCCCAGATCGCGCGCCGCCGCTTCGATCTGGCCGCGGTCTGCGTTGGCGATAATGAACGTGCCGCGATTGAATTTCCGGCCGTCTGCCTCGAAAGGCTCCTCGGCGGCTTCCATGGCTACGCTCGCCAAGCGATAGCGGAAGGTAGCCAATGCGCTGTCCGTATTATTGTTGACCAGCAGCGTGGCGCGGCCGGCGCCTTGTATGCCTCCCTGCACGCCGATATCGTCTGAAAGCTTGGCCATGGGCACGTCGAGCACGGACGCGTCTGTCACGCGCACGGTCTTGACGTTCGCCAGCGCACCCATCGTCCAGCCGGTGTCGTCATAAGGCCGCGGGTCTTTCGTGCTGAAGTACTGCGTGTCGAGCAAGGTATCCGCCAGGCGGCTGTAAGGCTGATCCATGCGGACGATATAGCTGCCCGCGGGGAACTTTACCGACGCAGTAGTGGCGGGGGCCTCCTTCGGCTTGGAATCCGCGCCCTTCTCCTCCGCGGCTTTGCCGGGGCCACCGATGGCCGCGCTCTCCACACTGGGCACAGCCGCGGAGAAGGCCTTATCCGCGCGCCAGATTTCAATGCCTTGCGACCGCAGGACATTCAGCAGGCGCGCCTGGTCGCCCGGTCGCGGATCGTCCGCCGGAAATACCCAGGCCGCCGGCCCTTCCGTGCGCGCCTTGGCCACCGCGCGCAGGCTCTTCAGGTAGAAATTCCGCAAATACTCCTGTCCGTGCGAGGCGACATTGTACAGGCCCAGCAGCAGGCCGCTTTGCTGCAGGTTGATGTTGTCGCGCGCCGACCATTTGACCTTAGCCAGCGGCGGATTCGGACGATACCACTCGCGGCTGGTAGCATTCGCCGGCAGCGTGCGCTCCTGAGTGTCCGCGCCGCGGTTGCCGAAGGTCTCATAAAACCGGCCGATGGCATTGTGGCCGGTAGCCGCCCAGATCAGGTAGTTGGGCGCCCATCCGTCGTAGAAGCCGTGCGTCCACACGCCCACCACGCCGCGCCGCGTCAACTCCTCCACTTCGTAAAACGCCAGCCGCTGCCACTCGCTGGTGACGATCGGATCGAGCCACGCATTGTACGGTCCGGTACCGGTCGAGATATAGAGGTAGGGGATGGATTCATGCAGGTCGTGCATCACCGTGGCGTGCCAGTCCAGATACGTCTTAGTGACATTCTTTGAGAGCGCCAGCGATAGCGTAATGCCATCGCGGTTGTTGTCGTGCGACACGTAGTGGCCCCACCAGGTGAGCGGATAGAGCATCGCCTCGGGATGCCGTTTCGCATACATATAGACATCCACGAAGCGGTCGCGTCCATCCGTCTCGATGACCGGCGTCAGCAGCACGATCGAGTTTTTCCGGATGGTATCGAGCATAGGGGTGTCTTCCACCGCCAGCCGGTAAGCGAGCTCCATCAGCATCTCCGGCGAGCCGGATTCCGGCGAATGGATGCTGCCGTCGGCCCAATAGATGGGCTTGCCGCGCTGAATCAGCGCTTGCGCGTCCGCCTCGGTCAAGCCGCGCGGGTCCGCCAGGCGGGCCGTGATCTTCCGGTAGTCGTCCAGGCTCCGGATGGTGGCTTCATCGGCGATGGCCACCAGAATCATTTCCCGTCCTTCCTCGCTCATGCCCATGGAGAACACACGCACGCGCGGGCTGCGGCTGGCTAGCAGGCGCATGTAGCCGTTGATCCGCTCCACGTGGTCGAGCACTTCGGGCGCGCCGATGATATGGCCCAGGTAGGTGTCGGGCGCGGGCACGCAGGAGTTCCACGGCAGGTGATCGACCAACTCGGTGGAAAAGTAAGCCTCCGTGGTGGCTTTGCGGATGGCGGCGGTGTAGGCGGTGTCGTCTTTCGTCTCGCAAGATGCGGCCGCCTGACCCGCCCAGGCTGAAGATGCGGTAATCGTAAACGCGAATGCGGCCAGCAGCCATGGCCGTGCAACTGGTTCCAACATGGGTGTCCTCGTCTTGCTACCTATACCACAGGGTCCGAATCGACGGCGGCCTTAGGCATATACATACCTGAAGGTCCGAATATCGCGATATACTGATTGTGTGGCGCTTCTCGACAGTTGACGGGATATTCCAGCGTATGCTCACACGACGGAGTTGGATCATTGGCGTGGGATCAGCCGGTCTGGCAGCCGTTCTGCCGCCCGCCCGCGGTTCGGACTGGCCGCAGTTTCGGGGACCCGACCGAAATGGCATCTCCAAGGAAACAGGCCTCTTACGCAAGTGGCCGGCAGCCGGTCCCAAGCTTCTCTGGTCGGTGCCAGTGGCCGAGGGCTATGCCGGCGCGGCCATCGTGGGCGGCCGCGTCTATCATCACGATTACGACGAGGCCAAATCCGAGTGGGCGATCAACTGCCGCTCGCTCGACGGCGGCAAGCTGATCTGGCAGTTCCGCGAGCCGCGCGAGATTCGTCCGAATCACGCCATCACCCGCACCGTTCCCGCGGTGGATGGCCGGTTCGTCTGTTCCCTGGACCCTAAGGCCGTGCTCCACTGCCTGGATGCCAGGACCGGCAAACAAATCTGGCGCAAGAGCCTGGTCACCGAATACCAGGCCACCATTCCGTCCTGGTACAACGGGCAATGCCCGCTGCAGGAAGGCGGCCGGATCGTGGTCGCCACCGGTGGCGCCGCCATTCTGGTCGCGCTGGACAAGGCCACCGGCAAGGAAATCTGGCGCACGCCGAATCCAAACCACCGGTTGATGACGCACGCCTCGGTAATGCCGGCGGTGCTGGGCGGAGTCCGGCAATATCTTTACGGGACTCTCGAAGGCCCGCTGGGCGTGTCGGCCAGCGACGGCAAGCTGTTGTGGGAATTCCCGCGGAAGTTCAATGTAGCGGTGGCCCCGTCGCCCATCGCGGTGGATGGGGAACGGGTCTTCATGACCGGCAGCTACGACGCGGGCAGCGTCATGATTCGCGTGCGGCGCGACGGCGGCGTTTTCAAAACCGAATGCCTGTTCGACCTGAAGAACAACGAGTGGAATTCGGAGGTGCATACGCCGATCGTGCACCAGGGCCATCTGTTCGCGGTGGGCAAAAAGAAGCGCGGCTTGTTCACCTGCCTGGATGGCGGAGGCAAGGAGGTCTGGACCAGCGAAGGGAAGGCCTCGTTCGGTCTGGGCAGCTTCATGCTGGCCGACGGCATGTTTCTGGCGATGGATGGCAACACCGGCAACCTGCACCTGATCGAGGCCGGCACGTCGGGATATCGCGAGATCGCCAGCGCGCAGGTTCTAGCGGGGCAGGAAGTCTGGGCGCCCATGGCGTTGTCGGAGGGCAAGCTCGTATTGCGCGATTTGAGCAAAATGATCTGCCTCGATATGCGCGGGTAGCGGGTAGAGGCCCAGCCAAGGCAAGGGAGGCTTTCGGGATGGAATACCGTCAGGTTGCAGCGATCGGCGGCAAGGGCGCCGGACCCGGCCAGTTCGGCGCTTCGCTGCGCGGCATCGCGGTAGACGCGGCCGGTAACGTGTATGCGGCCAACGACTCCCAGATCACCCTGTTCGACGCAGGCGGCCGCCTGAGACGGCGATGGTCCACTTCCCAACCGGTACACTCTGTGGCGGTAGCTGGCGATGGCGCGGTATACACGGGCCAAATCCATCAGATCGAGATTTTTGATAGCGCGGGAACGCTCATCCGCACCTGGCGGGACGACGCGCTGCTGGGGCGTGTGACGGCCATAGGCTTTGTCGATGGCGACGTGCTGGCCGGCGACGCGACGGGCCGCGCAATCCGCCGCTTCGACTCTAGCGGCAAGTTTCGTAACAACATTGGCCGGGACAACCCGCTGAATGGGCTGCTGATTCCTAACGGCGTGGTGGATTTCGGCGTGGACGCGCACGGCATCGTTCACGCTGCCAACCCAGGCAAGCACCGCGTGGAGCGCTACACGCCCGGCGGCGAACTGCTGGGGCACATCGGGCATTTTCACGGCACCGATCCAGCCGGATTCGGAGGCTGCTGCAATCCCACCAACGTGGCGGTGCGCGATCGCATCTACTGCACGGAAAAGGCCGGCCCGCGCGCCAAGGTCTACAGCTTCAATGGGGAGTTGGAGGCGGTCGTCGCATCGGATGTGTTCGGCGCGAACTGCAAGAACATGAGCATTGCGGTGGATGAACACGGGCGCGTGTATGTGGCCGATACCGTTAAGCTCGCGATCTTCGTTTTCGAACCGGTGGCAATATGAGCGGAGATTTCAGCAGGCGGGATCTGCTGCACAAGGCCGCGCGCGGAACCGTCCTTGCGACCATGGCGGGAGGCGCCGGATTCCTGGTCAAGAAGGCGAACGGGCAAGTGGTCTGGCAGGTGGATGCGGCCCGCTGCCTGAACAGCAGGCTGGGCGAGGTGGGGGTGGCGGCTTGCAACCTCTGCACCACCGAGTGCGTCGTGTCGCTGTCGGCGGTGCGGGCCGTGAACGAGCACTCCCGCTGCGGCCGCTGCAACATCTGTCCGGCCTACTTCAACATCACCAGTGCGGTGGACCAGCGGGGGCTGCCGAGCGAGAAGCTGTGCCCGCGCGACGCCATTACGCGCAAGCCGATTGGCAAGGCCGATCCCGAGGATCCGGCCAACAACTTCTACGAGTACGTCATCGACGAGGAGAAGTGCGACGGCTGCGGCAAGTGTGTGATGCAGTGCAAAGAGCCTCTTGGTCTGGGGTCGATCGCGCTCAAGATTCGCTATAACCGGTGCGTGGACTGCAACCGCTGCGCCATTTCCAAGGCCTGTCCGAAGGACGCATTGGTGCGGGTCAAGCGGATGTTCGCATGAGTGCGAACACGGCACGCACGAGTGCGTGCGCCACATGGCTGTTCCTGCTGGTGACCGCCGCGGGGCTCGCGCAGTCGATTCCGTATCAACGTCCCGTGGACACGGCTCCGCAGGAAAAAAGCATCGGTGGCGGCTACCGGACACCCGCGGTACAGAAGCCGCTGCCCCGGAGTTCCTGGTTGCAGTTGCTGGATGTGGGGGTGCTCGCGGCGGCCATGGGGATATCCTCCTGGTTGGTCTTGAAGCGGCGCAGCCGGAAAGCGCTGGTCGCTTTGGCCATCGGTTCGGTCGCTTACTTCGGCTTCTACCGCGAAGGCTGCGTTTGCCCCATCGGATCGATACAGAATGTGGCGCTGGCGCTGACAGATCCACGGTACTCGATCCCCATGGTGGTGACGGCCACCTTCTTCCTGCCGCTGGTGATGGCGGTGTTCGTCGGCCGGGCCTTCTGTGGAGGCGTCTGCGCTCTAGGCGCGATTCAGGAGTTGGTATTGCTGAAGCCGGTCAAGGTGCCGCCGCGGCTGGATCGGGCGCTGGGCTTGCTGAAGTACGCCTATCTCGGGTTGGCGCTCTTTTTCGTCCTGAAGCCGGCGGGGGGCGACTTCTTGATCTGCCGTTTCGATCCGTTCGTGGACTTCTTCCGCCGCACCGGCCCTCCTCATATGCTGTTGATCGGCGGCGCGTTTCTGTTAGCGGGCATGTTTATCGGACGGCCGTATTGCCGCTATCTGTGCCCCTACGGCGGCCTGCTGGCCTGGTGTACGCGCCTGGCTCGCCGCGGAGTGACCATCACGCCGAACAAAGAACTGGATTGCGGCCTGTGCGTGGACGCGTGCCCCTACGGGGCGATCGAGAAGATGCGGGCCGTGCGCCGGAACTGCCTGTATTGCGCGCGTTGCTATGCGGCGTGTCCCCGCGACCGGAAGCTGGTGCAGTTGTCATGACCGCGCGGGCACCTACATGGTGGACGTGGATCGCCGGCGTGCCCGTAGTGGCCTGCGTGGTGATCCTGCTCGCCGATTATGCGGTGGCAACCTGGCGGGCGCCGCGCGACGACGCGACCGTCAAGAACCTGCAGCAGCAGGTGAAGTCCGACGCGGCGCTGGCCGCCAAGCTGGCTGCCGAACAGAAGAGAATCACAAGCGCCCGCCGCGAGCGCAAGTCTCGGGACAACGCTGTGGCGTGGATCTTGATTGGGGCCGCCGGTATGTTTTTAGCTTTTGCAAAGCGAGCGGTGGGGCAGGCTCACTGGCCTGCGCGGGGCTCTCAGCCCCGCCCTGTGTCCCCAGGAGTGGGGACACGGCACGCACGAGTGCGTGCGCCACGTGATGAAGATCTCAGATTTGTCGACGACCTCGTCGCCAGCCAGGGACGCAGCAAAGAGAACGCCATCACTCTTCTCCAGGCCATCCAAAAGCACTATCGCTACCTCCCTGACGAAGCCATCCGCCGCCTCTCGGAGCTCACCGAAATCACGCCTGCCCAGTTCGCCGGCACATCCTCTTTCTACGCTCAATTCCGTCGTACTCCAGCCGGCAAGCACACCGTGCGCGTGTGCCACGGCACCGCTTGTCACGTAGCCGGAGCGCGCCAGGTGACCGAAGAATTGCGCCGCTACCTGGCCATCCCCGATGGCGCCGATACCGATCCCAGCCGCATGTTCACCGTCGACGAAGTCGCCTGTCTGGGCTGCTGCAGCTTGGCGCCCGTGCTGATGGTGGACGGCCACACGGCCGGCAGACTGACACCGGCGAGCGCCGGCGCCGCTCTGGCGCATGTGGAAGAGACGGAGATGGCATGAAGCGCGGCGCCGTCGAAGTCCGGATCGGACTTGGTTCGTGCGGCATCGCCAGCGGCGCGGAAGCGGTACGAGACGTCCTGCAACAGGCCGTGGAGGTCAAAACGGTCGGCTGCAACGGAATGTGTTATCGCGAACCGTTGGTGCAGGTGGTGGAGCGCAGCGGGCGGGTTACGCTTTATAGCAACGTCACTGTTCAGACGGCGCGCCTCATTGTGCGGCGGCACTTCAAGCCGGCCGCGAACGCCACTTCCACCAAGCAAGAACGGATCGTACTCGAGAATTGCGGTGAAATCGATCCGCTCAACATCGACGACTACCTGGCTCGTGACGGCTACCGCGCGCTGGCGCTGTGCCGCGCGCAACCGCCTGACCAGGTGATCGCCGCCATCGCCGCATCCGGCTTGCGCGGACGCGGCGGCGCGGGTTTCCCCACCGCGCGTAAATGGGCCCTGGGACGAGCGCAGGCGGACCCGATCAAATACGTCGTCTGCAATGGCGACGAAGGCGACCCCGGCGCTTTCATGGATCGCGCCGTGCTCGAATCCGACCCGCATCGCGTCCTGGAAGGCTTGGCCATCGCCGCGCACGCCATAGGAGCCGCCGAGGGCTACCTGTATATCCGCGCCGAATACCCGCTGGCCGTGCGGCATGTGCGCGCCGCGATCCTGCTGGCCCGCGCGCGCGGATATCTGGGCGCGTTGCACCTGGAAGTGCGCGAAGGCGCCGGCGCATTCGTCTGCGGCGAAGAGACGGCGTTGATCCAGTCGCTCGAAGGCCGGCGCGGAACACCGCGGCTGCGGCCGCCATATCCTGTGGAACGCGGCTTCCGCGGCAAGCCCACCATCATCAACAACGTCGAAACGCTCGCCTGTGTGCCATGGATTATGCGCCACGGCCCGGAGGCCTTCGCCGCGTTCGGCACAGCCACGAGCAAGGGCACGAAGGTGTTCGCGCTGGCTGGAAAGATCCAGCGCGGCGGCTTGGTCGAAGTCCCCATGGGCGTCACGATTCGCGAAGTCGTTGAAGAAATCGGCGGCGGCATTAAGAACGGCCGCCCATTCAAGGCCGTGCAACTCGGCGGTCCCTCCGGCGGCTGCATCCCGGCGCGTCTCGCGGATACGCCCATCGATTATGACGCGCTGGCCGAAACCGGCGCCATTATGGGCTCCGGTGGCCTGGTGGTGCTCGACGACCGCGACTGCATGGTGGACATCGCGCGCTTCTTTCTGAAGTTCACGCAGGCGGAATCCTGCGGCAAGTGTACCTTCTGCCGTATCGGCACCAAGCGCATGCTCGAGATTCTGGAACGGCTATGCGGGGGAGAAGGCCGGGGCGACGACCTGGAAAAGCTGGAGACGCTGGCCGATTACGTCAGCCGCGGCAGCCTGTGCGGCCTGGGACAGACCGCGCCCAACCCGGTGAAAACCACGCTTCGGTATTTCCGCGAAGAGTACGAAGCTCACCTGCGCGAGAAACGTTGTCCGGCCGGCCGCTGCCCGGCGCTGATCCGCTACAGGGTAACGGACAACTGCATCGGCTGCACCCTCTGCGCGCAGGCCTGCCCGGTGGGCGCCATTGCGTATCGTCCGTACCAAAAGCACGAAGTGGACCAGGGCCTCTGCACGCGCTGCGACATGTGCCGGCAGGCCTGCCAGGACGATGCCATCGAGGTCATATAGACCATGGTCACCCTCACCATCGACGGAAAACGGGTCAGCGTGGAGCCTGGAACCACCGTGCTAGCCGCCGCGCAGTGGCTGGGTATCCGCATCCCGACCATGTGCCATGTTCCTGGGATTGAACCTGCTGCGGCATGCTTCGTTTGCGCCGTGCAGATCGAAGGCCGGCGCACGCTGTCGCCCGCCTGCGCGGTTCCCGTGGCGGAGGGCATGGCGGTCTCGACCAACAGCGACGACGTGCGTACGGCCCGGAAGATGGCGCTGGAACTGCTGCTTTCCGACCACGCCGGCGAATGCGTAGCGCCGTGCGCCGCCCGCTGTCCAGCCGGTCTGGACATTCCGGGTTTCGTCCATGGCATTGCCACGGGCGACCATCGCCGCGCCACAGAGGTGATCGCCGAGCGCCTGGCGTTGCCCGGTTCCCTGGGACGCATTTGCCCGCGCCTATGTGAAGAGGGCTGCCGCCGCTGCGACCTGGACCAAGGTCTGGCAATCGGCGCGCTGCATCGCTATGCCGCCGATCTGGACATCGCCGCGGCCGCGCCATATACGCCGCCGTGGGCGCCCGCCAGCGGGAAGCAGGTCGCCATCGTGGGCGCCGGTCCCGCCGGCCTGGCCGCCGCCTGGTATCTACTGCGGAAAGGCCACGCCTGCACGCTTTACGACGCGCATCCGCAGCCGGGAGGCATGCTGCGCTACGGAATCCCCGCCTACCGGTTGCCGAAGGAGGCGCTGGATGCGGAGATCGGGGCCATCGAGAAGCTCGGCGCACGTTTTCAAATGGGCATGCGCTGGGGCGCGGAGTTCACCCTCGGCGAGCTGCGCAAACAGTACGACGCGGTCTTCCTGGCGATCGGGGCACAGCGTGCAGAGGGCCTACGCTGCGAGGGCGAGCAGCACGCGCTCTCCGGCATCGAGTTTTTGGAATTGGTGGCCAAGGGCAAGCCGCCTGCACTGGGGCGCGATGTGGTGGTGGTGGGCGGCGGCAACACCGCGATGGACTGCGCCCGGTCGGCCGCGCGGCTGGGCGCCCGCGTACGCATTCTTTATCGCCGCGGCAGGCAGGAGATGCCCTGCGCGATGCACGAGGTGGAGGCTGCCGAAGCCGAAGGCGTGCACATCGACTTGCTGGTGGCGCCGGTGCGTCTGGATGGACGGGCCGGAAGGCCTGTCCTGCTTCTGACCTGCCGGCGAATGACTCTGGGCGAACCGGATGCATCCGGACGGCGCCGGCCGTGCGCGGTGGAAGGCTCCGATTTCATCATCGAGTGCTCCACCGTAATCGCGGCCATCGGCCAGGCCGTGGAGCGCACGCTGCCCGGGCGCGAAGGCCTGCGTGTGACCGGATGGGGCATTGCCGTCGATGAACGCACACTCGCCACAAATCTGCCGGGAGTGTTCGCCGGCGGAGACGCGGTCCTGGGAGCGGACCTGGCTGTGCGGGCGGTGGCCGCGGGAAGAATCGCCGCAACCTCGATCCACCAGTACCTGAGCGGCGAACCGGTGACCGGCGAACCGGAGATGACCGGCATCGTCATGCGCCCGGTCGACGACGCGGAGCGGGCCGCCATCTTCCGCGCCATCGAGAAAGCCGCGCGCGTACCCATACCGCGCATCCCGATGGAACAGCGCCTGGCAACCTTCGACGAGGTGGAACTCGGTTTGCCGCTGGAGGAGGCCGCACGCGAAGCCCGCCGCTGCCTGAGTTGCGGCTGCCGTAAGCAGAATTGCTGCCTGGTGCGATCGCTGGCGAATGAATACGAAGCGGATGTATACCGCTTCGCCGGAGCCCGCCGGCGCTTCTCACAGGATTTATCCCATCCCGAGATCGTCTACGAGCCGGGCAAATGCGTCAGTTGCGATGCGTGTGTGCGCATCGCGGCCGCGGCCGGCGAGCCGCTGGGCCTGGCTATGACCGGGCGCGGCTTCGATGTGGCCGTGGCCGTGCCATTCGGCAAACCGCTGGCGGAAGGCTTGCGTTTCGCCGCGCAACGCTGTGCCGAGGCCTGCCCCACCGGCGCACTGGCAATACGCACGGCGCGCCCGTGCGACGCCTGTTCACTGTCGTGAGTTCGGCGTCTTGTTGCCGTTCGAAATCTCACGCATGACGTCCGCCACTACGTCATCTTCGTGACCGGACTCCAGCGCATCCTGCATGCGGCGCAGCGCTACACCTACAACATCGCGATGGTGCAGCTTCGAGCCGGGCCCTTTCGCGGAGATCTCCAGCCAAAGCCGATGCAGCAAGTCCAGATCCTCGGGCCACAGCCTGGGCGGATGCGGGCCGAGGTTATAGAAGATGGATTCTTCCTCGCCCGGCACCACGATCTCCATGGAAAGCGAAGGCCGCGGCTCCGGCAAGTTTTCCCATGCGCGGCCCACAGTGGCGCCCTGCTCCGCAGGACTCATCTTGGGCGACAATCCCATCACGATGCGCGACGATTGCAGGCGTTGGGCCGTGGCCACAATCGCTTCGTACGGGTCGCTTCCCGGCACCACCATCAGTTCGACGTGCTTGCCGGCTTTCTCCGCCAGGTTCACGACCTTGGTGAAAACGGCGGTCTCATCCACCGAGAAGATCTGGCTGGCATCCAGGGGGTGCTCGCCGGAAGCCGCCTGGGTCACCTGGCGGACGGACAGCACCACGATGTCGATGCGCCGCGTATCGGTCTTCTCCAGCATACGCTGCAGGTGCTCCAGGCGATTCGGATTACGCACCGCCACGATAACGTTGCCCGGCCGCACGTGGGCGGAGTCCGCCGACACCTCCTCTTCGGTGTTCAGGTTGAATTTCTCCATCTCGCAAGAGTGCGCGGCGGTGTGCAGGCGATTGTATTTTTCCGAAAACTCGAACACGACGAAGAACGCGATGGTGAAGCTGACGCCGGAGATGGTGGCCACCTCCTTGGTCACCACGTTGATCAAGGCGAGCGCAAACAGGGTGATGGTGATCAGAATCAGCCCAACGGGAATCTCCGTGCCGGCGATGTAGAAATTCAACGGCACCTTCCATCCGCGGCCGCCCGGCCGCTTGTAGCGCAGCACCAGTACCGACAGCGCCTTCATAGCGAAGCTCCACACCACGCCGAAGGCGTAAGCCTCACCCAGCATGTAGACATCGCCGCGGCTGATGACGATGGTGATCAGTTGCAGAATGACGATCAGGTTGATGAGCCGCGAGCTGGTTCCATATTTGTGGTGCGGATGGCGGAACCAGTCCGGCAGCACGCCATCCTCGGCCACCCGGTTCAGCACGCCATTGGAGCCGATGATGGCGGTGTTGACCGCCCCGGACAGGATCAACGTGCCCACCAGCACCACGAAGCCATGGAACAGCAGCCGCACGGACATGGGCCCCACCAGGAACATGGAGAGCCCGCCGATCAGGTTGTCCAGGAACTTCTGCCGCGCGGCGTCCGGAATGATCATCACCGCGAAGAAGGAGACCAGCGAGGTGAACAGCATGCTGTAGATGAAGATCACGAAGCCGGCGCGCTCCAGGTTCTTCAGCTTGGGGTGCGCGATCTCGCGATTCACCTGCGCCAGGCTCTCTTCGCCGCTCATGGCCAGCAGCGAGTGGCCCAGTCCCACCAGAATGGCGATGAGCGTGATCGAAGGCGCCGCGGTACCGCGCAGCCAGCCGAGGCCTTCCTTGCTGAAATGCAGGTTGGCCAGCGTGGGCAGCGGTACGGGCTGGTAGCCGTTCTTGAAGATGGTGACCAGGCACCAGCCGATCAGGATGACCACCATCACGGTGGTGATCTGCATGATGCGCAGGGCCTTCTCGCTGGATTCGTGAATGCCGATGACGTTCTTGTGCCAGAAATAGACCGTCACAGCCGCCGCAAACACGGCCGCGAAATATGGCGGATGCACGTGCAGGCCGGGGATCTTGAGGTACGCGCCGGTTTCGTTGACGAGTCCACCGAGATACAGGCCGGCGCTCACGCCGCTGATGGGGCCGGTGAGCACGTAATCGAACATCAGCGCGGAGACCGAGAACTTGGCCAGCGTGCCGCCCATGGCCTCGTGCACGACTTTGTAGACGCCGCCGCGCACGAACATACTGCAGCTTTCGATGTAGATGGCGCGCACCGCATACGAGAACAGCATGATCGCCAGGATGAACCACGGCGCGGCTTTGCCGATGGCCTGTTCGGCGATGCCGCCCACGTAGTACGCCGAGGAAGCCAGATCGCTGAGCACGATAGCCGCCGCTCTCCAGAAGGAGATGAACGACAGCATGACGGTGGTCGCGACGACAACGTTAACGGCGCGGGGCCGTTGTGGCAGGGTCATGCGGGAGTGCTCAAATGCAGGTTAGCAAGCTCATCTTAACATGCCATAGTAGGTACTTGGACACGACCTCGGAAACATTGGCCCGCTCGATCGTCGCGCAGTTACGCGCCGCGGGGCACCAAGCCTACCTGGTGGGAGGCTGCGTGCGCGACCTGCTGCTGGGCCAAACGCCGAAGGACTTCGACGTGGCCACCGACGCGCGTCCCGACCGCGTGAGCGAATTGTTCGAGCGCTCCGAGCAGGTAGGCGCGCATTTCGGGGTGGTGCTGGTGCGCGAGAACACGGCGCAAGTGGAGGTGGCCACGTTCCGCAGCGACGCCAGCTACAGCGATGGCCGTCGCCCGGATGCGGTGCGCTTCGAAGGCGATCCCCGGCAGGATGCCATGCGGCGCGACTTCACCATCAACGCGCTGCTGCTGGATCCGGATACGGAACAGGTGCTGGACTTTACCGGCGGGCGCGAGGATCTGCGCCGCCGCGTGGTGCGCGCCATCGGCGACCCGGACGAGCGCTTCCAGGAAGACCACTTGCGCCTGATCCGCGCCGTGCGATTCGCGGCCCGGCTGCGCTTCGAGATCGAACCCGCCACCATGGCGGCGCTGCAGCGGCTGCACCACCTGATTGAGAAGGTCTCGCCCGAGCGGGTCCGCGACGAGCTGGCGCGCATCCTGACCGAAGGCGGTGCGCGGCGCGGCTTCGAGCTTCTGGACGAGACCGGGCTGTTGGGCGATATCCTGCCGGAAGTGGCGGCTATGAAAGGCGTCGCGCAGCCGCCGGAATTTCATGCCGAAGGCGATGTCTGGACGCACACGCTGCTGCTGCTGGAAAAGCTACGCCACCCGACGGTGACGCTGGCCGCCGGCGCGCTGTTGCACGATGTGGGCAAGCCCCCGACCTTCCGCGTGGCCGACCGTATCCGCTTCGATGGACATGTGGAGGAAGGCGTCCAGTTGGCGCACGGCATCCTGACGCGGCTGCGGTTTTCGGGCGATCAGGCAGGGCAGATCGAAGCGCTGATCGCGAACCACATGCGCTTCAAGGACACAGGGCAGATGCGCGAAAGCACCATGAAACGCTTCCTGCGCATGGAGAACTTCGCGGAACACCTGGAGCTGCACCGCCTGGACTGCCTGTCGAGCAACGGCAAACTGGACAGCTACAAGCGCGTGCTGGCGCGGCTGGAGGAGTTGGGCGAGGAGGAGCTGCGGCCTAAGCCGCTGCTGACGGGGCACGACCTGATCGAAATGGGATACCAGCCTGGACCGGCGTTCGGGAAGATGCTGGCTGCGGTGGAAGATGCGCAGCTCGAGGGTCGGGTGGGGAACCGCGAGCAGGCGGTTGCGCTGGTGCGGGCGGAGTTCGGGGAGGCTTGAAGCGGGTACGATTGCGAGGCGGCGGCTTCCGGCCGGGAGTGGTATGTCAGTCTGTATATCCGAACAAGCGCGCCTCAATCTCCTCTCGTGTGGGCACGTGATTCTCCTCCAAAATCCTGAATAATATCCTCTTCATAAGGGCATAAGTTTGGATGAACGCGGCGGTTTCATCCTTACCGTGCCCATGGGCGGCCTTCGATCGCGAGTCGTAAAGCTTGAGGATTGCCTTGTGAAGCGACCACCGCTTCTCGCCGGGCGCTTCCAAAAAAGACGCTATGGCCGCAGACACGCGGAACCGAAGCTCGTAGGGCGAGGGAGAGAATAGGCGCTCCATCGCTCCCCAAAGCGAAACGAGGGATAGCGAGGGACTGCCTGTCCAGATACATTGATCGAACGCCCGAAAGGCGACGTTAAAATCGGAGTTCTGCCTCATCAACGTGCCGCCCGCGACCCAATGGTCCTTGATCCAGACGAGTGCTTCGGTATCGACTCCTTTCTCTGCCTGTAGCAAAGGGCCCAGCGGTCGCGCATGTATTTCGATCGGCCAAAAATAGGTGTCGCGTTCGCCTTGCGCTCCCGGAGCAAACGGTTCGTTACAAACGACGGGAACAAACGCGAGTGGCGTAGCACGCAATCGGATTAGCGCCGTGAACCACCAAATGGTGTTCAGACGATCAAACCAATCCGAGAGATTGAATTCCCTCGGAATGAACAACTGTGCCGAAATGTTGAACCCCAGACCGCCGCTCGCCGGCTTCCAAGGCGGGGGATGCCACCGTCCTTCAACCGCTGGTTCAAAGGACACCATGAACGGTGCCATGAAATGTGCGTAAGTTGTCGAGAGATTGATGCCATGTCCAAAGTCGAAGATGCCGGCTCGGACCTCCGCACCGCACAGACCACCATAAAGGGGAGATTCATTGAGAGCCGCCATACCGGAAACAACAGAATACCCCAGGCGAGCACTCGCTAAGTTTTCTCGCGGTTCTTGATCATCCACAACGTGATGTCCCAAGCACCGTAGATACCGGCGAAAAGTAGCAGCACAGCCGCGGCCGCGATGGCATAGGGTGCGATGGGTCTCTCTATGAGCAATCCGACCGCGCCAACGATCAAGCTTCCAGCACCAAGCGCCGGAACGCCCACGTACGGAAGCCAACCGTGCCAATCGAGGAAAACTAAACCGACTTTGCGCCGCGCGACGATTACTTCAATTTGATAAGCAAGGCCCGCGATCCCGCCCAGGCCGAGAATGATCCCGATTGGCCAGGCCGATGGCCATGGCGCCAGCACGGCCAAGGAGAGGAATAACACCCCACTGAAACGTATGAGCGTAGGCGTCAAGTAGCCGCGGGTGCCGTGCTCTATGCTCGACTTCGAGAAGCCGCTGCCTACCGTGACGGCGACGAACAGTAACCCGATTAGAGTCGCGGCTGCAGTCCCGGCCATAATAAAGAAGTTGTCCCAGCCGTGGAGCATTAATAAGCAGTGTAGCCCCAACGTGGCGGCCTACGAGGCCGCCGCAGGCTGCGAGCCTGCCCCACTATGCGGAGATTACCAGCTTGCCTACGCCATCCGCCCGGCGGTCCACTTGATGGAAGGCTTCCGCGATGCGGTCCAGCGGGCGGGTGTGCGTGATCATGGCGGCAAAGCGCGGCAGGTGGGCGGACAGCATCTCGCGGGCGGCTTCGGTCTCGTGATTGGAGCGGCGCACGGTATAGATCGCCAATTCCTTACGGCGGATGGGCGAGAATTCCAGCGGCACTTCTCTTTCCACGGGAATTCCCGTGATCACCACGCGGCCCGCGTGGCGCGCGGCGCGCAGGCAGTGATTGGTCGAGCCGCCGGTGGCGGCGCAGTCGATGGCTACATCCACGCCACGGCCGCCGGTGTCGCGAAGGATCTCGCGGGAGGGGTCGATGGAAACGGGGTCCAGCACCGCGTCGGCGCCGGCCCGCAGTGCCAGTTCGCGGCGCGCGGCCACTGGTTCGATGGCCCACACGCGCGCGGCGCCGGCCAACTTCAGACAGATGACGGTCATCAGCCCTATCGGCCCGGCGCCGAAGACGGCCGCGGTTTCCGACGGCTGCAGGGCCACAAACTGCATGGAGTGCAATACCACTGCGAGCGGCTCGATGATCGTCGCGTCGCGGGCGCTTAGGGAGGGCGGAATCGCAATCAGATTAAGCGCCGGAATGTTGGCGTAGTCGCGGAAGAATCCGGGTTCGCCCGGCATGCTCATGAAACGCAGGTTGGCGCACACGTTGTGATGGCCCGTGCGGCAGAATTCGCAGTGGTAGCAGTAGATGGCCGGCTCGAAGGCCGCGCGATCGCCGGCATTCCAGCCGGTCACGCCCACACCCACGCGCGCAATCACGCCCGCCGGTTCGTGCCCCAAGACCATCGGATACTGGCAGGGCGTATCGCCGACGCCGCCTTCGGCGTACGAATGCAGATCCGAGCCGCAGATGCCCACAGCGTCGATGCGGACTTGTACCTCACCCGGACCGGGATCGGCCAGCGCCGCGTCCACCAAGCGGAACTGGCGCAATCCGCAAAGCTCGGCAACGCGCGTGTTCACGGGCCGGCCTCGGCGGGCGGGCGGCGCATGGTCAGGGACGCGATGTGGTCCAGCACGGCGTGGAAGTAGGCCATATCGCGCTCTTTTTCAGGCATGTCGTCGTGCACTTCGGCCGGCCCGGCGGGCAAGTAGCGGAAGGGAAAGCGCTGCGCCTGAATCCAGGGCAGGTATCCCCAACCCTCGGCCCGGCGAAAGAAGATGTCGCAACTGGCCAGGTCGCCCGCCAGGTGCTCGACGGTGGTGGCGCGGCCGTTATCGTCCTCGGTCATCAGCACGGGGCGTTGCGCGTCCTTCAGTTCGGCGACGCGGCGGGCTTTCTCGCGCGGGTCGCGGCCATCGCCGTGGATCAGCAACAAATCCACCTGGCCTTGCAGCGACTGCGGGTAGCGCATGCGGCCGTCGCTGGAAACGCCGATGGGCAGGGTAAAGCTGGCATGTTTGAAGCGCTCGCGCACGTCGTCGATGAGCGGAATGATGTTTTGCGGAATGTAGCCCTTGAAGTCCCACTGCGGGCCGGGCAGGTCGTACTCGTTGGCGACGTCCACGATCACGTTGCGGAAGTTATGCGCGATCAGCCAGTCGGTGATGTTCGCGGCGGCGTTATGGATGGCGGCGGTGGAGCGGAACTGGCCGGACTGGCCGTGGTAGAAATACATCAGGTTGACGAACATGCCGCGCTGGTCGGCGGCTAGCAGCAGGCGTTCCAGGCGGGCGAGCCAATCCGGCTTGAGCGAGCCGTCCGGTTGGAAGGCGCTGACATAAGCACCCCTGCCGGGGCCCAGGCGATAGGCGTTTTCGCGATCGATGCCGTTGACGGACTTGTCGTATCCGGCTTGCGCGCCTTGCAGGCTGACGTTGACCATCAGCACGCCGTGACTCTTGTAGAAATCGAGCGCTTGGATTACGGCGTCCGTATTAAACTCGGGATCGAAGGCGCGCTCGTGCATCCATTCGTCGAGGAACAGGGCGTTGGCCAGGCGGATGTTCATGAGCTTGCCCTGGGCTTCATGGCGGTAGGCGGGGCCACTGTAGGTTTTTTGCCAGGCCTCGCCGGGCCCAGAGGGCGCCGTGTTGCGGGTGTAGAACGCGCGCGGATCGTAATGCTTGCCGAGCATGAATCCGGTGGCGATTTCGGCGGCGCACAGGGAGGTGGCGAGGAGCGGTAGGATAAGTAGCCGATTCACGAGGACATTATCTCATTCAGTGGTTTGCGGGCGGCCCCGTCGAATCGCAGGCGATGGAACCAGTCGTCAACCCCAGAGTAGCACCGAGACGCGACCCCACAAACCAACCAGGAATGCCAGGGTGCTTAACCTTGGGGATGGTGGTCTGGATATTGTCGTCAGGGCCTGGCCGAGCCCTCGCATAGGCAAAATCCGTCGAGCTTGAAGCGATTTCTTGGAAACATTTGTCGTAGGTCTTGTTCTTCGAACTAATCTGCTGGCATTATTACTGGCGGATGGCAAACGGCGTTATCCCCTCCCCCAGCGGCCCCGATGCGGTCCAACTACGTCGCCGAGCGCGCCGTCTTTTGGCCCGCTTTCACCTCTCGGACGACGCGCTTCCGGGCTCACTGGCGCTCTCCCGTCGCCGCTGCGGAAGTCCCTACGGTGATGCCTACTGCTTGGCGCCCGTCCAGGTGCCCTCGCCCAGATCGCCAACTTCGACCTTCCCGCTCATCTTCTTG
>Ga0187871_10000847_pt1 | contig 27871 bp, 15 predicted proteins | sample June2016WEW_16_1_FD_132988 | JGI IMG/M metagenome (GOLD analysis project Ga0187871, IMG submission 132988) | Peatland microbial communities from SPRUCE experiment site at the Marcell Experimental Forest, Minnesota, USA - June2016WEW_16_10 | ecosystem: Environmental > Terrestrial > Soil >...
GTCCATGACCGACAAATCCAGCACCACGCCGCCACGCAGCGGAACCGCCTGCCCGTAGTTGCCGGTGCCCGCGCCGCGCGCCGTCACCGCGAGATCGTTCGCGTAGCAATACCGCAGCACGCTTTGAATTTCCTCGGCAGTGCGCGGTTGCACCGCGATGTCCGCCGCTTTGCCGTCCAGCTGTCTGCGCAACACGGGCGAGTACCAATAAAAATCGCGCGAAAGCTGCTCCACCATTTCGCGCTGGGTCAGCACGCGCGCGGAATCGCCCAGAGCAGCGGCAAGTCCATAGGCGTGGGTCAGATCCATAGAGGCGTCCTTCGCGAGTGAGCAGGCTACGATTTGGCCCGCGGCTCCTTGCGCGAACTCCAACTTCGAAAAGCCTTGAGCATGTTTGGATGGGTGAAAAGCGTGTAGCAAAGCTCGCGCAGCACCGGGCCTTCCACGACGCAGTTCATGTCCGCGCGCTGCGCCACTTCGTTCGCCGGAATCAAAATTTGCAGGCAGTGCTGGTTAGCGTCCTCGATCGTCGCCCCATAGACGACGCGATCCAGCCGGGCCCACAGGGCGTTGGCCATGCACATCGCGCACGGTTCGCAGGTGGAATACATCGTGTAGCCCGCCAGCGACGTGCTCTTGAGTTTCTTGCACGCCAGCCGAACAGTGCGCACTTCGCCGTGCGAGCTGGGATCGTTCTCGCGCATAACCGCATTGGTCGCGCGCATCAATCGTTGGCCAGTCTTGGTATTAACGATCAGCGCGCCGAAGGGCGCTGGGAAAGGAGTTTCGAGCGTGCGTGCCGTGAAGCGAACGAGCTCGCGCATGCGCTCTTCATCGAGCGGAGTCACACCCATCCGGCGGGCAGCCGTGGCTGGCATGGCGCAATCTAACACGATGCCCGGAAGCGACCACAAGTTGAAAATCGAATCCGTCAAATCGAACTCGCCGCACGTGCCACGCCGCCGATCCGGTTAGAATGCACCGAATGTCTGCTGCATCCAGTGCGCTGCACCAATTGCGCGAAGCCCTTCGCTCCGGCTCGGTCACGCCGCGCGCCGCCGTGGAGCAGGCGCTCTCCCGCGCCAACAGCAACGCAGGCCACAATGTTTACCTGGCACTCGACGCCGAGCGGGCCCTTCGCGATGCGGACGAGCTGCCGCAGCGATTTCCGGGCACCGCAAAGCCGCAACTTTACGGCCTACCCGTATCCTTAAAAGACTGCTTCGATCTGGCCGGATTCGTCACCAGCGCCGGTTCGCGTTTCTACGCCGAACGCAACGTTCCCGCCGTCGAAGACTCCGCGGTGGCTGCGCGCCTGCGTTCGCAGGGCGCCATCATCGTCGGCAAGACCCATATGCACCAACTCGCCTACGGCATCACCGGCGAAAATCCCGACTACGGCGACTGCACGCAACCCTGTAACCCCGCGCTGCTCACGGGTGGCTCCTCGAGCGGCGCCGCAGCCAGCGTGCAAGAGGGCTCAGCCGTCGCCGCGATTGGCACCGACACGGGCGGCTCGATCCGCGCCCCCGCCGCCCTCTGCGGCCTGGCAGGCTACCGAGCGTCCATCGAGCTCGCGACGAAGCCGGGCGGAGCAGGCCCCGCCCCTACAGAGGGATTGGGAAGTTGCCTTGAGGCGATAAACGACAGGCGCAACCTCTGGCGCAGGGCGGTGCCTCTCGCACCTTCGTTCGACACCCTGGGCTGGCTCTTCCGCGATTTGCGCGACGCGCCGCTGCTGGGCGCGGCATTGTTCGAGCTCGACATGCCCGCGACGGCCGCAACGAACGTCCGCATCGGCGTGGTGGCAAAGGAATTTCTCCCCGATTGCGAGCCGCAGGTCCTCAACGGCTTCATGCAGTGGCAGGAGCGGCTAAACGAACTCGGCGCCACGATAGCCCCAATCGAAAACTCCTATTGGGAAGGAGCCCTGGACATCTACGCTCCCATCCAAGCCAGCGAAGCCGCCGCGATTCACAAGCCGGCGACCGGCGGCGACTTCTCTCACTTCGAGCGCACCATCGCCGAGCGCCTAGCCTGGGGGGCGTCTCTGACTACCGCCGAGGTGCAACAGTTCCGTCAACGTCACGCCGCCTTCCGCGATCAAACCGACGACCTGCTTCGCAATCACGACTTCCTGATCCTGCCCTGCGCCCCGACAGCCGAACTCGTAGCCGGCGCCGACCACACCAACACCCGCAAAGCGATCCTGCGGTATACGACGCCATTCAGCCTGGCGGGAGTGCCGGTGGTGACGCTGGCTGCCCAAGGTGGCGCCGGTGTGCAACTGGCTGCCGCCCGCGGAGCCGACGCCCGTCTTCTGTCCTACGCCGCGCACGTCGGAGCGAAAACTTGAATCATCGACCGAAAAAGATCGTCGCCCTTCTGCCCCTGACCATCCTTTTCACGTTCATGTTCACGGGCTGCCACGGCCGATCCGCTGCCACTTCCGGTCTGACTAAAGTCACCCTGCAGGCCGACTGGTACCCGCAGCCTGAACACGGCGGGTTCTACACCGCCCTCGTAAATGGCTATTACAAAGACGAAGGCTTGGATGTGACCATCCAACCCGGCAGCCAGTACGCGATCCCGGACCAGCAGGTCGCCGTGGGTGCCGCCCAATTCGGGATGGGCTCGTCTGACCGAACGCTCGAATCCGTAGCCGACGGCCACCCTCTCATCGCCGTAGCCGCGACCATGCAGACCGATCCCCAGGGCGTCATGGTCCGGAAAGACTCGCCAATTCGTTCCTTCAGTGACCTCCACGGCCATTCCGTCGCAGTAAAACCGGGCTCCACGTGGTTTCAATTCTTGGTCAAACGCTACAACCTGACCGACGTCAAAGAAATCCCCGCGACCATGAGCGTCGCCAACTTCGTCGCCGATCCCGGTTATATCCAGCAAGCCTTCGCCACATCCGAGCCTTTCTTTGCCGAAAAAGCCGGCATCGAAACCCGAGTCCTGCTCACCCGCGACGCCGGATACAACCCTTATCGCGTCATGTTCACCACCCGCGATTTCCTGCAGCAACATCCAGACACGGTAGCCAGGTTTGTACGCGCCTCTATAAGAGGATGGCGGGAATACCTGAACAACCCCGCCCCAGCGCACCAAACTATCGCGAAATTGAACCCGGCCCTGAGCCCGGAGTGGATGAATTTCAGCTGGCGCAGCATGCGCGACGGGCATTTCGTGGCAGGCGACGACCCCTCGGGCGCCCAACTGGGCCAAATGACCGCTGCCCGCTGGACCACCATGTACCAACAACTGGTCGACCTGAAAGTGATCGAGAAGCCCTTCGACCCGGCTACGGCCTACACCCTGGAATTTATCCAGCCGAAGTAATCGTCTTCACCCCCGCGGATGAAAAACGAAGGAAGGACGGACGCGTCCGTCCGTGCTTCAAGGAGACGCCGCCTATAAATGGTTGATTGTATGGAGTTTGCGCGGATTTTGCGGCTATTCGCTTCTTGTAAGTCATTGATAATACGAGGCGTTCTGGTTCAATCGGCACGGGTTGAAATAAAAAAACGCCCGGAAGTCCGGGCGCTTTACGCAGTTCTTAATGAGAGAAGTGTATCACAAAGTGAAATAATGTCAAGGACAATTTTTAGATGCCTACCCAAGGCGGTACTATGCCTCCTTGGCCTAATGGGGTTAGAGGCTAGTGGCTGGATTCGAAGGCGTGAAACCTGCGTTCCAGCTGCCACTGCTGTGCGGCCTTCTCGCTGGCCTTCAGGAATTCGGCGCAGACCTCCGACGGTTTGTCTTGGGCGAAACTTTCTTGCGCGCAAGCCGCCAGCGGACGGCGGAAAGTGTCCGGGTCGCTCCACATGGTGGGTCCCGGCAGGAAGCTGTGCTCCAGGCTGGTGCGCACCATCTGCTTGAGGTCGGCGTAGCGCAACCCATAGGTCTGGACTGCCCGGACGTACTCGTGCGTGAGGTCGATCCGCGACACGCCTTCGTCGTCGGTGGATAGCGCCACGGGCACGCCGAATTTCCGGTAGATCGGGAACGGGTGATCCTTGCCGCTGATCCCGAGAATCACGTCATTGCTAGTCAGCGCAATTTCCACCATCACATGTTTCGCCGCCATCTCTTTCAACAGATCGTATGGCCGGTCTTCGTACATCACGTCCACTCCGTGGCCGATGCGCTCGGCGTGGGCTTGCTCGACCGCCAGCCGAATGTGGCAGCAAAGCCCTTCCTCGGTGACGAGTCCGGGCGCGAGCTCACCGGCATGCAGCGTGATGTGCACCTTCGGATATTTTTCGTGCAGAAATCCGACCATGCGCATGTGCAGCGCGTAGTCGGTCATCGAGGTGTATCCATCTTCGGGCATCACAAAATTGATTCCGACGATGCGCGGGTCCACGGAAATGGTTTCAAAGCCGAGCAGCGTCTGCGCAAACACTTGCTCCTTAGGAAACCCGCGCAAAATCTGATAGATGAAACGAATCTGAACACGGCATGCGGGCGTAGCACCGGGCTGTCCACAATGCTCGCGTTTCGCTCGCAGGGCCTCCGCTTCATCGAAAGCCTTTCGCCCGGCTTGGATGTCGCCGCCCAAACCGCGCGCCAGCAAAGCGTCGCGCATCGCGCCGAAATCGTCGTGCCAGCCGATTTCACGCGCGAGCGCAGCGGTATGGCTGAAATCGGGCGTTTCCATCAATTCGAGATATTGTTCGTTTTGCGCCGCGGCGCGCGTGGCGACTTCGTCGAGCCACTCGCCCTTATGGCGATGATCGGTGCCGCCGAACCTGTCGAAGGCGTCGAAAAAATGATCATGGCCGGTCACCCCCGGCGAAGGCACGTAACCGCGCATGGAGAAGGCATCAATCAGCGCATCATAGAGATGCTGATCCTTGAGAGCCTGAGCAGCAGGAACTTTTCCGTCCTCGCAGGCCGCCACAGCAGAAGCATTTTCCGCCGCGTGCGGTGGCTTGACGAAGGAAAGCGTCGCGAGGTTGACGCAAAGCTGGTCTTCCGCTCCGGCGCGAATCCAGGACTCGGCATAAACCGCGCCACTCAAGTGACTGTGCAAGTCCGCACCCTTGGGCATGTCCACAAGAAATGCATTCAGGTCCAATGGATTCACGCGCGCGTTTTCCAGGGCGCGCGCCGTGCGGAGCTCCGCCGTGGATTGCGGACGTGCAGGAGACGGCGCGCTGGTTTGCGCCAACACCGGCGTGGCAAACAGAAGCAAAAAGGCGGAAATCCTGCACCATTTGGCGAAAACGTCTGCCGGCCGCGGAAGTTTCATTCTCGGTCCTTCCCTCGAATTGCTGGCCAATACTTCATCACACTTGGTTCATAGCGACAAGGCAGGTGACGGAGCGCCGGGCTGAAGCCCGGCGCCTACATTTCTGGGCGAACGCACCCTCTTCGCGATCCTTGTGGCGCGAGTTTCGGCAGGGACGCACCCTTGCGGCGTCCAGCCACGTCACCATCGTCTACCGGTGCGGATTCGAGAGGTCGCGAGCACAAAGCCGGTCGAGCTCGGAACCTTGGCGGCGAACATGGCAGGGACTAGAATGCGTGAAGGATGCCATTCCAGAAAATCGGCAACGGATCGTTCGCGGCGGCGGCGCTTCTTTTGACGGCGGTGCTGTTGAGCTGGCCGCAGGTCGCGATTCATGCGCAGGCTTCGTCGCCGCAATCGCAAAACGCAATCACCGTCAGCGGCACGGTACGAAACTCGGCGGGTGAGCCGGTTGCCGGCGCGTTGGTGTCTCTGGAAGAAAAAGGTTCGGCCGCGCCGATCGAGACGCGAACGAACGCGGACGGAAATTTTGTGGTGTCGCTGGATCACGCCGGTACCTACACCGTGCGTGCGGAGAAATCCGGACTGCGCGGCGGAGGGAAAGAGTTTTTTGTTCTGTCGGCCGGAGGGAAAAAACATCTCGACTTGACTCTTACCGCTGCGGCTTCGCCTGGAACGATGGAATTCAAAGACGAACCCAATTTCACGGTAGCAGGCGTCACCGACTGGTCCAACGTCGGCTTGCACGGATCGGACACTACTTCGCGAACCAGCGAAGCGCTCGCCAAGGAAACGCTGAACCTGAAACCCGGCGAGCCTGAGAAATCGTCCGGACGCGTTTCGGCTGGCAAGTATCAGGTCGCACTGGAGTATCAGGCCAAGGGCGACTTCGCGCAGGCCCGCGAGCAAGTCAACAAAGTCCTTGCGACCTCGGACGACGCGGAAGGCCATCATTTGTTGGGCGATCTCGATGAGCGCCTGAGTGATCCTCTCGAAGCGGTGCGCGAGTACGAGCGCGCCGCCCGCATGTACCCAAGCGAGCAAAACTATTTCGATTGGGGCACGGAACTTCTGCTTCACAAAGCCGCGCAGCCTGCCGTCGAAGTTTTCACCAAGGGCACGGGCCTCCATGCGGACTCCGCGCGATTGCTGGCGGGACTCGCCGCCGCCTTGTACGGCGTTGGATCCTACGACGCCGCGGCGCAACGCCTTTGCCAGGCTTCCGATCTACGGCCCGCGGATGCGGCACCCTATCTTTTTCTGGGCCAGATGGAAAAAACCGTGTTGGTTCCACTGCCCTGCGCCGAAGCGACGCTGGCGCGTTTTGCGCGCGACCAGCCCGCCAACGCTTTCGCCAATTATTACTACGCCGTTTCGCTGTGGAAGAGCCAGCGCGGGTCGGAGAGCTCGGCGACTTCACGGCAAGAACAAGCGCTGCTCGAAAAAGCCGTGACGCTCGACCCGAACCTTGCCGAAGCTTACGTGCAGCTCGGCGTTTTGTATTTCGCGCGCAATGATTTTGCACCGGCCATTCAGGCTTTTCAGCAGGCCATCAAAATCAACCCGCGGCTTGGTGACGCGCACTACCGGCTGAGCCTGGCGTACAAACGGAGCGGTGAAGATGCGAAGGCGCATCAGGAATTTGAAGCGTACCAGTTGGCGGAGAAAACGGAGACCGCCGAAGTCGAACGCCAGCGCAGCGAGTTGAAACAATTTCTTGTGATTTTGAAGAACCAGCCTGCGGTTTCCGAGCCGAAGTGAACGAGTATGGCGGAGGTTGTCGCGCAGATTAGTTTTGCGGGGCCAGATCTGTGTTTGTCGGGGTCTGGGCGCTTCGGGCACGACGGTGCCGTGCCCCTACGGGATTTGCGGGGCCCGCCGGGGTGGCTGGATTTTTTTGTGAGTGAGTTGGTTTCGCGGTGTGGTAACCAAGTTTGCTGGGGCCTGGGCGCTTCGGGCACGCCCTTCGAAGCTCGGGATAAAACGGTGCCGTGCCCCTACGGGGATTTGGGGGTTGCATGGAGGACCACGATGCCTTCGCCTTCGCGGATGGTGAGGATCTGGTTGGCTTTTACTTTTGTGAAGCGCTCGATTTTCTGCGTCGTCGGCCATTTTACTTCCAGCACGTCGACCGTCGCCGCTTTCCCCAAACCGAAGTGGAGCCGCAGATCGGATTGCGACATCACGCTGGTGCCGCTGTGCACTTCGTCCATCTGGGCGTGAGTCCCGGTAACAACGCGCACACGGGCGCCGATCGCGGTGCGATTGCACTTCGTCCCGATCAATTTGATCTTGATCCAGTTCTGCGCGTTGCCGCCATCGTTGCGAAGAAGGGACGGCAAGTCGTTCATGTTCAGGACGAGCGCGTCGATGTCGCCGTCGTTGTCATAATCTCCAAACGCAGCCCCACGGCTTGAGAATCGCTCGCTGATGCCGGGACCCATGTCGGCGGAAACATCTTTGAATCGCCCGGCGCCGAGATTCTTATAGACGAGGCGCGGATTCTTGAACGATTGCCCGGTGTCATGCCCTTCAATTTCGGGGTACACGTGACCGTTGATCTGCATGAGGTCGGCCCAGCCGTCGTTGTCATAGTCGATGAAGCCGCAGCCCCAGGCCACATATTGATTGTTGATGCCGACGCCTGAAGAAAAAGTCACGTCGCTGAACGTGCCATCACCGTTGTTGTGGTAGAGATTGCAGGTGTCGTCGGCAAAATTGGTTTTGAAAATGTCGAACCAGCCGTCGCAATCGTAGTCGGCAACGGCAACGCCCATTCCGGCTTGTTCGTGGCCATTCTCGCTGTAGGCGACGCCCGCGATCACGGCCTGATCGGTAAACGTGCCGTCGTGGTTGTTGCGGAACAAAATGCTGGGCTGCGAATCCACAGCCACGTAAATGTCGGGCCAGCCGTCGTTGTCGAAATCGTAGGACACCGCGGTGATCGAATAGCGCGCACCCGGCTTCAGGATGCCGGCTTTCTCGGTAACGTCGGTGAACGTTCCGTCGCCGTTGTTGTGATACAGAACGTTAGTATCGCCCGGAAAGCCTCGCGGTCCGCACATGATCGGAATTCCCTTCCACTGGCAGACGGCCGGTTCGGTCTTGGAAGGAGTATTTTCAAGATCGAGCTTGATGTAATTGCAGACGAAAAGATCGAGATGCCCGTCGCGATCGTAGTCGAGCCAGGTGCAGCCCGCGCCCCAGCGAATCTTCTCGTCGTAAACGCCGGCATTCTTGGTGACGTCGGTAAAGGTGCCATCGCCGTTGTTGTGAAACAGAATGTTGTGGCCCCAGAAGCAGCAAAAAAGATCGTCCCAGCCGTCGTTGTCGTAGTCGCCCACGCACACGCCGGTCTGCCAACCGGTGCGCGCCAGTCCGGATTTGGCGGTGACATCGGTGAAGGTGCCGTCGCGATTATTTTTGTAGAGATGCGAGGTCGGCGCTTTGCCAGGCTCCCACTTGGTATCGAAACGCGTTCCGTTGGTGAGATAAATGTCCAGCCAGCCGTCGTTGTCGTAATCGAAAAACGCCAAGCCGCTGCCTTTTGCTTCGATGATGTATTTCTTGTGGTCTACGCCACCCCACACGTTCGGCGCATTCAATCCGGCCAGGCGCGCAACATCGATGAATTGCACGGGCGAGGCCGCCGCGGCGCCGCCGTCGGGAACGGAAGCAGCCTCCGCAATTGCCGAGCGATTCCATTTCCACAGCGGGGTTGCGAGCGCATCCAGCAGGGAACTGCCGAGCACGACCAGTGAAGATCCGAGAAACCGCCGGCGGCGAAAAATCACCGTGCCGCAGCCTTCGGCGTAATTTTCGGGAACGCATGGGGCACGATTCCCGCGCCTTCTTTGACAGCGATGATGCGATCGACAGGAACGTTGGTCAAACGATCGATTTGCCCGCTCGGCCAAGTAATCTCGAGCAACTCGATCCTGGTGCGTTTGCCCAAGCCAAACAGGATGCGCGGATCGCTGGCCGACATATAGCTCATGCCGCCTTTCGCTTGCTCCACGTGGGTAACGCCTTCGGAGGTCAGCTTCAACGAGGCGCCGATGCCGTCGCGATTCGACTTCGTTCCGATCAACAAAATCTCCAGCCAATGGTTGGCGTTGCCGCCGTCGTTGCGCAGAAGCTCCGGGTAGTCGCCGCGATTGTTGATGGCGATGTCGGTATCGCCGTCATTGTCGAAGTCCGCCGTGGCGAGGCCGCGACCGGGAATAGGACGGACAAAATCAGGGCCCAACGAATCCGAAACTTTATCGAACTGGCCTTTTCCCAAATTCCGGAACATCAGCAGCGGCTCTTTGTAGGAAACTTCGCCGTGATACAGATTCACGTTGTCCAGCATCGCGCTGTTCAGCTGCACGATATCGGGCCAGTCGTCGTTGTCGTAGTCCAGGAATTTCATCGACACGCCGCTCAGCAGAATCGCTTTGTTCCCGATGCCGGATTTAAACGTGTAGTCGTCGAAGGTTCCGTCGTGGTTGTTGTGATACAGGCGGTTCAACTCGAAATCCAGGTGCGTCACGTAGATATCCTGCCAGCCGTCGCCATCGACGTCCGCGGCATCGATGCCCATTCCCGCTTCGTAGCGGCCGTCTTCGCTGGCGGCGATGCCCGACACGAGTGAAACGTCTTGAAACGTTCCATCGTGCTTGTTGAGAAAAAGAAAATTCGGCCAGGTGTCGTTGGCGATAGCGATGTCGGTCCAGCCATCGTTATTGAAATCGGCCAGAACCACGCCCATGCCTTTCGATTCGGGTTTACCGACGCCGGAGGAGTCGCTCACATCGGTGAAGGTGCCGTCGTGATTGTTGTGGTAGAGCTTGGTTTTCTGCCCTTTGTAATTGCCGGGATTGCAATACGAGCGGTAACCGGGCCGGCGCTCGCCACACCACAAATTATTTTTCGGGGTCCACTCGATATAGTTGGTGACCAGAAGATCGAGCCAGCCGTCTTTGTCGTAGTCGAACCATCCCGCGCTGGTCGACCAGTTGCCTTCATCGGCGACACCGGCTTTGGCGGTGACGTCGGTGAATGTGCCGTCGCCGTTGTTGTGATAGAGAATTGCGCGGCCATAGCCGGTCACATACAAGTCCGGATAGCCGTCGTTATCGTAGTCTCCTACGGCCACACCTTGCCCGTAGTGTCCCGCGCCGCCGACGCCAGCCTTTTCGGTGACGTCAGTAAATGTTCCATCGCCGTTGTTGTGATACAGCGCGGAGCGCAACGGGTGCGGCGGCTTATAAATATCCGTGGCGGCCGATTGAACGAAATACAAATCCATCAAGCCGTCCTGGTCGTAGTCGATCCAGCCGACTCCGGTGCCCATCGTCTCGAGGTAATATTTTTCGTCTGTCTGCGTGGAGTCCTGCAAAAAAGTGATTCCGGTGGACTCGCGGATGTCGGTGAAACGAACGGGAATGCGGGAGTCGCTTGCTTTCGCGGACTGGCCGGCGATGGCCTTGCCGTGAAACGCGACCAAAGCCAGCGAGCCAATCGCAAGAAGGGCAAAACATGCTGTGCTCCAGCGGAATCTGGCGCGAGGTTGCGGCTTGTTTTCTATCCCCGCCGGCCGAGTCATAACGTGCGGTCCGCAAGTGAGAGCGCCAGCTGCAAAAACTGCTGCCGCGCCACCATCGGCATCGGCTCGCTCAGCGTGGACGGTCTTTCCGGCGCTTTTTCGAGAGCCTCTTCGATCCGGTTCACGTCCAGAGCGCCGTTGGCATTGCTGCCCTTGAAGCGATTCAGCACTTCGCGCGCCTTGGCGATTTCTCCGGTCTGGTAATAAAAGATGCCGAGCGCGGAGTAGCTGCCGGGCCATTCCGGCAGCAAATCCACGGCGCGCTCCAGGTGCTGCTCCGCCTGCGGCGTCTTGCCTTCCAGAACCGAAACGATTCCCAAGCCCCATAGGATTTTGCCGGAGCCCGGAATGCGCGCCAGGCCTTGCCGCAGCGTCGCCCCCGCAGCCTCGACGTCGCCGCCGCGCAACTGCACCAACGCGAGCGAAAGATAATATTGATCGTTGTCGGGATTGCGACGGATAGCGTTGCGGAAAATTTCGGAAGCCTTTGCGGAGTCGCCGAGATGCGCGTGGATATCTCCAAGTAGCGCCAGGAAGGCATCGTCCTGCTGACCCTTTTCCGAAACCTGATTCGCGTTTTCGAGTGCCTGCCGATAAAGGCCTTTTCGGAAATAAGCATCGGCCAAATCGAATTTAACGTCGTCGGAATCCGGATTCGCGCCCAACGCCGTCTGGAAATGCTGGATGGCGTCGTCATACAACCGATAACGCGCTAGCAGGACGCCTACTCCGGTTTGCGTTCGAAAGTCGCTGCTGCTCAATTGATCCAGTTGTGCGACCGCTTGCCGAGCTTCCGGCAGTTTCCCCAGCTTGAGATACGCTTCCGCCAGCAAATATAGATTTTGCGGCTGGTCCGGATGCCTGCTGATTTCCTCGGTCAGCTGCGTGAGGTCGAGTTGCGCACGATCCTTTTCGGAGAGGTTGGAGCGAGTGTCCACGTAGTCGAGAAGGTTTTGATAGGGGTAGGGGCCCGGAGCGGCGTTCTTGGAGAGCGTTTGAAAAACACTCAGATCTCGCTGCGCGGCCGCGATCTGATTCAGACTTCTCTCGACGATAGCGAGCTTGTAGTATCCCGACGCGGGATTTTTGTTCAGTTTGACGTACTGTCGCAGTAGTTCTGCCGCTTCCTCGAGTTTCTTGTTCTCGATCCGCAGATTGGCGAGTTCCAGCAGCGCGTCCGACAGGTCGGGTTTGTAGCGAAGCGCTTGGTGAAAGAGCTCCTCGGCACGGGCCTGGTTTCCTTGGCGCGCCTCGATGTAACCCATGTTGAACAAGCAAGAGGCGTTGTGGGGATCTTGTTTGAGCCCGGCCTCGAAATACGTGCGCGCTTCGTCGAAGCGCCCGAGGTGCCGGTAAGAAAGACCCATAAAGGCGTAGGACCGCGCCGACGGGTCCACTTCGATCAGCGTCTTGAACTCGTCGATGGCCTTCTCGACCTTTCCCGACATGAAATAGCTCTCGCCCAATGCGCTACGAAGGTCCGCGCGCTTTGGGGCGATCTGCAATCCGGATTCGAGGAGCGGAATGGCATCTTCAAAGTAATTCTGCGTCATGCTGACGCGCGCGAGCAGGAAGATGATATTCGTATTTTCCGGCGCTAGTTTGTGGGCGCGCACCAACAGCGCCAGGGCGTCGACCGGCTTTTTCTCCTCGAAATATACTTGCCCCAGCAGGTAAAGCGTTTCCGGTGATTCGGGTTTGAGTTTCAACGCGCGATTGAGGGCCAACTCCGCTTGGCCATAGTCGGCGCTGCGAAAATCCGCCTCGCCGAGATACGTCAGAATCTCGAATTGGTCGGGCTGAAGCGCATTTGCTTTTTCCAGTTCCAGGCGCGCCGGCCGGTATTGCTTTGCGGACAAGAGCAGCACGCCCAGCGTGAAATGCACCTGAACGTCATTTTTGTTTTGCGCGGACAACTCGGCTGCCGCCTTCACTGCTTGGGTGATCCGGCCGGCCTGCAGATCGGCTCGCACCCGTTCGATACGGGCCGCGGTGTCCGGCGCCGCCTTGGAAGATTGTCCCGTTGCCGATCGGCTGGGTGTGGATTGCTGCGCGGCAAGCGCCGTCGCAGCCAGCAAGACCAGGAGCAGAACAAAAAGATTGCGCAGCCCCGGCCGGCCATCGGCCGTGCCGGATTTGTCCCGAACTGAAACGCCGGGTGTTTTCATGCTTTGCATCATCGGGCTTTGCATCGGCGCGCAGCTTCCGATTTCCTCGCGCCGAAATCTCAATTTAGCATCTCCAGCGCCTGCTGAGCCATTTTGTGCTGCGGCTGCTGTTTCAGCAATGCGAGCAAAACCTCTTTCGCTTTGTCCTTGTCGTTCAAGAGTACGTACAGGCGCGCCAGGTTGAGATAGGCTTGATCGAAGTTCGGCGCAACGCGAATGCACTTCTCCAGTTGCTCTTGCGCTTCCGGATATTTCTGTTGGCGAACAAAAAGGACGCCGAGATTGTTGAGTGCTTCCGCATAGTCAGGGCGAAGGCTCGCGGCGCGTTGCAAAGACTCCGACGCGCGTTCCAATTGGTCCTGTCGCGCATAGAGCATGCCAAGGTTATAATTCACTTCGGGATTTTCGGGTTCGAGTTCCAGCGCGCGGCCCAGCAGTTTCTCAGCCTCAGCCAAATTTCCCTGGCGCCGGTACAAGTTGCCAAGATTCAGAAGAGCAATGGCGTAGTCGGGCCGCAGTTGCAGGGACTTCTGGAAGTTGCGGACACCTTCGTCCTCATGGCCTTGCTGGGCCGCAATCATTCCGAGATTGTTCCAGGCCTCCGGATAATCCGGCCGCAGCTTCACCGCTTGTTCGAGGTAATTGCGTGCGTCCTGCAGATCGTTCCTTCGGAGATAGAGCGTTCCAAGATTGTAGTAAGCCTCGGGTTCATTCGGTTTCGCGGCGATGACGCTTTGAAACGATGCCGCTGCCTGCTCCAGATAGCCACGCTGGAAAAATGCCACGCCGTACGTAAAGTCGTTGCGCTTGAATTCGCCTTCAAAAAGCGTTCCCGCAAACGGTAGCGCCCTCTTCAAGCGATCGGCTGTGGTTGTGGGCAACGATTTCAAATCCGTCGCGGCGTGTTCCGGATCGACCACGCCTTGATAGACCTTCACGATCATGCTGTTCGGATCGACCAGGAAAGTGCAGGGGACCGGCAGATCCCTGCGGCGATCGAACAAGTAGCGATAAATAATGTTGTAGACGCCGGCGACATCTTGCGTGGCGAACACGACGGGAACCGAGAACCTTTCTTTCGCGGCAAAAGAGCGCGCGGCTTGCGTGTCGCCGGGCTCATTGACGTTGACGCCGACGATGCGCAGACCACCCGCAGCAAGTTTCGCCGCGGATTTCTGCAGCAGCCGCAGCTGATCGAGAGACGCTGGCGATGCCGTCGCCCAGAAATTGAGCAGCAGTCCGCCGCCGCGAAACGATCCGAGAGTCACCGCGTTGCCCGCAAGGTCGGGCAAAGAAAAATCCGGCGCGCTCAGAGGCTCAATCAGCCACGTCTCCACCGGCGACGGCACACTCTCCGGCTTCTGCGGTTCGCCCGCGCGCGCATACGACGATGGCGGCGCCAGGACCGGCTTCGCCGCAAAATCCTGCGAACCTTCAACAATTTCAATGCGATGGTTCACGGGCAAACTCTCGAAAATCTGGGCGAGTCCACTCGGCCAGCGAATCGTAGCTCGCACAGTTTCGCTGGAGTCTCCTACTCCAAAGAAAAGTTCCTTCGAGTGTTGCGACAAAAATCCGGACCCGGCTTGAAGATATTTCGTTTGGCGGCGCCCTCCGGCTTCAACGGTCACGGCGGCGCCGATCGCATCGCGATTGCTCTTGGTTCCACGCAAGCGCAATGCCAATGAATGGCCAAGCTCTTTCATCACATTGTGAAAGACGCGCAGTTGCGGACCGCTCCGGTTTTTCAGCACGACTTCTAGGCGCCCGTCGCAGTCCAGGTCGGCCAGGGCAAAGGAACGGCTGTCGTCGCGAACATCCATGCCGGCCACGGCGGAGGCGTCAGAAAAAGTGCCGTCGCGATTGTTGATGTAAAACACATTCCGCTCGTAACCATTCCACGTCGAGTCGGACCGTATCAATTCGTTGATGCCATTCCAGCCGCGCTCGTAGTTCGGAGAGGAGGTTGAATCGGCGGGTGATTTCGCAACGACTTGCCGCCAGAAAAAACTCGCCAGGTCGCCGTTCTCCCGGCTCACATCCCGCGGGCCGGAAATATATCCGTTGGCGATGTATAGATCAGGATACCCGTCGTGGTCGAAGTCCCAAGCATCCGAGGACCACGCCCAGCGACCCATTTCCACGCCCGTCCGGCCGCTCACATTTTCAAACTTTCCGTCTCCCTTATTCCGGTACAGCGAATTTCCGCGCGCGTGCCGCCGGTAGAGGGCGCGAATATCCTCGGAATCTTTCGCACGGAATCTTGACTGTTCGGAAACTCGCTGGCCCGCGGCAGACCACATATTCGCCACGTAGATGTCCTGGTTCCCGTCGTTGTCAAAGTCAAACCAGGAAGCGCTCATCCCCGCGCCCGGGTCTTCCACGCCGGCTTCGCTGGAAACCGGCGCGAAAGTACCATCCCCTCGATTGCGATAGAGGTTGCTTCGCCCGAAGTCGTTCGCCACATACAAGTCCGGGGAGCGGTCACCATTGCAGTCGCCCCAGGCGCACGCAAAGCTGTAGCGGTCATTGTCTACGTTTAGCCCCGCAGCTTCTGTGCGGTCGCGAAACGTGGCATTCCCTTCGTTGTGAAGAAGAAAATTCGGCGGTCCGTTGCGGGCGTCAAAATAGGGAACCGGATAGTGATATTGATCGAGACCAAGGTAGTAGCTGTACACGCACAAATAAATATCGAGCCGCCCGTCGCGATCGTAATCCGCGACAGCGGCGCCCGTGAAGGTCCCCTGCGGAGCGCGGTCGAACTGAAACGCGTCGCGTTTGACCGAAAATTTTCCGTTCCCCTGATTGAGGAAGAGCAAGGGGCCGCTTCCGCAAACGACCAGGAGATCCTGAAGTCCCTTGTTCTCGAAGTCCGCAAACAGAGCGCAGGCTGTTCCGTCCAGGACGCCTACGCCGGACTTTTCCGTCACATCCTCGAGGGTTCCGTCACCTCGATTGCGATACAGCCGGTTGGGTAGCCCCGCCGGTTGACACACATACAGATCGTCGACACTGTCGTTGTCGAAATCTCCCGCCGCCAGGCCATTGTTTCCGTAAACGTCGATTCCGCAGGCGCCGTCCAGAACGGTGCGCCAGTAATCGACTCCGTGAGCCAACTGGTTCTTGTAGGATTCGGTTTGCCCGAGGGTGTGAGAAGTAATGTCGATAAAAATCGGCGCGCGCGCGCGGCTGGCGGTTTCCTCGATTGCTTCCCACCTGATCGCACGCCACGCATTCGACGTATCGTGAGTCCATTGCGTTCGCCAAATGCCGACACGCTCTTCACGGTCCGCGCCGGCGGCGGCCGATCTGACAAAGCTATAGCGAATATCGACACGAACCGCGAGCGGCGCGCCTGCGGTTTCTTCCACGTGAACGATTTCAAATTCGGCCGTCTCCACGGGGGAAAAATGCTCGAAATATTGTTTGATTTCGTGAAGAAATCGGTCGCGGCCCGATACGGTGTTCCCCGTGAAATGCCTGCATATGATATCGATCCCATTCGCCGAACGCATCGTCTGTTCTTGAATGGAAACCAGTGCGGCGCCCTCGATCGACGAATCAAGAAATGGAGCAACAACGTCCAGAGCCGGCGCAGCCGTCTGTAAACCTCGGCTCCACGCATCGAGCAATTCCGCGATCTCAAGAACGTATTTCTCCGTAATGAATTCATCCGCTCCGGGGGACACGAGGCGGAGCACGTCCTCTAACGGAGATTTCGCCGGATAGTGAGGCGTCAGACGAGAATCGCTAAGCGGGAACGAAGGCTCGCTACCGCCAATGAGCCTTGAAAATGGAAAGCGCAACGGCGCCGCACGAATAGGCGCGGGCAGAAACAGCACCGGCGCCCAGCGCATGCCGCGCAGGAATGTCCGGCGTGAAACACCGCGATGGTTTCTTATGGAGGTCGTCATCCTCAAGCGTCCGCACAGTGATGCTTCGACCTTCGCATGCTAGCACCCGCTGTCAGGCCGCTCAAAAGACACCAAGAGGATGTGACCACGATCGCGAAAAATTCAGGAGGAGTTCTCAGTGTTATTCCGTGGGTGCGGGACCCGACGAATCGCCCAGAATCAGTTCCGCCGGAATCTGATATTCCCGGCCCTGAGGATTGGGAGAAGCGGAGAGTTCATGAAGCGCATCGGCCGCCATCTGGCCAAGCATATCGCGGTGCACATCGACAGTGGTGATGGAAGGATTGCTGTACTCGGCCAGCCGGGTGTTGTCGAATCCGGTCACCGAAATATCCTGCGGCACGCGGATACCGGCTTTCAGCAAGCCTTTAATGACTCCTACGGCCGTGAGATCGTTAATGGCCATCACCGCAGTAGGCCGCGGAGAAAGTTTCGTAATCGCCGAACCCGCCGCTAATCCACCTTCGTAGCGCAGATCGCCAGGGATTATCGGTCCAACCTGTAATCCCAAATCGCTCATGCACTTTTCGTAGGCTTGCAGGCGTGCGACGTTGGACTTCAGCTTTGGTCTGCCTGCGACGAAGGCAATCTGGCGATGTCCACTCTTATAAAGATGGTCCACGATTTGCTTTATTCCCGAAAAATAATCGATGCGCAATTTACTGACGTGCCCCCGCACCGGCGCGAGATCGAGAAAGGTGACCGCAATCCTCCGCCGCGCAAGTTCGTGGATCAGCCGAAGGCTGATCTCTGACGTCATGATCGCCACGCCGCGAACGTTGTGCTCCATCATTCTCTCGGCGGCTTGCTGTGTCCTCCGGGGGTCGTAATTCGTATCGCTGAGGATCGCGTCGTAGCCCAGTTGCCGCGCCCGCGTCTCAAATCCCTTGATCACTTCCGGAAAGAACGGATTCACGATGTCCGACACGATAATGCCCAGTGTGCGGCTGTCGCGCGAGGCTAGGTGCCGGGCGTGCGCATTGGGGAAATATCCCAGCCGCTTGACCGCGGTAAGAACGATGTGGTGCGTCCGCCGGCCCACTTTCCCGGTCTTATTCAAGACATTGGAAACAGTGGCGGTGGAGACGCCCGCGGCCTTGGCGACATCGCGAATGGTTAGAGCCATAACCGGGTTGCAAGCCGTCCTCACGGCAGCGGAGTATCAAACAAGCCGAAGTATAGAAGAAAAAAAAATACTTGACAATGCGCAAACGAGCGTGCTATTTGGAATGCACTAGGTTAAGCGGTTAAGTTGTTTGGGGAGTCCATCAAGGTGAAGCGGTTTACATCCAACCCGTGCTTTTGGGGATATCCCGTATTAGTAAGCGTTATCTTGAGCTTTTAGCGGCTGGGAGGCGTAGCCTCTTGCGCCGCATGGGTGCGTGCGGCCTGTGGCCAGTCGGTTGTCTTACGAGCGTCGTATTCCGGCTATCGGATATGAGCTTTTCTTTTCTGTTGTAACGCGTCGAGGAAGCGGTTCGGCACTGCAAGTATCAGGAGGAAAGTGATGAGAGCAATGGCCGTTTCAACGTTGATCCGCCGGGCGGCGCTGTTGATGGCAGTGGGCGCGGTAGTCCTGTTCCTGTCGGTTTCGCCCCTTCGTGCCCAGATCGACACGGGCGCCGTTCTCGGTACCGTGACCGACGCCTCCGGCGCCGAAATTCGCGGCGCCACAGTGACCCTCACCAACGAGGGCACCAATGCCACCCTCACGTCAACTACGGGGACGGGAGGCGAGTATAAATTCTCGCCTGTCAATATCGGGACCTATACGGTCAGCGTGAATTTCCAAGGCTTCACTACCATGACCCAGCGCCACGTCGTCGTCAACGTGGACGCCCAGGTGGTCGCTAACTTCACTCTCAAGCCCGGCGCGGTTACGGAAACCATCGAGGTCGCTGCCACTACCCCGGTTCTCGAAACCCAGGACGCCTCCGTTGGCCAAGTCGTGGACCAGCGCAGCGTTGACAGCCTTCCTTTGAATGGCCGCAATTTCACGTTCCTCGCCCAACTGGCGGCCGGTGTCAATACCCCACAAGCCGACACGCGTGGCAACGCAGCCAGCGGCGCTTTCTCTGCCAATGGCAATCGTCCCGCCCAGAACAACTATTTGCTCGATGGCATTGATAACAACTCGGACACGGTGGACTTCCTCAATGGCACCAACTACGTCGTGCTTCCTCCCGTCGATGCGATCGAAGAATTCAAAGTACAAACCTCCGACTTCAGCGCCGAGTATGGCCGTTCCGGAGCCGCGGTTCTGAACGCCACGATCAAGTCGGGGACCAACAGCTTCCACGGCGACGTCTGGGAATTTTTCCGCAACGATAAGCTGGACGCCGCGGACTTTTTCGAAAACGCTCACAGCATCGAAAAGGGCGAACTTCGGCAGAACCAGTTCGGCTTTACAGCCGGTGGACCGGTGGTCATCCCGAAAGTGTTTAACGGTCGAAACAAGGTTTTCTTCTTCGGCGACTACGAAGGCCTGCGCAGAGTTCAAGGCACCGTTTTGACCGGCTCCGTTCCCAGCTTGGCAGAACGCAGCAGCGGCTACACAAACTTCCAGGACCTCATCGCCGCTCAATCGGGCACTGTCACCGACGCCCTGGGACGCACCATGCCCGCCGGCACCATTCTGGACCCTGCGACGACCCGTCAGATTTCTCCTGGCGTTTATGTCCGGGATCCCTTTGGTACTTGCGGTTCCGCACCCGCCGGCTTCACTTTTACGGTCGCGGGTTGCGGTCTGAACATCATTCCAGCCGGGCGCCTGGATCCCAACGCTATTGCGCTACTGAACTTATATCCAAATCCCACCACGAACGCGGTCGGTTCGCTGTTCTCTAACTACGCGAATTCGCCGAAGCTTTTCGAGCACCGCAACGCATTTGACTCCCGATTGGACATCAACTTTAGCGACAAAAACCAACTGTTCTATCGCTTCAGTCTGGTAGACGACCCACAATTCATCCCGGGTATTTTCGGCGGCGTCGCGGACGGCGGCGGCTTCCAGCAAGGCAATCAGACCGCGATTGCCGAGCAGAGCGCCCTGGGCTACACCCACACGTTCTCTCCAAGCTTGGTCAACGTGCTCCGTGCGGGCCTGAACTTCCTTCAGACCAGCCGGTCTTCACCAGAAGCCAACAGCCTGACGAATATTCCGGGAAACTTTGGCATCCAGGGTGTCCCTCAAGACGCCCTGAACGGCGGACTCCCCGCGTTCGGAATCAACGGGCTGGCTACTCTGGGCAGCAACGCGTTCTTGCCTTCCGACGAAGTCACCTCCACCTTCCAGCTCACCGACGACGTCACCAAGATCCTCGGCAAGCACACTTTCAAAATGGGCTTTGAATGGCAGCACGTTAAGTTCTCGACCCTCCAGCCACCCTGGTCCCGCGGCGAGTTCGATTACAACGGCGACTACACCGAGGTCCCCGGCGTCGACAGTGGCAACACTGGCCGCGCAGATTTCCTGCTCACTCCGACTCTCTCCACTGTGCCGGGGGGTATCAATTATGTGGGAGGTTCCAGTCAGGTATACCTCTCCAACATCTCTCTCACCGACAACGGCAAGAACTATTACGGTGGCTACATCAACGACGACTGGAAGGTCACTCGCAAGCTGACCGTGAACCTCGGTGTGCGCTACGACTTCTTCGGACTGGTATTCGAGCACCACCATAACCAGGCAAACTTCGTTCCTGGACCCGATTCTCCGACTGGTGTTCCCTTGTACCTAATTCCGGAGGGACCTAACGCCAGCAACCTCTCAGCGAGCTTCCTGAATTTGTTGTCGACAGATGGGATCGACCTCGATGTCACCAACGCTTACGGCAAAGGACTCGGCAATTCGCAGGACAATAACTTTGCTCCCCGCATTGGTTTAGCCTATCAGGTAACGCCAAAGCTGGTCGTTCGCAGCGGATTCGGCATCTTCTACAACGGCTTCGAAAACCGCGGGTTCTCGCCGAATCTCGGCGAAAACTACCCGTTCCAGTTCAATTTCTCCTACTCTCCACCGAACGACGTTACGCCCATCAGCGTCGGCACGCCTTTCGCGGGTTGCCCGACGGCGGGGCCAGGTGGAACGGCTACTTTCGAGGCCGGTTTCTCCTGCAATTCGCTCACTCCGCTCTTGGTCAATGCCAGCGGCTTGGCGTTACGCGGAATTCAATTTAACTACCAGACTCCGTACACCATGGCCAGCAACCTCACCGTGCAATACCAATTGACGCCTTCGATGTCCGTACAGGTGGGTTACGTGAGTACGTTGGCCCGGCACTTGGAGTCGTTCCCGAACTACAACAACCCCACGTCTATCGCAGCCGAGAACACGCCGGAAAGCACGCTCGTTCCGTTCCCCGATTTCGGATATAACTCCAGCTATGCTGCCACGGCTGGTATGAGCGCGTACAACGGGCTGCAAACCAAAGTCGAAAAGCAATTCGCGAACGGCCTGAATTTCCTGTTCACTTATACCTACTCCAAGACGATGAGCGACGCCGGCGACCTGCTCAACGGAGGCAGCTCCCAAGGTTTCCGTGCGCCCAACGTTCCCGGTCTTGGACAGGCATTTGACTACAGTGAAGCGGATTTCGACATTCGCAACGTCTTCCATTTCAGCGGTGGCTATGAGCTTCCTTTTGGCCACGGCAAGCGTTTCATGGGTGATGCCAGCGGCTTCGCAGATAAGGCCGTTGGCGGTTGGAGCATCATCTGGAGCACCACTCTCCAGGGCGGCCAGCCGATCACGCTCGCTTGCCCATCCGGTACCGCGTCGAACCTCGGCTGCGGCGCGCTCTTTACTGGTCAACCCCTGGACCTCGGCCTGCATACCGACGCGAACGGTCTGTTAAGCTATTTCGGCAACCCCGCCGCGTTCACGCAGCCTTGCGTGCTCGGAACCGGTGGCGTTCCCGAACCCAATACACCGACCGGATGCGTTCCTCTCACCGGTGCTGCCGCCCTCGGCGGTATCACCCAGGTGGAAGGTCCCGGATTCCACAGGCTGGACATGTCGTTGTTCAAGGACATTAAGTTCAGCGAGCGCTTCCGGCTGCAGTTCCGTGCCGAGTTCTTTAACATCTTCAACCACCCGAACTTCAACGCCCCGAACTTCGGCGGCAACGGCGTTGTAGCCATCTCCAACTCGGGCAACTACAACAGTTCAACCTTCGGCGAAATCGGTTCTACTCGCGACGCTCCGTACGATCCGCGGCAGATCCAGTTCGCCCTAAAGCTGTTTTACTGACGCTCCACCACCCCAAAACCGCGAAGGGCGCTCTGACCAAGCGCCTTTCGCGGTTTTTTTTCCCAGCGCCATCCGCCCCGGCCGTTGCTCAACCAAATGTAGTGGCCGATCTTTAGATCGGTCCGCGGCAACCCAGGGCTGAGATATGCCCCTGCAAATCGTTCTGGCATTCGCGCCACCCAACTGTCCCCAGCATCCACGGTGCTACCATACGAAGATAGTGACCATGCGATACGTAGGAATGTTGGCCATCTGTGCATCGATGATCCTGGCCTCCGCAGGCGCCAACGCACAAAGCCCCCCCGCAAACCAGGACTTGGACCGCGATTTCCAAGCCGCCGTCGCCCAATACGACGCCGGCCATTTCGCCGAAGCTGCCGCGAAATTGGAAAAACTGCTGCCCAGGGTCCCCGAAAACTTCGAAGTCCACGAGCTTCTCGGCTTGGTCTATTCCGCCGAGTCGCAGGATGCCAAAGCCAACGAACACCTCGAGAAAGCGGTCCGCCTAAATCCAAACTCCGCCCCGGCCAGAACCAACCTCGCCGCCAATCTTTCACGCCTGGGAAAACTCGGCCTTGCCGAAGAGCAATTCCGCAAAGCGGCCCAGCTCGAACCTGAAAATTTCGACGCCAATCACAATCTCGGCGAAGCCTACATCCGCGCCGGAAAAATCGCTGACGCTGCTCCCTACCTTGAGAAGGCCCAGCACATCGATCCCACTTCCTACGACAATGGCTACGATCTCTCCCTCGCCTACCTGCTCACCGGGCGTCTGAAGGAGGCCCGCCAGCTCGTCCACGATCTGCTGCAGCGAAAAAATACCGCCGAACTCCACAATCTGCTCGCCGAGATCGAAGAAAAAGACGGTAACTTCGTAGCTGCCGCTAACGAATTCGAAATCGCCGCGCACATGGACCCCAGCGAGAGCAACCTCTTCGACTGGGCCAGCGAGCTTCTCGTCCATCGCACCCTCGAGCCCGCCATCGAAATTTTCCGCCAAGCCGCCGAGCGTTACCCGCAATCCTCCCGCCTGGCCATCGGCTTGGGCATGGCGCTTTACTCGCTCGGCAAATATGACGACGCCGTCACCTCGCTGCTCCGTGCCGCCGACCTCAATCCCTCCGATCCGCGCTGCTACCCGTTCCTTTCGCGCGCTTACGACAGTTCCCCCAGCCAGGCCGACGAAGTGATCAAGCGCTTTCGCCGTTTCGCGGAACTCGAGCCCAACAACGGCCGCGCCCTCTACTACTACGCGATGAGCCTCTGGAAGGGAAAGCGCGCCCAGGATCCTAGCCTCGACCTCCACCAAATCGAGTCCCTGCTCACCAAATCGATCGAGCTCGATCCCAAGCTAGCCGAAGCACAACTGCAACTGGGCAATCTTTACTCCGACCAATCGAAATATGCCGAGGCCATCCCACACTACAAGCGCGCCCTCGAACTCAACGCCGACCTCGCCGACGCCCACTATCGCCTCGGCCAAGCCTACGTTCGCACCGGCGACAAAGACCACGCCCAACAGGAGCTCCAGGTCTACCAGCAACTCCGCGCCCAACACCTGGCCGACCTCGACAAGCAACGCGCCGAAGTCCGCCAATTCGTCTATTCCGCCAAAGACAACGCGACCGCCAGCCCCAAGTAGCCAGGCACTCTTGCCTGCCCTGAGCCTCGAAGGGCCTGTGCTCGACGTCAACACGGCTCGCCGTGAACCGCGAAGCAACTTCGATCGTTGTAACTTGTAGGGGCGCAGCACTGCTGCGCCCCAGCTAGCCCAGGCCAAAACATTCAAGCTCCGGCACATTCCGGGAAGTGCTAAATTAAAGCGTTCACAAACATGCTTCCAGGAAGAGGCGAAAAAATGCCCATCGAGCGTCGAGAATTCCTCAAGACCACCGGCAAAGCAATCACCGCAGGCGCAGCCGCGCTAGCCCTGGGCGGCAAAATCCTCGGCGCAAACGATCGCGTCCGCGTAGGCATCTGCGGCACCCGAGGCCGCGGCACCGATCACATCAAGGGCTTCTCCCGCGTTCCCGGCGTGGAGCTGGCTGCCCTCTGCGACGTGGATGAAAATATTTTGAATCAACGCCTCACCGATGTCGAAAATTTGGGCCGTCCCAAACCCAAGTCCTACGTCGACATTCGAAAACTCCTGGAAGACAAAGACATCGACGCCATCTCTATCGCCACGCCCAATCACTGGCACTCGCTGATGGCCATCTGGACCTGTCAGGCGGGCAAAGACGTCTACGTCGAGAAACCCTGCTCGCACAATACCTTCGAGGGCCGTCAACTCGTCAGCGCCGTGAAAAAATACAATCGCATCTGCCAGCACGGCAGCCAGTGGCGATCCAACCCCGGCATGCTCGAGGCCATGAAGCATTTGCAAGACGGCACCATCGGCGACGTTTACATGGCTCGCGGCCTTTGCTACAAGTGGCGACCCTCCATCGGCCACGCCACGCCGGAGCCCGTCCCCGCCGGCGTTCACTACGACCTCTGGACCGGCCCCGCGCCGCTCAAGCCGTTCACGCGCAATCGCTTTCACTACAATTGGCATTGGATCTGGGACACCGGCAACGGCGAAGTAGGTAACCAGGCCATCCACGAAATCGATATCGCTCGCGCTGGATTAGGCGTGCGCTTCCCCACATCGGTCTCCGCTTTGGGCGGCCACTTCATGTTCGAAGACGATCAGGAAACTCCCAACACTCTGACCGCCACTTTCATTTTCGAAAGCTCCGATGGCAAGCGCAAGATGATGGAGCTCGAAGTCCGCCACTGGATCACCAACCACGAAGCCGAAATCGGTACCGGCGCGTATGGCAGCAGCAGCGTGCCCCCCGCGGGGCTCACCATCGACGCGAGCAAAAAGCCCGCCGAAAAAAAACCCACGAGCCAGCAACAATCCCTCGGCCCGAAGGATGCCAAGACCAACACGGTCGGCAACATCTTCTACGGCTCCAACGGCTACCTGGCCGTAGACGGCTACGACGCCTACAAAACCTGGCTCACCGACGAAGTCGAGCCCGGCCCGCACGGCAAAGCTTCCGGCGATCACTATGCCAACTTCATCGACTGCGTCCGCAGCCGTCGCGCCGAAGACATCCATTCGCCGATCGAAGAAGCGCACATCTCCACGACGCTGGTCCACCTAGCCAACGCCTCCTACCGTCTGGGTCGCACCCTCAAATTCGACGCCGTCCAGGAGCAAGTGATCAACGACGACGAAGCGAACACCCTGCTGCGCGGCACCTACCGCGCCCCCTACGTTGTGTCAGAAAATATGTGATTCGCCCTGGCGACTTGTCGCGGCCCATCGCATGAGCCTGCTCGCAGCTCCGCGTTTCCGATTTGCGCGCGACAGAGAATTCGTGATTTATTTAAATTATGAGCCCGGATCAGGCAACTACCGCGCCTGCCTTCCACAGCGTCCGCGCCACGGACGCGGAAGATAACCGGCTAGGGCGTGGACTGCGTACCGCTCTGCTTCTGAGTTTCGGCGGCCTCCTGAGCCTTCTCGTCTACTCCGGAGCGAATGCGCTGCATACCCTTCGCCAATTGCACCAAGCGGAGGAGTCCGTACGTACCAGATCACTCGATCGCAGGCGCGTTCTCGCAACGGTGGTGCTGTCCGCGAACATTTACAGCGACCGAATGGAGGCGGTACTGCTGCGCGTGACGCCGCAAGATGGCGGCGACGACACCAGTGATATTGCCAAGCGCGCCGAGGAAACACGCCAGGCCCTGCAGGCCTATCCCGCCGATCGTAGCGCCGAAGAACAGTCCCTGCTCGAACAACTGCAGAAATTCCTAATCGAGGAAGACACCATCTATCGTTCGGCCAGCGAATGGAAGCCAGAAGAGCGCAAGAGTCGCGCCTCAGAGCTGCTCAGCGACGAGATTATTCCGCGAAGACAGGGATTCGTAGCCGTCGCGCAGAAAATCGAGTTCCTGAACGACCAGCAAACCCTCGCGGCGACACAGCAAAACTTTGCCGAGTTCGGACGCCTGCAGGATCGCCTCACGAAGTTTTTGATCCTGGCGCTCATCTCGGGCCTCTTGCTCGCGATCGGCAGCGCCATCTACATTCTGCGGCTTGAGCGCCAGGTCCAGCTTCGCTATTCCGAAATCCTGCTCAATCGCGGTGAGCTGCAGCAGCTTTCCGCAAGGCTGGTGGACGCGCAAGAAACCGAGCGCCGCGCGATTTCCCGCGAGCTTCACGACGAAGTCGGCCAGGCGCTCGGCCTTCTACTCATGGATGCAGGGCGGCTCTCGAATCAGCTGGGAAACACCAACGAAAAGGGCCAGGAACTGGTTCGCAGTATCAAGACGGTAGCCGAGAGAACGGTGCAGACGGTGCGAAATATGGCGCTGCTGCTGCGCCCTTCGATGCTCGATGACCTGGGATTAGTTCCGGCGCTCGAATGGTACGCGCGGGAAATGTCGCGGCGTGGTGAAATTGAAGTCGAAGTGCGCGCCGAAAACGTGCCGGAAGAGTTGCCCGACCCGCTGAAACTTTGCGTGTATCGTGTGGTACAGGAGGCGCTCAACAACGCTCAACGCCACGCTCATGCAAAAAATGCCGTCGTCGAACTGGAGCAGACCGGCGACGCCATCCGCCTAAAGGTTTCCGACGATGGCAGCGGCTTTGACCCCAACCGCACCCGCGGCATGGGGCTGCTCGGAATGGAAGAGCGTGTGAAACGCCTCGGCGGCACGATCGAGGTCGAATCGCGGCCGGGAACCGGAACCACGATTCGCGCCGCGCTCCCACTCACCGCGAAAGTCGCGCAGAGCTGACGATGAAGAAAATCCGAATCCTGCTCGCGGACGATCACACCTTGATCCGCCGCGGCTTGCGCTTGCTCATCGAGCAGCAACCCGATCTTGTCGTCGTGGGAGAAGCCGAGGATGGCCGCCAGGCAGTTTCTCTTGCCGCGTCGCTGAAACCGGACGTAGCAGTCCTCGATATCGGAATGCCGAATCTAAACGGCATCGAAGCCGCCAAACAGATCACCGAGGGAGAATCCGGCGCAGCCGTGGTGATCCTCAGCATGTATTCGGACGAAACCTATATTTTGAGAGCGCTGAAGTCCGGCGCGCGCGGTTACCTGCTGAAAGATTCCGCGGAGTCCGACCTCGTGCACGCCATACGCTCGGTCGCTGAAAAGAAATCCTTTTTCAGCCCAACCGTAAGCCGCGTCCTCCTGGAAGATTACATGCGCAAGCTGCAGCGCACCGGCGGAGAAAGTTCCTACGATCTGCTGACGCCGCGCGAACGAGAAGTATTGCAATTGATCGCCGAGGGCAAGTCCAACAAAGAAGTGGCCGACATGCTCAACCTGAGTGTCTACACCGTGGAAACGCATCGCGGAAACTTGATGAAAAAACTGAATTTGAAGGGCGTGCCCGAGCTGATTCTCTACGCGGTGCGTAAAGGAATCATTTCCTAACCCTCCCCCGCTGCAAATCAGACCAGCGCAGCTCTTTCGACGACTCTTTCCACGCTTTGATTCGCCGAGGCTCGTAACTCAATCCCTGTCAATAGGATAGCCGCTACTCAATCGTTGGTAAGCAAAATACCCATCGGTGGGGAGATGCGAAATTCCGCCAAGAGAGTCTAACTCAGAAGAGCCGGAACTGGCGGAGCCATCCGGTCGATATGTCGAGAGAGAGGCACTATGA
>Ga0187871_10000848_pt1 | contig 27867 bp, 25 predicted proteins | sample June2016WEW_16_1_FD_132988 | JGI IMG/M metagenome (GOLD analysis project Ga0187871, IMG submission 132988) | Peatland microbial communities from SPRUCE experiment site at the Marcell Experimental Forest, Minnesota, USA - June2016WEW_16_10 | ecosystem: Environmental > Terrestrial > Soil >...
AGTTTTGCAGCTCGCGCACATTCCCCGGCCAATCGTAATTCATCATGAGATCCAGCGTTTCCGAGGTCAGCCGGTGATGCGCCTCCAAGCGCTCCAGGAAGTGATCGATCAGCTCCGGAATATCCCCCTTGCGATCCCGCAGCGTCGGCAGCCGCAAGCTCACGATGTTCAGCCGGTAGTAGAGGTCCTGCCGGAACGTCCCCCGCGCCGCGCCGCGCGCCAGATCCTCGTGCGTGGCGGCAATCACCCGGATATTCACAGTACGTTGCTTCAACGAGCCAACCGGACGGAACTCGTGCTCCTGCAGCAGCCGCAGCAGCTTCACCTGCATGTCCAGCGGCAGATCGCCGATCTCGTCGAAGAAGGCCGTGCCGCCGTCCGCCACTTCGATCAGGCCCCGCTTGGCTTCCGACGCACCGGTGAAAGCGCCCTTGGTGTGGCCAAATAGTTCGCTTTCGACCAGCGGTCCCACCAGTGCGCCGCAGTCGATGGGTACAAATTCGCCGCTCGCATTAGCGGCATGGATGGCGCGCGCCACCACCTCTTTGCCCGTGCCGCTCTCCCCCAACAGCAGCACCGGCGCATGGGTTCGTCCGAGTTTCTCGATGAGCCTGCGGATCTCGCAAATCTGCGGCGACTGCCCCACCAGGCCGTGGGACCAGCCCGGAGCACCACGTTCCATTAGCTGCTTCGATTATACAGAATCCAGGCGAACCACGAATGCGGTGGTCACCGCGTGATCCTCGCCGAGGATGCGATCCGCCAATGCGGATGCGCCCTCCTGGGTGGATTCCATCCCCACCACGACGTGCCAAAAGCCCGGCTCGTCGGCGCGCTCCACCAGCCGCGCCCGGCCGTATTTCGCCGCCATGGCGCGGCGCAGGCGCTCGGCGTTTTCCTTATTCCGAAACGCCCCTACCTGCACGCCGAAATGCGCCTGGTCCGCGGCGGGCGCGCTCAGTATCTCCAGCCTCACGCGCGCAATTCCCGGACCGATCATCCCCATGGCCCGCGCCGCCGCGTGCGACAGGTCGATGATCCGCCCATCCACGAATGGACCCCGGTCGTTGATCCGCACGTCCACCGATTTGTCATTGTCCAGATCGTGGACCCGCACCATGGTGCCGAACTCCAGGGTGCGATGCGCCGCGGTCATCTGCTCCATGTCGTAGATTTCACCGCTGGCCGATGCCCGCCCGTGATAGGGGTGGCCATACCAGCTTGCCAGGCCCGTTTCGGCGGATTCCGGTGTTGACGCAACCGGCGCCGTAGGAGCCGGCGCGGGCGACGGGAGTGCTTGCGAGACCCGGTGCCGATGGCAGCCGCATAACAGAACCGCCACCGCCATCGCGGCCACCCGCGCCTTGTGGAGCAGCCAATCATGGCCCATTCTTGAGCAAGCTGCGTTAATCGTGGGGCGGGACTCCAGTCCTGCGGCCGACGTCCACGTCGGCCTGCGCGTACGCGGATACGGCTGAGGCGGACGCGCAGTACCGAAAACCAACCGTAACTTATTGGGAAAAGCAGGCGGGTCTGGAGACCCACCGCAGGCGTGGACGCCCGCCCCACAAGATTGGCCATCCGCTCTCTTTGCGCACACTAACACTAGCGTCCCCTCACTTGTATACATCCCCCTTCAAATCGTTCGGCAAATCGCTCAATCGCCCCAGCATCTCGTACACCTTCACCACCGCGTTGTCCACCATCCGCTCGCCCGCGCCCGGCTCCGCCCAAGTACTGGCGCTGGCCGCGCCGTAGCCGCCGCGCGACGCCGCCGCGATCGTCGGAAAATAACCGTTATACCCGTTCGTATACCCCAGCAGCAGCGCGTGCGGCACGGGGCAGCGGTCGCGCCAGTTCATCTGGAAATCCACGAATGGCTCACCGGGCATAGTCATCAGCGCGATGTCCCGGTCGATCAGCACCGTCGTGACCGGCAACTGGATCTCCGGCACGATGCGCGCACCGTAAATCTCCATCCCATCCGGCCCCAGAAACTTCGACAGTGCGGCGCGAAACTTGTCCACATCCCACCGCAACCGCACGGTAATCGTCGATTCGGCGAAGTCGATGCTGGGCGTATCCACGGCCCGCGTATGAATCTCCTTCGCCACCCTGGCCGCTTCCTCACCCAGGCGCTCTCCCGTCCAATCGCGCCGGCCAGCCGCATCTTGCTCCATCGGCGTGACCGCGTAGTAAGGATTGATATCGCCCGGCGCGCCTTGCAGAAAGAAGCTTTGCGCCTGCCCGCCGAGTTCCCGCTCCACCACGCGATTCATCACCCCCGGAAAGTCCGTCGAGTAGCGCAGGTTGTCCGCGCCGAACACCACCGGGTGGCAGGCATAGTTGGTGAGTACCGCGAGCGGCGTCCCGTCGGCGCGGTCGATGCGCAGCACCGTGACCGTCGGGTCCACCGGCGCGGTGGGGATGCGCGTCTGGTTGCGTTCGAACCAGCTCACCGTGCCATCGGGATTCACCCGCAGGCGATTGTGCCCGATGTACACGGCGCCCGTCCCTACGCCGATGCGCGCCGGCTGCAACGCGCCCGCAGCTTCCGCGATGGCGCGCCCGAGCTTGTCCAACGCGGCCTGCTCCCAGGCCGGGGGCGCGTCACGGTATTCGTCCCGGATCACCGGCGCGCTATGCGTGTGCGATGCGGCTACCAGCAGGCATGAGATTCCGCTCGAGCGCCTGGCCGCCTCGCGCAGCCGCGCCAGCGATCCCGGCCCAAAACTGCGGCCCAGATCGAGCGTCACTAGCGCCAGCCTGCGGCGCGCGCTCTCAGGGCCAGCCTCCAACACCAGCACGCGCGCGTACAGCGGGTCCAGCGTGCCGGTGGCGGGCTGATGCCGGTCCTCAAAGCCCCACATCTGTTCGCCCACTGGCGGCGTGATGTCCGCCCGCGACACGCCCGCCCGGAGGGCTGCGCCGCAGATTCCCCGCGGCGCGACTAACAACATCAATGCCAAGCCCAGTATGATGGTCCGCATAATGGAGTCCAGTCTACCTCAGAACAATCCGCAAGACTCGCAAAGCCTCCGCTTGCTCACGCGCGCGGCTCCGTAACCTGCTGCGAATCGACGCCCCGCTTCCGATTGCCCGCTTCCGAGCCGCGACCGTGAGGGAGCGGTTGCCTCAATCCAGCTCCGGCAGTTCGTCCTTCGGCACCAGCACCTGAATCGACCGCGGCGTCCACGGAATCCGGCTGATCAGTCCGCGCGTTTCCAAAGTCAGGATCATTTGGTGCACACTCGGAGGAGTCACCTGAAAGTACCGCTGGATGTCCAGTTCCGCCGGCGCCCGCTTGTGGAGCTTGGTGTGCGGATAGATGGAAGGCCAGATACTTGCCCCTGTTTGTAGGTATACTTGGCGGACACCGCGCGCCTCCGGTATAAGCTTATAGCATGGCGGACGATTTTGCAGATCCCGGCGAACCAATCCGCATCCCCATCACCGATGTCTTCGACCTGCACAGCGTGCCGCCGCGCGACGTCCAGGGTGTGGTCGAGGCCTACCTGGAGGAGGCGCACCGCCTGGGCTTCCGCGCCATCCGCATCATTCACGGCCGCGGCATCGGAGTGCAGCGCGAAATCGTGCGCACGGTCCTGGCCCGCACCGGTTTTGTGGTGTCGTACGGCGACGCGCCGCCGGAGGCCGGCGGATGGGGCGCCACCATTGCCACACTCGGCGCCACGCTCAAGTAGCGGCGCGCTTCGATTCCAGATTCGCCAGCTTATTCAGTCCGTCCACATATGCCTTGGCGCTGGCTTCGATCACATCGGTGGAAGCGCCGCGTCCCACCACCTTCCGCCCGTCCTCCTCAAGCTGCGCCGTAACCTCGCCCAACGCTTCAGTCCCGCTAGTCACCGCGCGGATCTCGTACCGCACCAGCTTGGCGCCGCTCTTCGTCACTCCGGAGATCGCCTTGCACACGGCGTCCACCGGACCGTCGCCAATGGCCGCGCCCTCGCGCGTCTCCTCGCCCATCCGCACCCTCACGGTCGCCGTCGGTATCGCCGACGTCCCGCTATAGATATGCAGATACTCAAGCTTGTAAGTTTCCACGGCGGGACGGATCTCATCGCGTAAGATGGCGATCAGATCCTCGTCGAATACTTCCTGCTTCTTGTCCGCCACGGTCAGGAATCGCTGATAAGCCTGGTTCAATTCCTCCTGCGATATCGAGTAACCCAGCTTCTCCAGGCGGTCGCGCAGTCCATGGCGCCCGGTGCGCGCGGTCAGTACCACGCGGCTCTCTGCAAGCCCCACATCCTCCGGGCGCATGATCTCATAGGTCTCCCGCTCCTTCAGGAACCCATCCACATGTATACCTGAGCTATGCGAGAACGCATTCGCGCCCACCACGGCCTTATTCGGCGGCACGGGCATGCCGAGCATGTCTCCCACCAGCCGGCTGGTCCGGCAAAACTCCCGCGCATCGATGCCGGTATCCACACCGTAGTAGTCGCGGCGCGTGCGCAGAGCCATCACCACTTCCTCCAGCGCGGCATTGCCGGCCCTTTCGCCGATGCCGTTGATGGTGCCTTCCACCTGCCGCGCGCCGTTCATCACACCGCTCAAGGTGTTGGCCGCCGCCAGGCCCAGGTCGTCGTGACAGTGCACGCTGATGACCGCCCGTGCGATGTTAGGCACGTTCTCGCGAACCGCGCGGATCAGTGCGCCGTATTGCTCCGGCACCGTGTAGCCGGTGGTGTCGGGAATATTGACTACGGTGGCTCCGGCCTCGATGGCCGCCTGTAGCATCTCGAAGAGATAACTCCGATCGGCGCGGCCGGCGTCTTCCGCGTAGAACTCCACGTCGCTCACATAGCTCCTGGCCAGCTTGACCGCCTCGACGGCCATGGCCAGCATGGTGACTTTCTTCTCAGCCAGGTCTCTGCCGTAGCGTTCGTCGCGGAACTTTCCAAGCACATGGATATCGGAAACGCCGATCCCGGTATGAATGCGGGGCCGTCTGGCCTTCGCCAGCGCTTTCCCGCAAGCCTCGATGTCGGACGGCACCGCGCGGGACAACGCGCAGATCACCGGCCCTTCGATTTCCTGCGCGAGCAGTTGCACGGCCTCAAAGTCTTCCGGCGACGACGCCGGATATCCGGCTTCGATGATGTCCACTTTCAACCGCGCCAACTGCCGTGCGATCATGAGCTTCTCCCGGCTGCCCAGCCGCGTGCCAGCGGCCTGCTCACCATCGCGCAGAGTAGTGTCGAATACAGCGACCTTGTCGAACATGGCTATAGTCATTCACTATAGCGCATCTCCTTGTGGGGCAGACCTCCAGGTCTGCGCGTCCGCCACGGACGCAGGCCGGCGTGGACGCCGGCCGCAGGACTGGAGTCCCGCCCCACAATTCTTACTTTACATACAATTGTGCCGTAGTGGAAGTCACTCCGCCGATAGTGCAAGTGATCGGTTGCGCGCCCGAGGAAATACCCGCCGGCACCTGGACGTTAACCTGGTACAAGCTCACAAACCCCGGCGCCAGACCACTGAACTGGGGCGTCGCGACTGCCTGCCCGCCGATCGTGATTGTCGGAGTAGCCGTGGTCTGCGCCAGCGAACCGCTCGGCGCCGCCAGACCATCCCCCGGCTGATTCGACACCGGTCCCAGCCCGTTCAGGAACAACTGCACATAGTCGCCGCGCGCCACCGGATTGCCGGAGTTGACCAGGTTGTAACTCAAGTCGAGTGCGGCCACATCATTGGCCGTGTCAATCACGAAGAAGCCCGGCGAGTATTGGGCGAGCGAAAGAGCATATTCCGCGCCGTATGTGTAGTTGACGATCGATTTGACTGCTGCCGAAGCACCCGCCAATTCCCATGGAACCTGGAGATTGAGCTGCGTCGGGCTCACATAATTCAAACGTCCCGGCAAGCTTTGGCTCGACGTATCGAAGCTGAAGGAAGCGCCGTCGATGCCCATCGGCAACGCCTGGTTCACCACGTTGCACAGTGAGCAATTGTCGAACGCGACATTTACCCCACTATTACCCTGCGTAGTGTCCGACATATTGGTGCCGAACACCGAAATCCAGGAACCGGGCGCCACCGATGTGAGCTTGAAACTGGCGCCGTCCACGATGCCGCCCGCATTGATCGCCGGAGCCACGCGCGCATAGCCGTCGAAAGGCAATTCGTAAGTCCCATCCACCAGGACCGCAAATTCCTGCGGCCCCGGCGACGACCCCAAAACGAACGCTGCTCCCGCCACGCCGTTGGAGTTCGTATAGCTATCCGAGTCATTTGCATCGAGCAATCCGGCGCCTTCCGTTACCCCCCATTCAACAGGGACATTGGCAACCGGCGCCCCGGTTTGATCGACCACCTGAATGGCTATTGGGCCGTAATCGTTGACGCAGCTATTGTTCGTGTTGGTGCATCCCAGATACTCCCACGGAAGATAAGCGCCCACGGCGCCATCGAATGCAATGTAACCTTGGCCCGGTTGGGTAGCGTTGAGCGGAATCACATCGTATGGAGTGCCGCTGGGCGCCAGGTACATGTACGGAATCGTGAGCGGAACCGGCCCGCCTGTCGCGGCGATGACGCCCTCAAAGCGTCCGGGCGGCAGCGTGGCGCCATTGGCAAGACTCACCGTTACCGTTACGCTGGCTTGGCCAGGGCTGCTGGGAGTGCCCGCCGGGATGGTCACAGTTGACGGACTGACCGAAACGGCGGCTGCGGTCGTAGAGTAGTTGGCGCTCTGCTGAACGCTCATCGTCAAAGTAACCGGACTGGTGCCCGTGTTATCGAGTGTCAGTTTCCCCGACGGAGTGATCGATGGGGTACCCACCGTTCCAAAGGAAATGGTTGCGCCGAAGTAGGGGTTGTAGGAACTGCCCGGCGATGGCACCACCTGCACGGTGGAGACGACCGCGTTTTGCGTCTGCAACAGTCCCGCCCCCGCCTCCGACACGGAGGCCTGCGTGGATCCATCGGATGTCGTTAGGTTCGACAGAGACGCGGTATTCACCAAGGCGGACCTGATCTGCAGCGGAGTCAGATTCGGATTAGACTGCTTTACCAGGGCGGCGCTTCCGCTCACCATGGGAGCGGCAAAGCTTGTCCCCTGCGAAATGCCGTACCGAAAGAAGCTGAATAGCTCCCCGTAGGGATCGTAGCTTTGCGCGGGCATCAGGAAGTCTGTAGCGGCGGCCACCAGGTCCGGTTTCAGCGCGCCCGTCTCATTCACCGGACCGCGGGAGGAAAAGATCGCCATAGAGTAAGGTGAAAATCCCTGGGATGCCGCGGACGCCTGGTATGGCGTGGTATCCAGGGTTGTCTTGGCGCCCGGATTGGCATCGATATAACTCTTCAGGTTTGCGCCGTCGGTCTGGTCTATGATGAACGTGGGAATGGTCGTGCCGGCAAGTCCAAACGGCGGGTAGAGCGCGGCGCCGCTTATATCGGCAATCTCAATTACACCCGCCGCCCCCGCGCTCTGTGCGTTGGTCACCTTGGTAGCGTCGCTGCAGGTTCCTTGCAGCACCAGAACGAATACGCCCGAAAGGGCCGTCGCGCCCACCGGGTTGCAGAGTAGCCCGTCGCTATCTCCGGCTTGGGTAACGTCAACAAGTTGCTTGGTCAACGGCGTCAGAGGCGCGGGCCCGTCGTAGCTTTCAAGTGCCGCGATCGCCTGCACGTCCGGCGGCGCTCCGCTGCCGGCTACTTCCACTCGCTCGACGTAGGTGACGTCGTTTTGGATGCCGCCCACGGCGATGGCGGAAGGCGCATCCGCTGGGGAAGCCATGGTGCTGAAGGTGGGTAGCGGATAGCATGGAGGCGAGCTGCACCCATAATTGGCCTGATAACCGTTTATGCCCTGATTGCCGGCAGCGACCACCACAGTCACCAGCGCGTTGTCCATGGCGTTTTCCACTTCGTAGGCAAGCGGGTCGCAGGAGTCCGTTGGAATCGGAATCGGCGAGTTTGGCAAGCCGGTGCTCGGACAGTAAGTGGAGTCTTCGTCGAGCGGCCCGCTGTACCAAGCGGGGCTGCCAAGAGACATGTTGACCACGTCCATCCCGTCGGTAACCGCATCCTCCAGCGCTTGGTAAATGTTTCCCGCGCCATTCGGATTGACATCGTCCGAGCCGAATACTTTGTAGTTACCCAGGAACGCTTTGGGCGCGACCCCTGTAATAGTGGTCCCATTGTAAGTCACCGGCATTCCGGCAGCCACCGAAGCCGTTCCCGTGCCATGGCCCACCAAGTCTCGCGCGCTAACATCGTCCGGCCGCGACTGCGCCGCCAGGTCAGCCGAGTTGGTCGCATCGGCGAATACAATCTCGCAGACGTAACTGCGGGCGACGATGATCTTGTTGTTGGTATACGCGCACTGGGACGGCAGCGTGGGGCAGTCCGATGGCCGCACGTCGCAGATCGGATAACCGCTGGGTGGCGTGAGTGTGGGATCCTGAAACGCCGGGTGAGTCTGGTCGATACCGGTGTCGATCATCCCAATCTTGATGCCGGCCCCCGCATTCGTCTCGCCGCCGATTGGCGACGCAGCCCAAGCCTGCGAGACATTGATCATGCTGTCCTGGTCCGCTCTGCGGTACTGGCGCAGCCGCGTCACGGCCTTCACTCCGGGTAGTTTGCGCAGCGCCGTGGCTTGGGACTGCGTGGCCACCACGAAGATACAGTTCAGCAGGTGTTGCAACGAGCCGGTCACGCGCACCTGCATGCCTACTATCTGCGGGCGAAGGCCGGCTTGCACCTGCTGCAGATGTTGCCGGTAAGGCTCCGCGGCGAGGCGCGTCTTCTCGATCCTCCCCGGGTACCGCTCCACCACGGGTTTCTCGTTCAGAAGCACGATCCATCGCGTCGCGGCTGGCGTAGCCGCACTGGCAGCGGGCGCCCAGGCAAGGCTCGCGGCAAATACAGACATGGGGAGTGCTAAGTATGTTAAGCGCATGTTAAGACAGTCTCTCGGCTAGCTATCCAGATACTACCAAAGCCAAGAGACGCGAGAGACGGCGTAAACCGGTACACTTCACGCAGTCAAATCCAGCGCCAGCGTCGCGAGAAACTCCTGGCGGTGAGTCTGCAGGTAGAAGTGGCCGCCAGGAAATACCCGTACTGCAAACGCCGCCGTGGTCTCCGCCGCCCATCCTTCGAGGTGCTGCCGGTGTACGTTCGGATCTTCCGATCCGCCATAGGCGCGAATCGGACAATCGAGCGGGGGCTCTTCGGCATAGATGTAATTGCGGTATATCGCGGCATCCTCGCGCAATGCCGGCAGGATCAGTTGCAACAAAGTGGGATTGTCGAGCACTTCGCGCGGCGTTCCCTGCAACCGCCGCAACGCCTCCACGAATTCCGCTTCGCCGGGTTCGGGCCCCGGCACATGTCCTCGACGAAACCGCGGCGCGCGCGCGCCCGAAGCTACCAGCATGCGCGGCAACGGCCGATTGCGCCGCCGCAGCAGGCGCGCCAGCTCAAAGGCCACCACCGCGCCCATGCTGTGTCCGAAGAATGCGAATGGTTCGTCCAGATACGCCTCGATGGAATCGCCCAACGCGGCTACCAACTCGGCCATATTGACCGGTTTGCTGCGCGGCGGTGGACGCATTGGCACAACCACAACCGATGGCGGCAGCCGTTCCGCCCAGCCTTTGAACGCCGCCCCGCCGCCGCCGGCGTGCGGGAAGCAGAACAGGCGCAGCGCGCCAGCCGCAACGTGCCCTTCGCCGGAGATCCCGCGCAGCCGCAAGGCCAGCAGTTTGCGCCGCCCCGGGGAGAGGCGCTCCAGCGCATTGGCAGGCGGCGCTTCGCGCACCGGAAGCGGGGCTAAAGCCCCTCGCGGGCTTAAGCCCGCCCTCCTTTCCAGTAGCTCCTCGAACGGTCCCGCGCTCAAGCCTGCTGTGTCGGCCAGCGCTGCCTGGCGCGATGCCCGCGAAAGTTCGTCGTAGTGCGTGCGATCCGAAACCAGCCGCCCAAGCGCCGCTTCCCACGGCCCGATATCCTGCGCCGGCAAGTCCGCCAGCGGCACCATCTGCTCATCGAGCTGCGCCCGATACTTTTCGATCGGCCGCACCGGCAGCAGATAATCCACGCCCAGTTTGGCCTCCGGGATGCCGCCGATATCGCTGGCAATCACCGGCACGCCCCTTAGCATGGCCTCCACCACCATCCGCGACCGCGCCTCGGCCCACAGCGAAGGGACCAACAGCACGCGCGTGCGGCGGAGGATGTCGTCCACGTTATCCACGGGATCGAGCAGGGTTACGTTGGCGCGCCTCGCCAGCGCTGCGCGGTCGGCCTGCGTGGTCCCCCAAGTGGGTACGCCCGCAAACCGCACCCGGGGCATGCGATCCGCCAGTTCCAGGAAAATCGAAATCCCCTTCACCCCGCACGGATTCACCAGCGTGACGAATTCGTTTTCGAAGCGGCCCAGGTCGGGATAAGGTGGCGGGTCCAGCAACGAGATGGGCACATGCACGGCCGGGATTCCGCTCCACTTGCGGATGTAATCGGCGACGTACCGGCTCACTCCCACGACCGCGCCGGCCTGCCGCAGCACCTCCGTCTTGGCCGCGCTGGGGAAGGCGCAATCTGGGCCAAACGGCAGCGCCAGCGTGGCGCGCGCCAGGTACACGGTGGGCGCGTCCGCTCGTACTGAAACCTCCAACAGCAGTTGCGCGGGATCGTCGGTGGAAGTCAGAATCGCGTCGGGAGCGAACTCCGCAATCTGTGCCGAGAAGTACGCCCGCAGATTGGGATGATGCGTGACCACGTGCGCTTCCACCCCTGCGCGGCGAAACACCACCACACCACCGTCGGTAGAGAGCGGCGAAACCGCGCGCGCCTCCAGTTCGCCGAGATATTGCGCGTGTCCGGCTGCGCCAAAGCGGGCGATGCGCGCCACCACGCGGCATTCATGACCGCGCGCGGCCAGCGCCTCCAGGAGTAAACGGTTGGACCGGTCGCCGCCGCCGTACGACGGATAGTAAAGCGCGTTTTGGGCCAGCAGGATGCGCATTCAGTGCTTCCGGCCGCGGGCCATCTGTAACAGCAGGGTCCGCTTCTCCCCAGACAGGTTGGCCAGCGAAGGACGCTCCCGCACGCGCTCGCCCGGCTTGAGCGATTCGAGAAACTCCGGCATGCGCCCGGCATCCAGGCTGCCGGCGAAACCGAGCGCGGCCTCCCGCGAAGCCGCCGAAACCCGTTGGTACAGTGCGCCATCGGTCGTCAGCGCGCGCAACGCCTCCTCCCACGGCCGCAGGTCCACCGGCCCGATCACCGGCTGCGGCAGCGAGTGCTCGTCGAAGACCGGCGCATACCGCTCGATGGCGGGCGCGTGCGCCACGAAAGGCGTTCCCATCTTGGCCTCCACCAGGCCGCCCGCGTCGCTCGCAATCACCGGGATGCCGTGCAGCATGGCTTCCATTACGGTCAGTCCGAATCCCTCGTACCACAGCGAGGGCATCAGCAGGATGCGCGTGCGGCCCAGAAACTCCGCGATGTAGCGGCAGTTCGGCAGTAAGGCGATGTTGGCTTGCGCGGCCATCTGCGCGCGGTCGCCAGCGGTGGTGCCCCATCCAGGCAAGACGCCGAAGCCGCACGCCGGGAAGCGCTCCGCCAGCGCCAGAAAAATCGAGATGCCTTTCACCGCGCACGGATTGACCATCGTGATCAGGCCCGTGTCGAACGAGGCCAGATTCGGAAACGGTCCGCTGCCGTAAATCGGCGGATGGATCACCACGGCTTCGCGTCCCGTGTGCCGGCATATATACGCGGCGGTGTGATGCCCGATGGCCACCACGGCGGCCGCGTGCGCCACCAGTTCCGTGGCGCTCGGATCGGGGTTCCAGCTCGCCGGCCCGAACGGGAAGAACTGCGGCGTGTGCGCCAGGTAAACCACGCGTCCGGGCGCAGATTCATGCGCTTCGCGAAGCAGCGCGTGGCCCAGATCTTCCGACGAAACCAGCACCCAATCCGGCTGGAATTCGCGGATCTGCTGGCGCAGGACTGACGATTGCCGCGCACGTTCCGCGACCTCATGCACCTCCACGCCGCGCTCCATGAGCGTTTGCTGGTCCAAACCTTCCTGCGCCATCTGCGCGCGCTTGCCAGGGCTTTCCGCCAGCGCGCCCGCCACCACGCGGCACGCGTGACCCCGCGCTGCCATGTGCTCCAGCCACAGGAGGTTGCTGCGCGTCGCGCCTCCCCGGGGCGGCACGTAGGATGCACTGGCAGTCAGCAGAATGCGCATCGCTCAGTAGGGCGCTTCCCCGCTTTCGGCGGCCAGCAGTTCGCGCACTTCCTCGTCGGTGAGACTTTCCACTTCGGCCAACAAAGCGGCATACCGTTCCGCGCCCGCCATCTCGATTTCGCGCAACTCGATGGCCTTGGCCAGTTCCGCCACGGTGAAGTCCGCGCCATACACCACATCGAGCGAAAGCTCGATGCCGAGCTCTTCCTTCAGGCGCGAGAGAAGCTGCACGGCCAACAGAGAGTGGCCGCCGAGATCGAAGAAGTTGTCGTAAATGCCCACTGGCTCGACGCTGAGCATGCCGGACCAGATGCGGCATAGTTGCCGCTCCAGGTCCGAGCGCGGCGGGTCCGGCGAAGAGGACTGCGGGACTAGAGTCCCGCGCGGACTGAAGTCCGCCCCACTGCGTCCCATGATCTGTTCGACGTTGCGCAATTCGCTGGCGATCCGCGCGTACGGAATTCCATCGCGGCTGACGGCCGAAGGTTGCGGGGCCGCTCCGGCCGCCGGCCGCAGCGTGGTCGACGGCTCGTATTTAATTCCGGCTGCGAACTCCGCCGGAAACCGGAACAGCAGCGCCTCGCCGCGCACGCTCTGGAATGCCAAGCCCACACTCTCCAGAAACAGCAGTGCCGGCCGGTTGCGCTGGCTGCGCACAAAACGGGCCTCCACGGCGGCCAGGCCCCGCTGCAGCGCGATTCGTCCCAGCGCCGCGAGCATGTGGTGCTCCACCCCGCGGCCCAGCGCGCGGCAACTCAGCAGGAACGTGTCGATCGAAATCGCATCCACGCCACCCCGGAACAGCATCGCGCCCGCCAGACCGTAGCTGCCGAAGCGGTCGCTCACGTGCACGGTCAGGCATTCCGCCTTGCCCGATTCGAGCAGCGCCTGAATGTCGCTCTCCGACCGCCGCACGGTGGTGAAGTTCATCTGGTTGGTGCGCTGCGTTAACTGCGCCACGCGCGCCAGGTCCTTGGGCGACATGGGCCCTATGCGCACTTCAAGCTGCAAGTTCCGGAGAAAATCGTCCAGGCTGGCGGCCTGTCTTTCGGCGCGCTGGCGCTCGAGCGACTGCGCGTACATCGCCGGACGCGCGCGATCCTCTTCGGTCACCCGCAACCGGTCGAAAGCCCAGACGTGCCGCAGAAACTCGGGGATCTCCTCATCGCGCGGCGGCAGCGTCAGGGTCAGCACCTGCGGATAGCTCGCCTCCACTTCGCGGCACTCGCGCGGATTGTCGTCCACCAGGATGAAGCTGTCGAGACCCAGTTCCAGTTCTTCGGCCAGCGCCGCCAGGTTCGCCGCCTTGGGCGACCAGTTGATGCGCCATGCGGCGAAATGGTCCATCCGCAGCACCATCTCGGGGTGCAGGCGGAAGGTGTCCAGCACGTCTTCCACGTTGTTCTTGCTGCACAGGGTCAGCAGCATGCCCTGCGCCTGCTGCGCCAGCATGAACTCCTGCAGCGCCCTGCGCGGCGGGTCCACCACCACGCCTTGCGGCCCGTCCTCGCCGCAAATGCCGCGCCACAACGTATCGTCGCAATCGAGCGCGATGACTTTGAATGGCGGCGTGCGCAGCGCATGGATTTTGCGCGCCACCATGGTGCCCAGCGCCGCGAAATACGCCGGCGTGTAGGGGATGTGGCCCAGCTTATCGCCCAGCGGATCGTGCGGCTGCGATACCGGATACAGCGCGCCCGTTTCTTGGGGCGTCACCAGGTGGACGGTGCCGAGATCGGCAACGGCGGCCCCGACAAGCTCCTCCAGGCGGTTCTGAAAACTGGCGTCGAAGCCGGGCGATGCCGGACAGATGCATACAAGCAGCGGCGCGGCGAAGGACTGCGCGGCCGCCTTCAGGCTGACGGCGAAATGCTGGATGTCGGCTTCCAGGCGCGCCAGGTCATGGGCCCAATCTTCGAACCGCACCAGCACCACGTTGACGCCGTCGCGGTTGGCCGCCAGCGCGCCGGTCGGGTCCAGCAAAAGCTGGAACACCTGGTTATAGGGCGCCATGCGGATGCCGTATTCGAAACCCAGCTCGCGCATCCAGAAGGCGAGCGTCGTTTCGATAGCATCCGCCGAGAAGGTGGCGCTGATGACAATGGAGGGACCGGACATTGGATTCACCACCATTATAGGGGGCGGCGGGCGCTGCGGCCCGCATGCTCTTGTGACAGCCGCCAAGCCGCCATCCGCAGCCGCCCCGACATGCCGCCCGCGGGCGCAGCCGTTCGAGCAAGCCACGTCCCGATGGCCGTGGACACGAGGGCACCGCCTCTGCAAACGCTTTGTCTCAGACGCGGTCGAACAATAGATGCAGCCCTCGCAAGATGGCATCGACCTTGCCGACTGGCAAGCGCCCAACCCGCTCGGAGAGTTCCGATTTGTCGACGGTCACGACCTGAGAAACATTGACCACGCTCGCCTTCTTGAGGTTGCCCTCGCCTGGTTCCAACAACACATTCCCGGGTGCCTCGGCGCGAGCCAGATTGGAGGTGATGAGGCACACTACGGTCGTCATGATGCGGCTCTTGTTGAACAGATCGCTCTGCACTACGACACAGGGATGACGTTCGGCCGGGGCCGATCCGGCCGCCACGCCGAAATCGATCCAGTAGACTTCGCCCTAGCGAATCAAGCTCGCCAGCTTTCCTGAATCGTCGACCGGAAACGCCGCTTCATCCCCGCGACGGTTCGCCGTTCCTCCGGGCTGGGATCGCCGGCGTAGACCCTGTTCAACTGATCTAGCGTTTCCTTATTTCGCCGCTTACGAAGGTAGCTCTCGAGGGCGAGCGAGAGTAGGCGGCTGCGACTGATTCCCATCTGCCGCGCGGTGCGGTCCGCCCTTATCAGCAACTCGTCTTCCAGGGAAATAGCCGTCTTCATTGGTGCGCATCTTAGTTATACCAAACCGGCCAGACCAGCGGCCAATTCTGAGCCGCCCGCCTCATTCCTACGGCGCCACCACCACCTTGCCAAACTGCTCCTTCGCCTCCAGCCGCTCGTGCGCCGCGCGAATCTCCGCCAGCGGATAAACCCGGTCGATCACCGGCTTCAACTGCCCGCGGAACACGAACTGCAACACCCGGTGCAGCTCTCCCATGGTCCCCATGAACGATCCCAGCAGCGAAAGCTGGCGGCTGAATAGGAAGCGCAGGTCCACCTTGGCGTCGAAGCCGGTGGTGGCGCCGCAGGTGACCAGGCGGCCCGCGGGCGCGAGCGATTCGACGCTCTTTTGCCACGTCGCCGTGCCCACATGCTCGATGGCCACGTCCACGCCGCGCTTGGCGGTGATCTTGCGCACTTCGGCCGAGATATCCTGCTGGTAATGGTCGATCACGTGATCGGCGCCCAGTTCGCGCGCCTTGGCCATCTTGGCTTCGCCGCCGGCCGTGGCGATCACGCGGCACTGGAACAGCTTCGCAATTTGGATGGCGGCCGATCCCACGCCGCTTGAAGCCGCCAGCACCAGCACATCCTCGCCGGGCTGCAGATGCGCGCGCGCCATCAGCATGTGCCACGCCGTCAGGAACACCAGCGGCACGGCGGCGGCTTGTTCGAAGCTCATGTCGTCCGGAATCTGGATGGCGCTGTATTCCGGCGCCGCGATGTATTCGGCGTTGCCGCCATCTACGCGATAGCCGAACATGGTGTAGCGGCGGCACAGGTTGTCGTTGCCGGAGACGCACTGCGCACACTGCCGGCAGCTCAATCCGGGCGAGAGCAGCACGCGCCAGCCGGGCTTCACGCGCTCGCACAATTCGCCCACGTCGACCACTTCGCCCGCGATGTCGCTGCCCAAAATGTGCGGCATGTCGAACTTCATGCCGGGAATTCCCCCGCGCACGAAGAGGTCCAGATGATTGAGCGCGCCGGCGCCTACGCGCAGCAGGATTTCGTTGGCTTTGATCTGGGGCTCGGGTGCGTCTTCGTAGACCAGCACTTCCGGCCCGCCATGTTGGTGGATGCGTGCGACTTTCATCCAGTCCAGCGTATCAACTGCGGCGGCATGCTGGTATGCTGAAGTTTCCTGGGAGGCGGCACAATCGTCAAATTCTGCGTGCTGGCCAGCGGCAGCTCCGGTAATTGTGCGCTGCTGGCGACCGATCGCACACGCATTCTGGTGGATGCAGGCCTGAGCTTCAAGGCTCTGGTCCGCCGCCTGGAATCCGTGGGCGAGCAGGTCGAACCGCTCCATGCGGTCCTGGTCACGCACGAGCATTCCGATCACGTCTCCGGTCTCGCGCGCCTGGCCCGCCGCCTGGGGATTCCGGTTTACATCAGCAAGCTCACCGCGCCAGCGGTCGATTGGGGCGAAATCCGGCCACGCCTGGAATGCTTTCAAGCCGGCGCCAGCTTCGCGGTGGGCGATATCGATGTGGATAGCTTCGGCATCCCGCACGACGCCATCGATCCGGTTGGTTTCTGCTTCCACGCCGAAGACGTCAAAATCGCCATCGCCACGGATCTCGGCTACATCCCCGAGTCCGTCAAATTCCATTTGCGGCGCGCCAACCTGATGCTGCTGGAAGCCAATCACGATCTGGAGATGTTGAAGGTCGGCCCGTACCCCTGGTCGGTCAAGCAGCGGGTGATGAGCCGGGTCGGCCATCTTTCCAACGACACCATGAGCGACTTTCTGTTGCGCGATTTCGACGGTTCCCCGGCGCGGCTGGTGCTCGGGCACCTCAGCGAGCACAACAACCATCCCGAGATCGTGCGGCTGGTGGCTACGCAAGCGCTGGAGCGGCGGGGCCTTCAGACGCCGCTCGAAATCGCCAGCCAGTCGCGCCCCACGGAGGTTTATTGCTTTGATCGCACGCTATACGCGGCCGGAAATGGGCCGCATCTGGACGGATGAAAACAAGTTCCGGCAATGGCTGGAAGTGGAGCTGGCGGCCTCCGAGGCGCTAGCGGAAATGGGCGTCGTACCGCCGGAAGCGGCGCAGGCGCTGCGGGCGCATGCCGGCTTCGATACCGCCCGCATTCTCGAAATCGAGAAGCAAGTCAAGCACGATGTGATCGCCTTCACCACGGCGGTGGCCGAGAGCATGCAGGCCGCCGGGCACGCCGAGTCGTCGCGCTGGCTGCACTACGGGCTCACCTCCAACGACGTGGTGGACACCGCGCAGGCCTTGCAGATCCGGCAGGCTTGCGGGATTCTGCTGGCCGGACTGGAGCGCCTCGCAGCCGTATTGAAGCGGCGTGCCCTGGAGTTCAAGGACACCGTACAGATCGGCCGCACCCACGGCGTGCATGCCGAGCCGGTCACCTTCGGGCTGAAGTTGGCCATCTGGTATGGCGAAGCGGGGCGCAATCTGACGCGTCTGCGGGCCGCCGCCGAAGACCTGCGCGTGGGCAAGATCTCGGGCGCAGTGGGCACCTTCGCCCATATCGGCCCGGAAGCCGAGGAGCGCATCTGCGCGCGGCTTCGTCTGTTGCCCGCGCCGGCCGCTTCGCAGGTGATCCAGCGCGACCGGCACGCCGCGCTGATCGCCACGCTGGCGCTGGTGACCGCTCTGTGCGAGAAGATCGCCCTGGAGGTGCGACACCTGCAGCGTACCGAGGTGCGCGAGGCTCAGGAGTACTTCGCTCGCGGGCAGAAGGGCAGTTCGGCCATGCCGCACAAGCGCAACCCGGTGACCTGCGAACAGATCTGCGGCCTGGCGCGGGTGGTGCGCGCCAACGCCCAAGCCGGCTTTGAGGATATAGCCCTGTGGCACGAGCGGGATATCTCCCACTCATCCGTCGAGCGGGTCATCCTGCCCGATTCCACCATCCTCACCGACTACCTGTTGGAAAAGACCACACAACTGGTGGATCAACTCCTGGTCTACCCCGAGCGCATGCGGCGCAACCTGGATCTGACCCGCGGACTGGTCTTCTCCGGGCAATTGCTGCTGGATCTGGCGGCCGCCGGAATGTTGCGGGAGACGGCGTACCGGATCGTTCAGGAGCATGCCATGCGCGCCTGGGAGCAGGAATCGGACTTCCGGGCAGCTATCGAGGCCGACCCGGAGATCCGCGCGGTCCTGAACCCCGGCCAAATCGCTGAAAGTTTCTCCCTGGAGCGGCAGTTGCGCAACGTGGATGCCATTTTCCGCCGTGTTTTCAACTGATTAACGCAGAATTCGGCAGCTCTCGAAACGCTATCATTTTTTGCGTGTAATGTTTTGGCTTTTCGGGTAAAGTATATCTGTACAGCAAAATGCCGAGGAGCCTGGAACTGGCGCGGGTGTTGGTGGTGGACGACGAATTGTCCTCCCGCTTGACCCTACAGACCCTCCTTGAAGCGGGCGGCTATAGCGTGGACGTGGCAGGATCTGCAGCGGAGGCCTTCTCCAAGCTGGACCAAGGCCAATACGAACTGGTCCTGAGCGAGACCGAGGTGGATTCGCCGCAAGCCGGCCTGCGCGTGCTTTCGTATGCCCGGGTGAAGCCATATCAGCCCGCTACGGCGTTGGTCACCGCCTACAAGGAAGCCAAAGCCTCTCGCTATCCGGTAGGCGATGAGCAGCAGGTCTCCATCAACGCCGAGAACGTTTCCGCCTTGCTCGGCCAGGTGGCCGACCTGATCGGCCTGCGTGCGCAGCGCCGCGCCAATCGCGCGGTCGCGCAGTAGTTTCAATCATTTGTGGAGCAGGTCCTCGGCCTGCCGCGGCCTCTCAGGCCGCGTTCATGCGCCGCTAAAGTGTCACGCCAGTGCGGCTACCTGCCTCTCCAACTCGTCCAAACCTCCCGCGAAGAAGTGATCCTGCGCCTCCACCCAGATCAGCCGTTTGGGATCGGCCACTTGCGCGTAGAACGCTTCCATCTCAGGCGGTGAGCCGTACTGGTCGTGGGTGCTCTGGATGAAGACCTTGGGCACGGTACACCACGCCAGCACGCCCACGGGATCGCGATTGGCGGGGAAGCCCAACGCGATCAGCCGTTCGGCATCCGGCAAGCCGCATCCCAAGCTCAGGATCACCCGGGAGCCGAACGAAAACCCAGCCAGAGTGTACGGCAGGCCCGGATAGCGGCCGCGCAGCCAGTCGAGCGCCGCGCGAGCATCCTCGATCTCGCCAACCCCCAAGTCGTGCCGGCCCTCGCTTTTCCCGACGCCGCGGAAATTGAAGCGCAGCACCACGTAACCCGAATTCCGCAGAGCCCGCGCTACCCGATGGACCACCTTGTTATGCATGGTGCCGCCAAACAGCGGGTGCGGATGGCAGATCAGCGCGGCCGCGCGCGGGGCGGTGTCCTCCGGCGCCTCCAGCAGGGCTTCGAGTTTGCCCGCGGGGCCATCTAATTGAAGCGCTTCGATGCGGCGTGCCATTTTGGGTCTATGGGCGGCTCACGGCTGGTTAGGAGCAATCGCGCAACCAGGCGGCGTAGCCGGTTTCATCGAGCGTGTGGTCGGCGAGCGACAGCATGGCGGCGATCACCTCAGCCTGCTCGGCCAGGATAGTGCGACCGTTCTCGTAAAGGAAAACGAATCCGGTTAGGAACGCAGTGCGCTTGTTGCCATCCACAAATCCGTGGTTCTGGCAGAGCCCAGCGGTGTATGCGGCCGCCAGATCGCACAGATCCGGTTCGCCGTAGGCAATTAGGTTTCGAGGTCTGGCCAGCGCCGACTCGATGGCGCCTGAATCGCGGACTCCGGGTAAGCCTCCGAATTCGATCAGGCTCTCGCTGTGAAACCGCGCGACGGCTGCTGGCTCCACCCAAACCGGCTCAGTCAACGAGCCAACTCCCGCATGGCGGGAGCATAGCGGCGCATGGCTTCACGGGCGATGGCGATCTGGCGCGCAATCTCTTCCCGCTCCTCGGCCGGGCCATCGACATACTCCTGGAGCATGGCTTGGACCTTGGCCTGGAAATTCGTTCCGTCAGCCAATAGTTTAGCCTTCAGCCGGCGGTGGAAGCTCTCGCCCAGCCGAATGGTCAACGTCTTCAATTCTTCAGTTCTGGCGGTCTGTGTGCCGGTCATGCCTCCAGTCTGACATGATTGAATGATTGAAGTCAAGAGCCAAGAGCCGCATAATAACCGTGTTCGCTTTGTATGCGGATTCCCTTGCGGGCGACCGTCACGCGCAGCTTGTGGTACTTGCCATCCCAATTCCGAGCGGGTGGCTCGTACTCAAGGCTGTAATTGGTGCGTGCGTCGGCTTCGGCCTGCGTGATCGCTTTGTTCAGGTCAACCGTCGAAGTACGGCCCCCGGTTGCCCCGGTCAGAATGTCGAGCGAATCCCGGTTCAGAACTCCGCGGTCGAGATTCATACCCGGATCAGCCGTGTAGACCGTAATTTTAGACTGAACCAGCCGTGCGCCAAGCTCCCGCAGGGTCGGGCCGCCGTCCCACCAGCCTTGGCCCTCAAGGCCAATGGCGCTCGGAAAACCATAGGTAACCCAAAGCAGCTCCTTGGGGCCGTGTACCATTGCCATACGCGCACCCATATCGTCTAGCGCACGGCAGGTAATCGTGAAGCGTTCCGGCACACCGACCGGGCTCGATCGTCTCAAGTCTTGGGGCCTGAATTGCAAGGTGTTGCGCATGGCGGTATCCAGTAGCGGCCCGATATTCCGCACCCAGGAGGCGTCGGCAGCACCCTGCGCAGCCGGGGCTTCCGGCAGGCCGTGGACCGCATAGAGACTGCCATCCTCAACCAACAAGTATAGATATAGCGAGCCTGTAGCTGGCAGACGAGACAGGGAAGTTTTGAGAATGCTCCAGATCTCTCCGCGCGAAGAGAGGTTCGAATTCATGAGATCGAACAGGATAACCAAGGGACCGCCTTGGTCGCTTTGGTTTAGGTGGAGGGAGACGATCTTCTGCGGCGAGCCGTTGTCAAACAGGGCAAAGTCGGCGGCGGTCAGGTCCGGGACTGGGTTGCCCGCGGAATCCAGAGCCACGACCCGCAGGGCGACATGCCCCGTGGATTGTTGCGCTTGGAGCGCGAAGCCGGCTGCCAACAGCAGGGCGGCTGCCAATCTGTTGAAGTTGCTCATAGGTTAAGGAACCTCAATCTGGTAGACGCCGCCGCGGGTGGCCGGTTTCAAAACGTCCGGTAATTGGTAATCTGCACGTCGATGCCGAAATCGTTGTCGTGCAGCAGCTTGATCACGCTCTGCAAGGTATCCCGGTCCCGCCCGCTAACGCGCACCAGGTCACCCTGGATGGCGGCCTGCACCTTCAGCTTGCTGTCCTTGATCTTGCGCACGATCTCGCGGGCCTTCTCGATGGGAATGCCCTGCTGCAGCGTGATCTCCTGTTTCACCGAGGAGCCGGCCGCCGGGATGAGCGTCCCGTAGGTCAGCCCCTTCAGCGGCACCTTGCGCTTTACCAGCTTGCCTTCCAGCACCTCGATCACGGCTTTCAGCTTGTACTCATCCGCGCTGGCCAGCAGGACCTTGTGGTCCTTCTCGTTCAGCTCGATCGAAGACTTGGAGTCCTTCAAATCGTAACGTTGGTGAATCTCCTTGAGCGCCTGCTGGATGGCGTTGCCGACCTCCGGCAACTCGATCTTGGAGACGACGTCGAAACTGTTATCGGGCATAGATTCTAACGGGTACCGAGTGCAATCAAGACCTTCTCGGTAATCTCGTCAATGATACCAGACAGGGAGGCGTCCAGGGCTACCGTCACGGCCGCGCGCACCCGTTCCGGATCGACCAGCGCCACCACGGGCGCCCTCGGCGCGGGACGCTTGGCGGCCACGGCGGGAGGCGGACCGGATCCCCGTTCTTTCACCGCCATCTCGGCCAGCGGCTTCACCGCGCCTAGCAGCAGGGACGCCTGGAACGGCTTTTGTACGATGCCATCGGCCTCCACGCGGCGCGCTTCGGCTTCATCCAGCCGGTCCTTGACGCCGGCCGTCAGGATCACCCGGACATGCTTGTGACGCGGGCTGAGCTTCACGTACTGGCAGATTTCATAGCCGGTACGATGCGGCATCTCCACGTCGGCCAGCACCAGATCGGGATCCACGTCCTCCAGGCGCAGCAACGCGGAGTCGCCATCGCTGACCGTGACTACTTCAAAGCCCTCCTCGGTGAGAATCTGCTCGCCCATGCGCTGTGCGTGGGGGCTGTCGTCGGCGAGCAGAATGCGCGTCATTTATTCTTGCGGCGTCTGCGCCGGCTGAGCGGCTGGCGCCGGAGGTGTCGTCTGGGGTTGCGCTGGCTGAGCCGGCTGAGCCGGAGCATGCTTGGCCGCCTTGGCAGCGGCTTTCTTGGCTTCCTTGGCCTTCTCCTGCATCTTCTTCGCAGCAAGCTTCCGGTCTTTCTCGGTGATCGGATGGTTGGTGGCGAAAGGCTGCTGGGGGGCCACTAACCCTCCGTCAGCCGGTTTGGCAGCCGGATCCGCGGCCGGTGCGGCCACCGGCGGGGACGCGCTTCCCGCGGCAGGCGGGGTCGCCCGTGCATCGGGCCTTTGATCGAGTTCCTTCGTATCGTTGGTAACGGCAGCCGTCACGTCCGACCCCACACCTCCGGGCGTCGCGCCCGGAGTCGCCGCGCCAGGCTGTACCGGCACGCTAACCGGGATTCCCGGACGCAAAGCCGTCATGGTCGGCGTTCCGCCCTTGGCCGCCAAACGGGTATCCGGGTTCCGCTTGAACGTGTCCATGAGGCGATTCACTTTGCTCGGAGCGTTCCGGTTCACCAATTCGTACTTCATGCGGGCAAGAGCCACCGGATCGGCCGCCGGGACGGGCTGTTTCATGGCCTCCAGTTTCTTCTTGGCCGCCTCCGCGTGTGGGCTCAGCGGATAGTCCTTCACCAGGCGCGTGTAGGCGGAGGCGGACTTGTCTTCGAACCGGTCGCCCATCCGGTCGTAGGAATCGCCAAGCATCCACAGCGCTTCATCGGCCATGCTGAACAAGGGATATTGATCCACCACCCCGGTCAAGCGATTGGCCGCGGCCGGCATGGCGCCCTTGTGGTGGTAGAAGACGCCGGCGGTATACTCGTGAGCCGCCAGAACCTCCTGCACATCGCGCAGCTTTTGCTGGGTTTCGGGCGCGAACTTGCTGTTGGGATACTGCAGCAGCAACTGACGGCATTCGTCCTCGGCGCGGATGGCGTGCAGCGGATCGCGGTCCGCCTTGTCCATCTGTTTGTAATGGATATCGCAAACCCGTTCCTGCGCCTCGGCGGCCTCCTCCATTTGCGGATAGAACAATTCGAAGTCCTTGTATTCGGCTTCGGCCTGCGCCAGACCGTGCGATCCGCCTTCGCGGAACCAACTGTCCGCGATCGCCAGCTTGGCCTTGGCCAGGAACTCGCTGCTGTCGTAGGTGTTGATCAGCGTCTGCAGGGTCAGCCGCGCGATCTCGTATCGGCTGTGCTCGATATCGTTGATGGCCCGGTCGAAGAGCACCTTATCGGGCTGTTCGGTTTTCTTGGTGATGGGGTCTGCGTACTTGTGGCGGCGTATACCGCAGGAACTCAGGAGGCCCGCCAGCGCGGCGACCACAATCAGGTGATGAAGAATGCGTGAATACATCGTTTACCCTTGCCAATATTTTGCGCTTCAGACCAGAATAGCAATTCGATCGCCAGCCTGGGGGGCCGTTCAACAACGAACGGCATTCGCTTGCAGGGCCGCCTGGCGCAGTTCGGCCATCGCGGCGGCTGGGTCCGGGGTGTGAAATACCGAAGACCCTGTGACGATCCAGTCACAGCCCGCCCGCACCACCTCGCCTATGTTGTCCTTGGTCACGCCGCCATCGATTTCGATGGGGAATGCCAGCCGCCGTTCGCGCCGGATCGCGTCCAGCCGCCGGACCTTGTCGAGCGCATAGGGGATAAACCGCTGCCCGCCAAACCCCGGATTGACGCTCATCACCAGCACGTAATCCGCCAGCCCCAGCACCTCGTCCAGGGTGGAAACCGGAGTCGCCGGATTGATCACCACGCCGGCGCGCGCGCCCGCCCGCTGGATCTCGCGCAGCGTGCCGTCCAGATGCTTGCAGGCTTCCTGATGCACGATCACCTGGTCGGCGCCCGCGTCGATGAAGATGGGTGCGTACTTGTCGGGATCCTCGATCATCAGGTGAACGTCCAGCTTCAGGCGCGTGACTTTGCGAATGGAAGCCACCACCGGCGGCCCGATGGTGAGGTTCGGCACAAAGTGGCCGTCCATCACGTCCAGATGCAGCATGCTGGCGCCGCCCCGCTCGACTTGAGCGATCTGCTCGCCCAAGCGGGCAAAATCCGCAGCCAGAATTGACGGAAGGATTTCAATCATTTGCGGGATCAGTCCGATTTTACCACGCGGGGCGGGCCGGTAAAGGTCGCATGGCAGCCGCACTGCGGCGGAGCCCCGCCACTGTGTGGCGCCAAACGGCCAGCAGGACCGAGCCGATTAGAATCAGGCCGCAGCAAAGGCCCGTCCATAGGCCGGCCGCTCCCCATCCGGCGCGGAAGCACAGCCACATTCCCAGCGGCAAGCCAACAAACCAGTAGAACAGCAGGTTGCACCACATCGGCGTACGGGTGTTGCCGGTGCCGCGCAAGGCGCCCGCGACTACCACCTGGCACCCGTCGAACATCTGAAACACGGCAGCGATGGCCAGCAGCGTAACGCTCATGCGGATGACGGCCGGGTCGGCGGTGTAGATGCGCGCGATCCGCACGGGAATCGTCAGGAACGCGACGGCCGCCAGGCTCATGAACGCTACGCCGCAGGCCAGCGCACTCCATCCGGCCCGACCGGCGGCGGCGGGGTCGCGCTGTCCAATCAAATGTCCGACGCGCACCGCTGCGGCCGAGCTGATTCCCAACGGCACCATGAAGGTCAGGCTCGCCATGTTCAGCGCAATCTGGTGGCCGGCCAGCGAGGCGGCGTCCAGCCGGGCAATTAGCGCAGTGGCCGACGCGAACACGCCGATCTCCAGCGCCACTTGCGTGGCGACAGGGATGCCGAGTTTCAACAGCCGGCTCAGGAGGGGCCAGTCCGGCGCCAGCGGGACGTGGAACAATCCCGAGCGCCGCGCGCGGTCGTAGTAACGCGCGCAGGAGATCAGCACGATCGCCATATAAACACGCGCCGCGCCGGTGGCCCAGGCCGATCCGTCGGTGCCCATGGCGCGGAAGCCCAGGTGGCCGTAGATCAGCACCCAGTTCCCAAACAGGTTGATCAGATTCGCCGACACCACCGCGAACATTACCGGCTGGACCAGGCCGATGCCCTGCAAGTAGCGCCGAAACCCGAAGTACAGCATCAGCGGGAGAGTGCCCCAATTGAGGATGCGGATATAGGCGGTGGCTTGCGGCAGGATCCTGGGGTTCACCCCGAAGCGCAGCAAACCGGCGGCCATGGCGGCAGTGACCATCATCAAGGCGGGCGTCAGCGCCGCGCACAGGTACAGAGCGCTCCACAGCGCGCGATGGCAATCCGCCATCCTTCGCGCGCCGTAGGCTTGCGAGACCACCGTGTCCAGACCGAGCAGCAGACAACCGCCAAACACAGAGGTGGTGGAGAACAGAATGCCGCCGAGGCTCACGGCGCCGATGGCCACGGCGCTATCCGGCAGGCGGCCCACCATAATGGTGTCGATGATGCCCATGGCCATCCAGCCGATTTCGGCCAGCACCAGCGGCCAGGCCAGCGCCAGCAGGGGTCGCCACTCGTGCCGGATGCTTTCGAGAGCGGACATCTATTCAGGATCACACACCGCGAGGGGCGCCTAGCCGTTATAATTACCCACAATGCCGCCTACCGAAACGCGCATCCGCGTGCGCTATGCCGAAACCGACCAGATGGGCGTGGTCTACTACGCCAATTACCTGGTGTGGATGGAGGTCGGGCGCGTGGAATACTGCAAGGCTTGCGGTTTCGAGTACAAGAAGATGGAGTTGGAGGACGGCGTCTTCCTGGCGGTGGCCGAGGCGCGCTGCCGCTACGCCTCCCCCGCGCGGTTCGACGAAGAGGTGGTCATCCGAACGTGGGTGGAAGAGGCCAACCCGCGCATGGTGCGCTTCGTGTATGAAATGCGGCTCGCGGCGGACGGGCGCAAGCTGGCCACGGGCGAAACCAAGCACATCTTCCTGGGGCGGGACCTGCGGCCCTGCAAGCTGCCGGAAAAGTACCGCGAGAAGTTCGGTATCCATGCACCCGGAACAAATCAAAACGCTGGCGCGTGAGTGCGGATTCGAGTTGGCCGGGATCGCGGCGGCGGCTCCTGTGCCCGAGTCCGCTTATTACGGCCACTGGATCGCGGGCGGCATGGCCGGCGAGATGGGCTATCTGACCGATCGCCGCGCCGGATTGCGGGACGCTCCGCGCCATCTGCTGCCGTCCGCCCGGTCGATTCTGTGCGTTGGCAAGCTCTACAACGGTCCGCAGCCCTACTCGACCGAGTTCGCCGGCGAGGGTCTGGCCTGGATCTCCCGCTACGCATGGGGCGAGGATTACCACCAGGTGCTGCGGCGCGGACTGGCGCTAGTGGTGGATGGACTGCGCGCCATATCGCCCGCGCCGTTCGAATGGAAGATTTGCGTGGATACCGCGCCGCTGCTGTAACGCGCCTACGCACGTCACGCCGGACTGGGCTGGATCGCCAAGAACACCTGCCTCATCAACCAGGCCATGGGATCCTGGTTTTTTCTGGGCGAGCTGCTGCTTTCGCTCGACCTGGAGCCGGACCAGCCGCCACCCGATCGATGCGGATCGTGTACCCGCTGCATCGAGGCCTGCCCGACCCAGGCCATCGTACCCACCGGCTCGCTGGAAGGTCCGGCGTGGGCGCTCGATTCGCGGCTATGCATATCGTACTTCACTATCGAGCTGCGCAGTGTAGCGCCCGCTGAGTCGCGGCCGGCCATCGGGCACCACGTCTTTGGCTGCGACATCTGCCAGGATGTCTGCCCGTGGAACCGGCGCGCGCCTACTACCCAGGAGCCGGCCTTCGCCGCCGCGCACTTCGCGCCGCCGCTGGAGAAGTTGGCCGCGCTTTCCGAAGACGAGTTCCGGGCGATGTTCCGATCGAGCCCCATACCACGCTCACGGTACAGCGGCTTTCTGCGCAATGTGGCGATCGCCATGGGCAATGCACGGCAAGAGCGGTTCCGAGCGCCGCTGGAAAAGCTGGCCGCGCGGCCTGAGCCGGCCGTCGCGGAATCCGCGCGCTGGGCGCTGCAACAGTTGGAGACCGTCTGCCAGTCGCCGGAAACAAAGCGCTGAATTCCGGTGTCCATTCATAGCAATGCGCCTCAGCCGGAGGGTCCGATTCGCGATGCCAATGAGCGCGCGCTCCGCGGTGTTCCTGGCCTGCCTGATTGCCGCTGGTTGCATGCGTCGCGACGGACGCAACTCCGATTGCCGATGGCCCACGGAAGCCGCCGGCCAATCCCCCGACGCGCGGCATCTCAGCGCCGACGCGGAGTTCGCCGAAGATCTGGCGATCCGATACGCCGACGTACACCACGGCCTGCGAACCCCGCACTTCGTATCCGGCGAGGCATACGTAGCGGCGAGGGATCGATGCATGCAAACGTTGTTTGAGCAGATCGCCGGCGAGCACCGCGTTCCCGTTGGACTTGTCTCCGACGCGCTTGGCCGCAACCGGGCGCACATCGACGCCGCCGAGAACCTGCCCTTCATCCTGCTCTACTGTTTCGGCGCCGCGGCAGTGGCCCGGATGATC
>Ga0187871_10000850_pt1 | contig 27828 bp, 29 predicted proteins | sample June2016WEW_16_1_FD_132988 | JGI IMG/M metagenome (GOLD analysis project Ga0187871, IMG submission 132988) | Peatland microbial communities from SPRUCE experiment site at the Marcell Experimental Forest, Minnesota, USA - June2016WEW_16_10 | ecosystem: Environmental > Terrestrial > Soil >...
CCAAGCGGCAATGGTTTGCGGATCAGTCATCCCAGCGGACCAGGGTCGCGGTGGCCTCGTAGTCCTTATCGGGCCCGAGGACCCGCCAGCGCTCCTCCATCACGTCCTCATCGAGCACCAGGTAGGTGATCTCGTAGCGGTCCGCGCCACACTGGTGCACCGCTTCGCAGTGGCCGGAGCGCAGGTCAAGCCGGTAGAAGAGGTGGCCGTCCGCGAACCGCAGGTCCACCGTGCCATCCGGCAGGCCCTGGTACCGGAGGGCGCGGGTGGCCGGGCCCGTGTGGGGTCCGAAGCGCAGCTCGCCGGTCTCGAGGTAGCGCAGCGCGGCCCTGTCGCCGTTGGTGCCATCGTCCCGCGCGCCGGCCCCGGCTCCGGGGAGGTCCGGTTCGCCGAGCACCGCCTGGCCGGTGAACCGTCCTTCCGTGCCCGAGCGGTGGTCGGCCAGAACCCGCTCGATGCGCCAGTGTCCCGCCGCGAAGGCGAGCGTGTCGCTTACCCGCATGATTCAGCATTGTGACCGCTCACCGCCGGGTACCGGCCACCCGGTGCCTTGGATGGTCCCGGGCAGCTTGGTATCGTCCCCCTCGGCTACCAGTACGTTTCCCCCGCCTGAGGAGTCCCCCCATGTCTGATGCGGCCGCGCTGCGCCAGCGTTCCCCCCTGGTGCTTGCCGACCTGCTACCCGGAGCGCTGGTCCGGGACACGATCCTGGTCGTCGGGGCGGCCGGCTTCGTCGGGCTGCTCGCCCAGATCTCGATCCACCTGTCCTTCACCCCGGTGCCCATCACCGGCCAGACCCTGGGCGTGCTGCTGGCGGGCACGGCGCTCGGCTGGCGGCGGGCCGGGGCTGCGCTGGTGCTCTACGCCGTGGCCGGGCTGGCCGGGGTCCCCTGGTTCGCCGGGCACGCCAGCGGCTATGTGGGCGCCTCGTTCGGCTACGTGCTCGGCTTCATCGCCGCCGCGATCCTGTGCGGCTACCTCGCCGAGCGCGGAGCGGACCGCTCGGTGCGCCGGTCGGTGCCGGCCATGCTCGCCGGCGAGGTGGTCATCTACGCGATCGGGGTGACCTGGCTGGCTCTATACCTGCACCTCAGCGCCTCGGCGGCGATCTCGGAGGGATTCACCCCGTTCGTGGCGGGCGACGCCATCAAGGCCGCGATCGCCGCGGGGCTCCTGCCCGGGGCCTGGTGGCTGGCCGGGTACCGCCGCCGTACTCACCGGGCTACCGGCGAAGGCGGGTGACCAGCTTGTAGCGGTCGCCCCGGTACTTGGACTGGGCCCACTCGACCGGTTCGGACGAGACGTCGAACGCCTGCCGGGACAGCAGCAGCAGGGGCATGCCGACGTCGACCCCGAGCAGACGGGCGTCCTTGGGGTCGGCCAGCACCGTCTCGATGGTCTCTACCGCCTCGGTGAGCTGGACCCCGTAGGCCGAGGCCAGGGCCTCATACAGGGACGCGTAGCGGTCCAGGTTCCGGCGCAGCCCGGGGAACCGGCGGGCGGGCAGGTGCGAGGTGTCGGTCGACATGGGCTCCCCGTCGGCCAGGCGCAGCCGGTGGATGCGCAGCACCCGGCTGCCGGGCGCGATCGCCAGCAGCTCGGACAGCTGCGCGTCGGCGGCGACGTAGCTGGTGTCCAGGATCCTGGTCTGCGGGTGCAGACCGTGCGCGCGCATCCCCTGCGTGTAGCTGGCCAGCTCGAGGAGCTGTGCGACCTTGGGCTTGGCTACGAACGTCCCCTTGCCCTGCATGCGCAGCAGCCGGCCTTCCACCACGAGCTCGGCCAGGGCCTGGCGCACCGTGGTCCGTGACGTCCCGTACTGCTGGGCGAGCTCCCGTTCCGGCGGCACCGGGCTGCCCGGCGCCATGGCCTGGGTCAGCTCAAGCAGCTGGCGCTTGACCGTGTAGTACTTCGGGATCCGGGGTGACTCCGGGCCCGGGGGTGGGGACTCACCGTCGCGGATGGCGGGGGACGCTGTCACGGTCACTTCCTTCCGCAGCAACTGCGTTCCGGACATAATCTCCTATCGCGGCCCGGGCCCGCCTCACCCTGTGACCGTACATAGGGGAATACTGCCAGCTAGAGCCAGTGCACTGGCGCGGGCCCCTGGTGACAGCGGGCGGGCCGCGGTCGTGGGCCCGCCCGGTGGCCCGGATACGCGATGATGGCAGGGTGCCCACGCTCAATGACCTCGCCCGCCGCTACACGGCGCTGACGTCGGCAGACATCGACTGGCTGCACGCGCTGGTGTCCGACTGGCAGCTTCTGGCCGACCTGTCGTTCGCTGACCTGGTGCTGTGGGCGCCGCTCCAGGACTCCTCGGGCTGGGTGGTGCTGGCCCAGATGCGCCCGACGACCGGGCCGACCACCTTCCACGACGATGCGGTGGGCTCGTTCGCGCCCACCGGGGCCCGGCCCTTCCTCGAATCGGCCCAGCGGGAGCGGCGGATCTGCCGGGAAGGCGACCCGGAGTGGACCCGCGGCGTTCCGGTCCGCCGGGAATCGGTCCCGGTCACCCGCGAGGGCCAGGTCATCGCGGTCATCGAGCGGAGCACCAACCTGAGTTCGGCGCGCACGCCGAGCCGCCTGGAGCTGACCTACCTCAAGGGCGCGGACGACCTGGCCCAGATGGTCGCGTCCGGCATGTTCCCCTGGCCGGGCCAGCAGCCCGCGCTGGTCCGCTCGCCGCGGGTGGGAGACGGGCTGCTCCGGCTGGGCCGGTCGGGCAAGGTCAGCTACGCCAGCCCCAACGCCCTGTCCGCCTACCGCAGGCTGGGCCTGGCCACCGACCTGGTCGGGGCCGAACTGGGCCCGCTGACGGCCCGGCTGTGCGCCCCGGGCCGCCCGACCGACGACTCGCTCATGGTCACCGCCAGCGGGCGTGCCCCGCGCGAGACCGAAGTGGAGGGGAACGGGTCGGTGGTCCAGCTGCGGGCCATCCCGCTGGTGGTCAACGGGCTGCGGACCGGCGCGCTGGTGCTGGTCCGCGACGTGACCGAGCTGCGGCACCGCGAGCGCGAGCTGATGACCAAGGACGCCACCATCCGGGAGATCCACCACCGGGTGAAGAACAACCTGCAGACCGTGGCCGCACTGCTCCGCCTCCAGTCGCGGCGGCTGGACGAGCCCAAGGCGCGGGCCGCGCTGGACGAGGCGGTGCGCCGGGTCGGGTCCATCGCGACCGTGCACGAGACGCTCTCACACGCTCCCGAGGAGATTGTGGACTTCGACGACGTCGCGGAGCGGGTCGCGGCGATGGCGGGGGAGGTGTCCACGGCCGAGGCCCGGGTCAAGCCGGTCCTGCTCGGCCGGTTCGGGTTGCTCCCCTCCGCGGTGGCCACGCCGCTGGCCCTGGTGCTGGCCGAGCTGCTGCAGAACGCGTTGCAGCACGGCCTGGCCCAGTGCCCGGACGGCGGGCCGGAGGGGCGCGTCGAGGTGTCCGTGGACCGCGGCCAGGACCGGCTGACCGTCATCGTTCAAGATAATGGCGCCGGATTGCCGGAGGAATTCGATCTGGATTCCGCCACGAGCCTCGGCTTGCAGATCGTCCGGACGCTCGTGGTGTCCGAGCTCGGCGGCCGTCTGGAGGTCAAGCCGCGGGCCGGGGGCGGCACGAAGGCTGTGGTCGACCTGCCGATGGACCCGGGGGCCCCGTTATCGGCCCGGGCGGCCCCGATACGGCCGTAGGGCTTCGCCCAGTCTCTGGACTAACCGGCCGGGCCGCCGGGATGACGGGCGAAGCCGCTGGGGCGCCCCGAGGGAGCGCGACCGACCGGCACGCGGGCGGTCGCGCTCGTAGCCTCGCCCTGCTCTAGGCGCCCGTCACGCTCACGCGTGGGCGCGCGCCCGGATCCGGCTGGCCCGCCGCTTGAGGGCGCGCCGCTCGTCTTCACTCATGCCGCCCCACACCCCGGCGTCCTGGCCGCTCTCGAGGGCCCATTGCAGGCAGGCCTCAATTGCTGGGCATCGGCGGCATACATGCTTCGCCTCGTCGATCTGGAGTAGCGCGGGCCCGGTGTTCCCGATCGGGAAAAACAGCTCCGGGTCCACGTCACGGCAGGCGGCGTCGTGGCGCCAGTCCATGCGGTCCACTCCTCCTTGGCAGCCGGGCCTTGACCCGGCCCCGGTTGGAGACCTTGGCTCGCGAGCTTGTGAACGAATTCACGAGCCGGTCGTATCTCGGGAACCGTGTAGCTTCCCGGGGTTTGTACTCACACACACACATCTATTCGAGTCAGCGGCCCCCACTGGACTCCGGTCCGAGGCCCTGGAATCATGACAGTAACGCCAAGACCTGCCAGATGGCAGCACATGACGCCGCTCACCCGAACCGGGTTCTAGCCTGTCAAGCGCCTGAATCAAACGCAAGACTATTCGGCAAAGGTTCAGGTCGATTTCGGTGTCTGGTAGGTCACATCATGGGTTGTTCCGGGCCTATCAGGCAATTACCCGTAGCGTGCGCGGAACAGCGCGAAACGTGACACTCTCATGCTCGCCCACGTACTCCCCGTCTACCTGAAGCGCGACCGGGCGGTCCGAGCGCAGGGTGAAGGCGGACTGGTCGTGCAGGCTGACCACGTGCCGGCCGCTGAGCGGCTCGCTGCGCTGGGCAAACATCTGGCGGAGCGCGTTCAATGCGCCTATCGTCCCCATTTGCCGGAGCGCGAAGATGTCCAGGCCGGTGTCGAAACCGGCGCCCGGGTTCGGATTGACCGGCCGCTGTCCCAGGTAGGTCCACGGGGATGTGTTGGAAATAATCCCCAGGAACAGGTCCCCGATCGGGGATTGGCCGTCGCGTGCGAGAGTGAGTGCCGGGTGACGGCGGTCGGTGACGCCGTAGAACTGCCGTAGCGCGGTCCGCAGGTACAGGCCGGGGGTCACGGCCCGGCCGTGGGCCCGCAGGCCCTCGATCGCCCTCACCACTTCGGCGTCCAGGCCCATGCCGGCGTTGAAGGTGAAGTAGCGGTCCGGGGATGCCCCGCCTGGAGTCGCACACCCGGGGCTGGGCCCGCCTGGGGTGGCAGAGCCTGGGGTCGCAGAGCCGGGGGTGGCAGAGCCCAGGCCGACGCGGCGGTCGTAGCCCGCCCGCAGAGCCTCGAGGATCCGCCCGGTCGCATCCACCGGGTCGGCGGGCAGGCCCAGTGCCCGGGCGAACACGTTGGCGTTGCCGCCCGGGACGGGGGCGAAGGCCGGGTCTGTCCCGGGCCGCCGGCCGCGCAGCAGGCCGTTAATCGCCTCGTTGACCGTGCCGTCCCCGCCGAGGGTCAGAATCAGCTGGAAACCGTCCGAGGCGGCCTTGCGCGCCAGGGTGCCCGCATGACCCCGGTAGCGTGTTTCCACGACTTCCAGATCCATCTGGGATGCGAGAGCATGCGTGATGACGTCCCGGCGCAACTGGGTGGTGGCCGTTGCGTGGGGGTTGACGATCAGGAGCGCGGGCACGGGCTCAGGTTACCGAGGGGTACGAGTGATGCAGCAGAGGCCGACGAGCCTGCTCGGCGCGGCAGGGGTCCAGGCCGCCGACGCGGTCATCGTGCTGGCCGCCAGTGTGCTGGCCGGCATCGACGCGGCCGCGGGCCAGTCCTACCAGAAGGGCAGCGGGATTGCGCTGACGCTGATCGGGCTGGGCACCGCCGCCGCGCTGGCCTGGGTGGCCCTGGGGCTGTACCGGGCACGGCGGTGGAGCCGCACGCCGGCGGCGCTGACCCAGCTGTTCGTCGGCATCGTCGGGATCTACCTGGTGCAGGGCCACCGCTACGCCTGGGGTATCCCGTCGCTGGTGCTGGCCTGCGCCGGCTTTGCCCTGCTACTGACCCCGGCCAGCCTGCGTGCGCTGGCGGCCCGGCGGCCCGGGGACGGCCCGGGCACCGGGGCGCCATCGCAGGCCGCGCCCCGTCCCGCACCAGGCCAGCGGCCAGGCCAGGCCAGGGTGCCCTCTGCGGCCAAGAACCCGGCGGCCGGGAACCCGGCGGGCGGGAAGCCTGCCGCCAAGAACGCGGCGGCCAAGAACGCGGCGGCCAAGAACGCGGCGGCCAAGAACGCGGCGGGCAAGAACGCGGCGGCCAAGAACCCGGCGGGCGGGAAGCCTGCCGCCAAGAACCCGGCGGCCAAGCCGAGGTCATCAGGCAAGCGGCCCGCCCGCGGCTAGCTCTCCGACGAGGGGAGGCGCACCGCAGGCGTGTCCTCGCCGAGTCGGCGATTAACCCGGCTGCCGCAGCAGACGAAGTGCCTGCGGAGCGGGCAAGTGGGGGGTCCGGGGGGTCGCCCCCCGGGCTAGCAGAGCCCCCGGGCTAGCACAGCTCAGTCGTCGGCCGTCAGCCCGTCCCGCAGTTGGGCGAGCGTCCTGGCCAGCAGCCGGGACACGTGCATTTGGGATATTCCCAGCTCGCTGGCGATCTGCGACTGCGTCATGTTGCCGAAGAAGCGCAGCAGCAGGATGCGCTTTTCCCGGCTGGGCAGCTGTTCCAGCAATGGCTTGAGCGATTCCCGGTACTCGACTCCCTCCAGGGCGTCGTCGAGCATGCCGAGCGATTCGGCCACCGCGGGCGCGTCGTCGTCGCCCGAGTCCGGGGCGTCCAGCGAGACCGTCGAGTAGGCGTTGGCCGACTCCAGGCCCTCCAGCACCTCTTCCTCGGTCATCTGCAGGTGCGCGGCGATCTCAGCCACGGTGGGCGCCCGGCCCTCGCGTTGCGCCAGGTCACCGATGGCCTTGGTCAGGGCCAGCTTGAGCTCCTGCAGCCGCCGGGGCACCCGGACCGCCCAGCCCTTGTCCCGGAAATGCCGCTTGATCTCACCCACGATGGTCGGGGTGGCGTAGGTGGAGAATTCCACCCCGCGGGCCAGGTCGAACCGGTCAATGGACTTGATCAGCCCGATCGTCGCCACCTGAGTGAGGTCGTCGAGCCATTCGCCGCGGTTACGGAATCGCCGGGCCAGGTACTCCACCAGGGGCAGGTGCAGCTCGACCAGTTCGCCGCGGATGCGGAGCCGCTCCGCGTCGCCCACGGGCAGCACGGACAGCCGCTCGAACAGTTGCCGTGCGCGTCCCCGGTCCGGGACCGCATGCTGGATTCGGGGTGGTGCGGCCACCTCAGCGAGCGACGACTCGCTCAGTGCCGACTCGCTCAGTGCCGACTCACCCAGTGCCGACTCGCTCAGTGCCGACTCACCCAGTGCCGACTCACCCACGTGGGCCTCGATGTCGGCCGCCACTCCGGCATCGAGCTCCTCGGCCACCCTGGCATCCACTTTCCGGGGCACCCGGACCTCGATTTCCCCGGTCACCCGGACCTCGACAGCTCGCGGGTCTTGCGCAGCATGACCGTGAGTTTGTTGCCCGGCCCGGCCCAGGCGTCCACGCTCCCGGCCAGCGCGGCGAGTACGGTCCAGGCGAAGGTGTCCCGGGCCGGGAGCTGGGCCCGCTGGGTGAGCACCGACACCGCGATCGTCACGCTATCCTCGCCGAGGGTGAAATCGCAGTCCAGGCTGGCGCCCGGCGTGGCCTGGCTGAGCAGCATGCCGCACGCTTCGTCTACCGCGATCCGCAGGTCCTCGATCTCATCCAGGGTGAAGTCGAGGCGGGCGGCGAGACCTGCGGTGGCCGTGCGCAGCACGGACAGGTAGGCTCCTTCGGCCGGCATCCGGATCGTCACGCGATCCTCGGCTTCCCGCGGCGCAGGCTTGCCGCGCACCGCGGTTGGCACGGCCGCAGCAGTGGGCGCGGTCGTCTCTTCCGTCACGATTCTCCTCCAGTACCGTCAGCGGTACTGCTGCTGGCGGCCGTCGTGGTCTTGCCTTGCAACCTACCGTCCACGGCGTGCACCGCTAACGCGCCGCCCCGGGTGCTGCCCCAGCAATTCCCTTTTGACCAGCCAGGACGTCCGGATCGACCGGCGGATTCCAGGATCACAGAGGCCGCGCAGGCGGATGCCTGCGCGGCCTCTGCTACCGCGACGTGCTACGGGGGGAGGTCAGCCCTGCTTGGTCTCCCAGAAGATCTTGCTGATCTCGTCGATCTTGGCCAGCAGCTGGTCGGCCGCGGCGACGTCGGTGCTGCTCTTGGTGCCGCCAGGCCCGCCGCCGGCCAGCTTGGTGGCCTCGTTGAACAGGGTGTTCAGCTGCGGGTACTTCTCGAAGTGCGGCGGCTTGAAGTAGTCGGTCCAGAGCACCCACAGGTGGTGCTTGACCAGCTCGGAGCGCTCTTCCTTGATCAGCAGGGCCCGCGTCTGGAACGCCGGGTCCGAGCTGTCGTGATACTTCTGGATGATCGCCTTGACGGACTCAGCCTCGATCCGCGCCTGGGCCGGGTCGTAGATGCCGCAGGGCAGGTCGCAGTGCGCGTACGCGGTGGACTTTGGTTCGAGGAGACGTGTCAGCAGTCCCATAGGTCCCCTTCTCTCATCATCTCGGATCATGGGTTACCGGTGACCGACACTACCCCTCAGGCTCGGGAACGAACGTAGGAGGGCCGATGCGCTGGCCGCTTTGGCGGGTCGCGGTCGTGGAGCGGTCCATGGAGCCAGCCCTGCACCCGGGGGACTGGCTGCTCGTCCGGCGGGCGGCCAGGCCCAGCCGGGCGGTCCGGGTCCGCCCGGGGCAGCTGGTGATCGCGCGGCATCCGGCCCGGCCGGACCTGCTGCTGGTGAAGCGGGCCGCTCGGCGCGAGCCCGGCGGGTGGTGGCTCGCCGCCGACAACCTCCCGGCCGGCGCGGCGGACAGCCGGACGTTCGGCGTGGTCCCGGACCGGCTCATCGAGGGCCGGGTGCTGGTCCGCTACCGCCGCTTCCGGCGCAGATAGGCACCAGATAACGAAAACCCCCGGCCGCCAGGGCCGGAGGTTTCCGTACTGCACCAGGTGATGACCCGGGCCGATCAGGGCCAGCCGATCAGGCCGCCCTGCGCTCGGGCGGCTCGATCCCGGACTGCCGCTCGACCAGGTTGAGCATCTCCGCCCTGGGCAGGCGTGTGGCCATCGCCCAGTAGTAGATGATCAGGCTGAACGCGGCCACGACCAGCATGTCCCACCAGAACGGGATTCGGCCGGTGTTCAGCGGGGCCGCCACGGCACCGCCGGGGAACTGGCCCTGCCAGGAGATGATGCCGAGCCCGATCAGGTACACCGGCAGCCACTGCGCCGACTTCCAGTCCAGCGGCGGCCGGTTCTCGTCGAACGCCATGCAGACGGCGATCAGGACGTAGCCGATCACGATCACCACGCCGAGCTTCCAGACCACCTCGAAGCCCGACCAGTAGATGAGCATGTTGGCGACGATGAACGCGAGCGGGCTAACCACCTCACCCGCGGGCACCCGGTAGGGCCGGCTCGCCTCGGGCACCGTCCGCCGGAACGCGCCCATGGCCAGCGGCGCGCCCGCGTACATGAGCACACTGGCCCCGGTGACCAGGCTGACCAGGGAGTGCCAGCTGGGGAACGGCAGCAGGAAGAACAGCCCGGCGATGAAGGCCACGATCAGGCTGATCCACGGGACGCCGTTCGCGTCCACCCTGGTGAAGAACTGCGGGAAGTAGCGGTTGCGGCCCAGGCCGTAACCGACTCGCGAACTCGAGGTCTGGTACATCAGGCCGGTGCCGAACGGGGAGACGAACGCGTCGATCCGCAGGACAATGGCCAGCCAGGCGAGGCTGGCCAGCCCAGCCAGGCCGGCGAAAGGCCCGGCGAGGATGTTCGGGTCGCTGATCTTCGCCCACCCGTGGGTGAGCTGGCTGGCCGGCATCGCGCCGATGAACACTACCTGCAGCATGACGTAGATGATGATGCCGATGAAGGTGGCCAGCAGGATGGCCCGCGGCAGGTTCTTCTGCGGGTTCTTGATCTCGGCCGCCAGCTGGTCGGCCTGCTCGAAGCCGAGGTAGGCGAACACGATGCCCGCGGACGGGATGGCCGCGAACAGGGCCTTCCAGCCGTAGGGGTTGAAGCCGTGACTGGTGAAGTTGCCGCCGTGGAACTTGAACAGCAGCACGATGATGGTGAGGACCGGGATGGCGACCTTCCACCAGGTGATGCCCGCGTTGACCTTGTTGAACAGGCGCATGGCCAGGAAGTTGAGCGCGGTGAAGATCGCCATCAGGACGACCGTCATCGCGAAGCCGAGCCCGGTGACGTTACCCTTCCCGCCGTTCGCGGTGGCGTTGAACAGGCCGTGCCAGTAGTACGACCCGTACTGCATCACCGCGAAGCACTCGATGGGGGCCACCGTGATGGCCTGGACCCAGGAGAAGAACCCGAACGAGATGCCGGCCACGCTGCCGTACGCGAGGTGCGGGAACCTCGCCGTGCCGCCGGAGACCGGGTACATCCCGCCCAGTTCGGCGTGCACGAGGGCCAGGATGATGACCGCGATGCCGCCGATGACCCAGCCCAGCAGGGCGATCGGCCCCGCGGCCTGCACCGCGTACAGCGCTCCGAACAGCCAGCCCGAGCCGATGATGGAAGTCTCGGACGCCCAGGTGGCGCCGATCAACCCCATCTCTCGTTTCAGGCCGACATCCGACGGTGCCGTCGGAGTAGCCGCTACGGACTCAGTTGCCATGGTTCCGAACCTTCTTTCGGGTCCGCATACGTGGGCCATACGGCCTGTGAGTAGGCCCATGGTAATGATCGTCAAACACCCTGAGAAGAAGGCGGTGGCTTCATTTCGGTAACGCGGGTCACGATCAGTCCACGCGGCGACACGGGCCGCTGATCAATTACTACCCAGGGCGTGACGCGGGAGGAACATGGTACGGAAGGGGAAGGGGAGGCCAGGGAAGGGTGCCGCTAGACCAGGGAAACGTGCCGCTAGACCGCGGCGGTGGACGCCTTCTCGCTCCCCGGGCTGCGCCGGCGCTCGTGCAGGGCCGTCACGCTCGCCTTGGCCGCGCAGCGGTCACCGCAGTAGGCCTGCGAGCGGTCGGGAGTCATGTCCACCAGCACATTCGGGCAGTTCGGGGCCTCGCAGTGACGCAGCCGGTCGGTACCCAGGCCGGTGACCACGCTGGTCAGTCCCAGCACGGCGGCCGCCGCGTACCTGTCCGCGACCGAGCCGCTGTCCGCGTGATGCAGGTGCCACGTCCCGCCGTCGTGCCGGGCGATCTCCGGGTGGATGGGGTGCCGGGCGAGCAGCGCGTTCAGCCGCGCCGCCGCCGCGTCGCCGTCTCCCGCGGTGCAGGCCGCGAAGATCAGCCGGAGCTGGGACCGCAGTTCCCGCAGCGCATCAAGATCAGCCGCCGTGACCCGGGCACACAAAGCAGCCCGGTCCGCCATGAAGGCACGGTAGGCCTCCACGGTGGCGAGCTCATCCTGACGGCCGCCGCCGGCTTCGCTCGTGTTGACCAAGCGCGTAGCCAGCTCGGCATAGGAGGTGAGATCCACTCCAGTCCTTACAGCTGCAGGGGGACAGGGGGTCCGCTTCCCCGCACCGAGTATGGCACAGACTGTCCGGCCCGGCCGGGGCTTCTTTCCGGGTCGCCCGTACTGCTTGGAAGCTGAGTGTAACGAGGCGGTCCCGGGCCGCCGTGCGGCGGGGTCTCATCCGCGCCGTGGGGCCCCCAGGCGCTAGGGTGCGCCCATGTTCGCAGTCACTGCCGCACGCATCGATGCCGATAATCCGCTGAGCGGGCTGGAGCTGGGCGAGCACCCGGATCCCTCGCCCCCGGACGGGTGGACCACGGTGACCGTGCGGGCCGCCGCGCTCAACCATCACGACGTCTGGACGCTGCGCGGCGTGGGCATCTCGGCTGACCGGCTGCCGATCGTGCTCGGCTGTGACGCGGCCGGCGTGGACGAGGACGGCAACGACGTGGTTGTGCACGCCGTGATCGGCGACCCATCGGTCGCGGGCGGCGACGAGACGCTCGACCCGCGGCGCTCGCTGCTGTCCGAGCGTTACGACGGCACATTCGCCCAGCGGGTCGCGGTGCCACGGCGCAACCTGGTGCCCAAGCCCGCGGCGCTGTCGTTCACCGAGGCCGCCTGCCTGCCCACCGCGTACCTGACCGCCTACCGGATGCTGTTCACCAAGTCCGGCCTGCAGCCCGGCGCCACGATCCTAGTCCAGGGGGCGGGCGGCGGTGTCGCGACCGCTCTCATCGGGCTCGGGCGCGCTGCGGGATTTCGCGTCTGGGCGACCAGCCGCGATGAGCAGAAACAGGACCGCGCCCTGGAACTCGGCGCGGACCAGGTCTTCCCGGCCGGGGCCCGGCTGCCGGAGCGGGTCGACGCCGTCATGGAATCGGTAGGCCAGGCGACCTGGGCCCACTCGCTGCGCGCCCTCAAGCCCGGGGGCCGGATCGTGGTCTGCGGCGCGACCAGCGGGGCCGTGCCGCCAGCCGACCTGAACCGGGTCTTCTTCCTCCAGCTCTCCGTGGCCGGCTCGACCATGGGCACACGCGACGAGCTGGGCCGGCTGGCCACGTTCCTCGAGCAGACCGGCGTGCGGCCTGCCATCGACCGGGTCATGCCGCTGGAGCAGGCGAAGGACGGCTTCGCCGCGATGATCGCGGGCGAGGTGTTCGGGAAAGTCGTGTTCACCGCCTGACCGGGAGTGCGGCCGTGGGCCCCCCCGCCCTGCCCCCGGTCCCGATGCGGAAGTCGCCCGCCTCGGCTGGTTTTCGTTGCGGGAAGTAAGCGACGTGGTGGTGCTGGCGCTGCCGCCGACCGCGGGCACCCGCCATCTGCTCGGTGCGGAGGCACCGGCCGCGACGCGGCCCGGGGCCTTCCTGGTCAACGTGGGCCGCGGGTCGGTAGTGGGGGCGGTCCGCCTGATGGGGCGGCGCCCCTACTGCCGGTAGGTCTCCAGGAACGTGCTCAGCCGCCCGATCGCGTCATCCAGCACGTCGAGCCCGGCCAGGAACACCATCCGCAGGTGGTCGGGGGTATCCAGGTTGAACCCGGTGCCGTGGGTGAGCAGCAGGTGCTGCTGCTCCAGCAGGTCGATAACCAGCTGCTGGTCGTCAGAGATCTTGTACACGTCGGGGTCGAGCCGGGGGAAGACGTACAGCGCGCCGCGCGGCTTGACGCAGTCCACGCCAGGGATCTCGTTCAGCTTCTGCCAGGCGTGGTCGCGCTGGTCGCGGAGCCTGCCGCCCGGCTGCAGCAGCGCGGTGATGCTCTGCGGCCCGCCCAGCGCGGCCTGGATGGCGTACTGGCTCGGCACGTTGGGGCACATCCGCATGTTGGCCAGCAGTTCCAGGCCGTCGAGGTATCCCGCCGCCTCCCGGCGCGGCCCGCTGACGAGCAGCCAGCCGGTCCGGAAGCCGGGCGCGCGGTAGGTCTTGGACAGCCCGGACATCGTCAGGACGACGAGATCCGGGGCGAGCGCGGCGGTCGATTCATGCACCGCGCCGTCGTAGAGGATCTTGTCGTAGATCTCGTCGGCCAGCACCAGCAGGCCGTGCCGCCGCGCCAGGTCGAGCAGGCCGAGCAGGGTTTCCCGCGAGTAGACCGCCCCGGTCGGGTTGTTCGGGTTGATGATTACCAGCGCCCGGGTGTCCTTGGTGATCTTCGAGGCGACATCGTCCAGGTCGGGCTGCCAGCCGGTCTGCTCGTCGCAGCGGTAATGCGCGGCCCGGGCGCCGCACAGGATCACCGCGCCCGTCCACAGCGGGTAGTCCGGGCTGGGCACGAGGACCTCGTCGCCCGGGTCCAGGAGAGCCTGCAGGGCCATCACGATGAGCTCGGACACCCCGTTGCCGAGGTAGACGTCATCGGGACCGGCGTCGGGCACGCCCATAGTGGTGTAGTACTGCGCGACGGCCAGCCGGGCGGAGTGGATGCCCCTGGCGTCGCTGTAGCCCTGCGCGTCCCCGATGTTCTGGACCAGCTCGGTCACCACGGAGTCCGGTGCCATGAGCCCGAAGGGTGCCGTGTTGCCGATGTTGAGCTTGAGGATCCGGTGCCCTTCGGCTTCCAGCTGCCGGGCCCGGCGCAGCACCGGGCCGCGGATGTCGTACCGGACGTTGTTCAGCCTGCTGGCCTGCGGGACCATCACCACGTACCTCCTGATCCGGGGACTGGGCTGCCCGCCGGCTAACAGCACAACGGCGGTCACGGAACGAGATAAGAGCCTATCTTCACGCCTAGGGGCGCGGTCCGCGAACCCTTTTCAGCGGGGCCCGCCGTGGTCGCCGTCCTCGCCCCGCGGAGCGCCCGCCTCGGAGACGCCCGGCTCGGAGACGCCTGGCCTGGAGGCGTCCGGCTCGGAGACGTCCGGCTTGGAGGCGTCCGGCTCGGAGGCGTCCGGCTCGGAGACGTCCGGCTCGGAGACGTCCGGCCGGGAAGTACGCGGCCGTGACGTGTCTGGCCGGGGCGTGCCCGGCCGGGAGGCATCCGCGGCGCCGAAGACCTCGGCCTTGATCCGGTCCAGCGTGTCGTCCAGGATCGACCGCAAGTCGCCGACGGCGTCCTCGCTCACCGCCTGGGCGTGGGACGCCGCCGCCCGCAGTTCCCGGGTGAAGCGGCGGGCCAGCTGTTCCAGGTCCCGGTAGGTCCCGGGGTCCGCCCAGCCCGATCCCCCCGGTGGCCAGCCACGCCAGCCCGGGCCGGCGCCGGTCCCCTCCTTCCGGCCCCGCTCCCGCCGGGCCCGCTCGTGCCGGGCCTGCTCCTGGTGTGCCTCGTCTTGCTGCGCCTGCTCCTGGAGGGCCTCGTCCCACGCGGACGCCGCCCGGGCGTCGCGGCGGTGCGGCGGGGCAGTGGGGTGCGGCGCCCTTCCGCCGCGCGGCGGAGGGGCGCCGCGCCGTTGCATGTCCCGCGCGGCAAAGGTCAGTTCCTCGCGCAGGTTCCGCACGGTCTCCCGGACGTCCTCGGTGACCTCACGGGCGATGTCCCGGACCGACGCGGTGATCTCCTCCTCCAGTTCGCTGAGCTCAGCGGAGCGGCTGCGGAGTTCCTCCCGCCCCTTCTCGGTGATCCGGTACACCTTCCGCCCGTCGGTCTCGTCGTGGGTGACCAGGCCCTCTTCCTCGAGCCGGGCCAGCCGGGGGTAGATGGTCCCGGGGGAAGGGGCGTAGACGCCCATGAACCGGTCCTGGAGCAGCCGGATGACCTCGTACCCGTGCCGCGGAGACTCGTCGAGCAGTTTGAGCAGGTAAAGCCGGAGCCGGCCGTGCCGGAAGACGGGGCTCACCTGTTGCCCCCCGCCGCTCCGGCCGCCGCCCGCGGCGGTCCCGGCTGGCCCCGCTGCAGCAGCGTGACCTGGCCGGACACGGTGGTGACCCGGACCACGCCGGGATGCCCCCCGGGACCCGCGGAGGTGTCTTCCCCTGGGCAGAGGTCGCCGCTGAGGGTGTTGGCGCCGGGTTTCTGGCTCTGCCGCAGGCCCGCGAACTCGCTCAGCACCCGGCCGGTGGTGGAGCGCAGGTCCACCCGGGCGCGGGCGTCGGCGGGCAGCCGGATCGCGACCGGCCCCGACATGGTGGACACCCGCAGCGCCGCGTCCTGGTCCAGGTCGACGTCCGCGGTGACCCGCCCGCTCACCGTCTTGGCGTCCAGGCGGTCCACCGAGCCATCGGCCAGGGTGAGGTCGCCGGACACCGAGTTGAACCCGATCGTGCCGCCCAGGCCCTGGGCCTCGATGTCGCCGGACACCGTCCGGGCGTCAACCGCCCCGGTCACGCCGTCCAGGGTGATGCCCCCGGACACGCTCTTCACCGACGTCGCCGCGGAGATCCCGGACACGATCGCGCTCGCGGTGACCACGCCCAGCTGGACCGGGCAGTCCTTCGGCACGGTGATGGTGATGGTAGCCGCGGTCCGGTCCGGCCGCAGCCAGCCGAGCAGCCCATCCCAGCTCAGGTCCTCATAGCTGACCGTGAGGGTGCCGTCCGTGTGACTCACCAGCAGCGGCTGGCCCGTCACGGCGGCGATGTCCAGGCAGGCCCGGTCACCGGTGCTGAGTACCGCTACCGAGCCGCCGATGGCTCGTACCCGCAGCGTGTCCACCCGGTCGAAGTCGTACGTAGCAGGAGCGTCAACGGTCCAGCGCGGCATGGCGTGATCCTTTCACCCCGGCCCGGCGGCCGGGCGTCCCAGCATCCATACGATATATCGCGTTGGCCGGAAGTCAAGATGTATCGCGTTATGCCGGGTCACGAACGGGAGCCGCACGAGGCCACGGCGTGTCCAGGCCAGGCGGGGTGGTGGCCGGGTCGCGGCCAGCCGTGGCGGGTCGTGGCCAGGCCAGGTTCCTGCCGCGCGGCCGGGGTGGGAGCCTGCTAGTCCGGGTCGTCGTCCTCGTCGAGGCGGGCGAGCCAGGTGGCCAGCTTCTCCACGGTCGCCTCGGCCTCGGGGAACAGGTCGACAAACTCGCGCAGCCGCTCGGCCAGCCAGCCCAGGCTGACCTCGTCATCCGCGCGCCGGTCGAGGAGCTCGTCGATGCCGCGGTCGGTGAAGTACATCGCCTACCCCCCCGGCAGAGCCTCGTCCACCAGCTGCTGGTGCTCGGCTTTATGAGCAGTCGCCGAGCCCGGGGCCGGCGGGGCGCTGTCCGGCAGCGAGATCCGGCCGATCGGGCGGCCGAGGATCACGGGCAGCTTCAGGGCCATGGTCGGCCAGGCGCCCATGTTCGCGGGCTCCTCCTGGACCCAGGTGATCTCCTCCAGTCCCGGGTACCGGCCAAGTTCGGCGGTCAGTTCCTCGGCTGGGACCGGGTACAGCCGCTCGAGGCGGATGATCACAGTGTCGGTCCGCCCCTCCTCGGCGCGCCGGTGCGCGAGATCGTAGTAGACCTTGCCCGAGCACAGCAGCGCCCGGCGGACACCGGCCGGGTCGGGGGCCTGGGGATCGCCTATCACCGGCAGGAACGAGCCGGTGGTGAAGCCGGCGACCGGCGACGACGCGTCCCTGAGCCGGAGCATGGATTTCGGTGTGAAGACCACCAGCGGGGCCCGCCGCGGCGACAGCGCCTGCCAGCGGAGCAGGTGGAAGTAGTTGGCCGGGGTGGTCGGCAGCGCGACGGTCATGTTCCCCTGGGCGCACAGGCCGAGGAAGCGCTCGATCCGCGCCGAAGAGTGGTCTGGCCCCTGCCCCTCGTAGCCGTGCGGCAGCAGGAGCACCACGCTGGACTCCTGGCCCCACTTCTGCTCCCCAGAGCTGATGAACTCGTCCAGGATGGTCTGCGCGCCGTTGACGAAGTCACCGAACTGGGCTTCCCAGCAGACCAGCGCCTCGGGCCGGGCGACCGAGTAGCCGTACTCGAAGCCCACCGCCGCGAACTCCGACAGCAGCGAGTCGTAGGCGTGGAACCGCGCGGTCGCCGAGTTGAACTGGCGCAGCGGGGTGTACTCCTCGCCGGTGTGCCGGTCCACCAGGACCGCGTGCCGCTGGCCGAAGGTGCCGCGCCGGGTGTCCTGGCCCACCAGGCGCACCGGGTGCCCGTCCATCAGCACCGACCCGAACGCGAGCAGTTCCCCGGTCGCCCAGTCGAGGGCGTTCTGCTCCACCATCGTGGCCCGGCGGGCCAGCAGGGGCTGCAGCCGCGGATGCGGGGTAAAGCCCTCCGGCAGGTTGAGCTGGGTGTCCACGATCCGCTTGATCGCCTCTTCGGAGATCGCGGTGGGCACGCTGCGGTGATCGATCGGCTCGGGGGTGGTCTGCCGCCGGACCACCGCGCCCGGGTCCATCGGCCGCTTGGCCGCTTCCCGGGTCTCGGTGAAGGCCCGCTCCAGATGCTGCTGGTAGTCCCGCAGCGCCTGCTCAGCCTCCTCCATGGTGATGTCGCCCCGGCCGATCAGGGACTCGGTGTAGAGCTTGCGGGTGGACCGCTTGGCGTCGATCAGGTCGTACATCAGCGGCTGGGTGAACGAGGGGTTGTCCGCCTCGTTGTGGCCCCGCCGCCGGTAGCAGATCATGTCGATGACGACGTCCTTGCGGAACTGCTGCCGGTAGGCGAAGGCGAGCCTGCCCACCCGGACCACAGCCTCGGGGTCGTCCCCGTTGACGTGGAAGATCGGCGCCTGGATCATCCGCGCCACGTCGGTGGAGTACACGCTGGAGCGGGACTCCGCGGGCGCGGTGGTGAAGCCCACCTGGTTGTTCACCACGATGTGCACGGTCCCGCCGGTGCGGTAGCCGCGCAGCTGGGACAGGTTCAGCGTCTCGGCGACCACGCCCTGGCCGGCGAACGCGGCGTCCCCGTGGATCAGTACGGGCAGCACGGTGAAGCCAGGCTCGCCCATGTCGATGACGTCCTGCTTGGCCCGGACCACGCCCTCGAGCACGGGGTCGACAGCCTCGAGATGGCTCGGGTTGGCGACCAGGGATGTCGGGATCGTCGCGCCGTCGCTCGCGGTGAACACGCCGCTCGCGCCCAGGTGGTACTTCACGTCACCCGAGCCGTGCGTGCTGCGCGGGTCCAGGTTGCCCTCGAACTCCTGGAAGATCTGCGCGTAGGACTTGCCGATGATGTTGGCCAGGACGTTGAGCCGGCCCCGGTGCGCCATACCGAGGTAGGCCTCATCCAGCCCGGCCCCGGCGGCCTCGGTCAGCACCTCGTCGACCAGCGGGATCAGCGACTCCGCGCCCTCCAGGGAGAACCGCCGCTGGCCCACGTACTTGGTCTGCAGGAACATCTCGAACGCCTCGGCCACGTTCAGCCGGGACAGGACCTGCATCTGCTCGTCGTGGCCGGCCCGGTCGTGCGGTCGCTCGACCCGGGCCTGGATCCAGGCCCGCTCCTCGGGGTTCTGGATGTGCATGTACTCCACGCCGACCGTGCGGCAGTAGGAGTCCCGCAGCACACCCAGGATCTCCCGCAGCTTCATCAGCGGCTTGCCGCCGAACCCGCCGGTGGCGAACTCCCGCTCCAGGTCCCACAGGGTCAGGCCGTGCTGGTTGATGTCCAGGTCGGGGTGCTTGCGCTGCTTGTACTCCAGGGGGTCGGTGTCGGCCATCAGGTGGCCGCGGACCCGGTAGGCGTGGATCAGCTCGTGCACCCGGGCCGACTTGGTGATGTCGTCCTCGTGGCCGGCCGGGATGTCCCGCACCCAGCGGACCGGCTCGTAGGGGATCTTCAGCGCCTTGAAGACCTCGTCCCAGAAGCCGTTCTCGCCCAGCAGCAGCTGGTGGATCTGGCGCAGGAACTCCCCGGACTGCGCGCCCTGGATGATCCGGTGGTCGTAGGTCGAGGTGAGGGTGACCGACTTGCTGATGGCCAGCCGGATCATGGTCTCCTCGGCCGCGCCCTGGTAGGCCGCGGGGTACTCCATCGCGCCGACACCCACGATGCAGCCCTGCCCCGCCATCAGCCGCGGCACCGAGTGCTCGGTGCCGATCGTGCCCGGGTTGGTCAGGCTGGTCGTGGTGCCCGCGTAGTCGTCGACGGTCAGCTTGCCGGCCCGGGCCCGGCGGACCACGTCCTCGTACGCCATCCAGAACTGGCGGAAGTCCATCGCCTCCGCGGCCTTGACCGCGGGCACCAGCAGCTGGCGTGATCCGTCTTTGCCGGTCACGTCGATGGCCAGGCCCAGGTTGACGTGCTCGGGCTCGACGATCGCGGGCTTGCCGTCCAGCTCGGTGTAGGAGCGGTTCATCGCCGGGACCGCGGCCAGCGCCTTCACCACCGCGAACCCGATCAGATGGGTGAACGACACTTTGCCGCCCCGGCCGCGGGCCAGGTGGTTGTTGATGACGATGCGGTTGTCGATCAGCAGCTTGGCGGGCACGGACCGGACGCTGGTCGCGGTGGGGACGTTCAGGCTGGCGGCCATGTTGACCGCGGTCCGGGCGGCCGCGCCGCGCAGCCGGGACGCCTGGGCGCCTGCCACGGCGGGGCCCGGGGTGGACGTGACCGGGGCAGGGGTAGCGGCCGGGCGCTGCGGAGCGGCTGCCGGGGCCGGTGCGGGTGCCGGTGGTGCTGCGGGTGCGCTGGCCCGGCCCGCGGGCCCGGCCTGGGCCGCAGCGGTCGCGGCCGGCCTGCCGTCCTGGGGCGGCGTGCCGACTGGGCTGCTGCCCGTGCTGCCCTCTGCGCCGGCGCTGGTGCCCGGCCTGGTGCTGGTGCCCGGGGCGGGGGCCGGCGCCGTGGACCGGCGCTGCTGCTCGGCCGCGCGGGCGGCACCGCTCCCGGCGGGCGGGGAGTAATCGGCGAAGAAATTCCACCAGGCCATGTCCACGGAGCCCGGGTCGGCTAGGTAACGCTGGTAGAGCTCGTCGACGAGCCATTCGTTCGGCCCGAAGTCCTTGGCCGCGCCGTCGCCGGAATGCTCGTGCGGTGCATCCTCGCCCGCTCCGGGGGCCGGGCTACGGGATGTTGCTTCGCTGAGATCCGCGGACTGCGGCGCCTCAGAAGACACGGCGGACATCGCCCTCTTCCGATGTTGGATTTCTGTTCACTCCACGGTCTCCCAGGCTACCGCCGCGGCAGGGCCCCGGGACCGGGCCTTATCCTTCATGATCGCGCGGGCATGCGCTCCCTGTCATGCGGTGAGAGCCAGTTCACATACGGTCCCTTGGGCACGATGCGGCTCGGGTTGATCCAGTCCTGGGTCTGGTAGTAGTGCCGCTTGATCTGATCGAAGTCCGTGGTGTCACCGAAACCCGGCAGCTGGTAGAGGTCCCGCGCGTAGCCCCACAGCCCCGGATAGTCCACCAGCCGGTTCAGGTTGCACTTGTAATGGGCGTGATAGACGGCGTCGAACCGGGCCAATGTTGGATATAGCCGCACGTCAGCCTCAGTGACATTGCTGCCGAGCAGGAACCTGCGCCTGGTCAGCCGTTCCTCCAGCGCGCTCAGCGTGCTGAACAGCGCGTCGAACGCCTCCTCGTAGGCCGCCTGGCTGGTGGCCAGCCCCGCCTTGTAGACGCCGTTGTTGACCGCGTGGTAGATCAGCGTGCTCAGCGCGTCGATCTCGGCGCGCTGCGGCACCGGGTACAGGTCGGGCGCGCCGGGCCGGTGGTAACCCCGGAACTCGGTCTCGAACGTGACCGTGATCTGCTGGAAGTCGTTCTCGACGATGCGCTGGCTGCGGGTGTCCCAGACGAACGGGACCGTGAACCGGCCCCGGTAGCCGGGGTCGGTGGTCAGGTAGAGGTCCGAGACGAACCGGGCGCCGCTGACCGGGTCGACGCCGCCGGTGGCGGCGGGGAAGCGCCAGCCGCGCTCGTCCCGGATCGGGTCCACCAGGCTGAGCCCGATGACCCGCTCCAGCCCGAGCAGCCGGCGCACGATCAGCGACCTGTGCGCCCACGGGTCCGCCAGCGACGCATACAGCTGGTAGCGCCCTGGTTCTGCCAGGTACCCGCTCGATCCATCGCCCGTGATCCGGGTGGCGAACACGTTCGCCGGCCGGACGAAGCCGCCCGAAGGCAGGACCTCAGGGCCAGTGTCGGGAGTAACTGCCATCACCCTCCCTTCTGCCAGCCGCAGCACCATCGCGCCCGGTTTGTCAGCAGATGATGGCCGGCCGCGTCGCCTGGCGGAAGGGGTGCCGCCAGGCTGCGGGCGAGCTGGCACAAACCGCACCGGCCCAGTGGCTAGCATCGCACCCGAAGGCACCGTGTTTCCCGCCGAGGCTGAGGCCGGGCTACCTGAAGAGGCCGAGGCCGGGTTCCCGGAGAGCCCAGGGCCGGTTCCCGGAGCGGGCGGGCCGGGTGGCCGGCGCGGGCGTGCCCGGGTTGAGCACGGGCTAAGGGCCGGTTCCCGCCGGGGCGGTGCCGGGGACTGCTGAAGAGAGCCGGGCCGGGCACTCTGCGAGAAAGGTGGGCGGAGTGTCCTCTGTCACCGCGGAACTGGCCCGCGTCAGCGGCCCAGTCGCGCTGCTGCTGATCGGCGCCCTGGTCTTCGGGGAGACCGCCGTCTTCCTGGGGTTTGTCATTCCGGGGGAGACCGCCGCGGTGCTCGGCGGCGTGCTGGCCAGCCGGGGCCGGGTCTCGCTTCCGCTGCTGGTCGTCGTGGTCGTGGTCGCCGCCGTGACCGGACCGCTGGTCGGCTACGAGATAGGCCGGCACCTGGGCAGCCGCCTGATTGCGGCGCGCCGCATGCGGGCGGTGGCGGCCGGCATGGGCCGGGCCCAGGCGGTCCTGCGGCGGCGTGGCGGCCTGGCCGTTCTCGTCGGCCGGTTCGTCGCCGTGCTGCGTGCCCTGATGCCCGCCGTGGCGGGCACCACCCGGATGCCTTACCGCACCTTCCTGTTCTTCAACGTGCTCGGCGGGATCATCTGGGGAGTCGGTTACTGCCTGCTCGGCTACGCGGCAGGCTCCGCGTACGCCGCGATCGAGCGCACCGTCGGCACCGGCGTGGCCGTCGCGGTGGCGGTCGTGGTGGTCGCCGCGCTGGTGGTCTGGGGGATCCGGCGGCACCGCCGGGAGGAGACCGAGCTGCTCGAAGACCCCGCCATCCCGGACCCGGCCGGCCCGGAACGCCCGCCCTGAGCCCGGATCGCGGGCGTTTGTCCACCAGTGCGCACCAGGTCCCGGTTGCTCCGGGCCACTAAATCAGCACGCAGGGAAGATTTCCTCCTCCAGGACAGATCGCTTCAGCGAGCCGGACCGGGACCCATGCCAGCATGGGTAACCAGGAGGTGGCGGAAAGTGCGCGAGTTCGGTGAGCTCGAGTCCGCGATCATGGACGTGGTGTGGGACAGTGACCGGGCGTACTTAGTACGCGAGGTCCGTGAGCGGCTCTCTTACAACCGCCCCCTCGCCTACACGACCGTGATGACGGTCATGAACATCCTGTACGGCAAGGGTGTGCTGTGCCGGGAGAAGCAGGGCCGCGCCTGGCGGTACTGGCCCGCGGAGTCCCGGGAAGAACACGACGCCAGGCTGATGGCGGAGGTGCTCCGGTCTGGCGGGAACGAGCACATCACGATGATGCGGTTCGTCGAGCGGGTCAGCGACGAGGAGCGGGAAAGCCTGCGCAACGCCGTCCTGCACACGAACGGCCCGCGGCTGGCGGCCTCGTAGCCGCTCCTGCTGGTTGGGCGTTCCTGCTGGTTGGGCGCTCCTGTGCTGGTTGGGCGCTCGTGCGGGTCAGCCGCTCTGGCCGGTGGCCGGGCCGAATACGTCCTCGCGGCGGTGCTCCAGGCACGGCAGCGCGTCCCGGACCCTCGCGGTCAGCGCGGTGTCCACCTCCCCGACGGCCACTCCCGGGAACGGGCCCAGGTCGAGTCGGACGGTGCCCATCGGGTCGACCAGCATGCTGCGGCCGATCCCGGTCGGGGCGCGGGTCCGGGGCGACTCGGGGTCGGGCACCTGTCCCGCGGCCGCCACCCAGACCGTGTTCTCGATCGCGCGGGCCCGTACCAGCGTGACCCAGTGCTCCTCCTTGAACAGCCCGGCAGCCCAGGCGGCCGGGACCACGAGCAGGTCGGCGCCCTGGGACACGAGGCTGCGGGCCAGCTCAGGAAAGCGGATGTCGTAGCAGGTCAGCAGGCCTACGCGGAGACCGGCGAGATCGGCGAGGACCGGGACGGACCCGGGGGCGACGACCTTGGACTCGGTCTCGCCGAGCGAGTCGAAGAGGTGGATCTTGCGGTACGCCGCGACCCGGTGGCCGTCGGCGTCGTAGCCGACCGCGGTGTTGTAGACCCGGCCGTCAGATGCGGGCTCGAACACCCCCGCGACCAGGGCTACCCCCGTGCCGCGGGCGGCGCCCGCCAGCCCCGCGCCGAAGGGACCGTCCAGCGGCTCCGCCACGGCCTGCAAATCCGTGCCGAACCGGGCCTGGGTCGCCTCCGGGAACACGGCCAGGGCTGCCCCGCCCTGTGCGGCGTCCGCCAGCACCGCGCGGACCCTGGTGAGGTTCACCGCCGGGTCCGGGCTGACCGGCAGCTGGGCGAGCGCGATCCTCATCCGCATGTGCGCAGCGTAAACCAGAAGGACGCGGCGCAGCAGGGGCCGGCTGGCGCGGGCCGGCCGGCCCTGGCGTGTGATCTCATGGCGGTGTGGACCGACCATTGCTGAACCGCCGGCTTACCGGCATGGGCACGACCATCTTCGCCGAGATGTCGGCGCTGGCCCTGACAACCGGGTCGGTCAACCTGGGCCAGGGCTTCCCGGACACCGACGGCCCGGCCGAGATCGCCCAAGCGGCCGCGGCGGCGATCCTGGAAGGGCGGGGTAACCAGTACCCCCCCGGTCCGGGCATTCCCGAGCTCCGGCACGCGGTCGCCGCCCACCAGAAGCGGTTCTACGGCGTGGACGTCGACCCGGACCGTGAGGTCCTGGTCACCGCGGGCGCAACCGAGGCCATCGCCGCCGCGCTGATCGCGCTCCTGGAGCCGGGCGACGAGGCCATCGCGTTCGAGCCCTACTACGACTCCTACGCCGCCTGCGTGGCCATGGCGGGCGCCACCCGGATCCCGGTCACCCTGCGGCCGCCCGGGTTCCGCCCCGACCTGGAGGCGCTGCGGGCCGCCATCACCCCGCGCACCCGGCTCCTGCTGCTGAACACGCCGCACAACCCCACCGGCGCGGTGTTCACCCGGGCGGAGCTGGCCGGGATCGCCGCGCTGGCCTGCGAGCACGACCTGCTGGTGGTTTCCGACGAGGTGTACGAGCACCTCGTCTTCGAGGGCGAGCACATCCCGATCGCCACCCTGCCCGGGATGCGCGAGCGGACCGTGACGATCAGCTCGGCGGCCAAGACGTTCTCGTTCACCGGCTGGAAGATCGGCTGGGTGACGGGTACCCCGGAGCTGGTGACCGCGGTGCGCACCGTCAAGCAGTTCCTGACCTACGTCACCGGCGGCCCGTTCCAGTACGCGGTGGCCCAGGCGCTCGCTCTCCCTGATTCCTACTTCGCCTCGATCAGCGCGGACCTGCGGGACAAGCGCGACCTGCTCTGCGCGGGCCTGGCCGAGGTGGGATTCGAGGTGTTCCGGCCGGCCGGCACCTACTTCGTGACCACGGACGTGCGGCCACTGGGGGAGCCGGACGGCATGCGGTTCTGCCGGGAACTGCCCGCCCGCGCGGGTGTGGTCGCCATCCCGAGCTCGGTGTTCTACGACAACGCCGAGGCGGGCAGGTCCCAGGTCAGATTCGCCTTCTGCAAGAAGCAGGAAGTGCTGCGCGAGGCGCTGGCCCGCCTGGCGCGCCGGGACCTTGCCTAGCGGGCCGCCGTCCGGCGGCGGTGCAACCGTGCCGTCCGGTGACGGCGCAGCTGCGGGCCCCGGCGACGGCGCGCCCGTGGCCTCTGGCGGCTCCGTGCCGGCCGGCGACGCCGCGTTCGGGGCCGATCTCTACGGCCGGCTACCGGACGCGGGCAACCTGGTCTTCTCCCCGGCCAGCATCGCGACCGCGCTGCGGCTAGTGCTGCTCGGAGCGCGTGGCGAGACGGCGGCCCAGGTCGCTACGGCCCTGCACCTGGCCGGCCCGGACGACGCCGGCCCGGGTCTGCAGGCCGTCTCGGCGCTGCTGCGTGACCTGGCCGCCGGCGATCTCACGCTCCGCGCGCCGAACACCATGTGGCTGGAGGCGGGCCTGCCGCTGCAGCCCGGCTTCACCGCGGCGCTGGCCGCTATCGCCGTCGCCGCGGTGCATGAGGCCGACTTCCGCCGGGCCGCCGAACAGGCCAGGCGGGAGATCAACCAGTTCATCGCGGACCAGACCGCGGGCAAGATCAGCGACCTGCTCGGCCCTGGCGTGATCGGCGCCGATACGAGCCTGGTGCTGGCGAGCGCGGTGTACCTCAGAGCCGCCTGGGCGCACCCGTTCCCGGCCGGCGCCACCCAGGACGCCCCCTTCCACCCGGACCCTGGCACCCAGGTCGCGGTGCCCACCATGCGGGTCCGGGCCACGCTGCGCTACCGGCGCGGCGACGGCTACCAGGCAGTCGAGCTGCCCTACGCGGGTGCCCGCCTCGGCATGGTGATCGTCCTCCCGGACGGCTCACCCGGACAGGTCCCCGTCCAGCCGGCCCGGGACCTGGGGGGCCTGCTGGCCGGGCTCTCGCCCCGGAAGGTCAGCCTGACCCTGCCGCGCTTCCGGGTGACGAGCGGTTTCGCGCTGCGCCCAGTGCTGGCCGCGCTCGGCATGCCGCAGGCGTTCAGCCGGGAGGCGGACTTCAGCGGCATCACCATCGCGCAGCGGCTGCGCATCGACGAGGTGGTGCACAAGGCCTACATCGACGTGAACGAGGAGGGCACCGAGGCGGCCGCGGCCACGGCCGTGGTGATGACGGCGGCGGCCCGCATCCAGGGCGGCCAGCCGCCGGTGGAGGTGATCGTGGACCGCCCGTTCCTGTTCGCGATCACCGACTCCCGGAGCGGGCTGCCGCTGTTCCTCGGCCGGGTGACCGACCCCACCGCGGCCTGACCGGCCAGCGCCGGCCTGTGCCGGGCAGCGCCGGCCTGAGCAGCCAGGACCGTTCAGCCAGGACCGTTCAGCCAGGACCGTTCAGCCGGACTGGCGGCCAAGTCCGGCCCGGCAGGGCTGGCCGCTGGTGGCGCAGGCTGGGAGACTGGGGCCTATGCGACCAGACGGACTGCATCATGTCTCCCTCAACGTCCGTGATGTCCCGGCGGCGCTTGACTTCTACACCCGCGTGCTCGGCCTGACCGAGCGGGCCGACCGGCCCGACTTCAGCTTCGGCGGGGCCTGGCTCGATGCCGGGGGCCAGCAGATCCACCTCATCGAGGCGGATGCGCCGCCGGCGCTGGGCCAGCACTTCGCGCTGGCGGTGACCGACCTCGACGGGGCCGTAGCCGAACTGCGTGGCCTGGGGATCTCGGTCACAGACCCGGTCAAGGTCGGCACGGGACGCCAGTCGTTCCTCGAGGACCCGGCTGGGAATCGCGTCGAACTGCAGGAGCCGGGATACTGAGCCCCGGCTCGGGCGCCCCGGCTATGGTCCGGACACTGAGTCCACGACCAGCGAAAACCGGCGAATCCGGACTCCCGGCGCTAGCCTGAGCGCGTGGTCGCCCTCCTTCTCGTCGCGGCTTCGGTCGGCCTGTCCAACCTGGCCGCGGCGATCGGCATCGGCTTCGGCGGCGTGACCGCCCAGACCCGGATCCGGGTCGCGGTGATCTTCGGGGTCTTCGAGGCGGGCATGCCCATCGTCGGTCTCGTCGTCGGCGCTGGCGTGGCCAGCGGCATCGGTCACGCGGCCCGCTGGATCGGCGGCGGCGTGCTGATCGCCATCGGCCTCGTCACCGTGATCCAGGCCTGGCGCCAGCCCGCGGAGGTTGTCTGCGGCACGCGGCCGCCGGGCCGGCCGCACCACACGGACAACCTGGGCCGGCTGATCATCAGCGCGTTCGCGCTCAGCCTGGACAACCTCGCCGCCGGCTTCGCGCTCGGCACCATGCACGTGGGCGTGGCCGAGGGCGCCATCGTCATCGGGGTGGTGAGCGTCGTGCTGTCCCTGGCCGGTCTCGAGCTCGGCGGCCGGATCGGCGTCGCGGCCGGGCGCCGCGGCGAGCAGATCGGCGGCGCGATCCTGGTAGCCGTCGGTGTCGCCCTCACCGCCGGCGTCCTTTGACCCGGCGGCGGGCGCCAGCCGTGCCCAGCCGGCCACCGGGCCCGGCCGGCCGCCGGCCTCGCTCAGCCGTCCACCGGCCGCCGGCCTCAGCCGGCCGCCGGGTTCAGCCGGCCACCGGGCTCAGCCGGCCACCGGCACTTCCGGTCACTCCTCCAGGCGCAGGGCCTGTTTCGGGCAGGACGCTACCGCGCTACGGACCGCGCCGGCCAGCCCCGCGGGCACCTCAGCCACCAGGATGTGCAGGTAGTCTGCGTCGTCCAGGTCGAAGACCCCCGGGGCCAGGCCGGCGCACACGCCGTTGGCCTCACACAGTTCCCGGTCGACCGCCACCCGCATCGTGGTGCCTCCTCGCCCGCTAAGCCTCGCCGGCCAGCCACGCCCGCCGCCGGAAGTGTTTACGGTAGTACCGCAGCCG